>Ga0105048_10020858_pt1 | contig 9994 bp, 8 predicted proteins | sample MAT05_FD_78382 | JGI IMG/M metagenome (GOLD analysis project Ga0105048, IMG submission 78382) | Freshwater microbial communities from Lake Fryxell liftoff mats and glacier meltwater in Antarctica - MAT-05 | ecosystem: Environmental > Aquatic > Freshwater > Ice > Liftoff microbial mat | place... | reverse complement strand
TGCCTCCGCGAACTCGGTCGCAGCCCCATGCAGCACCTCACCGCGATGCGCATCCAGCGCGCGCAGTCGCTGCTGGAAAAGACCACCGACAAGCTCGAAGCCATCGCCCCCGAAGTCGGCTACGACAGCGCGCTCGTCTTCTCCCGCGCCTTCAAACGCTGGGTCGGCCTGAGCCCGAGCGAATATCGGCAGCGGCGGTGAAGCAGGGTGGAGTTCCGACGCCGGACGCGAATCCCCGGACAACTCGCCAAAAGAACACGGTTATCCCGCCGAGGCGGCAGCGGGGAATAGAGCGGACGGTGGGCGGGTGAGACGGCTTTCCGAGTTAAAGCTTGGTTGGACGGTATTTGGGCCAAAGACCGTCGCCTGATTCCCCGGGTAGCGCGGGAAAAAACCATGGCACGCACGAGCGCCTCGCGGCTCCCTCGGGTGGAGGAAGCTTCGTCGGCCAGGTTCATGCCACCCGCCGCGTTGGCTTTGAAACACAGCGCAGAGTTGTAATTTCTCCGCAGCGCAAAACGGGTCTCCGGAGCGCCTGACGACAAATGCGCAAGACGGGCGGCGGATTGGCGAAAATCATCCAACGACGCATGTCCACGCTGGAAATGCCGACCGGGACGTAAATTGCAAAGCTCTGGGAGACAATCACTAGAGATGTATTTGCGAGAGAGAAGCCCGACCGGCCTGGGAATTGCTAAGGCTCGGGAAAACCTGAGCCGGCAACAGCCACTTTTCGCCGGTCTCTCCACTCAACTATGCCCCACCTCGTTGCCGAAATACTTATGGAACAACGAGTCGGTATAGGCGGGAACCAGTATGCCTGATGGAACTCGCCGAACTCGCTTCCACTCCCCGCCTGCGTGAGCGGGTGATTTTCCAACGCAAGCGGGGTCACGCAGCTCTGGGCGAGCGGCTGGTCGGGATGAGCATCCTCTGCGACGCCGTCGTGATCGTGTACGCGCTCCTCTCCAGCTACTGGCTGCGCTTCTGCACTCCACTCCGCGCCGTCGGGGTGCCATCCGATCTCCGCCTCGCGGACTATGCCTCGTACATCGCCATTGGCGCCCTCTCGCTCATTCTGGCCCTGACCGCGGCCAAGATCTACGAACCGAATGCGCTCCTGCGTTTTCGCTTTGTCGCCGTGAAGGTTCTCAAGGCGTGCGTGTTTTGGGCGGCGGGGTTTCTCGGCTTTGCCCTCATCTTCAAGTTTCAGCCGCCCATCTCCCGCTTGTTTGTCTGCCTCTGCACCATTTGCACGCCCCTCGCGCTGCTCATCTGGCGCAGCTTGTTCCACTCCTTACTCTCCCGCTCCTCCATTGCCACCGACCTCCAGCAGCGGGTCGTGATGGTGGGTTGGAACGAAGAGGCCCAGCGGCTCGCCGATAGCTTTGCCTTCGACCCATCGGCGGCCTACCGGGTGGTCGGCTGCGTCACTGCGGCGCAAGGGCGTTTTCAGAAAGATCCGGGACGCGTCCCGAACCTCGGCCAGGTCCAGGATCTCAAGGACCTCTTCCAGGAACACGAGATCGACATCGCCATCCTGAGCGATGTCGATGGCTTGAAGGGGGAAATCGTCGGTCTCGCGAACCTTTGCGAAAAGGAAATGGTCCAGTTTAAGGTCATCCCATCTTACTTCCAAATCCTCGTCTCCGGGCTGCGACTCGAGACAGTCAGCGGCATCCCGATCCTTGGGGTCTCCCGGTTACCGCTGGATCGTCATTTCAATTTCCTGCTCAAGCGCGCGGTCGATATCCTCGGGGCGATTGTCGGCCTGCTCCTTTCCCTTCCACTGGTCGTGATATTCGGCTTCCTCGTCTATCGCGAATCGCCCGGACCGGTCATCTACCGCCAGCGGCGGCTCGGTCGCAATGGCGTGTCCTTCGCAATGATCAAGATTCGGAGCATGCGCCTGGATGCGGAGAGCGACGGCCAGGTGGGCTGGTCCACGAAGACCGATGCCCGTCGGCTGCGGATCGGTTCCTTCATGCGGAAGTACAATATCGATGAGGTGCCGCAGTTTTGGAACGTCCTCCGCGGCGAGATGAGCCTCGTCGGCCCCCGTCCCGAGCGCCCGGAATCGATCGCCGACTTTAAGGAAGACATCCCGCACTACAACGCGCGACATAACATCAAGCCGGGCATTACCGGCTGGGCGCAGGTCAAAGGCTTCCGGGGAGACACCGATCTCGGCGAACGCATCCGGTGCGACCTTTTCTACCTCGAGAACTGGAACTTTTTCCTCGATCTTCAGATCATGGCCATGACGCTGACCAGCAACAAAAACGCCGCCTGACGCGGCAGCCGATCATGTCCGCCCACATGCAGGCTGCGCGCCAGTTGCAACTGGCCTTTGCCTACCATCTCGACGCGGACTTACCCGGAGTCCAATCGGGCCGGCCGCATTCGTTGCGAAAGCATCTTCGGGCGCTCGGGGTTTCCATCGACCCCATCTTTCCCCTGCTCCCGACCGCCGGGATGGAGCGCGTGGCTCTGAAGGTCGCGCATCGGCTCGTCCGCCGGGAATACCTCATGGATCGCCATGAGAAGTTACTCCGCGCCTTTGCCGCGGAGATCGCGGCACGCCTCGGCCAGAAGCGCCCCGAGGTGATCTTCAGCCCGAGCACCCTCCCTCTCAGTTATCTGGAGACGGATCTGCCGACTTGTGTCTGCGCCGATGCCCCCTTTTCCGCGATGCGCGAGTATTACGCTTCATTTTCACGACTCGGGAGGAAGCAGATCGAACTCGCCGAGCGTCTCGAAAACCGGGTCCTCCAGCGCGCCGCGCTCGTCGTCTATCCGTCGCAGTGGGCTGCGGATTCCGCGATTCGGCACTATGGGTTGCCCGGGGAAAAGGTGGCGGTGATTCCCTTTGGGGCCAATGCCGGTCAGGATAACCAGGAGGACGCCGTCGCCGGTTGGATCGAGGAACGGCCCACCGGGGAACTGCGGTTGCTCTTTGTCGGCCTCGAATGGCAGCGCAAGGGCGGACCCATCGTCCTGGAAGCCGTGGAGTGGCTGCAGCGCCGGGGCTTGCGCGTCCGGCTCGACATCGTGGGTTGCAAGCCCTTCGCCAGTTCGGACTCGATCAGGGTCCACGGACGGTTAAGTCAGGGCCAGCCAGGCGAGGCCAGCCAGCTCCGGCAACTCTTCCAGCGATCCCACTTCGCCTTCGTGCCTTCGCGCGCCGAGGCTTATGGCATGACTTTTTGCGAGGCCAATGCCTTTGGCTTGCCAGCCATCGGCACTGCCACGGGGGGCATTTCGGAGATCATCCGCCAGGGCGTAAATGGCTTCACGCTTCCGATCGAAGCCGGCGGGGCGGATTATGGCCGGCTCATCGCCGACGCTTTCACACCCAAGAACTACCGGCGCCTCGCCGCGGCTTCCTTTCGCGAATTCGCCACCCGCTTGAACTGGCGGACCCATTGCGAGCATTTCCTGCTCCGGCTCCTGGATCGGCTGCCGTCGTCCAGCGGACCGATCGCGACCAAAGCCCCGGCGTCCGCCACGGTCGCGTCCGGCTTGGGTCAAGGAAAGCCTCTTCGCGTGGCTTACGTGACGAGTTCCAACCCATCCGATCCCTATGCCTGGTCGGGCATCAACTTTGCGATTCGCAAAGCCCTCGAGGCTCAAGGGGCGACCGTGATCCCGATCGGACCACTCCGCTACCGCTGGACCGGTCTGCGGCGGGCCTGGAGCCTGGCCAGCCGGCGCCTCCTCCGCCGGCAATCCCTTTGGAATGTGGAGCCTTCCTTGCTGGGGGAATATGGGAGCCAGGTGGCGGACTTACTTCGCGATCGGGACTGTGATGTCATCCTGAGTCCAGGGACCCATGCCATTTCCCACCTTGAGACGGACCTGCCCATCGTCTTTTGGACCGATGCACCCTTCACCGCGATGCTCGACTACTACCCATGGTACAGTCGCGTCAGTGCCCGCTCCAGGCGCCACGGTCTCGACTGCGACGATCGCGCGCTGCGCAAGTGCGCCGCGGCGTGTTATAGCTCCCGCTGGGCCGCCCAGGCGGCGATTGCGGAGCACGGCGTCGATCCTTCCAAGGTGCAGGTCATTCCGTTCGGAGCCAACCTTCCCTCCAGCGTGTGCGAAGGGGACCTTCCAGCCCTGGCGGAACAGCGTTTGCAAAAGCCCTGGCGCCTCCTCTTTGTCGGGGTGGAGTGGGAAAGGAAAGGGGGCGATACCGCGTTGGCGGTGGCCCGCGAACTTAACGAGGCCGGGCACCCGGCGGAATTGATCGTCGTGGGTTGTGGCGTGCCGAAGAGCTATGGGCCGCTCCCGGAATGGGTGCGACTGGAGGGTTTCGTCTCTCAACATGACCAGCAAGGCCAGCAACGCCTCGCCGATCTATATCGCTCCGCCCTATTTTACGTGATGCCCTCCCGTGCGGAGGCTTATGGCATCGTCTTCTGTGAGGCGACCAGCTACGCGGTGCCGTGTCTCGCCCGCGATACCGGGGGCGTGGGATCGATCGTGCAGAATGGACGCAACGGCCAGCTCTTCGCGCTGGACGCTCCGGCCGCGGAGTTCACCCGCCTGATCATCGAGTGCGCGAGTGACCCCGATCGTTATCGGAAGATGATGTTCGACGCTTTGCGGATCTCCACCGAACGCCTGAACTGGCCGGCGAGTGTCCGCGTGCTCAAGGGTGTCCTGGAGAAGGTCGTCGCGGAGCATGAGAGTGGGCCGTCGCGGAAACCCGGAGGAGCCATGAATGTGCGGTAAAGCGGATCGCAACGACCCATGCCAGTCCTGACTCCCCAGCATCCCAGGCCCTTAGTTCCGTCTGGCTCGCCGTACCGGAGTCCGCTTTCGGTGGGGACCACGGACTTGGCGTTCTGCGCGGTCGCCGTGCTCACCGGCTTGGGGAATGCCTTCACCATCCGCCTCGTGGGATTGATGCCGGTGAGCGAGATCGTGCTCCTGGCTTTTGCCGGGTACGCAGGGGTGTGTCTCTTGCTCAATCGAAGGCTCAGCGCGCCACTGGTCGCCAATCGTTTGTTCGCACTCTTCTTTGGGACGCAGGCCCTGGCGTTGGGAGGGTACTTCCTGGCGGATTGGTACCGGGAGAGCGAGCCCGGGGATGCCTTTCGGGGATGGGCGCGGATGATCTTTCTCGCCGTGGATATCCTGGTTCTGGGTTTGCTCTTTGGAAGGTCGGTGCGCGTCTTTGGGGCTTATCTCGTGGGAGTGGTGCTGTCGGCTTCGAGCCTGCTCGTCGCGGAGCCGCTCTTCGGGGACTATTGGAAGTTTGGCTACGGCTATCCGCTCACCGTGCTCGTGCTCCTCCTCGGGCCCGCGATGGGTGCCCCGGGAGCCATCGTGAGTGCGATCGGCATGGGTGCAGCGCACTATCTCATGGACTACCGCAGCCTGGCCCTGGCTTGCTGGCTGGTGGCGTGCCTGGCGATCTTAAATCAGTTCTCGGGCCGGTGGCGGAGGGGGCTCGCGCTGACGATGGGTTGTCTGCTCGTCGCGGCCGTCCCGTTTGTCGTGGAAAAGTTCCGCTCGAGCGACAGCAGCCGGCACGGCCGTTCGAATGCCGAGCGCTCGGCGATGATTCAGGCGGCCACGGAAGCGATCGCGGCCTCGCCCTTCCTCGGTCATGGCTCATGGTTCAGCCGGACCCGGGTCATGGATGAGTTCGTCGAGATTCGGACCGAGAATGCGCGTCTCGCAGGAGTCGGGGGATTTGACGAGACCAATGGCGAGAACATGGCCATTCACTCGCAGATCCTGGTGAGCATGGCGGAAGGTGGAGTGTTGGGAGGTGCGTTCTTCCTGGTGTATGGCCTCGCGCTGCTCCGGGGCCTCTTTGTTTGTGCCGTCGTGCGGGAATGGGACTATTACTCGGCGAGCTTTCTCTTGATCCTGGTTGGCGCGGGCATGGCGCTTTGTTTCTCGCCTTTTTCAGGGTCGGCGCGCGTGGAGATCGCCGCGGCCACCGGGGTGGTCTTGATGCTCTGGAGAGAACGATGGGAAGCCCGGCGGTCGGCCGGGTGCGAGATCCCGCGAGCGACTGTGCCCGGCCTCCGAACCGCTTTGCAGGGATGATCTCCGCCTTGCGCTCACTGCGGGAAATGCGCCTGTCGGGCCGGGGGCGAAAGTTCGGCCTGTTCTTCGTATCTTCGATTGGATCCCGGGGCGTGGGGATTGCCTGTCAGTTACTCCAGGTGCCGATCGCGCTGAAGGCCATGGGGGCGGAAGCATTTGGTCTGTGGATGACGCTCTCGAGCTTCACCTATCTGCTGAACTTCGCCGATCTCGGGGTCGGCGTCGGGGTGCAAAACAAACTCGCGGAGATGCTCGGTTTCAATGAGGAGCGGAAGGCGCGCGCGCTCTTCAACAGTGCTTTTGCCTTCCTCCTCGCGATCGGCTTGGGCCTCGCACTCCTGCTCATTCCAGCCACCCTTCTCTTTAATCCCGAGCGGATCTTTGGGCTAAAAGAAGCGTCCGTCATCGCGCAGGCTCACGAAGCCGTCGTCGCGATGCTGCTCTGGTTCTGGCCCCGACCGAGCGCCGGCGAACTCTACGCCTCCGCGCAGCCGCTGCTCGAATCGGACAATCCCGCCGATTGGGACAAAGCTTGGGACGATTACTTGGAACCGCTCTCGACCAAATACCCCGGTGAATACGCCGAGGAAGTCCGCGTGGCCAAAGCCAAGTTGAGCGACCGGCGGAAGCTGCGACGGGCCATCGACGACGGGGCGAAGATCGAGTTCAGCGGTGACGGCGAACGCCTGTACGCGCGCGGCTTGGCCTTCGCCCAAGTCGGCGACGGCGATGAAGCCGAGCGGACGTGGAAAGCCCTCCCGTCGAAATCGGGCGACGAGCGCTGGTGGAAGTTGGCGCAGATCGGTTTGGCGGAATTGGCCGAGCGGAAAAAATCGAGGGAGAAACGCCCATGACCTCCTTAGTCCTCGGAATCGACGGCGGCGGTACGGGCACGGTCGCGCTCTTGGCGGACGCCGGCACCGGTGCGATCCTCGGCCGCGGGGAAGGGGGGCCGTCGAATATCCAAGGCGTCGGCGTCGAGGCCGCATTGCAATCGCTCGACGCCGCCATCGACCGGGCGTTCGCCTCGGCGAATCGCCCGCGTTGCACCGTCGCCGCCGTCTGCTTGGGCCTCGCGGGAATCGACCGACAGGAAGGCCTCGAGATCATCCGAGGCTGGGCGGCGCGGATCGCCTTGGCCGATAATGTTCTCGTGGCGAACGATGCGACGCTGCTACTCGCGGCCGGAACCGCCGACGGTTGGGGCTTGGCCGTGATCGCTGGCACCGGCTCCATCGCCTTCGTGAAAACGCCCACCGGAGAACTCGGCCGCTGCGGCGGTTGGGGCTACCTGATCGGAGACGAAGGGAGCGCCTACCGCATCGCGGTGCAAGGTTTGCGCGCCGCCTGCCGGGCCTTCGACGGCATCGGCACCGCCACCAGCTTGACCACCGGCTTCGTCGAAGCCATGAATTTGAACGAACCGCCCGATTTCATTCCCGCCGTCTATCGCGGAACGTGGGATCGAGCCGCCATCGCCGGATTGGCCCCGCTGGTTCTCGAAGCCGCCGAACGCGGGGATTTCATTGCGGGGCAAATCGTGCGAGAAGAAGCGACCGAACTCGCCCGCACCGCCGCCGGCGCAGTGAGGGCCAATGCACTCCCGACGACCAACCTCCCGGTCGCGCTGGCCGGCGGCGTCATTACCCTCAACGAAAACTACCGCCGACTCTTCTTGGAGGCCCTCGCTGAGTGCGGCATCGCGCCCGCATCGGTGGAACTCGTCACTGACCCAGCCCTCGGGGCCGTCGTGTTGGCCCGCCGTGCGCTGGGTTAGCCAGTGAAAATTCGCCGGCGTTACCCGCGGTACATCCCACACCGGGCGTTCGATCCGCACAACCGAACGCATTCGGGCTCCCACTGGCCGCAATACGCTTGCGATCTCTCGCACGCCGGCTAAAATTGGGTAAGTTAACAATTCTAGGCACCCCTTCGCCCCCGCTGGCGTGAGTTTTCACCATGGCGCAGACGTACACCCTCGACGAAGCCGCAAACAAAACCGGATTTTCCGTGGAGGAGTTCAAACGCAAGTTGAAGGGGGATTGGAAGTCGCTGAAATCGTTCCGCGACGGCCCGACCCTGCGATTCCGCTCCGCCGACATCGACGAACTGGCCCGCTCGCTCGGCCAGGCCAGCGACCCCGGACTTCAACCCGGCGAAGCGTCGACACCCATGGACGACTCCGACGAACTCGGATTGGATCTGCCCCCGAAGCCCCTTTCCAAGCCAAAACGCCCCGCGGCCGACAAACCGCTGTCGCTTTCTTTGGACGACAGCAGCGACGACATCTTGACACTGCCGAGCGGCGACTCCGGCACCACGAAGAAGAAGCCGAAAAATACCGGCGATAGCGATGTCCGGCTCGACATGACTCCGAAGAAAAATGACGCGGCCAAGAAAGAGCTCACTGAAGAAATCTCGCTCGATCTGTCCGGTCCGCGTAGCGGCATTTTGAAATCGCCAAGCTCGCGAAAACTTTCGGGCGGCTTACCAAAAGACGCCGATTCGTCCAAAATTCCCGGCCCGAAAGGCCAACCCGCCTCCGACGATAGCAGCAGCGAATTCGAACTCAGCCTCGATTCCGACAGCGACTCCTTCGAACTCCAACTGAACACCGACAGCTCCGAAGAAGTCGATCTCGGCGGCCCGGTCGTCACCGGGACGCGCGGCGGACAGAGCGGCATCAACCTCCGCAAACCGGCCGACAGCGGGGTCTCGCTGGAAAAGAAACCGGTCCCGGAGAGCGATTCCGACATCGACTTCGAGCTTTCCCTCGACGCCCCGGGCGCGTCATCGAATCGGCTCGGCGCTCTGAAATCCGGCGGCCGGAGTAGCGTACCCGATTCGGATAGCGAGTTCGAACTCAGCCTCGATGAGAACTCCGGCGTCACCGACGCGCTGGCCGATGAACTCGACGCCGACAAAGGTGACATCTTCGAGACCGACTTCGAACTCCCGGTCGTCTCTGACGACGAATCGGGCTCGGAAGTCGTCGCCATCGACGCGGCCGATACCGACCTCGAAAACTCTGATTTCGACATCGCCATCAGCGACGACGACGCCCCGGTCGATGACGAAAGCGCCAGCCAAGTGATGCTCGTCGACGGCGACAGCGAAGACGCTCCCGTCGTGCGCGGCGGCCGACGCTCGGCCCTGGGCGGCGACGACGTGCTGCTCGACGACCTCGAAACCGACAACGGCGCCTCGGCCAGTTCCGCCATGCGTCGCCGCTCGCGGGACGACGACGATACCCCGGTACGGACGGTCGTGGCCAAACCCGCCACGTGGGGCCCGCTCCCGGCACTACTCCTGCTCCCCTGCTTGGTCGTCGTGCTGTTGGGCGGCCTGATGAGCTTCGAAGTGCTCCGCGGTATGTGGGGTTACCAGCAACCCTCCAAGCCTAGCGATGCGCTCGTCCGCGGCATGGCGAGCACCTTCGGCATGAAAACCGCAGAGTAGGATCGGCGCGTCGATCAATGCGCGACTTCGCGTTTCAACAGAACGATTTCGTCCGGGGTCAGATTGAAGAGCCGGTAGACCCACTCGTTGATCTTGGCTTCGGCGTAGGCGAGTTGCCGGCGGAGTTTGTCCACTTCGGCCCGTTTCTCCTTGATGTACGGCTCCCACTCGTCGGCCGTCTGCGGAGCGCTGAACGGGTTCTGCTTGGATCGCTTTTTCAGTTCGATGACGAACGCGAGAAAGCCGAGATCGACCGATTACTGTGCCCGGTCTTTTAGCTTGCCTGCGCGAAACTCCTGCGTGCGGAAATGTGGTAGTGATGCAGGGTGCGTTGATTCTCTACTATGCTTTACGCGTTCAGGAGTGACACGCTGTCCCACGTTTGGAAATTGTGGGTCAGCAGCGTCGCGAGTTTCTCTCGGTGTTTCGTCGGCATCTCGGCCAGACAGCCGTCGATGGCTTCCTG
>Ga0105048_10020856_pt1 | contig 9994 bp, 15 predicted proteins | sample MAT05_FD_78382 | JGI IMG/M metagenome (GOLD analysis project Ga0105048, IMG submission 78382) | Freshwater microbial communities from Lake Fryxell liftoff mats and glacier meltwater in Antarctica - MAT-05 | ecosystem: Environmental > Aquatic > Freshwater > Ice > Liftoff microbial mat | place... | reverse complement strand
GGGCGCTTTGACGGAGTCGACGCTGAACTCGCCGAACGAGGCTCCTGGACCCCTGGCATCTGACAATTTGTGTCACTCCCGGCGGGCGAGCCACCAGCCGGGCGAACTAGCGGCCGGTGGGCGACCATTTCCAGACGGAGAACATCCAACCGAACTCGGGCGCTTTGACGGAGTCGACGCTGAACTCGCCGAACGAGGCTCCTGGACCCCTGGCATCTGACAATTTGTGTCACTCCCGGCGGGCGAGCCACCAGCCGAGCAAACCTCCGGCGGGTACCGTCAGCCACCCGGTGAGGAACCAACTCCAGGCGGAAAATATCCAGCAAGCAGTGAGCGCTTCGATGGGGTTAACGGTGAGTTCATTGAGCGACGATTTGGCGCCGCTGGCCCAGAGGATGAGCATAGCCAGATACCACATGAGGGGATGGGCGAAGAAGGCGATGGCGGCGCCGCCCAGCGCGTCTTTTCGGTACGGCCAAATGAGCAGCGATGCGATCGCGGCTCCAGCGGGTGCGCCGATCAGTAGTACGCTCCAGCGGGACAACGCCTCTGCGCCCATTGGCAGAATGCCGAGCAGCGCCATGGAAAATGCACCGGCGGCGAACAACAGCGTGGCCTTGAAAAGTTTAGCCAATTGGGTTACAGCATAGCCCGAAGTTCGGCGAGATCGAGGCGACCGGTGTAGATGGCCATGCCGAGGGCGGTGTGGATGTTGATCGCGCGGAGGGCGCGGACGTCGTCGAGCGTCGTGACGCCGCCGGCGGCGGTCAGTTCGTGGGTCGGCGAGAGGGCCGCACGGAGGCGGGTGAACCAGCCGATGTCGGTACCTTGCATCATGCCTTCCTTGTCCACGTAGGTGCAGAGGAAGCCGCGGCAGTAGGGCTCCAGCGAATTGATGATCTCTTCAGCGGTGAAGTTGGTGGCTTCCTGCCAGCCTTTGATGACAATCTTGCCGTTCTTCGAATCGAGTGCCAAGAGAATCTTCTCCGGCCCGATCTTTTCCGCTAGCTCTTCGAGGAAGGGTCTATTGGGACCGGTCGCGGTGAAGGCGCTGGTGCCGACGATGACTTTGCACGCCCCCTGGTCGAGCAGCGTCTGGGCTCGCGCCACCGTACGCACCCCGCCACCGACGCGGCAACGCGCATGGGCGCACAGAGTCTCCACGATCTCATCGTTGGCGCCACGGCCTAGCGCTGCGTCCAGATCGATGACCTGGATCTCGGGGAAGCCGGCGAACTTCTCCAGCATCACCAGCGGCGCGTCACCCTCCAGCGCTTTCTCTTTGCCCTGAACGAGCTGGACGACTTTGCCGTCCATCAGATCGATACAGGGGAGAATCAACGAACTCATCGCTGCTTTCAAATGGGCCTCCGCACGACGATGCCGTGCTTGTCGAGATATTCCTTCAAATCGTCCACGGTGTAGGTTCCGAAGTGGAAGATGCTGGCGGCGAGCGCCGCGTCGGCTTCGCCTTCGGTCAGGACCTTCAGGAAGTCTTCGGGCTTCCCTGCCCCGCCGGAGGCGATGACCGGGATCAGTGTCGCGCGCGAGACGGCGGCGGTGAGTTCGCAGTCGAAGCCGGTCTGGACGCCATCGGTGTCCATGGACGTGAGCAGGATCTCGCCGGCTCCGAGCTGCATGCCGCGAGCCGCCCATGCCACGACGTCAATCCCTTCGTCTTCCCGGCCGCCTTTGGTGAAGACGTTCCAGCCGCCTCCGTTGGGACGGCGGCGGGCGTCGATGGCGAGCACCACGGCTTGCGCGCCGAACTCGTTGCTGAGCTCCGTGATCAGCTCCGGGCGGCGAACGGCGGCGGTGTTGACACTGACCTTATCGGCGCCGGCCAACAGGATCTTACGGGCGTCGATGATGCCGCGAATACCGCCGCCGACGGTGAGCGGAATGAAGACGTTGCGGGCGGTTCGGGCGACCACGTCCACCATGGTTTTGCGTTCGTCGCTGGAGGCGGTGATGTCGAGGAAGACGATCTCGTCGGCGCCTTGTTCGTTGTAGCGCTCGGCGAGTTCAACGGGGTCGCCAGCGTCGCGGAGATTGACGAAGTTGACGCCTTTGACGACGCGGCCGGCGGTGACGTCCAGGCAGGGAATGATGCGTTTGGCGAGCATGGAATCGAAGGTCCAGGCTTTAGAGCTCGATGAAGTTTTTGACAATTTGCAACCCCAGGGGACCGGACTTTTCGGGATGGAATTGAACGCCGAAGACGTTCTCATGCTCCAGGACGGCGGTGAATGGTTCGGCGTACTGGCAAGTGGCGGCGGCGGAATTAACGACGGGCACGTAGAAGCTGTGGGCGAAGTAGACGTAGGGGCGTTCCCCGACATTGCGGAGCAGGCGGGAACCGGCCTTCACGTCGAGCTCATTCCAGCCCATATGCGGGACGCGCGCGCCCTCCGGGAAGCGCTTCACTTTGCCTTCGAAGATACCGAGACCTTTGACGTCGGGGGCTTCCTCGCTTTCTTCGAACAGGGCTTGCAGGCCAAGGCAGATGCCGAGGAACGGGGTGCCAGCGGAGATGCAGGTGAGCAGCGTGGAACGGACGCGCATGGCGTCGAGCGAGCGGAGCATCTGGCCGAAGTGGCCGACGCCGGGCAGGATGATCTTATCGGCCGTGGTAAGCCCTTCGGCATCGTCAACCAGGGTGAATTTCGCGCCGATGGCTTCCAGGGTGTTGAGGACGGAGCGGAGATTTCCCGCGCCGTAATCGAAGACGGCGATGTTGCTCATGTGGTGGTCCCTTCAAGCAGGCCCCTAGTGGAGGGGAGTTGGTCCTTGAGGCGGGCGCCGGTGGAGCAGGCGAAGCCTTTGAAGCTGCCTTCGAACTGGTGGCCGTTGGCGCCGGTATGGGCGGCGGCGCCGCCGAGGAGGCTGGAAATTAGCTTGAGAATAGCCGCTTTCCTCATGGCGTCGTCCCTTCGAGCAGACCCTTGGTAGAGGGGAGTTGATCCTTGAGGCGGTGGCCGTTGGCGCCGGGATGGGCGGCGGCGCCGCCGAGGAGGCTGGAAATTAGCTTGAGAATAGCCGTTTTCCTCATGGCGTTGTTCCTTCGAGCAGACCCTTGGTGGAGCGGAGTTGGTCCTTGAGGCCGGGGCCGTTGGCGCCGGTATGGGCGGCGGCGCCGCCGAGGAGGCTGGAAATTAGCTTGAGAATAGCCGCTTTCCTCATGGCGTTGTCCCTTCGAGCAGACCCTTGGTAGAGGGGAGTTGATCCTTGAGGCGGGCGTCGGTGGAGCAGGCGAATTTCATGGCGCGCGCGAAGCCTTTGAAGATGCTTTCGAGCTTGTGGTGGTTCGACCGGCCGTACATGACCAGGACGTGGACGTTGGCGCCGGCGTGGACGGCGAAGCCGTCGAAGAAGTCGTGAACAAGTTCGGACTGGAGGTCGCCGACGAGGCGGGTCTTCACCTTGTCGTTATAGACGAGAGCGGGGCGGCCGCCGAGATCGATGGCGGTGACAGAGAGGGTCTCGTCCATGGGCATGACGAAGTAGCCGGCGCGGTTGATTCCTTTGCGATCGCCGAGGGCTTTGGCGAAGAGTTGGCCGAGGACGATGCCCACATCCTCGACGGTATGGTGCTGGTCCACGTCGAGATCTCCGGTGGCTTGCAGTTCCATGTCGAAGCCACCGTGCTTGGTGAAGAGCTCCAGCATATGGTCGAGGAAGCGGATGCCGGTCGAGATGCTGTACTTGCCCTTCCCTTCGATTTTCAGTTTGCCGCGGATCTGGGTTTCCTTGGTAATCCGCTCGACGCTTGCAGTTCTCATGCGGGTAAAACTTGCTCCAGTTCGTTTATGCTTTCGATGATGGCGATGGCGCCTTCGGCTTCCATCAGGGCAACGGTTTTGGCGTGGCCTTGATCGCGGCGATGGCCGACTCCGATGAAGGGGACGTTGGCGGCACGGGAAGCTCGGGCGTCGTCGACGGTGTCGCCGATGTAATAGCGGGCATTGGCAATTTGCAGGAGGCCTTCGGGATCGGGCTTGCCTTTGGTGACGTCGTCATCGCCGACGATGGGGGCAAAATGCAGGCCGTCCGCGAAGCGGTCGAGGGTCATTTGCGCTTCGGCGCGGAGGCGGCCGGTGAAGACGGAAAAGTCGAATTTCTGGTTGAGGCGGAGGAGGGTTCCGGTGGTGTCGATCCACTCTTCCCGCTGCATCAGGCCGTCATTGCCGTTGGGGCCAAAGAAGATCTTCTGGAACTCCTCGACCACGGTTTCGTAGGGGAGTTGCATGCCGAAATCGGCGAGGATGTGCTGGGAGAGCAGCCAGTCGTTATTCCAGCCGCCCTGGTTTTTGTAGTCCTGGATGGCGGCGCGTTCAATAGTGCGGCCGCAGAACTGTTTCACGGTCTGGACAATGGTTTCGCGGTAGGACTCGGTGACATCGACCAGGACGCCGTCCATGTCAAAAACTATCATTTGGCGGGACGTTTCCAAACGGCCTCCAGTTCGGTCAGGAATTTGCGCATTTGCTCGCGGGTGCCGACGGTGACGCGGACGCAGCCGGCGAGTTCGTAGCTGCGGTCGCGGACGAGGATGCCGCGTTCGCGGAGCGTATCGCGGATTTCGACGGAGCGGTCGCCCGCGGCGAAGAGGACGAAGTTGCCCTGGCTCTTGATGTAGGGGATGCCGAGCTTCTCGAAGCCGACGTAGAGCAGCTCGCGGGCGGCGAGGACTTCGCCCACGTATTCCGAGATGTACTCGGTATCGCGAATGGCGGCGCGGGCGGCGAGAACGGCGAGGGAGTTGACGCTGTAGGGCGACTGGGCCTTCTTCAGCCAGGCGACGTTTTCGGCCTTGGAGAACATGCAGCCGACGCGCATGGCGGCCATGCCGTAGACCTTGGAGAAGGTGCGGCTGACGAAGAGGTTGGGGTAGTCGTTGATGAGCTTGAGGGCGGTGACGCCGCTGAACTCGTAGTAGGCCTCGTCGATGAGGACGGCGGTGTTGGGCGCCTTCTTCAGGATGCGCTGGATGCCGTCGAGATCGATGCCGGAGCCGGTGGGGTTGTTGGGGTTCGAAATCAGGATCAGGCGCGTGGAGGGCTGGATGGCGTTGATGAGTTCCTGGAGCGGGAAGGCGAGCGTTCCGGCGCGGTAGGGGATTTCGCGGATCTGGGCGCCGGCGACCTCGCAGTAGAACCGGTACATGGCGTAGGAGGGCTTGAGGATGATGACGTCGTCGTCATCGTCGATGTAGGTATTGACGAGGACCTGGATGGCTTCGTCGGTGCCGTTGGTGATGGTGAATTCGCTGGGGTCGACCTTGAAGAAGGCGGCGAGTTCCTCGACGGCCTGGCCGTATTCGGGGTAGACGGCGAGGTCGTTTTCAACGAGGTGTTCGGCGATGAACTGGGTGACCTTTTCCGAGCAGCCGAGGGTGTTTTCGTTGAAGTCCAGGCGGAGGCGATCCATACGGCCGCCGGTGGGCGGGTGGTAGGGCGCCATTCGCTCGACGGCGAGGCGGGGGCGGAGTCTACTTGGCACGGCGGACCTCAACGCTGCGGGCGTGCGCTTCCAGGCCTTCGGCGCGGGCTAATGTGGTGATGGTTGTTTCGAGATTGCGAAGGGCGGCGGCTGTCAGTTCCTGGGTGGAGATGATCTTGACGAAGTCCATGGCGGAGAGGCCGCCGCGGAGACGGGCGGCGCCACTCGTGGGCAGGACGTGATTGGGGCCGCTGGCATAGTCACCGGCGGCTTCGGGGCTGTACTGGCCGATGAAGATGCTGCCGGCGTGGCGGATGCCCTTGACGAGGCTGGCGTCGGGGATGGAGAGGTGTTCGGGGGCGAAGCGGTTGGAGATTTCGATGGCTTCGTCGAGGGTGCGGACGAGGATGACGGCCGAGTTCTTGTCGATGGCCTTGCGGGCGGTGGGAGCGGTTGGCAGGGTGGTCAACTGGCGCTCGATTTCGCTTTGGACGGCGAGGGCGAGTTGCTTCGAGGTGGTCAAGAGGACGGCGGAGGCATCGGTATCGTGCTCGGCTTGGGCGAGCATGTCGGCGGCGATCCAGGCGGGGTTGCCGTCTTCGGCGATCATGAGAATTTCGGTGGGACCGGCGATGAAATCGATGCCGACGTCGCCGGCGAGGAGTTTCTTGGCGGCGGCGACGTAGATGTTGCCGGGGCCGACGATGCGGTCAGCTTTGGGGACGGTCTTGGTGCCGTAGGCGAAGGCCGCGATGGCGTGGGCGCCACCGATCTGGAAGACGTGGGGCGTCTTGAGCAGGGCGGCCGTGCCGAAGATTTCGGGGACGAAGCGGGGCGAGGTGACGCAGACGTTGGGGACACCGGCGACGAGGGCGGGGATGACGGTCATCAGCACCGTGGAGGGCAGCGGGTAGCGGCCGGCGGGGATGTAGGCGGCGACGGTGTCGAGGGGGCGGATGACCTGGCCGACTTTGAGCCCCGGTGAGATGATGGCGGACTTGGGCGCGGGGAGTTGGAGCTTGGCGTAGGCGCGGATGTTGGCGGAGGCGACCTTTACGGCGTCGCGGAATTCTTTGGAGAGGCTGCCCTGGGCGGTTTTTAGTTCGCTTTCGCTCACTCGGAGGGAGGGTCGGTCAAAGCCGTCGAACTGACGGGCGTATTCGATGACGGCTTTGTCACCGCGGCGGCGGACGGCTTCCAGAATGGGGGCGACGGTCTGCTCGGCTTCGGTAAAACGGGCGGCTTTGCGAGCCAGGATACGGCCCACCTGGGTGTGGTCGACGATTCGTATCATGCTGGTTTACTCGATGACCTTGTTGAGGGGATATTCAACGATACCGCTGGCGCCGGCCTGCTTGAGGCGGGGGATGATGGTGCGCACGGTGGTTTCGTCGAGGATGGTGTTGATGGCGACCCAGTCGTCCTTAGCGAGGGGCGAAACCGTCGGATTCTTCAGCGCGGGGAGAAGGCCGAGGACAGCGTCGAGGTTTTTGCGCTCGACGTTGAGCAGGAGGCCGACCTTGCCGAGGGCGGCGATGGCGCCTTCGAGGAGCAGCTTAATGTCGGCCAGCTTGCCGGCCTTCCAGGGATCGGCGGCGGCGGCTTTATTGGCGACCAGTTGGGTGTTGGAGGTGAAGAGCTCCTCGACGATGCGGAGCTTGTTGGCGCGGAGGGAGGAGCCGGTTTCGGTGACTTCGACGATGGCGTCGGCGAGGTCGGGCGGTTTGACTTCGGTGGCGCCCCAACTGAATTCAACTTTGGCCTTGACGCCGTTCTTGCGGAGGTACTTTTTAGTGGCCTCGACGAGCTCGGTGGCGATTACTTTGCCTTCCAGATCCTTGACCGATTTAACGGGCGAGGACTCGGGGACGGCGAGCACCCAGCGGACTTTGCCGAAGCTCTGTTTGGAGTAGACGAGGTCGGCGATTTTGACGACTTTGGCGCCGGATTCCTGGATCCAGTCGAAGCCGGTGAGACCAGCGTCGAGCACGCCGTCCTCGACGTAGCGGGCCATCTCCTGGGCACGGATGAGCATGCACTCGATTTCCGGGTCGTCGATGGCGGGGAAATAGGACCGGCTGGAGGATTGGATGTTGAAGCCCGCCTTCTTGAAGAGGTCGATGGTGGCGTTTTCGAGGCTGCCTTTGGGGATTCCGAGTTTTAACTTATTCGACATTTTCTAGTTCCTAGTGGCTGTAGACGGTGGCCGGATCGTAGGTTCGTTCGTCGGTGACTTTCCACTCTCCGCCTTCCAAGGTTCGGAAGAAGCAGCTTTCGTAGCCTTCGTGGCAGACGCCAGGGCCGACGGGTTCGACCTGGATGAGGACGGCGTCGTTGTCACAGTCGGTTTGAATGGATTTGACGAGGAGCTTGTGGCCGCTGGATTCGCCTTTCAGCCAGAGCTTTTTGCGGGAGCGGCTCCAGAAGATAGCGTAGCCGCGTTCGACGGTGAGTCGAAACGACTCCTCATTCATATAGCCGACCATGAGAATGCGGCCGGTTTTGTGGTCCTGGATAACCGCGGTAACGAGGCCATCCGTTTTCTTAAAATCGAGGTCCATTGTGGTGTTAGAGGGGTTGGGAAATACGAAGCCCGCCGGGAAAACGGCGGGCTTGGGTTACAGTCTCATGCGGCGGTAAATCAGCGCAATTTCAACTTAAGGCCCAGGCCGTCGCCGAATGGCGATGATGGAGATGGCGGGCCTGAGAAAGCAGCAGCATGGAAACCACGAGTATAGCAAACGACCCTGGGAATTGACACTTCCTTCGCAACGCCGATAGACTCAAACTCGAATGCTTCTCCAGAAGGAAATTGTCGCCTACCTCGCCGGCCACATCGTGACGAGCGTTTCGGCGGGTCTCGTTGAGATCACGAATCCGGTTTCGGCGAAGGACGTGGTGAATCAGGTCATCCTGGATGAACTGTCGGTCGAGGACCAATTGAACGACGAAGTGCGCGAGATTCTGGCGCAGTACACCGAGTACATGCGGCGGGAACAGGTGAGCTTCGCGGACATGTTCCGTAAGGTTAAGAATCAGTTGATTGCGGAGCGGAAGATTATCAGGGCGTCGGGACGGGACACCGGCGACGGCATGAAACTTTCGCGCGACAAGATTACCGACATTTCGCACAAGATTCTGGGCGCGATGCGGAAAGGCCGGGACTTCCGGTTGAAGAAGCCGGAGAACGATATTCGTTTGAACATCGTCAAGACGTTTACGTCGTTGTTATTGGCCGAGGACAAGATCGACAAGGCGGCGCGCGATAAGGTCCGTTCCCAGAAGCGCGAGATTCTGGAGGGCAGCGAGGAGTTTGAGTTGCTGCAACGCCGGTATTACGCCGAGGAAATGAAGAAGATCGGTATCGATCTGGCCCGGTCGTGATTTTGGTTTTGGGCACAGTTCGAGTGTGCGTTTGGACTTGCACCCGATAATCGGCCCTCGTTTCACATCGTCATAGGCGTTAGGCGGCGTCCTTTGACGGAATCGGGCCGCGGCCGACGAGGTTGATGTCGTTTTTGTGGAAGATATCGCGGTAAAGGTTGATGACATCGGGGGTTACGGAACCGTTGATATCGTAAGTTTGGGCCGTATTTTCACTATTTGGGTCGGTCTGTTCGTTGATGTCGTCCTTTTCGGGGGCGGGGGGAACCTCGCTGGCGGCGGGCCAGGTTTTCTGGAGTTCCTTGAGACGGCGCTGGAGTTGGGTGATGGAGCGGATGCAGACTTGGGTGTCTTTGCGGAGTTCGGCGATAGTTTTGTTGCCGGTGAGGGCTTCCTGGGCGGCGACGGAGATTTCGAGATCGCGGAGTTCGGGCATGGAACCGGGGGTGCGGGTAGCTTGGCGGATGAGTTCGCGATTGAATATGGCGGATTCCATCTGTTTATTGCGGATGGATTTCCACTGGAAGTCGACGATTTCCCGGACTAACGCCTGTTCGGTTTCGTCGGCGGGACGATACTTAGCGATGAGGTTGTCGTAGAGCTTGTAGAAGGCCTGGCGGTCTTCATTGGCGAGACAGGCTGAGTGGGGCGGGACGATGAGTTTGAGGGCTTGGGCGCGTTCACCGTGGCTGATGGCGTTGCGGGCGCATTTTTCCTTGGTTTCGGGCGTGAGGGGGCCTTTGGATTTGGCGCCGTTTTCGCGGGCGATTTCGGCTTTGCGGTCTTTCGAGATCATAAGTTTCTCCTGTGATTTAGAAATGGAAAGGCCCCGGGTTGTCCCTCCTGTCACTCAGAGAGGGGGCCGGGGCCCTGTAAGCTATTTTCATTCTATGGGGATGGGTGCAAGCAATTCGGGTAATTCAATTTGTATTTCGTTGAAAATACGGGAAATATAATTATTAAAAAGTTGTGAATCGCTTTCGGGGGAGAGTCAAGTATGCGTTATTTCCGCCTGAGTGATCTATTTTTGTTAGACTGCTGTCCAGCGACAACTATTTCTTCGCATCGGCGACAACTATTTCTCCCGATCAACGACAATTACTTTTTGACTCTTCGTGGGCGTGGAGCGCCCACCGCCGCAGGGAGGGCGAAGCCCGCACGCGCGGCC
>Ga0105048_10020851_pt1 | contig 9995 bp, 12 predicted proteins | sample MAT05_FD_78382 | JGI IMG/M metagenome (GOLD analysis project Ga0105048, IMG submission 78382) | Freshwater microbial communities from Lake Fryxell liftoff mats and glacier meltwater in Antarctica - MAT-05 | ecosystem: Environmental > Aquatic > Freshwater > Ice > Liftoff microbial mat | place... | reverse complement strand
TTGAAGAAAATTCCCGAAGCCGATCTCACCAAGGTCGTGCTCGTGTTGCGGTACGGCGCTTCCGTAACCATCGATTTGATCGCGCGTTTGGAAGAAGATTACTTGGTGATCCGCGGTCGGGAAAACGGTACGAATGACGAAGGCCGCGGCTTCTTCATACCGTTCGACGACATCCTCTTCATGCGGCTCGATCGCATCGTGACACTCGCCGAGTTGAAGGGAATGTACGGTGAGAAAACGGTCGAAGAGGATCGATCGCACATGAGTTCGGATCCGAACGCCGCGCAGAAGGCCCCGGCAATGCCTGCCCCCACCGATACCCCTTCCTCATCGGCGGCGATGGATCCCGCGGGGATTGCCAAGCAAAACCTGCTGGCCCGGATCCGGGCCGTGCGGGCGGGCACACCCACGGGAGCCTGAGCGAATTCCTCGTCCGGTGGCGTTTTCCAATGGAACCTCCGCCCCACAAACGGTAAACCTATACTGCGGGTGTTCCGGGTTTTGTACCGATACCGTGGTGGTAGGGATGGATCGACCGATACAAGCCCTGATTCGCGGAACGGGAAGTCACGTTCCGGCGCGGGTGGTTCCGAACGAAGAGTTCGCCGTCACCCTCGATACTTCCGATGACTGGATTCGCACGCGTACCGGCATCCGCGAGCGGCGGTACGCATCCGCATCTGATACCTCGGCTTCGATGGCCACCTTGGCCGCTCGGCAAGCCCTCGCCAGCGCCGGTATTACCGCCGCCGAACTCGATCTCATCATCTGCGCCACCGTCACACCGGACATGATGTGCCCGAGTACGGCGTGCCTCGTGCAATCGTATTTGGAATGCCCCGGCATTCCCTCCTTCGATATTGCCGCCGCGTGTTCGGGGTTCGTGTACGCGTGCTCGGTCGCCGAACAGTACATCCGATCCGGCTCGGCCAAGAACGTGTTGGTGATCGGCGCGGAAGTGCTCAGCCGAGTTTCCGATTTCTCGGATCGCAACACCTGCATCCTCTTCGGCGACGGAGCCGGGGCCGTGGTGCTCAGCCCTTCGCCCGATCCTTCCCGCGGCTTCCACAAAATCCGTTTGTTCGCCGATGGTAGTCGGCAAGAATTGATCCAGGTCCCGAGCATGGTGACGCCGAATCCGCCGCCGGGCGTGGGGGTGTTGCCGAACCTGCGTTACTTGCGGATGAACGGCCGGGAAGTGTTCCGCTTTGCCGTATCGCAGTTCAAAAGTTTGCTGGCGGAAGCCCAAGCCGAGTGCGCCGCGATCGGCAAAGAAATCAACATGATCGTGCCGCACCAAGTGAACGTGCGGATCATCGATGCCGCGATTGCCGAAGCGAACATCCCGCCGGAAAAGGTGATCGTGAACCTCGACAAATACGGGAATACGTCTGCCGCTTCGGTTCCGATCGCGTTGGATGAAGCCGTTCGCAACGGGCGTTGCAAGGAAGGCGATACGCTCTTGCTCGTCGCCTTCGGTGGCGGATTGACGTGGAGCAGTGCCATCGTCACGCTGTAACTTCACCCGAAGAGCGTATCCCGATACTCCGTCAACCACTCCCGATTCTCGCCTTTCGAGGAATTGATCTTCGGATGGATGGAGATTTGAGTAATCTCCCCTCGTGCGGTTACATCCAAGAGTGTTCGTGCGGAATCCCAATCCCGAGTTTCGTCGAGCCAATCGTTCAACCGCTCCTTGAGAAGAATCACCGGCATGCGGTCGTGGAACTCGCGGGTATCGGCATTCGCTTCGCGGGTGAGGATCACCGCGGTTTCCGGGGTTCCCGGCTCCCATAGGGCCGCGAACAAAAACGGTTGCCCGCCGTGCCAGCGGAACCAGTGCGGTTGCTTCTTCTTTCCGATCGTCGTCCATTCGATGTAACCATCGGCGGGAATAGCACACCTCCGACGGTTCGCGGCGTCTCGAAAGGCGGGTTTCTCCCCGACCGTTTCCGAGCGGGCGTTGAGGAACCCGACGGAGGCGTGCGAATCCGCAGTCGCCCACTTCGGCACCAGCCCCCACTTCATGCCGACGAGTTCCAACTTTCCCGAAGGTTGTTTGCGCAGCACGGGAATTGTCTGGCTGGGGGCGACGTTGTACCTCGGAATGCCGAGGGCTTCATCGATTTCGTCCAAGCCGAGGTACTGTCGGAGTACCTCCCCGGAATAGGTCATGGTGAAACGATTGCACATGGGGGAATTGTACCGCGAAGCGACCGGGATGGATTCCTAAGATGAGATCGAAGGAAGTCGCGGGAATCGGAATACCCTCTCCCCATGGGGAGAGGTTGAAAACCGCTGAACTGCTTCAAGATCCGTTTTCACCCTCAGGATACGACCGCCCATGGCGACCCCGCTGACCGTCGTGATTTTCGGAGCCTCCGGCGACCTCACGAGCCGGAAGCTCGTACCCGCGCTGTTCAACTTGGCCCGCCGAGGTCGTTTACCGGCCGAGGCCAAGATCGTCGGCGTGGCCCGCACGGCGTTCACGGACGACGCCTTCCGAGAACAACTCGGCAAGAAGGCCAAGGAAATCTTCCTCGGTTCGGGCGAGGAATGGAACGAAACGGAATGGGCCGAGTTCGCCAAACGTATGCATTACGTGGCCGCCGATGTGACCAAGCCGGGCGGCATGGCCCCGTTACAATCGTGGTTCGATACGAACGAAGGCCCCTCGGGCGGGCGTCGCCTGTACTACCTTTCGATTTCGCCGGAGTTGTACCCGCAGGTGGCCGCGGCCCTCGGCGAAGCCGGCTTCAACAAAGAAACCGGCGGCTTCCGCCGATTGATCGTCGAGAAGCCCTTCGGCCACGATCTGGCGAGCGCCCAAGCGTTGAACCAATCGTTGCACGCCCACTTCCGCGAAAATCAGCTCTACCGCATCGATCACTACCTCGGCAAAGAGACGGTGCAGAACATCCTCATCTTCCGATTCGCCAACACGATGTTTGAGCCACTCTGGAACTACCAATACATCGATAGCGTGCAGATCACCGTGGCCGAGACGGTGACCGTCGGCAAGCGCGGGGCCTACTACGACAACAGCGGCGTGCTCCGCGATATGTTCCAGAGCCACCTGCTGCAGGTGATGACGCTCGTGGCGATGGAAAGCACCCCGCGGTACAACGCCGAGAACCTCCGCAACGAAAAGATGAAGGTGCTCGACGCCATCCGCGTGCCGACGTACGAGGAAGCCTGCGGCGGCGTGAGCGTGGGCCAATACGCCGGGTACCGCAGCGAACCGGGGGTACCGGCCACGACCAAAACCCCCACGTTCGCCGCGGTGAAACTGTACGTGGACAACGCCCGCTGGAAGAACGTGCCCTTCTACATTCGCAGTGGCAAGGGAATGAAGAATCGTTTCAGCGAGGTGTTCATTCAGTTCCGCTGCCCGCCGCATTTGATGTTCCCGCTGCCGCCGGGAGAGACGCTTCAATGCAACCGGATGAGCCTGGAGTTGCAGCCGAACGAAGGGATCCACTTGAACTTCCAAACGAAAGTGCCGAGCGTGGACGGCGTTCACCTGCAGCCACGCGATCTGACCTTCAACTACAAGCAGGCCTACTCGGCCAAGGCGTTGCCGGAAGCCTACGAGCGCTTGCTCCTCGATGCGATCCAAGGGGATGCCAGCCTGTTCATGCGGTCGGACGAAATCGAACGGGCGTGGGAAATAATGGATCCGATCATCGCCGCGACGCAACGGGAGGATGCCCCGCAACCGGAGGAATACCCCATCGGTTCCCAAGGCCCCGCCTGTTCCGACGCGATGATCGCCACGGACGGCGGCCGCGTCTGGAACCCGGTACCTTAGCTCATCTTTCAAGGAAAGAAACCGAGGGGCAGCCGATGGCGAAAGTGAAAGCAACATTCTTTCTGCCGCTGAACGATAACGACGGGAGAAGCCTGCGGGCGGAAATCCGTGCGGTGGAAGATGCGCTCTTGAATTCGTTCCCCGGCTACACAAAAACGGCGCCGGTATCGGGAATTTACCGGATGGCGGACGGCACGAAAGTGAAGGATCGTTGTCGATCGTATTTCATTTGGATAGAGGAAGAACAACTCGATCAACTCAAAGAGATCGTGCGGACGTTCAAAGCCGCAACGACTCAGGAAGCGATTTACTTCGACGTGTTGTACAATAGCGACGTCGATTTCATTTAATGGAGGCGACTATGACCGACCGTGAAACCCTCGAAAACGAGATAGTGCGACTCGTCACGACTTCGACAGACGGCGTGAGCCTTTCCAACGCGCTGTTCAGCCCTCCCGACGGCTTGTTTTGTATGCTGGCCCCGGAACAAGCGGATCGCCCCGCGATGCTGAACTCCGATCTGTATCGAGTCGCTCAAGATCGGATTCATGATCTGATGGAGATCGAAGATGAATGCTTGGCGAAAGCCCGCGTGAAGATCGCCAAACTCGCCCAATCGCTGCCCGTGAAAGGCTTGCAAACCATCGAATCGAGCCACTGAACCCGCGTGTTTTTCTTTCTCCCACGGAACCACCATGTCCGCTCTCTCCGTCCCAAGCGGCCCGGCCGCGTTCGATTTCCTTTCTCTCGGTGCGCTGGTTCACCGGCTCGATCCGGGAATCATTCCGTTCCGAAAGGCCCGCCAACTCGACATTCATGTATCGGGCGGCGAGTACAACGTCTCGGCGAACCTCTCCGATTGCTTCGGGTTGAAGACCGCCGTGGCCTCGGCCATGGTCGATTACCCCATCGGCGAAATCGTTCAACGCGGCGTCCGCGAAACCGGTGTCACCCCGTTCTACAAGTTCTTCAAACACGATGGCGTCCGCGGGCCGAACATCGCCACCGTCTACAGCGATCGCGGTCTCGGCGTTCGGCCCCCGGTCGTCTTTTACAATCGCTCCAACGAAGCTGGGGCGTTGTTGAAGCCCGGAGACTTCGACTGGAAAGCGATCTTCGCCCAAGGCGTAAAGTGGTTCCACTCCGGCGGCATCTTCGCGGCCCTCTCGGACACCACCTCCGAACTCATCATCGAAGCGATGAAAGCCGCCAAAGCTGCGGGGGCCGTCACGAGCTTCGACTTGAACTACCGGGCCAAGTTGTGGGCCGCCGCAGGTGGCAACCGCAAACCGCAAGACGTGCTCGGTAAGATCGTGGAACATGTGGATGTGATCATCGGCAACGAGGAAGACCTGCAACTCGGCCTCGGATTGCAAGGCCCGAAGGTCGATCAGAAAACGGAATCGAAGCTCGACCCGAAGAAGTTCTTCGAGATCATCGGGCAAGCCGTGGCGAAATTCCCGAACGTGAAAGCCGTGGCGACGACTTTGCGGGAGGTGCATTCCACCAACCGCCACGACTGGGCCGCCGTGCTCTGGCTCGACGGGAAAGAGTACGTCAGCCCGACCTGCCAGCTCGACGTCGTGGATCGCATCGGCGGCGGCGACGGCTTCGCCGCGGGCTTGATCTACGGGTTGCTCACCGGCCGCCCGACCGAGGAAGCCTTGCGATTGGGCTGGGCACACGGGGCTTTACTCACCACCTTCCCCGGCGATGTGACCATGGCGAAACTGCCCGAAGTGGAAGCCCTCGCCAAGGGCGGCAGTGCCCGGGTGCAACGGTGAACCTCCCCGCCTCGCCCTTGGTTGGCATCATTATGGGTTCGCGCTCCGATTGGAGCGTGATGCAGCACGCCGCGGAGATTCTGACGGAATTCGGAATCCCACACGAAGTGGAAGTGGTGAGTGCCCACCGCACGCCGGACAAGCTCTTTCGCTACGCGGAAACTGCTGCGGAACGCGGCCTCGAAGTAGTGATTGCCGGGGCTGGCGGCGCCGCCCACCTGCCAGGAATGTGCGCTGCAAAAACGCACCTGCCCGTGTTGGGTGTACCCGTGGCCCACGCCGATTCACTGCTCCGTGGCAACGATGCGCTACTGAGCATCGTGCAAATGCCCGCAGGCATCCCCGTGGGTACGTTGGCCATCGGCAAAGCCGGGGCCACCAATGCGGGCCTCCTCGCCGCCGCGATCTTGGCGAACAAGTACCCGGCGGTGCGCGAGAAGTTGTTGGCCTTCCGGGCCAAGCAGACGGAGACCGTTCTGGCGAACCCTGATCCGAGGGTGTAGAATGATACTCGCACCTTTTTTTATTGTGGAGGCTCCAATGGATCGCATTCCAGTAACAAACGATCTTTCCACGATTCTTCCCACGCGGTACTCACCGCTTGCCATCACCGATGACCAAGGAAATATCTTGGGGCATTATGTTCCAAAGCTCACGTTGGACGACGTTGCTCTCGAAGGCGGTTGGCCGAGCGTGGAAGAATTGGAAGCGATAGCGAAGCACCCCGGCAAGCGTTACACGACACAAGAAGTGATCGCTCACCTACGGAGTCTGGGCTAATGCAAGTCGATTGGAACGAAACGGCCTTGGATCAACTCGCGTCGATCTATCTCGCAAGCCCGCCCGAGATGCGGGACGAGATCACCCGTGCCTCCGATGAGATCGAAAAGCGACTTTCCCGCAACGGCGTCAACGAAGGCGAATCGAGAGCGGGGATCATTCGCATCCTCTTCCACGATTTCCTGATCATTGATTTTGCCATCCAACCGACCGGGACGATTGAAATTCTGAAGGTGCGCCCCAACCGTCCCGCACGCGGATAGCCCATGAATCGCCTCGGCATCCTCGGTGGCGGACAACTCGGGCGGATGATCGCGCTCGCGGGCTACCCACTCGGCGTCCGTTCCACCGTGCTCGATCCCTCGGACGATCCATGCGCCGGGCAGGTCTGCCAGCACATCCGCGGCGAGTTCGACGACTACCGCGCGCTATACGAACTGGCACAGATGTCGGATGTCGTCACCTACGAGTTCGAGAACGTGCCTATGGAAACGGCACTCTGGCTTTCGGAGCGCGTGCCAGTGTTCCCGCCGCCACGGGCGCTCGAAGTCTCGCAGGATCGGCTCGTCGAAAAGACCTTTCTGCAATCGTTGGGCATCCCCACGCCGCCGTTCGCAGGGGTGGAATCGCGGGCCGAGTTCGATAACGCGATCCGCACCATCGGCTTGCCCGCCGTGATGAAAACCCGCCGTTTCGGCTACGATGGCAAAGGCCAGATGGTTCTGCGAACATTGGCCGATGCCGAGGAGGCTTGGCTTCAACTCGGTGGCCGGCCGTTGATCCTCGAAGGCTTCGTTCCGTTCGACCGCGAAGTGTCGCTGCTCTGCGTCCGCGGTCGGGATGGTGCCACCGCTTTCTACCCCCTCGTGGAAAACGAACACCGTGAGGGAATGCTTTACCGCAGTTTGGCCCCCGCCTTGCACACCGGTGAAGAACTCACCGAACGGGCCATCGAATACGCCTCGCGAATACTCGCCGAGTTGGATTACGTCGGCGTGCTCGCCATCGAGTGGTTCCAAGACGGGGCACGGTTGCTCGTGAACGAAATGGCCCCGCGCGTTCACAATTCCGGGCACTGGACCACCGAAGGCAGCGTGACGAGCCAGTTCGAGAACCACGTGCGGGCGGTGCTCGGCTGGCCATTGGGTAGCACCGCCTGCGTCGGCCACTCGGCCATGTTCAACCTCATCGGCGTGCAGCCCGAATGGAACACCGTGTTACAACAACCTGGCGTCCACCTGCATTGGTACGGCAAGGAACCGAAACCCCGCCGCAAGGTGGGGCACATTACAATGACGGCGGAATCGGCGGAATTGCGCGATGGCTTGGCGGAGCGGTATCTGGCGGAAAGCGATTGTGTGGGGTAAGATTTCATTATCCAAAAGAGAATACCCATGGCAACACGAACCAAGGCAACAGTCAAAGCGGAATCCGACTTTGAACAGTTTGGGCGTATTCTTGATCGAATCGGACCAATGCCCGCCATACTCGCACGACCGATCCTGCAACTCCGGGCGAGTGAAGCGGATCACGCCAGACTATCGGAACTGCTGGCCAAGAATTCCGAAAACCAACTCTCCGCCGACGAAAGGGCGGAGTTGGATGATCGCGTACTGGCCGGGCAATGGATATCGATCATGCAATCACTCGCTCGCGGTTCCACGGCACAATCCTCTACCGTGACGGCCACGAATGCGTGAGATTGTTTTCAAACGGTCTTTCGGTATCTGCGAATACTGCCATTTACCGGAACTGGGCCAATACGACCGTTTCCAAGTCGATCATGTGATTGCCAAACAACACAAGGGAGAACACACATTGGCATCGTCACAATCCAAGTTCTCGACATGAACAGCTTCGCTCAGATATTGGCCAGAGGAACATTAATCCTAAACGGCCATCACTTCGCTTCGTAACCCACGAAAGCCTTCGATTGACACACCTGCAGCCTCGAATCCTCTTTCTCCTTCACCGCTACGAACATCGCGGCCTTCTCGAAGCCTTCCACTACCTTTATCGCTTTCTCCGGCAGCATCACGCTGACGGTTTTCGTCAGGCTATCGGCGAGCCAACCTTGCTTGGCGATCACTGTCGCACTGCGGCGACCGGTGAGGCCGAGGCCAGTCTTGGGATCGAGCACATGGGAGTATCGCACGCCTTCGATTTCCACGAACTGGAATAAATCACCGGAGGTGGACACCGAGGCGTTCGCCAGAACGAGCCGACGCGGTGCATCCCCCTTCTCCAGCGGAGCGATTTCGACGACCCAGCCAGGCTTGCCCGGCGGAACTTCCGAAACTGTAATGTCGCCGCTCGCGGCGACCAAGGCCGAGGTGACCCCATGCTCTTTCAGCACCTTGATTGCCGCATCCGCGGCGTACCCTTTACCGATGCCGCCGAGATCGAGCCGCATCCCGGCCTTCGCCAGTGCGACCGTTTGATCCTTTGCATTCAGTTTCAACATTTGGAAACCGACCAATTCCCTCGCCACAGTAAGTTCTTTCGCTTCGGGCAGCTTCTTGATTTTGCGTGCTGTGCGCCACAGTTTTACAATCGGGCCTACGGTCGGATCGAATGCACCGTCCGAAGCGTTAGCAATCCGTTGAGCCTTCTCCAGAACATCGAACAAATCAGCGGAGGCTTTTCTCGGCTTCCCCGGCTCGGCATCATTCGCAATGCACAGCTTCATCAGTTCAGAATCCGTGTTGTAATCGCTCATTACGAGTTCCAACTCGGCCACGCGATCGAAAGCCGCACGGCTCGCTTTTTCCGCGCTCGGCTTATCCGCAGCGTACAAAGCGATCCGCCATTCGGTGCCCATGTGAACCGACGCGAACTCGAATTTTTCGGGCGGTTCCGCGGCAGAACTGGTAAACGCGAACAGAACCGGGTAGAGTACAATTGAACTGAATGCACAGGAAATCTGCATCGCAATTTCCCTCCGCGGTTGACAACGACCCCGTTTCTGGAGATTCTAGCGGGTATGAAACGCCTTCTCCCAACCATCGTGATTCTATTCGCCCTCGGTTTCGCAATCATCGCGGACGATACGATTCCGCCGGTTCCGCCCGAACCGAAGGTTCCCACCAAACTCGAACTCCCAGCCAAAGACTTCACCCAAACCGTCGAAGAAGCGATCAAGATACCGGACGAAAAAGATCCCGATCTCTTCACGTTGCAAAAATCGAAGACGAACTTCGAGATGGTGTACGTGCCCGGCGGCGAGTTCTCAATGGGCAGCCCGGGCGACGAAACGGGACGCCAACCCAACGAGGGGCCGGTTCACAAAGTGAAAGTCGGCCCATTCTGGATGGCGAAGTTCGAGACCACTTGGGAACTCTTCGACCTTTGGTTCCGCAGCACTGGCTTACCCCGACGCGATGAAGCCGAGGGTTTGTATGAAGCCAAGAACCCGGAGAAAAAACTCGGCCCGGATGCCATCACCCGGCCGACCAATCCCTATGTGGACGAAACCTACGAACACGGCCGCGAGGGCAAACCGGCCATCTGCATGAGCCACCACGCCGCGATGGTGTTCTGCCATTGGCTCCGCGGCAAAACCAATCGGGGTTATCGCCTGCCGACCGAAGCCGAGTGGGAATTCGCCTGTCGGGCGGGCA
>Ga0105048_10020850_pt1 | contig 9995 bp, 13 predicted proteins | sample MAT05_FD_78382 | JGI IMG/M metagenome (GOLD analysis project Ga0105048, IMG submission 78382) | Freshwater microbial communities from Lake Fryxell liftoff mats and glacier meltwater in Antarctica - MAT-05 | ecosystem: Environmental > Aquatic > Freshwater > Ice > Liftoff microbial mat | place... | reverse complement strand
CCACTTCGCCGTAAGCGGTGACGCGGGGGTGATCCTTCGCCACGCGGGTGCCGTCGCCCAGGCCGGTCTCGCCGCCGTCGCCGGATTTCGTGTAAATGGTCGAGAGGTACACCATCGCGGGGCATCCGTGTGTAGGGGAACGTGGCGAGGAGGTCGCGTCACTTTTTGCCGGGGTTCACCACGGCCGGGGCGGTGCCGAATTCGGTCTCCTTGCCGAGTTTGCCCTTCAACTGCTCGGCGAACTCGAACGGGTTCGGGATGACTTCCTTCAGGTACGGCAGTTCGCCCGTGGGCAGCGGCAGTGGGGTCTCGATGACGCCCCTGGCGGTCGCCGCGACGGTCGGGTCTTCGACGGACGGGCGGTCGGGCAGTTGGCGGGCCATAGCCGGAACGTCTGTCGCGCCGGGGTTCGCGGCCGAGGTGCCTTTTAGCAGCGGGCGGTCCGGCAGCGGGAAGGCGGACACCCCGACGGCGGCCGCGTCACCCAGTGCGTTCGGGGCACCGTCGGGCGGCGGGCTGAGGCGGGGCGGTTTGCCCGTCGGCTTGGGCGACGGCGGCAACACCTTCGCCCCCACCGTCGGCAGCGACGGTTCCCCCCGATCCACCGGCGAGACGCGCGGGCGGGCGGCTTTCCGCGCCGACGGTTCGGGGCTGGCGGGTAAACTCGGCATTAGCGCGCGCGTCACCGTCAGGCCGGCCAAGTCGCTCGGCATCAGCGGCGGCGCGAGCGGCTCCGGGCCGACCGGCTTCGGCGCGGCCACGACCTGCGCGGGCGGCCCTTTCGGCAGTTCCGCGACCGGCAACACCGGCGCGGCGGGCACGTCCGATTCCTTCCCGCACCCGCAAAGTGCGAGGCAACCGGCGATCAAGAGGCAGGCGTTGCGAAATGGCATGGGTTACTTCCCGGCGAGTTCGAGGACCAGTTTCACCGGCGTGCCTTCCTTCGGCAGCGCCCCCTTCTTCACGTCCAGTTTCAGGTACTTCTCTTCCTTCATGGTAAACGCCGACTGGAACACCGTCTCGGCGTCCACCGGGAACAGCATGATGAGCGACCCGGTGGTGTCGGCCCCGAACGGCACGTCCGGCTGGCCCGGCACCTTGCTCGGCGCGGACCCGGTGAAGTGGAACTTCACCTTCGGCATCGGCTTGTTCGTCTTCGGGTCCACCAGCACTTTGTCGATGCTCAGCTTCTTGCCGCCGTCGGCCGGAGCCATCTGGATGAAGACGTTCACCACCGGGCCGGCCGCCTTGGCTTCGTCCCCGACGGCCGGCTTGCCCGGCTTCGCGCCCAGGCTTTCGAGCGCCTTCGCCACGTCGCTCGGCCGCACGTCGATGGTGACGATGGTCTCGTGCGCCTTCTTCCCCTTCTTCTCCTTGCCCCAGCAGGCGACGACCTCGATGGGGTAAATCTCGCCGGAGTCCAGCACCTTCCGCGGCGACACCTTGGCATCCACGGTGACGGTCTTCGCGGCCTTGTCAACGGCGATGCCGGGCGTGTCGGCGGCGAGCGCGACGGACGCGACGGCCAGCCCGACGACGGCGGCGAGGGAGAGGCGGTTCAACATGAGGGGCAGCTCCGGCGGGTGGGACGGAAGCGTCATCATACCGCAACCCGCCGAGAAGAAAACCGGACGCCAACACCAACCGGCCGGTGGGGCGGCAGACGGCGTTGGCCGAGCGGGGAGAATCCGTCCCTCGCTGCGCTCGGGCGATGACCGGAATACTTGTCATCGCCCGAGCGCAGCGAGGGACGACCACGACCCCGACCGCCCGCCGGTTCCCCTCGACACCCCGGTTCGCCGTGGGTATCCAGACCTCGCAGGCTACGGGCCTGTTTACCGACATCCGCTGAGGAACTGGCGATGAGTACGACCCGCGACGTGGCGATCATTGGCGGCGGCATCGTCGGCCTGGCGACGGCGATGGCCCTGGTCCAGCGGGGCGTGCGGAACGTGCTGGTGCTGGAAGCCGAAGGCGAACTGGCCCAGCATCAGACCGGGCACAACTCCGGCGTCATCCACTCCGGCATCTACTACAAGCCCGGCTCCGAGAAGGCCCGCAACTGCACCGTCGGCCGCGAACTCCTCTACCGATTCGTGCGGGATCACGGCATCGCCTTCGACCAGTGCGGCAAGGTGATCGTCGCCACCTCCGAGAAGGAGTTGCCGGCCCTCGCCCGGATCGAGCAGCGCGGCCGCGAGAACGGGCTGACGGGGGTGTCGCGGCTGACCGCCGAGCAGGTGAAGGAGCACGAGCCGCACGTCCGGGGCGTCGCCGGGCTACTGGTGAAGGAGACCGGCATCGTCGATTACAAGGCGGTGACGGCCAAGTACGCGGACATCGTGACCGCCGGCGGCGGTGAGGTGCGGACCACGGCGAAGTTGGTCGGCGTGACCCGCGACGGCGGCGAACTGGTGCTGAAGACAACCGCCGGCGAGTTCCGCGCGCGGGGTTTGGTGAACTGCGCCGGCTTGCAGTCGGATCGCGTGGCGTGGATGTGCGGCGTCGATCCAGAAGTGAAGATTTGTCCATTTCGCGGCGAGTATTACGAACTCGTCCCGGAGCGTTGCCACCTGGTGAAGAACCTCGTCTACCCGGTGCCGGACCCGGACCTGCCGTTCCTCGGCGTCCACTTCACGCGGATGATCGGCGGGGGCATCGAGTGCGGGCCGAACGCGGTGCTGGCGTTCCGCCGGGAGGGGTACAAGTTCCACCAGTTCCGGATGCGGGACATGCTTGAACTGGCCCAATACAAGGGGTTCTGGCTGATGGCCGGGCAGTGGTGGCGCACGTCGTTGGCCGAGATGCGGCGGTCGCTTTCCAAGTACGCCTTCTGGGACGCGCTGCGGCAACTGATCCCAGAGGTGCGGCAGTCGGACATCGTGCCGTGCGGGGCGGGGGTGCGGGCGCAGGCGCTCGCGCCGAACGGCAAACTGCTGGACGACTTCCACATCCGCGGGGCCGACCGGATGATTCACGTCTTGAACGCCCCGTCGCCGGCCGCCACCGCCAGCATCAGCATCGGCCGCAGTATCGCCGACATGGCCGCGGCGGAGTTCGGCCGCCCCGCCACGACCGCGAGCGCCGCCGCCTGACGGGTGGTAGAATCCCGATGAGGAACCGGCCATGAGTACCGGCGACTGGCAGGAGAGTAAGGAACCGGAGATCGGCGCGCGGCACCTACTGTTGTGCCGAGACGTGGCGTTCGATCCCGCGTTCCCGGATTCGCCCTACACGGCCCGCGGCTTCCTCTCGGTTTTCCGCCTGAGTGGTGACGTCCCGGCGGTGTGGCACGACCCGGTATACTTGTACGTTGAGTTCTTCGGCGATCCGGGCGTGTACGAAATCTGGTTTGATCTGGTGCGTTTCGTCTTCGACGAGTCGGGCGACATCGCGGACGAAATCGATGAAGGGTGCTATGGGCCGTTCGATTTGCGCCTTCCGCCGGCGATGTTCATTCAGGGGCGGTCATACCCACTGAAGAAACTCCCACTCACCGGACCTGGGGTGTACGAGTTTCAGTTGCGGGTCGCTGGAAAATCCGAGGTACTGCTTTCAACCCGCTTCCTCGTGGAGGTAACGTCGTGAGATTCATCCGTCAACCCAAATACAAACCGGGCACGAAGTACGGCTACCAGACGTTTGAGGAGCAAACGTTACCGGATCCGGACTCGTGCCTGACCGAAGAGCAGAAGACGTGGCGGCAGTACACTCCCCCCAAGCCCGACGAGCCGGCCCCGGCGACCCCGCCGGCCGAGCCGGCCGCGCAACCGTCGCCACCCGCCGACGCCGCCTGAGCCGCACGGAAGCCCGCCATGAGTACCGGCGACTGGCAGGAGCAGGAAGAACCGAATATCGAAGCCCGCTCACTGACGCTCTGTCGTGAGGTCGGCTTCGATCCGGCGTTCCCGTACTCGCCCTACATTCTCCGTGGGCTGCTTTCGCTGTTTCGGACGAGCGGACCGTTCCCAGTGATCTGGCAAGACCCCATGTTCCTGTACGCGGAATATTTCGGCGATGCCGGCGAGTACGAAGTGTGGTTCGACTTGGTCCGATTCGTCGTTGACGAGGATGATGAGATTGCCGACGAGTTCGAGGACACTTGCTATGGTCCATTCTCGATGACGATGCCGCCCGGCGTGTTCATTCAAGGCCGGTCCTACCCATTGCGGATACTGCCTTTCCAAGCCGCCGGGTTGCACGAATTTCGCCTCCGGATCGCGGGAGTGTACAATGTCCTCGCGTCCGTCCGTTTCATGGTGGAGGGTTAACTCATGGAAAAGAAAGGGCAGCCGACACATAAGCCGGGAACGAAGTACCGGCCGCAGGAGTTCAGCATCCAAGAGATGCCAGACCCGGAGTCCGTCTTGACCGAAGAGCAGAAGACGTGGCGGCGGTACAGCCCCAGCAAGCCCGACGCGGCCACCCCGCCCGCCGACCCGACCGCCCAACCGCCGCCACCCGCCGACGCACCCTGAGTCGCCCGGCTTGCGCCGCCGCAATCGGGTTGTTTTGGCTCGCTCGCGTCGGTATGGTTCGCCGTACGGCCGGTTGCCGCGCCCACGTCTCCCCCTGTGCCCTCGGAGGTCGGCCGATGACCCTCACCACGTTGCGACTCCCGACGGCCGTGCTGCTGTTGCTCCTCGTCGGGACCGGTTGCCCACGCAACCTCGTGCCGAAGAAGGATGCCGCCTTCCGAGACAACCCGCCGGGGCGCGCGGTCGTGAGCGGGCCGAAGGAGCTTCCCGAATCGGTGCTTCTGCCGCCGGCCCCGCCGGGCGGCGCGATCCAGCCGCCGCGCTCGGATCGGATGGCCGGGACCGTGCCACCGCTGCCGGGGATGCCGGGGTCGGCGTCCCGCCCGCAACCGGAGTTCGACCCGCTGAACGACGTGACGTTGGCCTCGGCCGACGAGGAGCGGAAGGGCCTCCTCCAGCGCATCCGCGAGCGGCGCGATAAGCGGAACCAACCGCCAGTGCTGCCGCCCGCCTTGGAGCCGAAGAAGCCGGAGCCGAAAAAGCCGGAGCCGAAAAAGGAGACGAACGACGCTCCGCCGAAGCCGGCCCCGATGCCCTCGCCGCCCTCCGTGCCGGACCAGCCACCGACGGTGAAACCGCCGGCCCCGGCCGCGCTTCCGGCCACCGGGTTGGCCGACGCGCGGAAGGTGGTGGAGGCCGCCGCCAAGGTGTTCGCCGACACCCCCGACTACACCTGTCACCTGACCAAGCGGGACGTGGTGGGCGGGAAGCCGCAACCGCAGGAGGAGGCCGAGTATTCTTTCCGCAAGGAGCCGTTCAGCGTCCATTTCAAAGTGACGGGCGAGAACGGCCGCGGCCGCGAGGCGCTGTATGTGAAGGGCAAGAACGGCGGCAAGATGACGATTATCACTGGGAAGGGAGACCTCATCGCCGGGCGGAAGATGGAACTGGATCCGGACAGCCCGCTCGTCGCGTCCCGTAGCCGCACCCGGATTTACGAGGCCGGGTTGGGGCGACCCATTGGGGTGCTGGCGAAGTTTCTCGACCAAGCCGACGCCGGCAGGCGGCCGGCCGACACCATCAAGTTCCTCGGCCCAGTCGAGCGGAAGGACATGCAGGTACCGCTCGTCGGCATTGAGGTGAAACTGCTGCCCGGCGACGACCCGCTCTTCCCGAAGGGCGGCAGCCGGAGTTACTTCTTCGACGCCGATCCGAAGTCGCAATCGCACGGGCTACCGGTCCTCATCACGGCGACCGAAGGCGGGCGGGAGGCGGAGTATTACGCCTTCACGAAGTTCCGCCGGCCGGCGAATCTGACCGACGCCGACTTCTCCCCGGATCGGATGGGCGGCGGCAAGCGGCGGTGACGTGGGCCAACTCAGGTGCGGGCTTGCCAAACGGACGGGTCACGGCGGCTGTGGAACACGGCCACGACTTCGACGCGATCCACATGCGGCCGATACAGAACCGTGAACGGGAAGCGTCGAACGACACCGCGTCGGACGTCGGCGAATACTGTCTGGTGGATGAGTGGGTTCGCGGCGATGCGGTCGAACACCCGTTGCACCTCTTCGGCGAATTCCACGCCGAGTCCAGCTTTCTGTGCGTCGTACCAGTCGAACGATTCGTCGAACTCCTGCTCCGCTTCCGCGCGAAGAACGACGGGCAGGCTCATTTCTTCGCCCTCGCTAGCGCGCGTGCCTTCACCACTTCCCACGGGGTGACGGCTTCGGGGCGTGCGTCACTGTCAGCCAACCGGCGCGCCAACTCCGTCTGTTGGGCTTGGCTCAGCGGGGATTCTTCCGTCTCGTTCACGATGCTGTCCCACAACGCTTCGGCCACCGCGATGCGGTCATCGAGTGGCAGTTTGTCCAACCCGTGCTGGTGGAGGAGAGGGGGAGCAGTCATGCGATGTCCTCGGGTGGAAGCGTGCCACCGACTTCAAGTAGTCTCTGCCGCACGACAGCGAGCTGCGCCGGCGTGAAGAGTGACCGCCACGGGTTTTGGAGCACGAGGTATTCCAGGCTAAGTTGCAGATTCTTTACCCCACTCAACAGGAGCCTTGTAAATCCCTCCATCGGAGCAGGCCAAGAAAGAATCCGATCAGCAGCCTCCTTGCCGCCATAACGTCCAACCATGCCGAGCAAGGCGGCAGCCCGGTATTGGGGATGGAGTTTCAATCCAGCATCGTACAGTCTTTTGCAAGCAGCGGTAAAGCGATCCTCAAGTTGTTGCGACATGTCCAACTCGCAAATAACGGGATGGTGTTTGCAGTCGAAAATCCCATCCAGCAGGAGCAATGGTTGTCACAAAATCCTCTACTTCCCCGGCACCAGCTCGTAGCAGGCGAGTTTGCCTTTACCGCGCAGGTACAGTAGCCCCCGGGCGACGACCGGCGGTGCCCAAGCCGGGTACTCCACCTCCGGCACGTCCTTCCATTGCGCCACCGGGTCGAACTTGGCCGGGTTCGGCTTGAACAGCGTCAGGGTGCCGTCCTCGCCCAGCGCCAGGATGTGGCCGTCGATCTTGGTGAACGTCGTCCGCGTGGTCTTGGTCCGCTTCCACTTCACCGCGCCGGTGGCCCACTCGACGCAGCGGATGTCGCCCTCCGTAGTGTGCCGGCCGCTGCACCCGTAGATGTATTTGCCCTCGCGCACCGGCGTCGCCCAGTGGGCCATCAACGACTTCTCGTCCTTGTCCGGCTCGCCGTCCGACCACACCACTTTTACCTTGAAGTCGGGTTGAATCTCCACCAGCGCCGCGCCCTTCTCGTAGCACTCGGAGATGAGGATGCGGTCGCCGTCGATGAGCGGCGTCGCGGCGTTCACGCTCTCCAGGGACCGCGCCCGCCACGGGAACCGGAACCGCTCCTTGCCGTTCGCCGGGTCGATGCCGACCAACCCGCCGCGGGCGAAATACACGACCGTCGGTTTGCCCCGCAGGGTGGCCAGAACCGGGCTGCTGTAGCTGGCCAACTCGTCGGTGGACTTCCACTTCTCCGCGCCGGTCTTCTTGTCGAACGCGACGAACCCGGAGCCGTCGCCTTTCACCTCGCGGAAGTCGAACGGCTTTTGCCCTTTCGGGCTGCCGCCGACGGGCACGATGAGCAGGTCGCCGACCACCAGCGGCACGCTAGCGACGCCGAAGAAGTTCTGGTGGACGTGGTACTTCGCCTGCGTGTCCACCTTCCATACCTCCTTGCCGGCGGTGGACACGCACGCCAGCACGCCGTCCACGCCGAGGATGTACACGCGGTCGCCGTCGATGACCGGGCAGGCGCGGGGGCCGGGGTCGTACCCGTACTGGTCCTCGTAGTCGGTGGGGTATTCGTACTTCCACAGCAGCTCGCCGGTCTCGGCGTTGCGGGCGGTCAGGCGGGCGGCGTCGGCGAAGCGGTCGAAGTGGTACAGCTTGCCGTCGGCGATCACCGGCGGCGCGTACCCCTGGCCGAGTTCGCAGTCCCACAGCTTCTTGAGGCCGGCCTTCGGCCAAGTCGTGAGGATGCCTTTATCAGCGGACGCGCCGTCGTGGGTCGGCCCGAGGAGCGTCGGCCAGTCGGCCCCCGCGCGGGTCGGCTTGGCCCGCTCCGCCGCGCCCGGCTTGGGCTGCTCCTTGAGGCCGCCACAGCCGATTACGAAGACGAAAAGAAGGTAGCGCATCGCACACCATTCAATTAAGAGGGACACGGATGAAGAGGATGAAAGCCAGGGATGAGGAGGAGCCGAAGAAGTCACTCCATCAGGATCGTCTTCATCCTGACTTTCATCCTCTTCATCCGTGTCCTGCTTTCTCCCGTGGTAATTTTACACTCTCTCCACCACCATCGCCACCGCGTTGCCGCCGCCCAGGCACAGGCTGGCGAGGCCGTACCGTAGGTCGCGGGCGTGCAGGGCGTGGACGAGCGTCACCAGCACCCGCGCGCCGCTCGCCCCGATGGGGTGGCCGAGCGCCACCCCCCCGCCGTTCACGTTCACCTTCGCCTCATTCAACCCGAGTTCCTTCCCGCAGGCCAGCATTTGCGCGGCGAACGCCTCGTTCAGCTCGAATAGATCGATGTCGGCGAGCGCGAGGCCGGCCTTCTTCAACACCATTTGTACGGCCGACACCGGCGCGATGAAGATGTCCTTCGGGTTCACACCACTCGTGGCGTAAGCGAGGATGCGGGCGAGCGGCTTCGCGCCGAGTTTCTTCGCGGCGTCTTCGGACGCCACCACCACCGCCGCCGCGCCGTCACTCAGTTGAGAGGCGTTGCCGGCGGTGACGGTCCCATCCGGGCGGAACGCCGGCTTCAGTTTCGCCAACACCTCGGCGGAGGAGTCCGCGCGAATACCCTCGTCCTGGCTGACGACAACAGGGGGCTTACGCCCCCCGCTCGCCGGGACGCTCACCGGCACCACCTCGGCGTTGAACGCGCCGCTCGCCCACGCGGCCGCCGCCCGCTGGTGGCTTTTGGCGCTGAACCGGTCCTGATCCGCCCGGCCGATGCCGCACTTGGAGGCGATGTGTTCGGCCGCTTCGCCCATCGCCCAGTTTTCAAAGGAACACCACAACCCGTCATGGAGGAGCGAGTCCTTCGCCGTCTGGTCGCCGTACTTGTAGCCGGCGCGGGCGTTCGGCAGCAAGTACGGGGCGCGGCTCATGTTCTCCATGCCGCCGGCCACCACGACGGTCGCGTCCCCGGCGCGGATCGCTTGCGCGGCCAGCATGACCGCCTTCAACCCGGACCCGCACACCTTATTCACGGCGAACGCGGCGACGGTGTCGGGCAGCCCGGCGGCGAGCGCCGCCTGCCGCGCCGGGGCCTGTCCGACGCCGGCTTGAAGCACCTGACCGAGAATCACTTCGTCCACGGCATCGGCGGGCACGTTGCCCCGCTTCAGGCTCTCGGCGATGGCGAGGCCGGCCAACTTCGGCGCGGGCACGTCGGCCAGCCCGCCGAGGAACTTGCCGACGGGCGTGCGGACGGCGGACAGGATGACGGCGGACATGGCGGCGGCCCGTGGGAGGGGGAGTTCATGGCAGTGTATACCGATGGTACACTGAAGTTCGACACTCCGGAGGTTCCGCCATGCCCGCGACGTTACCCGTGACCGACGCCACCACCGCCCGCCCGGTCAGCCCGCTGGTGGCCCGCGCCCTGGACATCCTGCGCGGCAAGCTGGTGCCGCCCCCGCTGCCGGTGCCGGACTTCGTGGAACCGGAGATTCAGCGCCTCCTCGGCGACAAGGTGCCGCCGCCCACCGAACGGGCGCTGGCGCGAATCCGCGAGGACTGGACCCTGCAACACCTGCACGGCGGGGACGTGATCGTCACCACCCGCGTGAACGGGTACGTCGTCATCTTGGCGGCGGGAGAAGATGAGGTGCGGGAGGTCATGCAAGAACTTCCGTACCCCGAAAAGTCACGAGCGAAGATGGAACACCCACTCGGTGGCCACACGGCGTACTGAGCGCCACGCTCACACATCCGGAGGTAACACTCGTGTCGAAAGCACTCCGTCAGCCGGCGCTGCGAGTG
>Ga0105048_10020847_pt1 | contig 9996 bp, 10 predicted proteins | sample MAT05_FD_78382 | JGI IMG/M metagenome (GOLD analysis project Ga0105048, IMG submission 78382) | Freshwater microbial communities from Lake Fryxell liftoff mats and glacier meltwater in Antarctica - MAT-05 | ecosystem: Environmental > Aquatic > Freshwater > Ice > Liftoff microbial mat | place... | reverse complement strand
CCGAAGATATTGCGGATCTGCGAGGTGGTGATGTCACGCGCGAGCCGTTCGCCAATCTGCTCAGCGGTCTCGGTCAGCGCCGTGATCGACTCTGTGGTGTTGCCGGTGATAATCAGGGACAACGTTTCGCTTGGAGCGAGCCGCTGGGCAAGTTGTTCGCCGGGTGTCTTCTGAGCGTGCGCGAAGGTCATCGCTCCTCCTTCTGGCTGCTGCGGTCACGGATGAGAAGCTGGGCCCAGCGGGCGGCGAGGCCGGCCCGCTCGATGGTACGCTTGCGGACGCCCTCGGCGCCGAGGATGCGCTCGCACAGATCCTTGATCGTGTCGCTGGCCTCGCCCTGGGCGCGCTCGGCCATGCGGGTGAGCTGGTAGGCGCCCTGCCAAACCCAAGGGCCGTAGGCGAACTGGCGCTCGCCGGTGCGGGTGTGGCGGCGGGCCTGGTGCGCGCTGGCATCGAGCTGCTGGATGGTCATCAGGAGGGCGCGAGGCACGCCGGCGTCGACCAGACCCTTTAGCTCAGTGCAGATGCGCTCGGCCTCGCTGAACTGTTCCCAGCCCAGCGTGCGCCCCAGGAAGGTCACGGCGTCCTTGCGCCGGCTGTCGGCGCGCATGTGGCGCTTGGCCAGGTCGAGGGCCTCGGCAGCATCGTCGGCGGCCTGGTAGAGCGGGTAGCCGGCGCCGATCAGCGTGATCCCCGCCGAGAGGCTGATGAGCGGCGCCTCGCCGTCCTGGAGTTCACGCCCCAGCACGTACGCGGCGAAGTCCTCGCGGATCTGGCGGGCCAGTCCAGGCATACGGTCCCACGATCCGACCAGGAACAGGTCGTCGCCGCCGCTGTAGACGGCGATCACCCCGCCGCGGCCGGCCCCGTTTTGCATACGGCACAGCTCGCCGACCCAGCCCTCGAAGAAGCGACCCAGGGCAGCGCTGAGCGCCGCGGTGACCGCCAGGGCAGCGATGCCATCAGGGCGATCCAGGCCAGTGCCAAACAGCTCACCCAGATCGTCAACGTCCATGCGCAGCACGCCCAGGCGAGCCACGCCCTCGCTTTGCGCGGCCAGCAGATTAAAGGGCGTAACCTGGCCGAGCCTCAGCTCCTGGTCATCCTGCCGCGCCCGATCCAGCCTGGCATACTCCTCTAGATCGCGGGCAGTAGCAGTGGGCGCCTCGGCGGCGGTGTAGCGCGTTCCGATAAGGTCGTCCGGCCCAAGCCGAACCCCTTCAAGCTGAGCGTCATCATCGAGTGCGAGCAGGCGGCGACGTGCGGGGTCAGGGCAATAGGCATTGTCGTCGCCAAGAAGCTGCGCACACAGGCCCAGGGCGCCGAGCACGTTGTGGTAGGTGTGCTGTCCATCGTCCAGCGCATACGGCTTGCCCAGTTGCACCGAGAGCATGCTCGCCCGCTGGAGCCGGCCGCCCAGCTCCTCAAGCGACACGCCCATTGGATCGAGCTGCTCTTCCTCATCGGCCTCGACACGGGGCGGGGGGGGCTGCTGAGGGTCGAACAGACTGGCAAACTCGACGGCGTCGAGGGACGCAAAGCGGTGGCGCTTATCCCGGTCGATCTGCTCATTCAGAGCCTGCCACGTAGCGGCGTTGTAGCGCCCCGGGCTAAACGGCTCTGCGCCGAGGGCCAGGTAGAGCGCGCCGTGATGGGCCTTGAGCAGCAGCCTGCCGATCTGCTGGCGTAGCTCGGGCACGCGAGCGCGGGCGGCGCCGGGCGCCAGGAGATAGAAGCGCCCGCCGCCGGCATAGAGCAGGTTGCAGAGCGGCATGCCAGTAGCGTCGAGCACGGCGTGGGCGCAGGCATCGGTCAGCAGCTGTAAGTAGAGCGAGCGCCCGCGCAGCTGCTTGGTGGCACCTTTGGCGCTAACGCTGTAGATGAACTCCTGCACCCCCGAGAGATCGCCGCCGACGAGGCAGACATCGTCGGCGGGGTTGGCGGCGAGCGCGGCGGCGAGCGCGGCATGGGTGCGGGCGAAGTCGTAGCGTGAGACGCCCGCCAGCGGCGAAGGCAGCGCCCAGGCGTGGCGCTGCAGCGCGAAGAGCAGCGCCTCCAGGGCGGGCGCAGGGGACAGCTGACGCGCCTTTAGGGCTTCCATGGCGGCGCGCAAGCCGTCCACAGCGTCGCCGGTTGCCGCCGCGCCGACGACGGGGAAAAGCAGCTCGCGCTGGAGGCGCAGCGAGGCCGGGCGCAGCGTGGCGGCGGGCGGCGCGCCTGCTCTGGGGCGCACGCGGCTGAAGATCGAGGCCAGTGGTCCGGCGAGCAGCCCAGGCCAGGCATCGCCCGCCGGCGGTTCCGTCCCGGCGGTCAGCCAGGCCGTGCGGCGCAGCAGCGAGTCACCTGCGGGCGGCGGCGCCCCATCAGCAACTGCGGCCCAATGGTGGAGCGCTGCGAGGGCCAGGGGGTACGGTGTGGTGTCCATAGTCTCTCATACGGCGGATTTCATGCCCAGTATACGGCTGGGCACGTGCACAAATGCGCGCGGGTTGACGGCACATCCTGCGATTCTGAAAGGGGGCGACACGGAGCCGTGCATATCGCTGGAGCATACCACGCCACCGGCACTATCACATTTACAAAACGCTTAAATTCGGCTATACGTTCAGCATCGTAGGATGTGCGCCCGCCGTGACCGGTCTCTGCACAGACTGCACAGCACGAACGGGGGTCGGGCACGCTGGACCGCCTTCCGCCATCGCCGCCATGGCTGTGCGCTGCAAGACTGGCGGAACGTGCTCTCCATACCTTCGACATAGGATTGGAAGTTACGCTGCCGCTGCTACCTCGATCATTGAACTGCGTCAGCAAGCGATCTTCGTCCTCGCCCAGATAGCTATCGTAGAGGCCAGGCGACAAGGCTGTGCAGCTAGGCCCTGCATCGCCCGGGTCTGGTCGACAGCGTCGAGGCTACTGCGGAGGCGCTACAGGGCGCGGCGGCTGGTAGAATGCGCGCGGAGGCCGGGAGATTCCTCGCCAGTTCTAAGCAGGCTGATGCGCAGATGCAAACGATGACCGCGGATGAGGCCCGCGCGTTCCTGCTGGAGCGGCCGCGCACGGCGAAGCTGGCGACGGTGCGCGCCGACGGGCGACCCCACATCGCACCCATCTGGTTTGATCTGGACGGCGCGCAGCTCGTGTTCACTACCTGGCACACCACCGTGAAGGCCACCAACCTACGGCGCGACCCGCGGGTGAGCCTGTGTGTAGATGACGAGGCCCCGCCGTTCGCCTTTGTGATTGTCGAGGGCACGGCCACCCTCTCGGAGGATCTGGCCGAGCTGCGGATGTGGGCAACCCGCATTGCGGCACGCTACATGGGCCAAGCGCAAGCCGCTGCGTTCGGAGCGCGCAACGGCGTGCCGGGCGAGCTCCTGGTGCGCGTGCAGCCAACGCGCATCATCGGCCAGGGCGACGTCGCCGGGTAAACACTGATGTTTACGGAGGAGGCGTGTATGCGTGGCGGCGTGGTGCTCGGCTTCGACGCGGCGACGGATCAGGCGGTCTGGGCGCTGTGGGACGTCGTGGAGAGGGTACGGGGCGCCGCTGCGCACGCGCGTCAGCTCGCGCCCCACCTCACGTTGCTCGGCGCCGACGACCTGGACCGCGTGCCGTTCACGCAGGGGCTCGCGGCGTTGGCGGCGCGAACCGGCCCGTTTCCGATCCACCTGGGTGCCGTCGCGTCGTTCTTCGGGCCGGACGGCGTGCGGTATCTGGCGCCGTCAGTCACGCCGGCGCTGGCCACCCTGCAGCAGCAGCTGCGCGATCTCGCCGTATCGAGCGGCGTACACCCGTGGGAGCAGTTCGCGCCAGGCCATTGGATGCCTCACGGTACGCTCGCCGTTGGCCGCTCTGATCCGCCTATCCTCCAGGGTGTGGCGACGGTGCGTGCGCGCGAGGCGGGCCTGTCGGGCAGCGGCATCGCCCTTGTATCGTTCACGCTCGGCGATGGCGGGGCGCGTGCGAGCGAGACACTGCCGCTCACCGGCTTGGCCGCGCTGTAAGACGGCGGTCATCGCCTGCGATGCCGCCGCGCCTATCCGGCGAGATCATCGGCTGCGCTGGCCTGGAGCGCCAGAACGTCGGATACCACGCGGCACGCCCACCCAGCCACCACGCACGCTGACCCGCACCCTGAAGTGGCAATGCTCCAAGGCCAACTCCCAAGGCACGGCACGCCGTCTGCTGCTGCAGCGTCGCGGCGTGGGCGCTCTCTGCTCACCGCTGTGCTGGCGCACGAGACGAAGGAGGCGGGTCGGGACTATCTGCTCGTGGATGGACCGCTGTCCAGCCACCTGAACGCCATCGGTGCGCTGTTCGGCCTGATCTTCCGTGCGGCCGGCAAGTAGGGGGCAGGCATGGCACCGCACACGAAGCGTCCAGCCGATGCGCCCCCGGCGCACCGCGCTGGGCCACGTCGCCTCATCGCAGGGCTACGCATCACACCGCAGGATGCAGCGCTGCTCAACGTGGTGCGACCGCTGCTCCCTGAAGCTGACTCGGAGCGCGAGTTGGCTTACTGGCTCTGGCGGCGCGGGCTGGAGCTCACGCTTGCTGAGGTAGTGGGCCTCGGCGCCGCGCTGCCGCCCGGCACCACCGACGAGGTCATCGCCGCCCTTGCCGCGCAGCGGCTCCTCCTTTGTGTGCCGCTGCTCCGACGCACAGAGAAACTGGCGCTGCTCGGGATCGAGGTGACGCCACACGCCGCCTGCGCATCTCCATCCTATACAGCTCCAGCAGCTTCAACCGCTGCCGAGGCCATCGATGCCAATGCCTCGGACGCCATCGTCGGCCTGGGCGGCAGCGACTTCTTGTAGGAGGGCGATGCCAATGACTCAACGACTACGCTGCTGGTCGAGCATAGCGCGCATTACCGGTCGTAAGACCCTTTAGCAGGTACAACCACCTACCCGAACCCGGGCGGTATGGTCGCCTATCTCCTTGGGCTTCCTACGTCGCAGTAGGGGCCAGCCTCAACCCCTATTCGCCAGACGCTCCCCGATGCGACGCGCCGTAGCGAAGGCCGCCCAGGCCGCGGCCGCGACCAGTGCCGTATCGTGGGGGTGCGACGCGCGGAACGCGGTGATCGTGTGCTCATCGACCTGATACGAGGCCAGGGCGACCAGCAGCGCCAGCCGCGCCGCCGGTTGCTGGTGCTCGGGCAGTGACTGGACAGCATCGGTGAGCCAGCGGCGGCTCATCCCCGGGTCGTGCCCGTCCCACTGCGCGAGGTGAGCGGTGACCAGGGCCCGCACGGCCTCCGGAAGTACTGCTTGCCCAGCCTCCTCGAAGAGCACCGCTGCCCCCGCAAACGCGCTGTGGATGGTCGGATGGCCGGCTGCCCAGCTGAAGTCCGCCGGCAGGTCGGCGGCCGGGAGCAGCGACAGCGAGCCACCCGCCGGCACCGGGCGCTCGACCATGCCGCGCATAAGCGGGCCGATCAGCCGTCGCGCCGCTTTGCGAAGCGCTGGACCGCGCACCGGCAGCGGTGTCTCGTCCAGGAACATGTTGACCATCCGGTTGAGGTAGTGATACGCCACTGCCGTTCCAATCAGCTCCGGCGCAGCCTCGGCGGCAAATGGCGGGGCGACCCCAGGCGCCGTCGCACGCCGGTGTGCCTGTGACATCCAGCCGATGATCGCCCGCTGACCCGGATCCACAACCGCGTCGATCTGCGCGGCCAGGACGGCCTCAGCCAGCTTGCCGTTGTTGAGCGCGTAGAGCGTTGTCGCGTGCGCGTCCACACAGTAGGGACAGGTGTTGACACCGGAGACTGCCGTCGCCACTGCCTCCTTCAGCGGCCGTGATACGGCTCCATCGGCGACTAGCGTCTCGCGCACGATGCTCCAGCTTGCGCCCAGCACCGCTGGCGCCGGTGAGTGCAGGCTGAAGGGTGGCACAAGGGCGCCGTAATCCTGCTCGATCTGGGTGTAGACTGCTGCCACGACGCCGCGAGCGGCGGAGCGAGCAACTGGCTCGACGTAGCGTACCCCACGGCGGGCGGCGGTCTCTCGGATCTGTGACTTGATGGACATGCGTGCCTTCTTGCTTGCGGGTATCACCGGATCTAGTCGGTGCCGCTGACCTTTGCTGGCCCCGGCTCACTTCGGCCAGGGGCGGCGTCCGGGCGAGAGGCCCCGGGCAGCCAGCGCAGCGCGCTGAGCGCGGCCACGGCAAGCACGGCGGCCCCGATCAAGGCCGCGAGCCGCAGCCCGGGGAGCGTCGTCGCGCCGCCGCCAGACGCGGCCGTTATCGCCACCCCGAGCACGGCGATCCCCAGCGCTGTCCCAACCTGGCGCAGCGCTCCCAGCAGGCTCGCCGCCATCCCGGTCCGTTCCGGCGCGACGCTGCCTACAGCCGCCGTGGTCAGGGCGCTCATGCTCAGCCCCACCCCGGCCCCCAGGAGCAGGATGCGCCACCAGAGCGCCGTGGTCGGTGCGGCGGGGTCGATCCACCCCATCCCGAGGGCGCCCGACATCGAGACGAGCATGCCGGCCACCACCGGCGGCCGCGTACCAAAGCGGGCTAGCAGCCGCGCGCCGATGATCGAGGCGCCGGCGAAAGCGAGCGGGAAGACCAGGATCAGCAGGCCGGCCTGGGTCGCGCTGAGCCCACGCTCCTGCTGCAGATAGATCCCCAGGTAGGTCAGCAGCGGAAAGCTGCCGAAGAAGGCCAGCAACCCGCCCACGTTCGCGGCAGCGAAGGATGGTCGGCGAAAGGCTCCAAGGTCAATCAGGGGCGTGGCGACATGGGCCTCGATAGCAAGGAACGCCGCGAATGCCAGCGCGGAGCCGCCGAGCAGGCCCAGCGCCGAGGGTGCCGCGAAGCCAAGCCGCTGCCCCTCGCTCAGGCCCAGGCTCAGCGCTGCCAGCGTGACCACTACCAGCGCCAGCCCGGCTAGGTCCGGGCGCTGCCGGGAGCCAGCCGGCGTCTCGCGCACGCCGACGAGCGTTATCAGGGCCGCCAGCAGCCCGACCGGGGTCATCGCGAGAAACACGGCGCGCCAGCCGAGGCTATCGACCAGCAGGCCGCCCGCGAGGGGGCCGATGGCGATCCCGAGACCCGAGACGGCGCCCCAAAGCCCGAGCGCCTTCGCCCGCGCCTGAGGCTCGACAAAGGTATAGGTGAGCACCGCCAATGTTGCCGGCTGGATGAGCGCCGAGCCAAGACCCTGCACAGCCCGTGCGCCGAGCAGCGCGCCGATTGTCGGCGCCACGGCCCCGGCTAGCGCGCCGATGATGCTGACGCCCAGGCCGCCCAGGAGCACCCTCCTGTGCCCGTACCGGTCGCCCAGCAGCCCGCCAAGCAGCAGCAGGCTCGCGAACACCAGGTTGTAGGCGTTGACTGCCCACTGCTGTCCCAAGACGCCGCCTCCCAGTGACTCCCGGAGCGCCGGCAGGGCCGGATTCACCATCGAGACATTCAGCATCACCAGCACCAGCCCCAGGCTAGCGGCCATCAGCGTGAGCCGTCCGCCCCGCATGTCGTGTGTGTCCATGGTATCGGTCTCCTGTCGGTGGTCGGCCACGTGCTGCCCACTGCTCCTCGGCACACTCCCGCCCCTACTCGCCGACCCTCAACGCCTGCTCGACTGCGCGGCGTAGGTACCCCGGCAGCAGGTGGCGCCAGTACGCTGCCGAGGCCTGCCCGTCGCCGATGAACTCCACCTGCGCGTGCTCCTCCGCAAGCCACTCCAGCGCCCACGCCGATGTATCCTGCCAGTCGTGCTTTTGAAAGCCGGCAGCGGCTAGGGCGGCCCGCCGGGCCTCCGACGTCGCCAGCAAGCTGGCCGCCGCGCTTCGTGCCCAGAAAACCGGGTAGTGGGGTGCCTCGCCGGAGCCGCGACGACCTCGTGCAGCGCGAGCCGCCGCCCGACCGTAGCACCCGGTAGATCTCGGCGTAGAGCGGTGATCTCCTCCCCGGCTCGATAGTAGGCCTCGGTGAGAGCCAGCACCGTCACCCGGCAGCCGTAGGTGTGGGCGAGCATGCGGGCTGGCTCGCCGAGGCCGCCACCGACATCGAGGTCATGATCGATGGGCGTGATCGCGGCATGCTCGGCCAGGGCATGGGCGGCTGCACATGCATCGTCGAGCACGCCGGCGGTGTAATGCCCGGTGTGTTCCGCAGATACTGCATCCATCGGTATATTCCCTTTCAGGAAGCGGCACAGTGAACGTACGATTTGGGTGTGGTTGTCCTCCTAGCGTATCGAACGCACAGCTCAGAGTGCTGACCTTGAATGCACCAGATCGGCGCGGCCACGCGCAGCGCAATACTCGTGGCTGCGAGCAATCAGCAGCCAGATCACCAGCACGTGGGCGACCGTGAACGCTGGCACCGCGAAGGTCGGGATAAACCAGCCCGGCCCGAGCGCATACTGCGCGGCAATGTCGTTCCGAAATCCCTGGGCGAAGGCGTTGACGAAATCGAGCAGGCCGACCAGCGAAAATAGCCAGACCAGGATGAGCGCACCGCGCCAGCGGACCCGCAGCGCGACCATGGCCAGGAAGGCCAGCCCGACCGTAAGCAGGTCGCCGTAGGCGCCGGGTACGGCGAAGCTTTCGGGAAGCGGCCCGCCAACCACGCCAGGGATCAGAAAGGTCAGGCCGATCGTGCGGAGCGTGTGAAAGAGCAGCAGCGGGTTCAGCGCCGCTGTAAGCTCCACGCGCTCAAGGCGTGGAACAATGTACCAGCGCGCGGCGAGGCCGAAGCTGACCAGGCTGAGCAGTACCTGGAGGCTAAAAATTTGGGTCGGGTTCACAGTAGATTCCTCCTTCGGGTCGCACGGGGCTGTCCCGCACGACGATCGGTATTACGACTCAATGGGCACCTCTTTAATGTGCATGCCTCAACCTCCTGATAGTGTGGCGTGCCGTTAACCGTAAGCGTAATGGAACGGGTGGACACCACGACTCCTCGGACTATTCTGAGACCATCTGGTCTTTTATCTGAGTAAAAAAAGAGCCGCTGCTATGCTGCCCGCACCTGCGCCTCGAGGTGCTGGTGGAGGTGGTCGTAGGCGATATAGAGTGGCGTGCTGTCGCGCAGCAGTTGACTAAGCATAACGGCGCCCTCCATCGTGGCGATGAAAAGCAGCGCGAGCTGCTCAGGGTCGACCTCGGGGCGCACCTCACCGCGGGTCTGACCAGCCATGACGATCGTGCGGATCATCGCCCGCCATTCCTCGACCAGCGCGCGAGCGCGCTCGCGGAGCACGGGGTGAGTATCGTCGGCCTCGACAGCAGTGTTGAGAATGGGGCAGCCACCCTTCAACGGCGGGCGCTGGGCATAGCCGCGAAACACACCGATGAAGGCAACGAGGGTATCAACGGCGTTCGCTGTGCCAGCGATACCGGTCGTAAAGCGCTCGCGTACGCGCGCGGCAGCGAAGTCAAAGGCGTTGAGAGCAAGCTCCTCCTTGCTGGCGAAGTGGCGGTAGATGCCGCCCTTCTCCAGATCCACCGCCTGCATAATGTCAGCAACGGTGGTACCGGCATACCCATACACATTAAACACCTCGGCAGCCCTGGCGATGATGCGCTCGCGGGTGGCCTCGCCCTTACGCATTGAAAACCTTGCAAAAAAGACTGAACGGTCTCGATTATAGTCGCCACACACCGACTTGTCAAGCGTCCCGACCCAGCTGGTTGCGAGGCCGACCTAGCAGGTCCCGCATCACAATAGATAGTGCTGACAACACACGCTAGTAATAGCTTGTTGAGATGGGAAAATAAGCCTTCCGGTTGTGCAACGAAGAGTGCCTTACGTTCGAGAATGCGCGCTAGTGATCGTCAGGATGCTCCGGTGCGGAAAAACTCCATCACGGAGCCCCGCTCTCTCCGTGCGCCCTACGCATGCTCACTGAGGGCCTGGGTTCTCCCTCACTTGCCGTGAAAGCAAGAAGCGCATGGATGAGCTATCCTTCAAGGTTGAAAAAAGTCAGCGTGAAACCTGGAACACGAACCCATGTTTGAAAACCTCTTCGTCCCTGTTGGG
>Ga0105048_10020846_pt1 | contig 9996 bp, 5 predicted proteins | sample MAT05_FD_78382 | JGI IMG/M metagenome (GOLD analysis project Ga0105048, IMG submission 78382) | Freshwater microbial communities from Lake Fryxell liftoff mats and glacier meltwater in Antarctica - MAT-05 | ecosystem: Environmental > Aquatic > Freshwater > Ice > Liftoff microbial mat | place... | reverse complement strand
GCATTCAACTACAAAAACGCATTTCAATCTGTGTATGATTCAACAGGGAAATACCCTGCGCTGCTGGGACTGGAGTATGGTTATTTCAATAATGTAGATTTAGCCTTAACTAACCAGTTTGCAATCAATCACTGGGAAAAAGGCGGACTGGTAACCATTAGCTGGCATGCAGATAATCCTTTTAAAGCCGGTTATAACGTTCGATGGAATGCTGCAGAGAATAAAGATTCCATTAGCACCACGAGTTTGTTAAAAAATGCTCCTGCATCTTTGGCCAAAATTAATTACAGATCAGAACTTGGCAGGGTAGCAACGTCGTTGAAGCAATTGCAGGATGCAGGTTTGGTAGTGCTTTGGCGGCCTTTTCACGAAGTAAATGGTACATGGTTTTGGTGGGGAGTCAATCACACGTTCAAACCAACAAACCAACAGGAATATGCGGCCCTTTGGAAGGATATGTACGAAACGTTTACAAAAGAGTATAAGCTTAACAACCTTCTTTGGGTTTATTCCCCTTTTACACCCGGCACATCAGTACCAGCCTTAGATGTAATGTATCCAGGGAACAAATATGTTGACATAGTAGCAGTTGATAGCTATTCAAAAACTCCCTCTTTTAATGATTACCAGGCTTTACAAAAATTAAACAAATTGATAGTGAATGGCGAGATAGGACCAGCAAAAGAAAGCTATGGAAAATTTGATGAATTGGAGGTATTGAAAGTTTTCAAAGGCCGGGCTGCTTACTTTCTGCAATGGCATAGCTGGACAAACGCAAAAGTAGCTATAACTGATAATGTAAATTACAATGCAATGATGAATGATAGTGCTGCTATCACTTTAGATAAAATAAAATAATAAATACAATGACAATAAACTATAAAAATTATAGATCGCTCTCCTGTAATTTGGTTTTACTGGCGGCACTTCTTTCATTACCGGGTAACGATATGCTTGCCCAACAAGTTAAACAACCGGTTGATTTTGTTGACAATTTTATTGGCGTACGGGATGCCAACAGCAGTTGTGTTTTAGGTCCGCAATTGCCAAATGCTTCTATCAATCCAAGTCCGCATACGGCACCGGGAAAAATTAATTGGGATATGGATGGATACATAATAGGGAACCCCATTCGAGGGTTTGGCCAATTGCATGTAAGTGGTACGGGCTGGGGTAAATATGGACAAGTGTTTCTTTCGCCACAAGTTGGATTGGCGGTAGGCGAAACGGAACATGACTCGCCAAAGGAAAATGAAACAGCAACACCCTTTGAGTATGGGGTAACATTAACCCGTTATGGAATTAAAACAGCTGTTACGCCATCCGTTCATAGCGCTATGTATCAGTTTACCTTTCCTAAAACAGATAGTGCGCACATACTCCTGGATGTAAGCCATAACATTGTAGATATAGCCACCACCATGAAGCAGGGTAACAATGGATTTGTAGATGGTGAAGTAAAATTTACAAGTGAAAATGGAGTGGAATTAAAAGGCTATGGAACGTACAGGGGTGGCTTTTCTGACGGAGATTATAAAGTGTTTTTCTGCATCCGTTTAAGTAAAGCGCCTGTGAAAAAAGGGACCTGGTTAAATGGAAAGATTCAACCCGGACAAACTTCACAACAATCTGCAAAAATAAATGACCGCATAGGCGCCTATGTTCAATACAATACGAAACAAAACGAAGAAGTTTACCTGAAAGTAGCGGTTTCCTTAAAAAGCATTGAACAGGCATCGGCCTGGCTTGATGAAGAAATACCAGGCTGGAATTATAACAAGGTAAAAAAAAGCGCAAAAAAAATATGGAACAATCAGCTAAGCAAAATAAAAGTAGCGGGTGGATCTGATAGCGACAAGCGTATTTTTTATACAGCATCCTATCATTCAGCTGTAATGCCCCGCGACCGTACTAATGATGCAATAGGTTTTGATAAAAATGTTCCTGTATGGGATGATCACCTGGCTGTTTGGGATACCTGGCGTACGGTATATCCTTTAAAAGTGTTAACGGATCCAAACTTGGTAAGCGGCACTATCAATTCTTTTATAGCGCGGCTTCAAAAAAATAAAAAAGTAAGAGATGCTTATGTGGCGCTGAATGATATGAATGCAGAACAGGGCGGTAATAATATTGATAACATCATTGCAGATGCCTATGTAAAAGGGGTACAAGGTGTTGACTGGAAGGAAGCCTATCAATTGATGAAACACCATGCAGACAACGGACGGATGGGTATAAATTATGGCAGGCCCGACAGTAGCAAAATGTATAAAGAGCTCGGCTGGATACCCGCAGGTAAAATGAGTAATTCTGTAACGCTTGAATACGCGTACAATGATTTTTGTGCTGCGCAAATGGCCAGGGAATTAGGTACCAAAGAAGACTATAATAAATACCTGGAAAGAAGTAGGCAATGGATAAACTTATGGGATCCTACCGCTGAAAGTGATGGCTACAAAGGCTTTATTGTTCCCAGGAAATTAGGTGGTGAATTTGTTTCGATCGACCTGAAGAAAAATTGGGGATCGTGGAAAGATTATTTTTACGAAGGTAACTCGTGGACCTACTCCTACTTTGTTCCGCATCAATTTGATACGTTGGTAAAGCTATCAGGCGGTAAAGAACAGTTTGCAAAACGACTTCAACATGGGTTTGAAAAGAACCTGATAGACTACGGTAATGAACCTGCGTTTCTTGCGGTGCATAGTTTTCACTATGCTGATCGTTCGGACCTGGCCAGCTATTACGTTAGAAAATTAATGAGAGAAAGGTTTACAGAAGATGGTATGATGGAGAATGATGACAGCGGCGCGATGAGCAGTTGGTTTATGTTTTCGTCCATGGGATTTTTTCCCAATGCAGGCCAGGATATTTATTACCTCACCGGTTCTTCTTTCCCGGCGGTTACCATGAAGATGGGCAATGGTAAACTACTGAAGATTACTGCGCAGCATGCTTCAGATAAAAACATTTTTATACAATCGTGTAAGATAAATGGTAAACCATGGAGCAAATACTGGTTTACTCACCAGGATATACAAAATGGTGGAACCATTGAATTTGTAATGGGTGATAAAGCAGTAACAAAATAAAGAGCGTTTATTATGAAAGGAAAGAATCGAAGACAATGGCTAAAGCAAGCCGGTATCCTTTCAGCAGGCGCACTGCTTCCTGATTTGATTTTTGCTGCAACAAAAAAAACAAACCCAACCATACTGGTGGTGTCGGGTTGGCAAGATATAAATATTGGGGATATAGGACATACGCCCGGATTGCTAAATGTGTTTCAAACGTTTGTGCCAAAAGCAACCATTCTACTTTGGAAAAGAAGCAACAGTGAAGAAGTGAAGCTGCTGCTGAATGCGAACTTTCCCAGGGTGCAAATACTGTATGGAGGCGTAACTGCAGGTAATGATGCGGTCAATCCTGAAGTAGCGGAAGCGATGAAGAAAGCTGATATAATGGTTCATGGTTCGGGCCCTTTGCTGGTAGGGGCAGATAACCTTGCCTGCTGGTTAAAGCATACCAACAAACCCTTTGGTGTTTTTGGTACCACACTCGAACGGCCAGGCGCTGCTCACCAGGCAATATTAAAAAAAGCTGCTTTCATTTATACAAGAGAAACCCATTCTATTAATCATTTGAAAAAGGTGGGTATAGCAGGTGATCATGTACAATTTTCGCCGGATGCTACTTTTTATATCAATATCAGGAACGACCAAAAAGCAAATGCATTCCTGGCGGAGTATAAATTGGAAACTAATAAGTTCATTTGTGTTATTCCCCGCCTTCGCTACACACCTTATCATCTTACCAACCCAAATAAAAACGGGTGGAACGAACAAAAAATTAAACAGGTAGAAGAAACCAATGAAAAGTACAAAGAGGTGGACCATGCAAAATTAAGAGCGGCGATGATAGCATGGGTGCGGGAAACGGGAAACAAAGTGTTGGTTTGTCCTGAAATGACGTACCAGGTGGGCATCATGGATGAATTACTGATTGATCCGTTGCCTGCAGATGTAAAGCCTTTTATAATAAAGCGCGGCTATTGGTTGCCTGATGAAGCAGCTGCTGTTTATGCAAAGGCCAAATCGGTGGTGAGTTTTGAATGTCATTCGCCCATTATTGCTGCTGCCAACAAAGTGCCCTTCTTTTACCTGCGCCAACCAGAGGATACTATCAAAGGCCAGATGTATTACGACCTGGGTTTCAACAACTGGATCTTTGAAATTGATAAAACAACCGGGAAACAAGTAGCAGATGCGCTGCGCAACCAGTGGACGAACCAACAAGCTTCCAGGTCATACCTTAAAAAGGGCATGAGCAACATCGACAATATATACAGGCAGCGATGTGCAGCGATGATAGGTACGATAAAATAGGAGCAGCATTCAAGCCAACTAACAATAATGCCGGTCGTTAAACTTTTAATAGAAGCCATATTCAAAAACTTACAAAACCTGGAAAAAAGAAAGAGGGAGAACAGCCGTTATTATTCATGACGCTGTATTCTTTCGTTAATTTACTTAATGGCACAAGTGGGCAACTAAAGTTTGTCATCGATAGTTTTGCCTGTTTAAAAACCCGCGGAGTAATTACATGTACAAGACGTGGATATAAAAGTGAAAGATGCCATGCTTCCAAAACTCGCTCTTTTACATCCTGGTTATTGGGTAGGGCAATGGACCGGTTCAGATCACCTCCAATCAACGCTTTCCTCCAGGGAAGGATTGCATGGTTTTTTGGAACCCGATTTAAAAAGGGCTTGCCAGGGCTGTTGTTCCCACCCGTACAGTTGGCCGTTATTATTTTAGATTCGCGGAATGGGGTTGAGCTACCATGATTGATTTTGCAATCGCCGGAAATTTGTCACCCCCACATTAATAGTAATAAATAAAAACAAGTATTCAATGAATAACCGGATGAAAAAGCCTCCAATGCAATCCTCTAATGCTGTCATCAAATCAGCAAGGATAGGGGGCAAAAAAAATCGCCTTATTTTGGCTTACCGGCTTTCGTTTTGGTAGCGTTGTTCATAGGCTGCGCCAACAACGTTAGGGCACAAAAATACAATGCATCCTTGTACCTGCCTTTTTCGGAACAACACATAAAAAACAACATAAACTCCGATACCATCATAGATATAAATGGTAAAACAATTGTATTCCAACCTTTTCAAATGGAGTGGGAAAATAGTGCAAGTTCCAAACTGAACCTGTCATTCCTATTCGACAAGCCGGCCGGTAGAGATGGATTCATTACCGTGAAAGACGGCCATTTTGTGAAACCAACGGGTGAACGGTTTAAAATATGGGGCGTGAACCTCGCTTTTGGCGCTTGTTTCCCGGATAAAACAGACGCCCCAAAAATGGTTGCCTACCTTACCCGGTTTGGTATAAATGCGGTAAGGTTACATTTTTTAGACAGTGAATGGGGTAAAGACAGGTACCTGTTCAACACCAACCAGCGTAATACAAGCGTATTGTCAGCTGATATGCTGGATAAGTTGGATTTTTTTGTTGCTGAACTAAAAAAAGCAGGTGTGTACAGCAATATCAACCTCAACGTGGGCCGATTTTTCAGGGAAGGGGACGGCGTTGCCGAATACCAGGCTTTGGGGATCGCAAAGGGCGCTACTTTATTTGACGACCGGTTGATTGAATTACAAAAGGAGTATGCCAAACTGCTGTTGACACATGTAAACCCATATACCGGCAATGCCTATGCGAATGAACCGGCTATTGCCATGATTGAAATATTAAACGAAAACTCATTGATCGAAGCATGGTACGGGGGAAGGCTTACCCTAAAAGAAGAGAAGGGAAAGCCAGGCGTATGGTCGAATGTCCCCCCGTATTATGCACACGAATTAACCAGTAAATACAACAAGTGGCTGAAAGCGCAATTAACGCATTCAGATTTGGAAGTAATTTCAAAGGAGGCTGGCGTAAAGATGGGTGCTACAATACCACGCCTCCTTCCTTCAGCATTCGCCAAGGCATCTGAGTTCCGGTTCCACACCGAGGCGAAATTTATTATTCATACGGAAAGGGATTTTTTTACGGGGATGTATAATTACCTGAAAAACCAGGTGGGCGTAAAATCAATGATAGCGGCCAATAGTGATCACAACCAATTTAAAAGCGGTTATGCGTTACTTTCCAATACCTCTTTATTGGATTATGTTGACGGGCATGCTTACTGGCATATTTATGGAAATTCCACTGACAAAAAAACCGGTAAAGAGCGTTATGGCCGAAAAGATAACCTGCCGATGGTAACTGTTCCTAAAATCTCCAACCCTGTTAAATTAGCTAGATCGGCTGTGGAAGGCAAACCCTTTACCGTTTCTGAAATCAATAATGGGAGTTATAATGATTATTATTGCGAAGGCGTGCCCATTATAGCAGCCTATGCTGCTTTACAGGATTGGGACGGCATTTTTTATTTTGCCCTGGCGCATGTTTCTCCCGACCTGTGGAATACTTTTATGCCAGGTGGTTTAGACCTGGCAGCAGACCCTATCCGCATGGCCAATATGGCCGCTTCGGGTTTGATGTTTTTACGCAACGACTTAAAACCATCCGAATCTACCGTGTTGAGAGGGTATACGGAAAATGAAGTTATTGAAGGGATCCGGGATACTTCCTCCATTATGCCCTTTTTCACCAAAGGGTTTTCGCCGCTGATACCGCTCATTCAAAAAACCAGGATTGCTTCTTTTAACCGAAAAATCACCGATTATCCTGGAATAAAAGACACCACCCAAATTAATGCTGAAACCGGGGAAATAACCTGGCACAACATTGAGGATAAAAGTTTTATTGAAATAGCCTCCGCAAAAAGTGAAGCACTCATCGGTTTTTTGCCTGTGGTGACTTCTAAATTAAAGCACCTTAAAGTGGATGTGAAAAACGATTTTGCCTCCATTACCCTCACCTCACTGGACAACAAGCCCATTGCTATGGCCGAAAAAATATTACTGGTTGCCACGGCAAGGGCAGGAATGACGGGCATGAAATGGACCATTGGCCAAACCCGGCTTCTCGAAAAGGGACGCAGGCCAACTACTATTGAAGTTGTAAACGGGGAAATAACCCTGTCTGGTTTGATCAACGCAAAGAAGGTTGTTGTAGAACCGCTGGACGGAGGTGGAAACCCATTAACAACATTATTGATGCCGGTTAAAAAAGGAAAGGTGACGCTCAACCTCGGTAACAATGTAACGGTATGGTATTATTTAACTGTAAAAAGGTAAACCCCCTGATAAAATGATTTCTATTATGCAGTTCTCCAGTTTTTATTGCGGAAAAATCAGCGGTGATGAATGACCGGGAATAAACAAAATCTAATAAATCACTTATTATATTCAGGCAAGTAGTTGCAAAAACATACATCATCAATAAAATATTTCACCAGTCTAACCGATCAAGACAAACGTGCAAAAGAAAAGAAACAAAATATAGGGGACATTAACTATACACCTGTGGTACGCCGTTTATTAGAACATGGTGAAATATTTTGAAGATAACAGTGCATCGCTAATAGGCTTTATTTAGTATTACTATTTATTAACACCAATACGTTGTCGGTAACTTTTAAAATTTAATTATGAAGAGATTAATTATTCCAGGTATTATTTTACTGTCAGTTATTATTTTCGCTTTTACCAATATTGATAAAACCAAAAAAGGTTTTGTGAGGGTAGATGGTCAAAATTTAGTGATGCCCGATGGAAAAATGTTGCACATAAAAGGTACCAACCTGGGTAACTGGTTAAATGCAGAAGGTTACCTGATGGGTTTAAAAAATTCCGCCAGTTCCTACCGGCAAATGGACGAGGTTTTCAGGGAAATGGTGGGGGAAGCTTTTACTGATCAATTCTGGCGAAAATTTCAACAGCAATATGTAACAAAAGACGACATCAGCTATATCGCCAAAACAGGCATGAACACCATACGGCTGCCATTTCATTATAAACTGCTTACGAATGAACCTTTTATGGGTTATGCCTCCAAACAACACGGCTACGCCTTGCTCGATTCGGTTATTAGCTGGTGCGAGGAGGCAGGTATGTATGTAATTTTAGATATGCATGTTGCCCCGGGGGGGCAAACAGGCATTAATATAGATGACAGCTACGGCTATCCCTGGCTGTTTGAAACGGAGCAACATAAACAGCAATTTTGTGATATATGGAAAGAAATGGCGAAACATTTTGTCAACAATACCACCGTACTGGCCTACGATGTAATCAATGAACCCATTGCCTCTTCGTTTTTTAAGGAAGACACGGCGCGGCTGAATAGGCAACTGGACACACTGCTGCGGCGTGTTACAAAGGTTATTCGTACGGCAGATAAAAACCACATCGTAATGTTAAGTGGTTCCAAATGGGGACAGGATTATTCCATTTTCACCGACTGGAAATTCGATGATAATATCATGTTTACCTGCCACCGCTATCACTGTGATACCACGGAAGCAGGGATACAGGATTTTTTAGATTATCGCACTAAATTTAATTTACCCTTTTATATGGGCGAAACCGGCCATGAGCCGGATCCATGGATTGCAGGTTTTCGCCGCCTTTTAGACAGGTTAAACATTGGATGGACCTACTGGCCTTATAAAAAAATGAGAACGAATGCAAAGCAGAACAGCATGGTTTACATGGAGGTACCTGTCAATTGGCAATTAGTAGTGGATTATGCCCAATCCGACAGAAGTAATTTTGAAATGATCCGAAAAAACAGGCCCAGCCAGGAGCTGGCCAAAGCTGCCTTTAACGGGTTCATACAACAGGTAGCCTTTCGTAACTGCATTAAAGATGAGGGTTATATAAAAGCATTGGGCATGACACCCTGATAAAATTATTATGCCCCGATCATCTAATAATAATAATCAATTACTCAAACCATCAATCAATGCTGTTCAGGTACGCTATGCCGGCCTTAATGCATTGGGAATTATTGACGTTATGAAACAGGTAATGGTTGCGAAGCACAACTTAAAAAGAACAATTGCACATCAGGTAACACAACCGGGAAAGGCTTTTGCCTGAAACAAATAAATTCAAACCTATATTTTAGATCATGCAAAATAAAACTTCTTTCTTGCTGCTATTTTCAATTGCTTTACAGCTTTTGCTGAATGCCCAGCCAGTTAAAAACAACCAATCCTTTCAACATTCTTTTGTGAAAGTTAGCAGTCAAAACCCGTTCTATTTTGAGCTGACCAATGGCGACACATTTATCCCGATCGGTGCCAATTTATGTTGGGCCAAAGACATGGAGGTGATGGAATCCTATTTCAGAAAATTGTCGGAAAACAGGGGAAACTACGCACGTATCTGGTTGAATTTTCCGGCCCATGAAATAGAAACTGAATACGGCAAAATTAATGAAGCCAACCTGGAAAACCTGGATCGGATTCTCGCGTATGCTGAAAAATATAATATTAAGATCAAGTTGTGTATTGAGAGTTTCCGCACCATTAAACCGGAAAAGAGTTTCTTCACTAAATCGCAATATCACAAGGATAATGGCGGCCCTTTTGAAAATATGGATGAGTACATCAATACCGAAAAGGGACGCCAGGCTTACCTGGACCGGCTTGAAATGCTCCGAAAAAAATTTGGCGACCATCCCGCCATTTTTGGCTGGGAATTATGGAATGAAATGAATGCCATTGAAAGCAAAGGACTCGGGGAGTGGAACGAATACATGTTGCCTAAAGTGCACGCGATGTTCCCTAAAAACATGGTGTTGCAAAGCCTCGGCAGTTTCGACAACGAGGCTGCAAGGAAAGATTACCGGTTCATAAACCGCCTGCCATCGAACGATGTGGCACAGTTGCACCGCTACCTGGATATGGGCGCTTCGCTGGATGTTTGTAAAGGACCGATGGATGTGCTTTCGGCTGATGCCATCGACGAATTGCGTTCGTACCAGGTTCAAAAGCCAATGCTTTTGGCCGAAGTTGGCGGTG
>Ga0105048_10020843_pt1 | contig 9997 bp, 12 predicted proteins | sample MAT05_FD_78382 | JGI IMG/M metagenome (GOLD analysis project Ga0105048, IMG submission 78382) | Freshwater microbial communities from Lake Fryxell liftoff mats and glacier meltwater in Antarctica - MAT-05 | ecosystem: Environmental > Aquatic > Freshwater > Ice > Liftoff microbial mat | place... | reverse complement strand
GCCGCAACCCTCGCGCGCACAACGCGGCCAGACTTTGCGCGGCATTATCAGCCCCCACATCGACTACCCACGCGGCGGCAATGTGTATGCCCAGGCCTGGAAAGTGGCTGAAAAAGCGGCTCAAAAGGCCGATCTCGCCATCATCATCGGCACCGACCACTACGGCGGCGAATCCCTGTTCACCCTGACCCAGCAGAACTACGCCACGCCCTACGGCACCCTGCCCACCGCCACGCCCATCGTAAACCAGATCGCCGAGGCCATTGGTCCCGAAGCCGCTTTTGCATCCGAGCTGTTCCACACGGTCGAGCATTCGTTGGAGCTGCCGTTGGTGTGGCTGCACCACATGCGCAACGGCCAGCCCATCGAGGTGGTGCCGATTCTGGCCGGCTCGTTTTATGAGCAAATGACGGCGGGCAAGACGCCGGCACAGCACAAGCGCGGCGCAGCATTTCTGGAAGCACTCCAACACAGCATGCAAGGCCGGCGCGTGCTGGTCATTGCCTCCGGCGATCTCTCGCACGTCGGCCCCGCATTTGGGGGTGAGCCACTGGATGCGAAGCACAAAGCGCTGTTGCAACAGGATGACGAAGCCATCATGACCCGCATTGCGGCCAGCGATGCCGAGGGTTGGTTTCGCGCCATTGGCCAGGCCGACAACAAAAACAATGTGTGTGGCCTCGCGCCGGTCTACTTCACCTTGAAGGCGCTGACGCAAGCGCAAGGGCAATTGCACGGCTACGATATGTGCAAGGCCGATGACGCGAACACATCGGTGGTGACGGTGTGCGGGGCGGTGCTGAGTTAAGAGCTGGTGGCTGGTGGCATTCTTTACTGACCTGGACTTACGCAAATGGCTCTCGGATTCGTCGACGTCGAGGTCGACGTCGAGGTCGACGTCGACGAATCCGAGAGCATTACTCGGCGATTAAAGGGTCTGATGAGAGTTGCTGCGTAAGTCCTGCTGACTACTGTCTACTGACTGCTTCTGATCGATGGCGAATGCAAAGTCGGTTGACAGTCGCTAACGTCCAGCGATCAATCGCCGGCCTACAGGTTGGCACCCGATAAATCGGGCTAAAACCGGCTTCAGCCGGTGCCATGTTGTAGCCCGGCGATTGATCGCTGGACGGCCATGGCCGGCAAAACCTGACTTTGCATTCGCCGTCGCTTCTGATCTCCCCTCTGTTTCCATTTCCCCAATTCTGCATACACTTCGGTCTTAATCTCAATTACATATGTCTGCGACGCTTACGGCTGAAGTCGGTAATACCGGAACCTCAATGCCGGCGTCGAGCACCCGACGTATAGCAGCAGCAACAGCGAATTCTTCGGCTGCCACGTCGTCAACAGCTCGCAGGGCGGCGGCAGCAAAGATACTTGGGTGCTCTACGACTGAAGTTTTTAGTTATTAGTTCAGCCTTCGGTCTTCAACTAACCACTAATGACTAACAACGTAACGACTCAGCCCATGGGGAGTCATTCCGGGGCCGCAGGCCGAGGAATCCCTGTGACGGGACTCAACCGACGCCAAACTCGGCTGGCCGATCTCGGTCTGTGTCGAGTGTCGCATCAGGGATTCCTCGCACTAACGCAGCAGCCGCACCGTAGGCTACAGGCTCGGAATGACGCCTACATAGGATGGGCTGAGTCGTTACCTAACAACTAATAACGGCTCTCCCTGCTTTGGCGGGAAATCATGGTTGTTGTAGGGGCAAAGCAGCGAGCTCGTGTATGGGCTTGACCTGCGATAAGCCCGCTGCTTTGCCCCTACGCTACGATTCCCGCTTGTTTCGGGAAGAGCCCTAATAACTAATCACTAACAACTCTTCTCTTCATGCTAAGCCGCGTTGCCGATTCCCTGTATTGGATGTCTCGCTACATTGAGCGGGCCGAAGACATCACGCGCATTTTGACTGTGAATTACCATGCCTTGCTCGATCTGCCGATTGACGACGAAGCGCGGGCGTGGGAGCCGCTGATCAAGATCACCGGCGATACTATCCCGTTTGAGAAGGCGTTTGGTTCACCCAAGGATTTTCCTGATGGCGAGTCGCCCTACACGGCTCGCAATGTCAGCGAATTTTTGTTGTGGCATCCGGCCAACCCCCATGCGGCGCTGCCGTGCGTCAATCACGCCCGCGAGAATGCGCGCAGTGTGCGCGAGCAGATCAGCAGGTGCAAACCTGGCGGGTGGCCGAGTTCCTGTTGCTCAGCCGGGCGTTTCCACGCTCGGTGCGCTTTTGCCTGAATCAGTGTCGGCAGGCCGCCAACATGATTTCGGGTGGCCCCTCCAGCAATGAGATGAGCACCAGCAGCATGAACGGTAATGGCATGAATATGAACATGCGCACCAAGGCTCCGGAGCAAACGCCGCCGCAGCGCATCTTTGGCCGGCTGGTCAGTGAGATGGAATACCTCGACATTCGCGAAGTGCTCGGCGAAGGCATGCACCCCTATCTTGACCAACTCCAACAGCGCATCAACCGCGCCAGCGACGAGATCACCTTGACCTTCTTCAGCACCCAGATCATTCTGCCTGGCGCGAACAGCAACCAGCAGGCACAGCAGCAACAATAAGACAGATTGGGAGAAATCAGATATCAGATATCAGATATCAGATTGAGATTCAGTCGAGTTCCTATCTGACTTCTGACTTCTGACTTCTGACTTCCTATGAGACTCCAAATCGAACACAAAACGCTCTTTACGTATGACGAGCCTATTACAGAGGCGTACACCGAGATGCGCTTGAAGCCGAGCGATGTAGGCGGCCAGCACTGTCTGGCGTTCTCGCTGGTGATAGAGCCGCGCGGCAATGTCATGCAGTACACCGACCGCTTCGGCAATGACGTGCGGCATTACGACGTGCTCATGTCGCATCAGCGGGTGAGCGTGACCGCAATCAGCGAAGTGCTGACGCCGCAGTTGCTGATCGACGGCGAGCACGAGCTGACGCCGTTGGACGAGCACGACTACCTGTCGCCGACGGACTATTGCCCCATCGATGAGGATACTCGCGCATTTGCAAAGCCCTATGTCGAGGAAGGCAATCAGCTCAACACGGCCAATGCCATCATGTGGGCGATCTTCAACTACTTCAAATACGAGCCGGGTGCGACGGATGTGGGCACGAATGCCCATCAAGTGCTCACCCTCAAGCGCGGCGTGTGCCAGGACTTTTCGCACCTCATGATTTCCAGTTGCCGCAGCGTCGGCATTCCCACCCGCTATGTCAGTGGCTACTTGTACGATCCCAAACTGACTGGGGCTGATGCCGCCAGCCACGCCTGGGTGGATGTGTTTGTGCCCGGCCCTGGCTGGGTGGCCATGGACCCCACCCACGACGGGCAACAAACCGACCGCTATGTGCACGTCGGTGTGGGCCGCGACTATGCCGATGTGCCGCCGACGCGCGGCACTTACAAGGGCAAGGGTGAGGAAGAATTGGATGTGAATGTAAGCGTGCGTGCGATTGAGTGATTTGTGTGCCTCGGTTTCGCGTACGGATCGTGCACGTTTTACGTGACACGTGCACGTGCACGAATCCCCGCTCGCCTCCGCTTGAGGAAAACGAGCAACGCCGCAGCTTGGATACGCTACGGCGTTGCTCGTGCTCACTAACACTCATAGAAGAAAAAGACACTCACAACCAAAACACTTACTGCACCAACCTTGTATAAACCACCAAACGCTGGTTATACGTGCGAGCTTTGGAGTTCCACCGGCCGCTGCACGTAATCAGGTTGAGATCGCGTTCCAGATCAAACCCAAAAATGCGATTCAACGGAGCCTTGTCCACCGGATAACTTTCCTTGCTCACCACCACAAACGTCAGATCCATTCCATCCGCATCGGTCACGATCACCTGGTCACCCACTTTCAATTTGCTCAACTTATAAAACACAGCGGGGCCTTTGGTGTCATCGTAGTGGCCCGAGATCACGGCATTGCCTTGGACACCGGGCAGCGGACCAAGGTTGTACCAAGCGACGTTCTTCACGTCCTTCGGCACATCCATGTGGCCCGATGCCGTCTTGGCAACTGATTCCACCGCCGCGTCCAGATCCAGGGCTGGAATCTTGATACGCAGCGGTGCAGCGGCTTGCTGACTAGCGTGAAGCTTCATTGGAGCGAAGATACACAGCGCCGCCCATGCCTGTGCCAGGCATCGCAGGCACGCCCGGAGTCAGGATCGGGGTGACTACGGCTAACACCTGCTCCATGGTCTTGGGCATGCCAAAGGCGGGCGATGGCGACACACCAATCAGGTCGCTCAGGATCGCGGCGTGCTGGGCTTCCACATTGTGAATGCTGACAGCGGCGGTCAACAGATCGGGGTTCAGCAGGCGTGGCGCCTGGCCCAGATAGGCCGCTGCACCCAATTCCTCAACGGGTTGGAAGTAGGCCAAAATCTCGGCCTGGCTCTTAAAGGCCGGGAAGTTATAAGCCGCCAGTGCCGCAACCGGCGTGCCACCGAGACTGCGAATGGTCTTGTCGAGAGTGATGACGTGATCGGCCTCATGAGCGCCAATTTGCTGGAAGTACTTCAGCACCACACCCGATAATAAGCCACTGGCGTTGACAGCACGATATGCCGTGGCTTCCAGATGCTCCAGGGTCAGTGCGTAGTTGAGAATGTCCAGGTCCTGTGACGCCGATTGGCTGGGCGTTGCGGCAAATGCCGCGCGGCTGGCAGCCGGGCTCAAAGCGATGGCAGTGGCGAAAGCCGTCACCGCACTGTTGCGCAAGAACGCGCGCCGATTCATGATGAATTTCATGTTGGTTTCCTCGTCCTAAAGCACATACAGGGCCATCAAATGGCAGACCGTGTGTGAATTAATGTGTTGAGATGTTGATTCAAAGATCGCTGCAAAATTCTGCGCGAATTACTTGCCCAAAATAGGATTGACGATGGCCAGCACCTGCGGAATGGTCAGGCTGGCGGTATAGGCGGCCGGCACCGGCGCATCCAACCCCAACAATAAGTTGATGATGGCGGCGTGGCGTGCTTCAATTTGAACAATGCTGCCGGCGGCGGCGAGAACATCCTTGTTCTGAATGGCTGCGGCGGCACCCTGATAAGCACCCACACCTGTATCCTCAGCCACTTTGGCGAAGTTCAAAATATCACCACGGTTGGTGAAAGCGGGAAATTTGTAGCTGGGGAGTGCGGCTACCGGTGTGCCGCCCAACTTCACAATCGTGTCGGTAATCGCCTTCACGTGAGCGGCCTCGTGCTGGCCGAAACTGGTCAGATAGGTCAGCTCTTTGCCGGTCAAAATATTGGTGGCCAGCATCTCAACGTACATTCGAGCTTCGAGATGCTCCAGCGTCAACGCGAAGTTGAGAATGTCCAGATCGGTCAGACCCTGCGCCATCGCCTTGCCCAAACCCACACTGCTCACCACGCCCAATGCGCCAGCGGCAGCCACGCTTCCGCGCACAAATTGTCGTCGCGACTGCGCACGTGATTGCGCAAAGTCAAATAGTTCCAATGCTTTTTCTTGTATGTTCATTTGAAGACCTCTATGAAAATGATCGCCAGGATGCAGGATTTAGGATATAAGAATTGACTTGAACTTTCGTCAGGCGGCGTCCTACACCGTTACATGAGGGGAGGAATGTTGCGGAGATGACGGTCTCGCAAACGTCTACGCCAACAGATCGTTGACGTCGAGGTCGACGTCGACGATCTGAAGCTTCTACCGTGCATCAGTCGTTGGCGGCGCCACAATCCCAGACTGCACTTGCAACACCTGGGCCGCCTGCACAAAATCCTGATCAAAGCGGCCTAAATCCGTCGTGGTCACAATGGTCTGATGCACGCCGCCGATGCGCATGAGCAGACAGCGCCGGCGGTGCGGATCCAGCTCGGCCAGCACTTCATCCAGCAGCAGTACCGGCTCCTCATGCGTGCGTTCGCGCATCCACTCCACTTGCGCCAGCTTGAGCGCAAGCACGCTGGTGCGCTGCTGCCCGCGCGAGCCAAAGTTGCCTAGATCGGCACCATTGACCATGAATCGCATTTCATCACGGTGCGGGCCCACCAGGGTGACGCCGCGAGCCATCTCTTCGCGCTGACGCTCAGCCAGCGCGTTGCGAAAAGCACGCTCCAATTCCTGTTGCTTTACGCCATTGGGCGGCCCGGCCATCTCCAACCCAATCTGAAAATTCTGGTCGAGTGAAGTCGGCGCAGCGGGATCGAAGTTGGGCTGATAGACCACCTGCAAATACTCGGTGCCGTTGCTCAACTCGCGATGAATGGGCATGGCCAGGCGCGACAAATCGGCAATCGCCTGCCGGCGCACCAGCGAAATTTGCACGCCCGCCGGCACCAGTTTGTCGTCCCACACCGCAATTTCATCTGGGTCTACTTCGCGGCCGCGCCCACGTTCACCACTTTGGCGCAACAGGGCATTCCGCTGCGCCAGGGCTTTCTCATACTGGTCGAGCGCGCGCACGTAACCGGCATCCACCTGGGACAAAGCTGCATCCAGAAAGTCGCGGCGCAGTGTAGGTGCGCCGCTGGCCAGCTCCACATCGCCGGGCAGAAACAGCACCACATTGAGTTGACCCACCAGATCGATGCCGCGCTTGCTGAGCCGGTCGATGCGAATTTCTTTTTTCAGGCGGTTCAACTCACCCTTTTGGATCACCATCTCCAAGGAGTGCACACGCAGCGTTTCAGAGGGGCCGGCGTTGATATCCTTTCGTTCGATCTGGGCCTTGAGTGCGGCGTAGGGATACGGCCCATCCTCCTCAGCACCCCAGCGAATAATCTGCCGGTCGGCATGGGTGTGCGGCGAATGCGAGGTGGCCAGAAAATAAATCGCCTCCAGCAGCGAAGTCTTACCCTGCGCGTTGTCGCCGAGGATGATCGTGAGACCGGCCGGCAAATCCAGCTCGAGCCGCGCATACAGTCTAAAATTTGTGAGAGACAAATGACGAACGATCATGGTGATACCGGCACATGAATATACGTGGGACGCATGTGTTTGAGCCGATGATAAGCATAGCCCAAATGTGCGATCTTTTGCCTAGATCGCACACTTTAGGATTGCGAAATCCAGCGTCAGACTTCGGCGGTCAATGGCGGCGCAACTCTTCGCCGCACTTGCGTCATTGCAACCTTAAAGCCATCTTCGCGTATAACTGAGTGCAACCTTTAGGAGAGTCAGCGATCATGCAAGACCCAAATCAAAATCCAAATCCGCAGCCCATTCAACCCGAGCCCGTCGAGCCACAACCCGTTCCGCCGTTCAATCCTGACCCGGCCCTGGGCAATACCAATTTGCAGTTGCCGGCCGGCCCTGGTTATTACGCGCCGATTGTGCGGCAAACCAACACCCTAGCTGTGGTCAGTCTGGTGGCCTCGATCCTGGCCTGGCTCGGCTTGTTCGGCATCGGCGGCATCATCGGCATCATCACCGGCACCATCGCCCGCCGCGAGATTCGCGCGAGCAATGGCCGGCAGGAGGGCGATGGCATCGCACTTACCGGCATCATTCTGGGCGGTGTAAATGTGGTGTTGTCGTGTCTGGCGCTGTTGTGCATACTCGCCTTCTTCGTGGCCATTCCCGCCATGGGCATCGCGTCGGAAAGCTTTCGATAAACCAATCTGCCGGGACCTTGCGAATCGCTTGTAGCCAATAGGTGAAGCACTGCTTCACCTATTTTTTTATTTTCCCAACATGGGCGCATGGCAAAGCGAGACATCATTTGGACAGGATAAACAGGATTGACAGGATGTAGCTGAATTCCCCATCCTGTCAATCCTGTCAATCCTGTCCAAAAACCAAATCCGAAGTCATGCACTTTAGCCCAATAAGTCAAGTTGAAAACAAAACGCTTTGCGGCACAATTCAGGCATGTCCCAAAACTCATCGCCAGCAGCGGCACCGGCCCAGGTCCAGACCGCGCCGCGTGTGCATCCCGCTGGCAGCATCGAAGTGATTTGCGGCTGCATGTTCAGCGGCAAAAGTGAGGAGCTGATTCGCCGGCTCCGACGCGCGGTCATTGGCCGGCAAATCGTGCAGGTGTTCAAGCCCCAGATCGATACGCGCTATGCGGTGGATCAGGTGCGCTCGCACAGCGGCGTCGGGTTCGATGCGCTGCCGGTCGCCTGCTCTGCCGATGTGTTGCGCCTCGTTCGGCCCGAAACCACCGTCGTTGGCATCGACGAAGCTCAGTTTTTTGACATTGGCATCACCGACGTGGTTGAGCAACTGGCCGACGATGGCAAGCGCGTGATCTGCGCCGGCCTCGACCTCGATTTTCGCGGCGAGCCGTTCGGCCCCATGCCCACCCTGCTGGCCATTGCCGAGCATGTGGATAAGCTCACGGCCATCTGCATGGTCAGCGGCGAACCGGCCACCCGCACCCAGCGACTCATCAACGGCCAGCCCGCCAACTATGCCGACCCCATCATTCTGGTCGGCGCCAGCGACAGCTACGAGGCCCGCGCGCGCAAGCACCATCAGGTGCCGGGACGGCCGCACTAATATGGGCATACACGCTTTCGATCCTACGCGCACGGTCGACCACGGCATCACGCGGGTGCTGTTCACCCAGGAGGAAATTGAGACGCGCGTGGCCGAGCTGGCGGCGCAAATCTCGGCAGACTATGCCGGCCAGGATCTGCTGCTGGTGTGTATCCTGCGCGGCGGGGTCATCTTTCTGGCTGATCTGATGCGCCATCTCACCCTGCCCTGCAATCTCGATTTCATGGCCGTCGCGTCATATGAGTCCGGCGCGCGCTCGACCAATCATTCGCCGCGCATTTTGCTGGACACGCGCGGGGATATTCTAGGCCGCAATGTGCTGCTGATCGAGGACATCGTGGACAGCGGCTATACGTTTGACCACTTGATCAAGCTGCTCAAGACCAGAGAGCCGGCCAGCCTCAAAGTATGCAGTCTGCTCAGCAAACCCACGCGGCGCGAGGTGCCGGTGCAGATCGATTACCTGGGCTTCGAAATTCCCGATGAATATGTGTGCGGCTATGGCATCGACGCCGATGAGCTGTATCGCAACTTGCCGTTCATCGCATCGGTCAAATGATTTTGGGAGAAAAAGATTTTGGACAGAATTTACAGAATGAACAAAATTCAGTGCTTATCAGTGTGTCTGATTCTGTAAATTCTGTCATTCTGTCCAAATTCCGTATTCCGTTCCGATTCTGCTGTCCATTTTTAACGACTGATTCTGTCCAAAATTCCCGCAGCCATCCGGCTCTAAAAACCCATGTCCAAACTCAAAGAAGCCATCAAACAGCACGGCTACGAAACCATCCTGGACCACGTGCTGATTAACGAAGCGCAGTTGCAGGCACGCATTCAAGAGCTCGGCGCACAAATCTCGCAGGATTACGCTGGTAAAGATGCGCTGCTGATCAGCATTTTGCGCGGCGGCGTTGTCTTCCTCACTGAACTCATGCGGCACATTCACACGCCCCATCACATCGAGTTCATGGCCGTGTCGTCCTATGGGGTGGGCGCGCGTTCCACCCGCGGCCAGCCACGCATTACGCTGGACCTCAACACCGACGTGAAGGGCCGGCATGTGATCCTGGTCGAGGACATCGTCGACAGCGGCCACACCATCGACCATGTGTTGCGGCTATTGCAAACCCGCGAGCCGGCCAGCCTCAAAGTGTGCGCGCTGCTCGACAAGCCGACGCGACGGGAGATCTTCGTGCCGATTGAATATCGCGGCTTCGAAATCCCCAACGAGTTCGTTTTCGGCTTTGGCCTCGACCTGGACGAATATTTTCGCAATCTACCATTTATTGGGGTGGTGAAGCAGGAATATCAATGAAGTCAGAAGTCAGAAGTCAGAAGTCAGAAGTCAGAAGTCAGAAGTCAGAAGTCAGAAAATTTTACGCGTTATCTCTTTTTCTGAAATCTGATATCTGACTTCTTCCCTGTTCCTTCCCCCACCTCCACTTTCTGTTCTAGCGCGAGGATTGGCTTTTCCCAGATGGGTTCGTTGCGGT
>Ga0105048_10020841_pt1 | contig 9998 bp, 8 predicted proteins | sample MAT05_FD_78382 | JGI IMG/M metagenome (GOLD analysis project Ga0105048, IMG submission 78382) | Freshwater microbial communities from Lake Fryxell liftoff mats and glacier meltwater in Antarctica - MAT-05 | ecosystem: Environmental > Aquatic > Freshwater > Ice > Liftoff microbial mat | place... | reverse complement strand
TACCAGGCGCGACTCACGTACCTCGTCCAGCGTGAAGCCCAAGGCTTGCAAAGGAGGAGGAACACGTTTCTTGCTAACCTTTTGGCCCGGCTTGACTGGTGGTGTATCGCTCCAGACGATCTGCCAACCCTGCGAGCCATCCGCTGCGAAAACTTTTTCCAATGTGCCGCGAAATTTCTTACGACTTGCGTGCACCTGCCCACCAGCAGCGGCACCCATGGGCGCTTTCAGCGTAATGTCAATGACGTGACCTACAAAACGCGCGTAATCCTGAGCATGTCGCAGTGGACGGTCAATACCGGGCGAGGAGATTTCCAGCCGCTTGTACTCAACCCCATCCACTTCCAGCGCAAACTGCAACTGGCGATTAACTTTTTCACAGTCTTCTACATTGATAAACTGCTCAGCCGGTGCCACGCCTTCTTGAGGCTGCACCCAAGGGAAGTCGATCGTGATACGCAGCAGGCCACCGGCGGAGCGATCAATCTCCACCAAGTCATATCCCAGACCAATTACGGTTTGTTCAACAATATCCTGCAATGCCACTTCTAATGTGCCCGTTCAAAAACAATCGCCCAAAAAAAACGGGCGGTAATTACCCGCCCGTTTGGTCGTGAGCCCGGATTGTACTGCAAGAATGTGCTAGTGCCTTGATTAGAAAGGCTTATTCAACCAGCAGGCCTCAAATAGTCACGAATAAACTTGTTTGCGGAAACACCCACAGCAACGCAGCCGCCGCAAATCAGTTGGGACGACACTGGTCATGCGACAATTCTTGATTGAGACATGCAATACACAAGAGGATGAAATGGGATTTTTAGCAGGAAAAAAGTTATTGATTACGGGTGTGTTGTCCAACCGCTCTATCGCCTACGGTATCGCCAAGGCGTGCCATGACCAAGGCGCAGAACTCGCCTTCAGTTATGTCGGTGAGCGCTTTAAAGAGCGCATTACCGAATTTGCAGCTGATTTCAACTCGAAACTGATATTTGATTGTGATGTGGCCGATGACGCGCAGATCGACAAGCTGTTTTCAGATTTGGCAACCCATTGGCCCAAGTTTGATGGTTTTGTGCACAGCATTGGTTTTGCCCCCCGCGAGGCTATTGCCGGCAACTTTCTGGATGGCTTGACGCGTGAGAATTTCCGTATTGCCCACGACATCAGCGCTTACAGCTTTCCGGCCATGGCCAAGGCTGCCCTGCCCTATTTGAACAACACCGCGTCTCTGTTGACATTGTCTTATCTGGGTGGCGTGCGTGTTGTACCTAGCTACAACACAATGGGTCTTGCGAAGGCTTCGTTGGAGTCGTCGGTGCGCTACTTGGCCGAGGCCATTGGGTCACGCGGCATGCGCGTGAACGGCCTGAGCGCTGGCGCTATCAAGACGCTGGCCGCCAGTGGTATCAAGGACTTTGGTAAGTTACTGGCGATCTCTGCCAATGCAGCGCCTTTGCGCCGCAATGTGACCATTGATGAAGTGGGCAATGTGGCGGCCTTCTTGCTGAGCGATTTGGCGTCGGGCATGACCGGCCAGATCACCTATGTGGACTGCGGTGTCAGCCAGTCTGCCGTAGCCGTCTTGGAGACACCGGCTTAAGCCAAATGCGCCTCTAGCCCCCGTCTAACATACGTGGGCCACTATAAAAAAAATAGCGCCTTAGTGGCGCTATTTATCTTGGGAGTTGATCGGATTACCGCACGCAGTCGGCGTAGTAATGCACAACACCGTCCTCGCCCCGCTCCTCTACCAACCCGTGGATATCGGTCTCGAACCCTGGGCACTTTGAGTTGAACTCGCGCGAGAACTTCAGGTAGTCCACGATCTTCTTGTTAAACACTTCACCGGGGATCAGCAGCGGAATACCGGGTGGGTACGGCGTCACCAGACCGACGGTAATGCGGCCTTCCAGCTTGTCAATCTCAACCCGCTCGGTCTGGCGCAGCGCGATATGGGCATAGGCGTCGCTGGGCTTCATGGCTGGGGTCAGGTCGCTCAGGTACATTTCGGTGGTTAGCCGTGCGATGTCGTACTTGGCGTAAAGCGCATGCAGATGCTGACACAGATCTGCCAGACCCATTTGCTCATACTTGGGGTATTTCTGGCAGAACTCGGGCAAGATGCGCCACATGGGCTGGTTCTTGTCGTAGTCGTCCTTGAACTGCTGTAACGCAGTCAACATGCTGTTCCAGCGGCCCTTGGTGATACCGATGGTGAACATGATGAAGAAGCTGTACAAGCCGGTTTTCTCCACCACCACGCCGTGCTCCGCGAGAAACTTGGTCACGATACTGGCGGGAATACCGGTCTTGGCAAACTTGCCGTTCAAATCCATGCCGGGCGTCACGATGGTGGACTTGATGGGGTCCAGCATATTGAAGCCTGTGGCCATCTTGCCGAAACCGTGCCAGTTGACACCCGCCTTGGCATTCTTGGATTCACCCTTGATGATCCAGTCGTCGGAGCGGCCAATGCCCTCATCCGCCAGTTTGTCCGGCCCCCAGACCTTGAACCACCAGTCCTTGCCGTATTCTTCGTCCACCTTGCGCATGGCGCGGCGGAAGTCCAGGGCCTCGGCAATGCTTTCCTCGACCAGAGCGGTGCCGCCGGGTGGCTCCATCATGGCGGCTGCCACATCGCAGCTGGCAATGATGCTGTACTGAGGGCTGGTGCTGGTGTGCATCAAATAGGCGTCGTTGAACAGGTGTTTGTCCAGCTTCACGGTTTGTGAGTCTTGCACCAACACCTGGCTGGCCTGGCTGATACCGGCCAGCAACTTGTGGATGGAGTGCGTGGCATAAACCATGGCATGTTTCGGGCGCACGCGCCGTTTGCCCATCGCGTGGTATGAGCCGTAAAACGGATGGAAGGCGGCGTGTGGCAACCAAGCTTCGTCAAAGTGCAGGTTTTCCACATACCCGTCCAGCATCTTCTTGATGGTCTCGGTGTTGTACAAAACGCCATCGTAGGTGGATTGTGTAATGGTCAACACCCTGGGTTTCACCGATTTTGCGTCCACGCCTCTTAGCAATGGATTCGCCGCAATTTTGCGCTGGATGGCCGCCTGCTCAAACTCCTCTTTGGGAATAGGCCCAATGATGCCAAAGTGGTTGCGCGTGGGCTTCAAGAACACCGGAATCGAGCCCGTCATGATGATGGCGTGCAGGATGGATTTGTGGCAGTTTCGGTCCACAACCACCACGTCGCCAGGCGCCACGGTGTGGTGCCAGACCATTTTGTTGCTAGTGCTGGTGCCATTGGTCACAAAGAAGCAATGGTCGGCGTTGAAAATGCGCGCGGCGTTGCGTTCTGACGCGCCCACGGGGCCGTCGTGGTCCAGCAATTGCCCCAGTTCTTCCACCGCGTTGCAGACGTCGGCACGCAGCATGTTTTCGCCAAAGAATTGGTGGAACATTTGACCTACCGGGCTTTTCAGGAAGGCGACGCCACCCGAGTGGCCCGGGCAATGCCAAGAATAGGAGCCATCTTCGGCGTAGTCCAGCAAAGCCTTGAAAAACGGAGGTTGCACGCCTTCCAGATAACTCTTGGCCTCACGCAAGATGTGGCGCGCCACAAATTCGGGTGTGTCCTCGAACATGTGGATGAAGCCATGCAGCTCGCGCAGGATGTCATTGGGGATGTGGCGCGAGGTCTTGGTCTCGCCATATACGTAAATCGGAACATCCAAATTCTTGCGGCGCACTTCCTCGATGAAGTGGCGCAGGTTCAGCACGGCAGGGTCCAGATCAGGGCCTGGGGTGAATTCTTCGTCATCGATCGACAAGATAAACGCACTGGCGCGGCTTTGCTGCTGGGCAAACTGGCTCAGGTCGCCATAGCTGGTGACGCCCAGCACTTCAAAGCCTTCAGTTTCGATCGCCTGGGCCAACGCGCGAATGCCGAGACCTGAAGTGTTCTCAGAGCGAAAGTCCTCGTCGATGATCACGATGGGAAAGCGAAATTTCATGGGTGGCTCCAGCTGCAGGCGCGAAAAATAAGAAAAACAGGCGCGAAGTGTAAGGACTTATTGTGTCGCGCAGCTTGCGCGGAGCGCCTTTTGCCCCAAAATGTGGCGATCGCAACACATGAAAGGACCTTATGGCCGAATCCACACTCTGGTGGCTGCTCGCTGGCACAGCGGTAGGCGTTGAACTGGTGACCGGGACCTTCTACCTGCTAATGCTGGCCATTGGCTTGGCTGCAGCGGCCGTGTCTGCTCATTTCGGTGCCAGTGTCACGGTACAAATCGTGGTTGCAGCGCTTCTTTCTTCTGGCACCGTGTTGGGGTGGCGCCAATACAGGAAACAACAACCTGTCAGCTTGCCCGCTAATGCCAATCGCGATGTGAACTTGGACATCGGCGAAACCGTGCACGTTGAAGCCTGGAACGCAGATGGAACCAGCACAGTCAAGTACCGGGGTGCAAGCTGGGCAGTGGCCAGTGTTTCCGGTGGGCCGCTGGCTGCCGGACCACACCAGGTGGTGGAAGTCATTGGCAGTCGCCTTATTGTCCGCAAACTGTGAGCCCATGCCCAGGTTCAAGCCCGGGCTACATCGAATCATCTCTTAAGGAAACACCATGGAATACGGATTTATATTGTTGATCATCGCGGTGATCTTTGTCTTCAAGTCGGTCAAGGTAGTGCCCCAGCAGCACGCCTGGGTGGTCGAGCGCTTAGGCAAGTACAACGGCACTTTGACGCCTGGCCTGAGCTTTCTGATGCCCTTTGTTGACCGAGTGGCCTATAAACATTTGCTGAAAGAAGTTCCGCTGGACATTCCCAGCCAGGTTTGCATCACGCGCGACAACACCCAATTGCAGGTGGACGGCATCTTGTATTTCCAGGTGACCGATGCCATGCGGGCCAGCTATGGCTCCAGCAACTATGTGGTGGCCATTTCGCAACTGGCGCAAACCTCATTGCGCTCGGTCATCGGCAAGCTCGAACTAGACAAGACCTTTGAAGAGCGCGACATCATCAACGCCCAGGTGGTGCAAGCGATTGACGAGGCAGCATCGAACTGGGGTGTCAAGGTATTGCGTTACGAAATCAAGGACCTGACACCGCCTAAGGAAATTCTGCATGCCATGCAACAACAGATCACTGCTGAACGCGAAAAACGCGCGCTGATTGCAGCATCCGAGGGTCGCCGCCAAGAACAGATCAACATCGCCACGGGTGAGCGTGAGGCCTTTATCGCCCGTTCAGAAGGTGAAAAGCAGGCCGCCATCAACAATGCGCAAGGTCAGGCTGCGGCTATTCTTGCGGTGGCCGAAGCCAATGCCCAAGCGATTGAACGCGTTGCAGCGGCCATACGCCAGCCCGGCGGTGAGCAGGCCGTGCAGCTCAAAGTGGCCGAGCAGGCAGTGAATGCCTATTCCAGGGTGGCGGCGGATGCGACCACCACCTTGATCGTCCCGAGTCACATGGCTGAGGTGGCGACTTTGATTGGCTCTGCCATGAAGATGACGCAATTGCCCAAAACCTAAGACGGCACCTATAAAAAAACCCCGTAACGCAATGCGTTACGGGGTTTTTCATTTTTCTGGCGGATCAGGCGGGATTCGAACCCGCGGAGGGTTTGACCCCTCGCACGCTTTCCAGGCGTGTGACTTAAACCGCTCATCCACCGATCCAGAGCCTACGATTCTAACCTTATTTTTCTTTGTTTCTCAAAGAAAACCACAAAAACCCATCAGTTTTTGGTTTGATTCAGACCCGCAATGCTTTGTGCCACAGCGAGTTGTATGGCTTCTTGCAACTCAGCCCGTATGCGAGGCGTCGCAGTGCGCAAATGCTGTTCAATCACAGTCTGCAACGATGCCCGAAGTTGCTGCTCTAGTCGTGGCTTGACAATCTGTAAAACCTGTTCAGCCAGTTGCACGGGGTCGATCTGCTTTGCGACAGATGGGGCTTGGGGCAGGCCTGGTCGGACGACCTCGGTCAGAGTGGGAACAAATCGCGGGACAGGTTTGCTGACTGACATTAGTCACCGCGTTTCAAATTTAGATCGTGCCGTGCAATGCTGTAACCGCGCTCGGTGTATTGTCGCCAACGCTGGCGCGCCAGGTCGCGGTCCGCCGCGTCGGTGCTGACCACTTCAATCACACGCGCAAAGCGATCAAAGCCAAGAGGAACGGTATCGGTCAAATTCACCAGTACATCAGAAATATGCGGTGCCTGTTGAGCGTGGCTTGCCAGAATGATGGGGGACCGGCCAACCACTGATTCGCTGGCGCCCGCCACACAATGGGGTATGAACTCTGTAGCCGAAAGCGCCCAGAGTTCGGCGTCCAGTTGTGCGACTGTTTCGGCCTTTGCCACTACCACCACTTTCGCTCCGCTGCCGACCGCCTTGCGCAGGAGTCGGCAGCTGTAGGCCAGCTTGTCGGGCGCGCCAAAGTGAAAGGCCAGTTCGGTCACTTGGTCTGTGCCTGGTCCATCAGGTATTCGACCAACAGGCCAACGGGACGGCCCGTTGCCCCTTTTGCGGCGCCGCTCTTCCATGCAGTGCCGGCAATATCCAGATGCGCCCATGGGAACTTCTCGGTGAAGCGCTGTAGAAACTTGGCCGCTGCGATAGCGCCACCGGCACGTCCACCCAAATTGGCGACATCGGCAAAATTGGTTTTCAAACCTTCGGCATACTCTTCGTCGAGTGGCATTCTCCAGCAACCGTCTTGCGCTGCCTCGCCCGCGGCAAACAACGCTTTGCCCAGTTCATCTTGCGCTGCAAAAAGCCCGCTGCGCACACCGCCCAAAGCAATGACGCATGCACCGGTCAGGGTAGCAATATCCACCACAGCCGCGGGTTTAAAACGTTCGGCATAGGTCAGCGCGTCACACAAAACCAGGCGCCCTTCTGCGTCGGTGTTGAGGATTTCAATGGTTTGCCCGCTCATGCTGGTGACCACGTCACCCGGCTTAACGGCCCGGCCATTGACCAGGTTTTCGCAAGCCGCGATCAAGCCCACCACGTTGATGGCGGGCTTAAGTGCTGCCAGGGAGCGAAACACTCCCAACACGCTGGCTGCGCCAGACATGTCATATTTCATTTCATCCATTTCGGCTGCCGGCTTGATGGAGATGCCGCCGCAGTCAAAGGTGATGCCCTTGCCCACCAGTACCGTTGGCGCCTTGGTCTTGGCCGCACCGGTGTACTTCAAAACCACAAAACGCAGCGGCTGGTCAGAGCCCTGGGCTACTGCCATAAAGGCACCCATGCCCAGTTTGGCCACTTCCTTGGGCCCCAGTACTTCACAGGTGATTTTGGGAAACTGTGCCAATTCCTGAGCGGCCTCTGCCAGCAGGGTTGGCGTGGCGTGGTTGGCTGGGCGGTTGGCCCATTCCTTGGTCAGTTCGACCCCAGCGACAATGCCCACGGCACGGTCAAAGGTGGCTTGCACTTCGGTTGCATTGGTGGCAGCCACCAGCACTTTGGACAGCGTGCGGCCCTCGGGTTTGGATTTGGTGGTGGTGTAGGTGTAGCTTGCATCGGCCACGGCGCTCACCACCGCCCGCGCCGCTTCTTCGCGGGCCGGTGCGGCAAAACACACCAGCAACTTTTTGAGCGATGGCGATTTGACTGCTGCAACCGCCGACAGTACGGCCCCACGTACTTCGCGGGCCGATCCTGCGCCGATACTGGCTAACACCACGCGGGTTGCATTGGCCTGCACGGGGCGGTACAGGCACAGGGACTTGCCGGATTTGGTTTCCAGGTCACCTGCCTTCACGGTTTGCGCCACTAAAGTGGATAAATCGTCTTTGCCAGCCTTGAAATCCTGGGGTACCAGGACAATCAGTGCATCGCATTTTTCGGTAGAGACCCCTGCGAGGCCCATAGCTTTCAGTTCAAAGTTCATAATTCGGGATTTCCTTTGTCTCCATGTTATTCCATTCCTCCATCCGTAAAGAACTCGCGCGCAGTTTTGGTGCCACCCTGGTGGTGCTCATCACGGTGGTGATGACCATGACGCTGATTCGCACGCTGGGTGAAGCCGGGCGCGGCGTTTTCAATCCGTCGGATGTGATGATTATCATGGGCTACACGGTGCTATCCAACATGCCGACGATCTTGTCGCTGTGCCTGTTCATCGCTGTGCTCAGCGTATTGACGCGCATGTTCCGCGACAGTGAAATGGTGATCTGGTTTGGCAGTGGGCGTGGCCTGACATCGCTGGTCAACCCCTTGTTTCGGTTTGCCTGGCCTATTTTGGTGGTCATTGCGGTACTTGCCTTTTTGATTCTTCCCTGGGCGCTAAGCCGCATTGAGGACATGCGCGACCGTTTCGAGAAGCGCGGCGACATTGCCCGCATTGAGCCAGGTCAATTTCAGGAGTCTGCCAGCGGCGACCGGGTGTTCTTTATCGAAAAAAATGCCAGTTCAACCCAGGCCGGGAACAATGTTTTTATCGCAACCCACAAAGACGACAAGGAAACTGTCACATCGGCGCGCAGTGGCCAACTCAAGGAAATGTATGGCGAGAAGTTCTTGGTCTTGGAGAATGGTCAGCGCCTGGAGAAGGTAGCCGGCAAGCCTGAGCTGACTGTGGCCTCCTTTGGCACGTATGGCGTGCAGGTCGATGCGCCAGACCAATCGGCGCGTAGTTTTGTACCATCTGGAGCAAAGGGCACTCTAGAACTTCTGACCGAGCCTAACAAGGCCCACTTGGCCGAGTTGTCCTGGCGTGCTGGCCTGGCGCTAGCTGCCATCAATTTTGTGTTGATCGGATTGGCCGCCGCTGGTGTGAACCCACGTGTCGGGCGCACGGCCAATCTGGGCTTTGCCTTCGGCGCGTTCATCGTCTACTTTAATCTTCTGATTTTGGGTAAAAGCTGGATAGAAACGGGACAGGTCCACTTTGGCGTGTATTTGCTGGTGTTGCATGGCGGCGCCCTGGCCCTGGCAGTGCTGTGGCTGGCCAAACGCCACAACAATTGGGTTTTCCCCCTGTCGGCCGTGGCGAGCCGCAAAGACAAGTGCACCGCCAAGGACACGCCATGAAGACCATCCGCCGACTACTCTATGGCGAAGTGATATTGGCCGTCATCATGGTGACGCTGGGCTTTGTCGCGCTGTTTTACTTTTTCGATTTTGTAGAAGAGCTGCAAGCGGTGGGCAAACACAGGGACACTGGGTACACAGTTGCCCAAGCCTTGTTGTATGTGGCTCTGCTGTTGCCCAGCCATTTGTATGAGTTGCTCCCCATCACCGTGCTGATTGGCACCATTTTTGTGATGGCCCGTCTGGCGCAAAGCTCTGAGTTCACCATTTTGCGTACCAGCGGGCTCGGCCCCTGGCGGGCGCTGCGGGCGCTGCTGGTATTGGGCCTGGGCTTTGTGGTGCTGACCTTTGCGGTAGGGGACTACGTAGCGCCGATGGCGGACAAAACGGCCCAATTGCTTAAATCGCGCTACCAAGGCCAGGTCACTGTGGGTAAAACTGGTGCCTGGCTAAAAGAGCGCCAAGCCTATAGCCACTTTTCGGTGAATGTGGGCGCGCTAGCGCCAGACGGCAGCATGCGTGATGTAAGGATCTTTGAGTTTGACAATCAGGGCATATTGGTTTCCATGACCGAGGGGCAGACTGCCAAGTTTGGTAAGGACGAGTCTTGGCTGCTGGCGAACGCTGAGCGCACGGAATTCACCAGCGCAGATGCCAACGCGTCCAAGGTAGACCGCCAAGCGGTAGAAACTTTCCGCTGGCCAACTCTGATCAGCGGTGAAATGGTGGCCACCGCCGTGCTGCGGCCGGAGCGCATGGGCACCATAGACCTGTTTCAGTACATGCGCCACCTGGACGCCAATGGCCAGGCCGCGCAAAAGTATGAAATTCAGTTCTGGAAGAAAGTGTTCTACCCCTTGAGCTGCCTGGTTATGGTGGTGTTGGCCCTGCCTTTTGCCTACCTGCACTTTCGCTCAGGCAGTGTGGCCACCTATGTGTTTGGCGGGGTTATGGCCGGTATCAGCTTTGTGCTGCTCAACAACGTGCT
>Ga0105048_10020840_pt1 | contig 9998 bp, 8 predicted proteins | sample MAT05_FD_78382 | JGI IMG/M metagenome (GOLD analysis project Ga0105048, IMG submission 78382) | Freshwater microbial communities from Lake Fryxell liftoff mats and glacier meltwater in Antarctica - MAT-05 | ecosystem: Environmental > Aquatic > Freshwater > Ice > Liftoff microbial mat | place... | reverse complement strand
CGCCTATTCAGACGCCAAGGGTGCGGCACAGGTGCTGGCGGTGGACAAGCTCATCGTCTCCATTGGCCGGGTGGCCAACACCGCGGGCCTGAACGCTGAAGGCGTGGGTTTGAAACTCGACGAACGCGGCGCCATCGTGGTCGACGACGAATGCCGGACCAACCTGGCCGGCGTGTGGGCGGTGGGCGATGTCGTGCGCGGCCCCATGCTGGCGCACAAGGCCGAAGAAGAAGGCGTGGCCGTGGCCGAGCGCATCGCTGGCCAGCACGGCCATGTCAACTTCAACACCGTTCCGTGGGTCATCTATACCAGCCCCGAGATCGCCTGGGTGGGCCAGAACGAGCAGCAGCTCAAGGCTGCGGGCCGTGCCTACAAGGCGGGCACATTTCCCTTCATGGCCAACGGCCGGGCACGCGCATTGGGCGACACCACCGGCATGGTCAAGATGCTGGCCGATGCGGCCACCGACGAGATCCTGGGCGTGCACATCATCGGCCCCATGGCCAGCGAGTTGATCGCCGAGTGCGTGGTGGCGATGGAATTCCGCGCCAGTGCCGAAGACCTGGCCCGCATCTGCCACGCCCACCCGTCGCTGAGTGAAGCGACCAAGGAAGCCGCGCTTGCCGTGCACAAACGCACCCTGAATTTCTAGGCTGCCGGGCAGGGCCGTGTCCGTCCGAGCGTTGTACCTTGCACAGCTGGCCGAGCGCGGCTACCACAGCGACCCGGCGCAACTTCGCGCCGTGGATTCGCTGGAGCGCTGCGAGACCGAGTGGGCACAGTACAAGGCGCGCCGCCGCAATCCCATCACCAAGCTGCTGGTGCGCCCGCCCATTCCGCGCGGCGTGTACATGCACGGCGGTGTCGGCCGGGGAAAGAGCTTCCTTATGGACTGCTTCTTTCGGGCCGTGCCGCTCAAGCGCAAGACGCGACTGCACTTCCACGAATTCATGCGCGAAGTGCACCGCGAGTTGCAGGACCTCAAGGGTGTCGTCAACCCGCTGGACGAGCTGGGCCGGCGCATGGCGCGACGCTTCAGGCTGATCTGCTTCGACGAGTTCCACGTCTCTGACGTCACCGACGCGATGATCCTGCACCGCCTGCTGGCCGCTCTGTTCAATCACCGCGTGAGCATCGTCACCACCAGCAACTTCCATCCCGATGCGCTGTACCCGAACGGCTTGCACCGCGATCGCATCCTGCCTGCCATCGCGCTGTTGAAGCAGCACCTGGAAGTGATCAACGTCGACGGCGGCACCGACTACCGGCAGATCACCCTGCGACAGGTCGAGATGTACCACTGCCCGCTGGGTGTCGATGCCGACAGTGCCATGGAGCAGGCCTTTGTTCGCTTGGCCGAAGCGCGTGACGAAGAGCCGATGATGCAGATCGAGCACCGTGCACTGCGCGCCCGGCGGCGCGCTGGGGGCGTGGTCTGGTTCGACTTCCGCACGCTATGCGGCGGCCCGCGGTCGCAGAACGACTATCTGGAGATCGCCGCACGCTTTCACACCGTGCTGTTGTCCGATGTGCCGCAAATGGCGCCGCGCCTGGCCAGCGAAGCCCGCCGCTTCACGTGGTTGGTCGACGTTCTCTACGACCGTCGCGTCAAGCTGATCGTGTCTGCAGAAGTTGCACCCGAGCAGCTCTACACCGAGGGCCCGTTGTCGCATGAGTTTCCCCGCACGGTGTCCCGCCTGCGCGAGATGCAGTCGGCCGACTTCCTGGCGTTGGCCCGGCGCGACGTCGATACGGCGCTGACATGAGTTTTTTGCTCGTCGCGATGCTCTGCCTCGCCAGCTTGGCGGCCCGTGCCGAGCCTGCCAACGAGCGCGCCCGCCTGGAGGCAGAACGCCAGGCCATCGCCCAGCGCTTTAGCCAGGAAGAACAGGCCTGCCGTCAGCGTTTCGCGATCACCGGGTGCCTGGAGGATGTGCGGGTCCGCCGTCGCGAGGCGCTGGCGCCTGTGCGTGAGCGTGAGCTGAACCTGGCCGACCTCGAGCGCCAGCAACGCGCGGCGGCGCGGCGTCTCCAGGTGGCCGCCAAGATGCAGGCGGCGGCAGGGCCTGCGGCTGCCGCATCAGACCCCGTGCCCGAAGTGCGTCAGGCGCCGGCACCGGGCCGGGCAGCGTCAGCGTCGTACCCGCCCCGAGTCAGCAACGACGCCGCACGCGAGGCCGCAGCGGCCGAGCGCGCCCGGGTCGGTGCCCGCAAGTTGGCCGAGATCGAGGCGGGAAAGCAACGCGTCGCCGATCGCGTCGCAGCACGGGCGTCCGAGGGCAAGCCCGTGCAGCCGTTGCCACCGTTGCCGGCACAAGGCGCCAGCCGGCCAGGACGTTAACGCAGCGCGTCGATACGCGACAGCGCCAGCGACAGGTTGTCGCCACCGCCACGGGCACGTTGGCGCGCCTTGCTGATCAGCATCTCGCTGGCTTCGCGCGGCGGCAAGGCGTGCAGGATGGCGCCCATCTCCTTGGGCGTGAAGTAGTGCCACAGCCCGTCGCTGCAGGCCAGCACGCTGTCACCGGGTTCCAGCCGGTCGATGTGCCACAGCGTCACCGGGGGGTCGGTCTGTGTGCCCAGGCAACCGGTCAACAGGTTCGACTGCGGATGGGTGTTGGCCTGTTCCTCGTTGATTTTTCCTTCATCGACCAGCCGCTGGACATAGGAATGGTCGACCGTGCGTTCCATCAACTCGGCACCGCGGAAGTGGTAGACCCGCGAATCACCGGCGTGCACCACGTCGCACTCCAGCCCGGCACCGATGATGTAGCTGGCCACCGTGCTGTGCGGCTCTTCTTCGGAGGTGATGGCTGTCAGCTTGATCATCAAGTGCGCTTCCACCACCAGCTGACGCAACAGCTCGGCCGGGTCGTCCTGCGAAGGCGAGTAGCGCTCGAAGATCTGGCGGGCTGTCAGCAGCACCTGATCAGCAGCTTTGCGCCCGCCGCTCTTGCCGCCCATGCCGTCTGCCAGCACGGCCATCATGGTCCCGGCCACACGGGGGTGGTTGACCAGCTCGACCTGGTCTTGCTGGTAGGCGCGGTCGCCGCGGTGCAGGCCCGTGGATGCCGTCAATCGGAAGGTTTGCGCTGTCATGACCATGCAACGGAATATAAACTCGACCCCCGCTGGCAAGATGAGAAGCAATGAACGAGAACCTGCATTCGCCGCAGCGCCAACTCATAGAGTTGCGCATGGAACATGCTGATCTCGACAACCTCATCGATTGCAACCCTCAAGGCCCGCCCACCGACGACCTGAGCTTGCGCCGATTGAAGAAGCGCCGGCTGCTTCTTCGCGACCAGATCGCGTGGCTTGAAGTGCAGGTCGATCCCCCCGAGCCGGCGTGACGAATCCGTGCCTGGCCGAGGCCGTTGCCCAGGCTTTCGCCGCCGACGGCCCGTTGGCTCGCAGCGACCCCCGCCACCGTCCGCGTGCCGCGCAGGACCAGATGTCCGCCCGTGTCGCGCAGGCGCTCGAGGATCGCGCGGCCCTGGTGGTGGAAGCCGGGACCGGCGTCGGCAAGACCTTCGCCTACCTGGTCCCCTTGCTGCTGTCGGGAGGGAGGGCACTGGTCAGCACCGCCACCAAGAGCCTGCAAGACCAGTTGTTCCTGCGTGACCTGCCCCGGCTGCGCGATGCGCTGGGCGTGCCTGTGCGCATGGCCTTGCTCAAGGGGCGAGCCAGCTACCTGTGCCGGCACCGCCTGACGGAGGCGGTGAACGAGGGTTCCATGGCCGACCGCTTTGCCGCGCGTGCCCTGGCCCGGGTGGCGCTGTGGGCCCAGGCCACCCGCAGCGGCGATCTGGCCGAGATCGAGGGCCTGGACGACCGATCGCCGGTGATCCCGCTGGTCACCTCCACCCGCGACAACTGTCTTGGCAGCGAGTGCCCGGAGTTCCGGTCCTGCCACGTGATGCAGGCCCGACGGGAAGCCATGGCCGCAGACCTGGTGGTCGTCAACCACCATCTCTTCTTCGCCGACATGGCGCTGCGCGACAGCGGCGTGGCCGAGTTGCTGCCCACAGTGGACGCTGCGGTCTTCGACGAAGCGCATCAACTGGTCGAGGCGGGTGTGCAGTTTCTGGGCACCACCTTGTCCACCGGGCAGGCCATCGACCTGGGGCGCGACATGCTGGCGCTGGGTCTGCAGCACGCGCGTGGCTTGCAGCCGTGGAGCGATCTGCAGGCGGCCATCGACCACGCGGCGCGCCAGTTGCGCCTGTGCTGCAGTGGCGAGCTGCGCGAGGTTCGTGGTGTCGTCAAGTTGCGCTGGGAAGAGCGCGCCGCCGACGACACGCTGCGGGCGCCGTTGCAAGACCTGGGCGAGGCCGCTCGGGCGGCGGCCGAGGCCCTTGCCGGCGTGGCCGAATCGGCCCCCGACTTCGCCAAGCTCGAACAGCGTGCCCGGTCCCTGGCGGCTCTGACCCTGCGCTTCGAGGATCCCGCCCCCAGCGGGCATGTGCGCTGGATCGACCTGTCGCCGCAGCAGGCGCGGTTGGTCGAGTCGCCGCTGGACATTCGCGAGATGCTCAGCGAACAGCGTCGGCTGTCGCCCAAGGCCTGGATCTTCACGTCCGCCACGCTGGGTGACGATGCCGACCTGTCCTGGTTCACGGCCGCCACGGGCCTGGAAGACGCCGCGGTGCTGCGCGTGGGCAGCCCCTTCGACTACCCCGCCAACGCGCGCTTGTGGGTGCCTGCGCGCTGCCCCAAGCCCAGCGAGCCGGAACACGCCGAGGCGGTCGGCCAACTGGCAGCGCGCTGCGCCGGCGCCTTGGGCGGTCGCACCTTTGTGCTGACCACCACCCTGCGCGCGCTGCCGCTGGTGGCCCAAGCCCTGCGCGAAGAGGCTGAGCGTTTGGGGCACACGCTGACGCTGCTGGTCCAGGGCAGCGAGCCGCGGCGCACCCTTTTGCAACGCTTTGGCGAAGGCCGCGGTTGTGTGCTGCTGGGTTCGCAGAGTTTCTGGGAAGGCATCGACATGCCCGGTGACGCACTGCAGTGCGTGCTGATCGACAAGCTGCCGTTCCCGCCACCCAACGACCCGCTCGTCGAGGCGCGCGTCAGGCAGTTGCGTGAACAGGGACGCAATCCCTTCGAGGACTACTTCGTGGCCGAGGCCGCCGTGTCACTCAAGCAAGGTGCCGGCCGGCTGATACGTACCGAGACTGATCGTGGCCTGCTGGTGGTATGCGACCCGCGAATGCGGCAAATGGGCTATGGGCGGCGTCTGGTGGCTGCCCTGCCCGAGATGGGCGTGCTGACCGAGGAGAGCCAAGCAATGGCCTGGCTGGCCGAACTGGCGGCCGACCACCCCTGGTAATTACCAGAAGCGCCACCACGGTCGCCCGCCCGACGCGCTGGCGCCGGCAACGAACCGGCTGTTCGGGAAGTTGGTACGCAGCACACGATCGGCGGCGTCGCGCAGCGTGTTGAGCTCCAGCTTGTCGTAGCTCTGCACAAGAATGTAAAGCGCTTCTTCGGTCGACGGCGATTGCTGGAAGTCGGACACTGCCTGCTGAGCCCGGTTGGCCGCTGCCAGGTAGGCGCCGCGGTTCAGGTAGTAGCGTGCCACGTGCACTTCATAGGCAGCCAGCGTGTTGATGATGTAGTCCATGCGCTGCCGCGCATCGGGGCTGTAGCGCGAATTGGGGAAGCGGTCGACCAATTGCTTGAAGGCCTGAAACGCGTCGCGTGACGCGCGCTGATCGCGCTCTGACAGGTCCTGGCGGGCCAGCAAGCTGAGCAGGCCCATGTTGTCGTTGAAGTTGATGACGCCGCGCAAGTACAGCGCGTAGTCCAGCGCCGGGCTGGACGGGTTCAACTTGATGAAACGCTCTATCGCCGTCAGTGCCGTTTCACGTTCACCGCTCTTCCAGTGCAGGTAGGCCAGTTCCAGTTGCGCTTGCTGGGCCAGCACGCTGCCCGCGGCCAGGCCCTCGACGCGCTCCAGCCCCTTGATTGCGCGTTCGTAGCTGCCGGAGTCCGCGTCGTTCTTGGCGTCTTTATACAATCGCTCGGCTGTCGAGCCCGCCGTTTCGTCCTTGGGCGTTGAGCCGCAGCCCGTCAATTGCAACGAAGCCACCAGCATGGCCAGCAGGGCGGGACGCCAGAACATGGAAACGGTCATCGCGAATGTTGCCGGAAGGTTCGAATAGCGCAGATTATAGGGAGCCGCCCTCGGGCGCCGAGCCTGAGGACGACCCCTCGGCCGTGGCTTCGGAATGGCGCGACGGTATGGTCGATGCCGCACTGCATGGCGAGCGCCTGGACAAGGCCGTCGTCGCCATGGCGCCGGAGTTTTCGCGCAGCCACCTGCAGCAGCTCATAGAGACCGGGCATGTGCAGATCGACGGCGCAGTGGCCGACACCTCGTCGCGCCGGGTGCGCTTCGGCCAGAAGTTGCGGCTGGAGTTGGTGCCCACTGAAGAAAGCCGCGCCTTTCGACCCCAGGCCATGCACCTGGTGGTGCTGTACGAGGACGCTCACCTGCTGGTGCTGGACAAGCCTGCTGGTTGCGTGGTGCACCCGGCGCCTGGCAACTGGACAGGCACCTTGCTCAACGGCGTGCTCGCCCATCATGCGCCGGCCGCTGGCTTGCCACGGGCTGGCATCGTCCACCGGCTGGACAAAGACACGTCCGGCGTGATGATGGTGGGCAAGACGTTGCAGGCAGTCACCGCGCTGGCTCGTGATATCGCGGCGCGCACAGTGCATCGCCGCTACCTGGCGCTGGTGCATGGCCGGCCTGAGAAGATCGAATTCACCATCGATGCCCCTGTCGGCCGCGACCCTCATGTGCGGGTGCGCATGGCGGTGGTGCCGGGCGGCCGGCCGTCGCGCACCGACGTGCGCTGCGTGGCCACAAGCGAGGGCGTCAGCGCGCTCAGCTGTACCCTGCACACCGGGCGCACACATCAGATTCGCGTGCATCTCAGTGCGCGGGGGCTGCCACTGCTGGCCGATGCCGTTTACGGCGGCCGCCCGGCGCTGGGGCTGGAGCGCCAGGCCCTGCATGCCACCGAGCTGAAGCTGGCTCATCCCATCTCGCGTGAGCCGCTGACCTTCACCTGTGACCCACCCGCCGATTTCGCCTCGGCGTGGCAGCAGATTACACAGACTTGACGACCGCCTGCCTGGTCAGCCGGCACAGGGGCTAGAATGCGAACCAATCACAGCGCTGTCGGCACACGATGCCGCGCCTGTTCGAGCGATGCCCCGTCCCGGCCATGCCGGACCGTGCGACCCCCCTCCCCAAGAGCTTTGCTCTGTGCGGATCTGCGATGAAACCCGCTGCCTCGACGACTGTCGGCGGCACCCTGAGCCCAGGCCATGAATACTTTGGAGGCCAAACGAGTCCTCGAGACCGCGCTGATCTGTGCGCAGGCGCCCCTGCCCCTGAGCGAGATGCGGGCCCTGTTCGAAGGCCAGATCGGTGCAGATAGCTTGCGCCACCTTCTCGACGAGCTGGTCGGCGACTGGCATGGCCGCGGCGTGGAGTTGGTCGTACTGGCCTCGGGCTGGCGCTTCCAGAGCCGGCCGGAGATGCGCGCCTACCTCGACCGGCTGCACCCCGATAAGCCACCGCGGTACTCGCGCGCCGCGCTCGAGACCCTGGCCATCGTGGCCTACCGCCAACCGGTCACCCGCGGTGACATCGAAGACATTCGGGGTGTGACCGTGAGCAGCCCCATCGTCAAGCAGCTTGAAGATCGCGGCTGGATTGAAGCCATCGGTTACCGCGAGGCGCCGGGCCGGCCGGCGCTGTATGCCACCACACGCCAGTTCCTGGACGATCTCGGGCTTGCCAGCCTTGACCAGCTGCCACCGATCAACGGTGCGTTGGCGGCCGACGCATTGAGTGCGCTTGAGCAGACGGCCCCTATCTTCGGCGAGGCCCAGGCGGCGTTGCCGCTGGATGCTCCAGACAACCCGGACGACCTGACAAGCCCGGACACAGTGTCCATCCCCACCGCGCCCGAAGACGCGGCTGAGATCCCTTTACCTACCGACCCGCAAGCATGAACGACCAAGACGCCGACCCCCTTATGCCCGACCCCGCTGTGCCCGGGGCCGCCGCCGATAGCGAGGCTGCGGCAGACAAGCCCAAGCGGCGGCGTGCACCGCGCAAGGTGGTGGCAGCCGACAACGCTGACGCCGACGGCCCACCTGGCGAGGCGGTGGTGGCGCCGGCGTCGCCAGATGCAGAGCCCCTTCGCGCTTTCGTCGTTGACGCCGCGCCTGAGGCCGTGGCGGTCGAGGCCAGCGCTGCCGGCCAGGACACGACCGAGACCGCTGTGGCCACCGCTGAGGGTGAGCGATCGCCAGCCGCGCGTCGCGGCCGAAATCGCAGGCGTGGCCGCCGTGGCGCTGATCGCGGTGCCGTCGACGCCGGCGAAGACAGTGACGACGATGCTGAGCCCTCTGAAAGCGCAGCGGCGGATGCCCGAGCCGCTGTACCCAGTGAGCCGTCCGCGCCGCGCCCACCGCCGGCGGAAGTCGGCGAGGTGTTCGCGGAAGTCTTGTCGGGCGCCTACGACGCCGAGCCCGCCGTCGAAGAAGTCGCCGCCGATGCTGGAAAGCGTGTGCTCCTGCCCGAAGCCGACGCGCCCAAGCTGCACAAGGTGCTGGCGCAGTCGGGGGTGGGTTCACGCCGCGACCTGGAACAGATGATTGTCGAGAAGCGCATCACGGTGAACGGTGAGCCGGCGCACACGGGCCAGCGCATCTCTTTCGGCGACCGAGTCGCCGTGGACGGCAAGCCCGTGCGCTTCCGCATCGCGCCGCCCGCGCCGCGTGTGCTGGCTTATCACAAGCCTGTGGGCGAAGTCGTCACCCACGACGACCCGCAGCAGCGCCCCACCGTGTTCCGCCGCTTGCCGCGGCTGCCGCAGGGCAAGTGGCAGTCGGTCGGTCGGCTCGACATCAACACCGAGGGCCTGCTGCTGTTCACCAATTCTGGCGAACTGGCCAACCAGCTGATGCACCCGCGCTTCGGTGTCGAGCGCGAGTACGCCGTGCGCTCGCTGGGTGTGCTGGACGCACCTGCCAAGGCCCGGCTGCTCGAAGGTGTCGAGATCGACGGTCAGCGTGCCGCCTTCAAGAGCCTGGAGGACGGCGGCGGTGAAGGCGTCAACCACTGGTACCGGGTGGTCATTACCGAAGGCCGGAACCGTGAAGTGCGGCGTCTGTTCGAAGCGGTGGGGCATGCGGTCAGCCGGCTCATCCGCATACGTTATGGCTCGGTGGTGTTGCCGCGCGGCCTCAAGCGCGGCGTCTGGGTCGACCTGGACGAGCATGATCTGCGCAACCTGCGCCGCTTGGCGGACGTGCCGAAGCCCGAACGCAGCGACGGCCCGCCGGCCGATGCCGCGGCTGGCCGTGGCGGCCGCAATCAGCGACGCGGCCGGTCCGGGCCAGAGGCCGCGCCCGTACAGGGTGAACGCCCGCCGAGGCCCGAGCGTGCGCCGCGCGCCGAGCCCAACGAGTTCGCGTCGATTCCGAACCCGCTGCAACAGACCTTCGACCGCCTGGCCATTCAACAGGACCGTTCGAACCGGCGCGAGATGGCCGAGGACGGCCCGATCCCCAACCCGTTGCAGCAGACCTACGACAAGCGCGCGTTGCAGCAAGACCGTGCACCGCGCCGCGAGATTCCCGAAGACGGCCCCATCCCCAACCCCTTGCAGCAGACCTACGACAAGCGTTTTTCCGGTGGCTCGCGCGGCCCGGGCTTCGGCCCTGGCGGCAGCAGCCATGGTGGCGGTGGCGGCGGGGGCGGGGGCGGTGGTGGCGCTCGCAAGCAGGGCGGCGACCAGGCCGCTTCAGGCGGTGGGTACATCGGCGGTGACGCCTTCCTGCGCAAGGGCAGCGGTGGCCGAGGCGGGCGCTCGGGCGGTCGCGGTCCCGGATCGTCGGGCGGAGGCTTCGGCGGCGGCGGGGGAGGCAGTGGCGGCGGCGGCGGCGGAGGTAGTGGTGGTGGTGGTGGTGGT
>Ga0105048_10020838_pt1 | contig 9998 bp, 12 predicted proteins | sample MAT05_FD_78382 | JGI IMG/M metagenome (GOLD analysis project Ga0105048, IMG submission 78382) | Freshwater microbial communities from Lake Fryxell liftoff mats and glacier meltwater in Antarctica - MAT-05 | ecosystem: Environmental > Aquatic > Freshwater > Ice > Liftoff microbial mat | place... | reverse complement strand
GGGGCGGGCGTGGATCCTGCGGTGCGCGGCACGTTGTGGTTCGCGGGGGCGTGGATCGTCGGCGCTTCGGCGCTGTATCTGTGGCGCTTCCGCGGCGCGGCGTGATTGTGCAGCCGCGATCACTTGCACCGCACCGCCCCGCGGCGCAACCTCGTGCGCATGACTAGGCTTCGACGTTGGTGTTGTGTCGCGATGCTCTCCACCGCCTGCGGCGAGTCCGACGGCGACGATGGCGTCACCGCAGCCGAGTCGACGTCGGACAGCACCGTGACCACGACGATGACCACGTCGAGCACGAGCACCGACGCATCGACCACCGAGTCGACCACCGCGACGTCGACCGCAACGACCACCGCATCCACGACCGCAGCAGAAACCGAAGACACCACCGGGACCACAGACGACACCTCCGCAGCGACCAGCGCCAGCGACGACACCGGCGCAACCGCGTGCGGCGACAGCGTGTGCGGCGCGGACGAGGTCTGCGTGCAGCCGTGTTGCGGTGGTCCGGCGCCAGGCTGCTTCGACACCACGCTCGATGGCACGTGCAAGGACGGCGTCGAGCCGGTGCCTGCGGCCGAGTGCCCCGGGCCGTGCAGCACCGAGGTGTGCTGCCCGCCGCAGCCGTGCGAGGCGGCGCCGGACTACTGCGCCGGCATCGGCGAGCTCCAGTGTCACGAGACGCAATGCAGCCTCGGCGATTGCTTCGGCACGCTGCAGGACGGTGCGCTGTACTGCGAATGCGCCTGAGATCACGAGGTTTTTCGACCCGACGAAACTTTTTCGCCGGTCACCAAGGTTTCGGGCCCGACCCGGCCATGTACGTACTGTTGCGCCCCGTTCGGGGCGAAAGGAACTTAGGAACTCCATGGCAATGCATAGGTTGATGTTCTCGGTGGTGATGGTCGGATCGTTCGCAGCGTTCGTGCCGGAGGCGCAGGCCCTCGACGCCGACTGCATGTCGAAGTTCGGTGAGTGCTCCGTGTCGAACGTCCCGGACGACTCGACCTTCTGCGACTGCACGAACGGCAGTGCGGGTGGTGCTGGTGGTAGCAACGAGTGGGGTGGTCTCGACCAAGCCGAGCTCGACGCGGTGTGCGACGAGCAGCTGTTGCTGTTCTGCGGTCCGCCCGGACCGATCGAAGGCGTGCCGTGCGAGAGCGAGCTCGGCATGTGCGTCGTCGACAACGAGCCCGACTCGATGTCCTGCGAGTGCGCAGGTGGCCAGGGCGGTGGCGGTGGTGGTGGCAACGAGTGGGACGGCCTCTCCGACGAAGAGCTCGAGGCCGTGTGCTTCGAACAGCTCGAGAGCTTCTGCGGCGATCCGCCGGATCCCGAGTGGCTCTGCGAGAACGAGCAAGGCGGCTGCTCGATCAGCACCGACGAGGACGTGGCGGTGTTCTGCGGCTGCGCGGGTGGAGGCGGCGGCGGTGGGCCCGGCGAGCCGGAGTGGGTCGACCTCGGCAAGGACGAGCTGCTCGACGTGTGCTTCATGCAGATCGCCGAGTTCTGCGGCCCGATCGATCCGAGTGACAGCGACTCGGACTCGGAGTCGGATTCGGATCCGACCGATACGTCCGCCAGCGCGAGCGGCTCGAGCGACGAGAGCGGTGGCTCGGGCGAGACGACCGGAGGGGAGACGACGGAGACGACGGGGGCGCAGGAGAGCTCGTCGAGTGAAGGTGGCGAGAGCTCCGGCGCGAGCGCGACGATGACCGCGAGCGCGACCGACAGCGACAGCGACAGCGCGACGATGACCGACCCGTCGGCGAGCGCGAGCAACACCGCGGGCGAGGAGTCGAGCTCGGGTGGCGACGGCGGTGCGACCGGCGAGCCGAGCGGTTGCTCGTGCGACGCCGCGAACGACCAGCCACCGCTCGGGCTCGCGCTCGGCTTGGTCGGCCTCGTCGGCATGCGGATCCGGCGACGCTGGCGGCGATAAGCGGGCAATCGTGACTCGCCCCTGCCGCACCCGGCAGGGGCGGGTTAGTGTCCGCCGCCGCCCATGCACTTCCTCGCCCGGATCTTCGAGAACCTCGAGAACAAGCCCGACCGCTGCAAGATCGTCGAGGTCCACGGCACCGAGCTCGAAGAGCACGACGGGCAGGCGTTGCTCGGGCTCGTCGCGCGTGCGCGGGCGTTCGTCGCTGCGGCGGGCGTGCAGCCGGGCGATCGCGTTGCCGTGCTCGCGCCGAATTCCGCGAAGTGGGTGTGCGCCGATCTCGCGGCGCTCGCGTGCGGCGCGATCGTCGTGCCGCTGTACGACAAGCAGGAGCCGAACGAGCTCGCGGTGATGCTGCGCAGCGCGCAGCCGGCGTTGCTGCTTGCCGGCTCACGCGAGCTCGCGGACACGATCGCCGGGGCGTGGCCGGAGCACGGGCGCATCGCGATCTTCGACGAGGTGTTCGAGGCCGAACCGAGCAAGGCCGGCCTGCACGCGATCGCTCCGGAGGATCCGGTCGCCATCATCTATACGTCGGGCACGAGCGGGCTACCCAAGGGCGTCGTGCTGTCGCGCGCGAACGTCGACTTCATGATCCCCAAGACGATCGAGCGGCTCGCGAAGGTCGCGGTCGATCGCGGCGTGCCGGATCGCGTGTTCCACTTCTTGCCGCTGTGCTTCGCGGCGTCGCGCATGATGCTGTGGACGCAGCTGTCGCGGCCGAACCCGGTGATGCTGTCGACCGATCTCACGAAGCTCGTCGTCGAGATGGGCACCGCGAAGCCGAACTATTTCCTCAACGTGCCGGCGGTGCTCGAGCGCATTCGCAACGGCGTCGGCGCGAAGGTGAAGGAGCGCGGCGGCATGGGGCTGCGGCTGTACGAGGGTGGCATCGCTTCGCACCAGGCGATCGCGTCGGGCACGGGCGGTGTGCTCGACAGGCTCGCGCTCGGGCTTGCACGCGCGCTCGTGTTCCCGAAGATCAAGCAGACGATCGGTCCGAATCTCGACTTTCTGATCTCCGGCTCCGCACCGCTCGCCGAGGAGACGCAGCGGTGGTTCCAGATGATCGGGATCCCCGTCTACCAGGCCTACGGTCTCACCGAGACGACCGGCATCGTGTCGCTCGACGAGCCCGATCGCGTCGAGCCGGGTCGCGTCGGCGTCGCGCTCGGCGGTGTCGAGATCAAGACGTCCGACGAGGGCGAGCTGCTCGTGCGCGGACCGAACATCTTCAAGGGCTACTGGAAGATGCCGGAGGATACCGAGGCGGTCGTGCGCGACGGTTGGTTCCACACTGGTGATCAGGTCGACATCGAGCGCGGCAACATCAAGATCATCGGCCGCATCAAGAACCTCATCGTGCCGGAGTCGGGCCACAACATCGCGCCCGAGCCGCTCGAGGAGAAGTTCCTCGGTGCGTGCCCCGAGGCGACGCAGTGCATGATCGTCGGTCATGCGCGGCCGTTCGTCGCGGTGTTGATTCCCGGGGGCCCGCCCCAGGCCGCGGTCGATCGCGCGATGGAGCAGGTCAACGCCGAGCTGCCGGCGTATCGGAAGATCCGCCGGGCGATCTACGTGGATACCGCGTTCTCGCCGGACAACGGGCTGCTCACCGCGAATCAGAAGCTGCGCCGCGCGGTGATCGAGAAGCACTTCGCCGCCGAGATCGATGCCGCGTACGCGGCCGCGAAGGTCGAGCGCGGCAAGGGTGCTTCGGCGGTGGTGTGAGGACCAAGTCGTCGGTGCGCGGCGCCGATGTGCGTGCGCGAACGCCGGGAATGTGAGCGAACCCGGTGCGCACCCGGTTTCGCGCCCGTTCACGCGCAACAGCGATCTGGGCAAACGCCGCTATGCTCCCGCCGAACCGATGCCCCTTTGTTGGACGCGAAACGGCGCGGTGGTCGAGCTCGCCCTCGGCCGCGAGCCGTGCAACGAGATCGGCAGCGAGATGCTCGCCGAGCTCGAGCGCTTCATCGCCGAGCTCGACGTCGACGCGACTGCGGCCCTCGTCGTGCACAGCACGGTGCGCGGCGGCTTCAGTGCCGGCGCGGATCTGCGTGAGCTCTATCGAGGCATGGTCTCGCGTCCGGTCGGCGAGCAAGCACCGGCGGTCGCGGAGTTCATCGAGCGCATCCACGCCGTGATGGACACGCTCGACACGTTGCCGCTCACCACGATCGGTGTCGTCCACGGTGTCTGCTTCGGCGGTGGGTTCGAGCTCGCGCTCGTGTGCGACGTGCTGATCGCCGAACGCAGCGCGCGGTTCTGCTTCCCCGAGCTGCGACTCGGGATCCTGCCCGGCTTCGGTGGCATCCCGCGGCTGCGTCGCGACGTGTCGAACGCGGTCGTCCGCGATCTGCTGCTCACCGGCCGCAGCATCAACGCGAAAAAGGCGCTCGGCTGCGGCCTCGTCAGCCAGATGGTGCCGACCGGCCAAGGGCTCACGGCAGCGCGCGCCGTCGCGAACCAGGCGACGAAGTTCGATCGCGACGCGCTCGCGACGACCAAGCGGTTCATGAAGCCGATCCCCCGCGCCGAGCTCGACGAAGAGAAGCGCCACTTCCTGCGGCTCGCCGCGAAGCCGGCGCTGCGCGAGGCACTCGCGAAGTTCGTGCACAGCGACGATCTGCGCCCATATCTGCCGTGACTCGGTGACACCCGAGAGGAACCCGATGACCAGCAGCCTCCAACGATTGATCGAGCTCTCGTCCACGCGCTACGGCAAGGACGCGACCACGATGAAGGCCGAGGACGACGTCTTCGAGAAGCTCGGCATCGACAGCTTCCAGGCCGTCGAGCTGATGAGCGAGCTCGAGATGGAGTTCGACATCGAGATCCCCGACTACGAGCTGCAGGGCGTGCGGAGCTTTGGTCAGCTCGCTGCCGCGATCGACAAGAGGCGCTGATGCTCGAGCTCGCACGCATTGGTTCAGTGGGCGAGGCGATCCGCGACACGGTCGTCACGCACAAGCACAACGTCGCGCTCATCGAGGCCGACCGTCACCGCGAGAACGTGCGCTACACGTATCGCGAGCTGCGCGAGCAGGCCGAGCGTTTCGCGGCCGTGATCCAGGGCCACGACTTCGGGCCCGATCATCGCCTCGCGATCTTGCTGCAGAACCAGTCGAAGTGGCTGATCTCGGCAGTCGGTGGGTTCTGGGCCGGCGCGGTGATCATGCCGCTCGACTACAAGCTCACGGCCGCCGAGCAACTCGCGCTCGTCGCCCACGGCAAGCCGCGGGTGCTCGTCACCGAGTACTCGCGCTTGCTCGATCTGCGCCGCGAGCCGGAGTTCTCCGTGCTCGATCGCGTGCTCGTGCTCGTCGTCGAGGCGCCGCAGGACGCCGACCTCGGCAAGGCGCAGCGCTGGGAGCAGGCGCCGCGCGGCGGGTTCACCAACGTGCCGCGCAAGCGTGACGACGTCGCGTGCATCGTCTATTCGTCGGGCACGTCGGGGGCGCCCAAGGGCGTGATGCTCACGCACGACAACTACCTCGAGCAGGCGCAGATCCTCGGTCGGCTGTATCCGATGGACGAGGACGATCGGTTCTTCTCGGTGCTGCCGACGAACCACGCGATCGACTTCATGTCTGGCTTCATCGGGCCGCTGCTGTTCGGCGCGTCGATCGTCCACCAGCGCACGCTGCGTCCGCAGTACCTGCGCACGACGATGAAGAAGTACGGCATCACGCACATGGCGTTGGTGCCGACGATCCTGAAGAACCTCGAGGAGAAGGTCCGCGAGCGTCTCGACGAGCTGTCGGACTGGCAGCGTCGGGCGATCGACGGGCTCACGAAGCTCAACGAGCTGCTTACCGCCTCGGGGGCGCGACCGAAGCTGTCGCGGTTGCTGCTCAAGCCGCTGCACGACGAGTTCGGCGGCAAGCTGCGGCTCATCTTCGCGGGCGGTGCGTTCATCGATCCGAACACGGCGCGCTTCTTCTACGATCTCGGATTCCCGGTCGTGATCGGCTATGGCCTCACCGAGGCGAGCACGGTCGTCACCGTGAACACGCTCGATCCGTTCCGGCCGGACACCGTCGGCAAGCCGGTGCCAGGTGTCCAGATCGAGGTGCGCGAGCCGAACCCATTCGGTGTCGGCGAGGTGTGGGTCCGCGGTCGTACGGTGATGAAGGGCTATCTCGACGCGCCGGAGCTGACTGCCGAGGCGATCGTCGACGGCTGGCTGCGCACCGGTGACCTCGGGATCATCGACGCGTCCGGGCACCTCAAGCTGCTCGGTCGCGCGAAGAACATGATCGTCACCGAGGGCGGCAAGAACATCTACCCCGAGGACATCGAGAGCTACTTCGAGGACATGCCCGGCTGCGAAGAATTCTGCGTGTTCGCGGCGAACTACATCTGGCCGAGTCGGTCGATGGTCGGCGAGCAGCTGGTGATCGTGGTGCGGCCTGAAGAAGGCGATCAGGCGACCGAGGGGCTCGTCGCCGAGCTGCGCAAGCGCAACCGCAGGCTCGCGGACTTCAAACGACTGGCCGGCTACATCGTGCTCGCCGAGGAGTTCCCGGCGACCGCGTCGCTGAAGGTCAAGCGCGCTTCACTCGCAGCCCGGCTGCGCGAGCAGGATCGTGCGCAGTCGATCGTGCTGCTCGGAGAATGAAATGACCGCCGCCTGGCTCGCGATCGTGAATCCCGCGGCCGGTGGTGGTCGTTGCGGCAAGCAGTTTCCCGCCGCCTTGCAGCGGCTGAAGGACGGCGGTGTCGTGGTCGATGTCGCCGAGACCAACGCGGCAGGGCAGGGCAGCGCGATCGCCCGAGCAGCGTGGGCCGAGGGTCGACGGAAGTTCATCGCCGTCGGTGGCGACGGCACGAGCTTCGAGATCGTCAACGGGCTGTTCCCGGCCGCGCAGGAGTCCGCGGTGCGTCCGCGACTCGGCTTTTTGCCGATGGGCACCGGCAACTCGTTCTTGCGCGACTTCACCGAGCCGTCTTCAGGACCGCAAGGCGGCGCCGAGCACTCGATCGGTGCGCTGCTCGAGGATCGCGCGCGACCGTGCGACGTCGCGCGCCTGCATCACAAGGCCGGCGTGATGCACTGGATCAACATCCTGTCGATCGGCTTCGTCGCGGACGTCAACGGACTGCGCGCGCGGCGGTTCAAGTCGTGGGGTGAGCTCGGCTACATCGCCGCGGTCGTGACAGCGGTCGCGGGGCTGACGAGCCGCGCCTTTCCGCTGCGCTGCGACGAGGGTGAGCTCGACGACGGTCCGATGGTGTTCGCGTCGTTCAACAACAGCAAGTTCACGGGCGGCAAGATGATGATGGCGCCGCACGCCGACACCGCAGACGGGCTCATCGATTTCATCCGCGTGTCGCCGCTGGGGCGGATTTCTCTGCTGCGCACGTTCCCGAAGATCTTCACGGGCGAGCACCTGAAGAATCCCGCGGTGCGCGAGACCAAGCACGGGCGCATCGAGTTCGACATGACCGACGAGATCGATGTGATGATCGACGGTGAGGCCGAGCGTGTGGTGCCGGTCGCGATCGACGTGCTGCCGGCAGCGATCGACGTCTGCGTGTAGTTCTGCGCCGGGCGTGGACAGCGTTGCCGGCGGGTGCGACGCTGATTCCATGAATGGATTGATCATGCGTCCATGGATGGCTGCCTCTACGGTTTCCGCGTTCGCGATGTCGAGCTTGCTCGCCTGCGGGCCGGGTGCGCCCGAGCAAGGCGGAAGCAGCTAGAGCACGGGCACCGAGTCGGGCCCGTCGACCTCGAACACGAGCACGACGGTGACGACGACCTCGGCGACCGGGCCCGAGACCGGACCAGACCCCGACACGGAGACAACGACGGTGACGACGACGGCAGTCACGTCGATCACCGACACCACGGGCACCGAGAGCACCGCGACCGAGAGCGGCTCGTCCAGCACCGGCGATCGATCTCGACATGGACGCGGACATGAGCCCCGACCTGTCGGATCTGCGTTTCACCGACCTATCGGGCGCCGAGGTCCTTCCGCACTGGCTAGAGACATCGACGCCGCCGCTGACGTTCCGCGCATGGGTCCGCGTGCCGCACGTGCCGGAGCAGGACGTCGGCGCGATCTACATGTGGTACGGCAACGCCGACGCAGAGGATGCGTCCGACGCGGCCGCGACCTTTCACTTCTGGGATGGTTTCGATGGCGACGCGCTCGCGGACACGTGGATCAGCAACGGCGAGTACGAGCTCGCGAACGGCAGGCTCATGATCACGAACGGTGCCGTGTACTCGTTCGCGCCGCTGACCGAGGCACCGGGGTGGGTCGCAGAGGCGCGGATGCGCTGGCCGAACGACGACGACGACGAGAACCCGAGCGGTGTGTTCGTCGGTAGCGATGCTGGCGTAGTCAACGGTGTCGACTACGTGCGGCTGTATCGCGGAGGCAACGGTCTGTCGGCGGACGTCGCGGTCAACGGCAACAGTGCGTTCGGGCAGATCAACATCATGGCGCAGTCCCCCCAGGACCAGCTCGACTGGATGCGCGTCGGCACCGGGCCCGATCTCGCGCGCATGGGCTGGGGACACGCACCGCCGCCCGCGACCGCGAACCTCGATCCGAGCGCGGAGCTCGAGACGGATCTCTACGTGTGGCTCGGTGAGGCCGGCGGCATCGGCGTCGTATCACCCGGCGATATCTTCGATGTCGAGATCGATGCCGTGCTCGTGCGCCGGTTCGAGCAGTTTCGTCCGGAGACGTCGCAGGGTCCCGAAGATGACGTCTGATTCTGCGGTACCGCGCGCGGCGCATGCACGTCGTCGTCACGGGAGCGAGCAGTGGGATCGGCGAGGCACTCGTCCGCGAGTACGCCGCTGCCGGCGCGAAGGTGACGATGGTCGCGCGGGGCATGCCGGAGGCAAGTCGGGAGATCGTCCTGTAGCCTGGCTCGTTGCTGTTTGTCCCCCGCGGCTATTGGCATGCCACCTTGGCTGACAGCAATGCGCTGTCGCTCAATTTCACATACAGCGCGCCGACCTGGATCGACGTGTTCACAGCGGCGTTGCGCGGGCGGTTGGCGATCTCGAGCGAGTGGCGCAAGACGGCGCTTCCCACCCATGTCGACGACTTCGACGTGCTCTTGCGCGAGCTCGCCGACGATGCGGCCCACTGGAACGCCGCAGACATCCTCGCGGTCACCGAGTCCGAACAGGGCGAGCCGTAGCAACTCAGTAGTCGGTCCGCTGCAAAGGTTGGTTGGGCAGCAGATCTCCCGACGCTGGCGAATGCTACGTCCAGTTCTCGACGATCAGGCCGGGCACTTTCGAGAAGTGTCGGACGTTATTCGAGACGAGTACGCAACGCAGAGTCACCGCGTGTGCCGCAATCAGGACGTCGAACTCGCCGATCGGTGTTCCTCGCTCGGCGAGGATGTTCCCGAGTCGTCCGAACTCGAGCGCCGCCGCGTGGTCGAACGCCGCGACCTCGACCGCTTCAATGAAAGCGTCAATGAGTGCGTGGAGTCGCTTTGACGCTTTGCGCTCCGCGCCGAACCGAAGTTCTGCGGCAGTGATCGCGCTGATGCAGATCTCCGACGGACGGTGACCGCGGATCCGCTCGCCGACGTTGCCGTGCCCGCGCAAGGCGGAGCTCACGCTGTCGGTATCGAGAAGAAACTGCTTCACGATCGCTCGAATGGATTGGGGCTCGAGCCCAGCACTCGCGTGGCTGGCCGCGGGATGTCTTCGCTCCACGCGCCCAAGCAACCGAGGAACGCTGCCGACCACTCATCAGCGGGCTCCAAGATGACCTGGTTGCCGACGCGGCGGACGATCACCTCATCTTGGTCGTCGTCGAACCGGCAGGACTTCGGGAGCCTCACGGCCTGGCTGCCCCCGTTCTGGAAGATCTTCGCCCGCTCGCTCATCGGAAGGAGTATATACGCACGTATATACTTGTCAAGTCGGTGGGCCTGGCGCCTCTCGACCCTGGCTCGGCGGTGCCCCCGGACGCCCCGGGACGCCCCGGGACGCCCCCTGTTTTGCCGGAGCGTCGACGCCTCCAGGTCCGCCCCTCCCGTCAGCGATCCTCCGCACTGCTGCCCAACG
>Ga0105048_10020836_pt1 | contig 9998 bp, 7 predicted proteins | sample MAT05_FD_78382 | JGI IMG/M metagenome (GOLD analysis project Ga0105048, IMG submission 78382) | Freshwater microbial communities from Lake Fryxell liftoff mats and glacier meltwater in Antarctica - MAT-05 | ecosystem: Environmental > Aquatic > Freshwater > Ice > Liftoff microbial mat | place... | reverse complement strand
TCATCGGCACGGCGAAGCAAGTGGACGGCCAGACGGTGATGCGAAAAGAAGGCTGATCCGTTTTGTCGGGCGAAAATCCTGGAGATCTCTACCCGCTCGAACGTACCAACGTCGAGCGGTTTCTCATGGTGGTTGCTGCTTTTGCATGTGGGACGAAATCAAGAAAACAAAGGAACGATTTGGGAAACCTGCTTACTTCTCGCGCGGCAGTTTATCTGCTGAATCGGAACGAAATCTCGCACACGGCAGAGGTGCAACAAAAAAACAGGATGTCATTCACGCCCGGTAATTCGACGCGAATGCTGAACTCGGTCATCTAGATTTGGCGAAATGGGTGCGGGCTTTCGGGCATGGTTCTGATGGTCGCCTGGCACAGGGTTCGATAATCGTCGCGACATCAGTGGGGAGGAAACGCGAAACAGGGCTGTGTTGAAACATCTTTGATGGATGAGTTTAGCACGAGCCAGAAGGTGGGCTGAATTCGGGCGATTTTGCCGGGCTCATATTCCGCGCAGGCGGCCTAATGCTCCTCAACGAACCCTCCGAAGATGAGTGCGGACGAACCGACTCTTGTCGCGAACGTGCGGTAAGTGCGGTTGAAGAAGTTTCGTTACTCGCAACTCATCTGGAGTGAAAATGGATATCAAGAAGTCAGCACCACTGATCGCCGCCGCTACTTTGGGCGTGGTCGCATTCGTGGCGGCAATTCAGTTCTCTTCCCCCGCACAGGTCGTCGATCCTTCGCAAAACGTGAAGTGGCTTGAGATGCCTGTTGCGTCACGAAACCTGGAACCCGGTCAGATGATCGGCGAGAAGGATTTGGTGCTGATCAAGGTGGACGAGCGCGTCATGGGCGGGGCAGTCATGAATGACCGCGCTACGCTCGTGGGTCGGGTCACCAGCACGATGGTGGGCAAGGGATCGCTGTTCAGCAGCTTCATGCTCGCCAGCGAAGGCGCGGGCGCCGGGCTTGCGGGCGTGCTCAAACCCGGACAGCGCGCCATCACACTTGAGATCAACGAATTCAACGGCATGGTGAATTTCATGCAGCCCGGCTCGCGTGTCGATCTGGTCGCGCGTGTACAAGTCGAGGGTGAGCAGGTCGCACGAACCGTCGCACAGAACGTTTTGGTCCTGGCGGTCGGGCCGCGTTTGTCGCCGAGCCAGCCTCAGGAAGAGTCAAAGCTTTCTGGAGACGCCGCCAACGATCAGCAGAAGCAGAATTCCGCTTCTCGATCGGTGACGCTGCTTGTCTTGCCTGAACAGGCGGAACTTTTTGACCTGGCGTCGGCGAACAATTTTCGTCTGACCCTGCGCGCCTCCAACGACGATCAAACCCCCAAGCTCGCCGGTGCGACCATGAGCGATCTGCTGGGCGACGTGCAGCTCGCCTCGAATCGCGATGCTTCGCAAAGACCAGCGCCCCAGCGTTCGACATCAGATCCGTTCTCCGAGACGGGTTACAAGCGGCCGGATTCGAATCAAAAACACACGCCCGAAATCGTCGTGCCGGTGATGCACAAGATGACCGTGATCCGCGCCGGCGCTCCGGTCGAAATCGAGGTGGAAGTGCCAGCCAAACCCAAAGCCAAGGGCGGCACGATCGCAGACATCAGTGATCTGCTGCGTTCCATCGCCGACTGAACTCCAAACATCTCGGGCCGATCGTAGATCTATAAAACAGCTCAGTTCAAAAGAAGTTCGATTCGTACAACAGAGAAATCCATGAAAGACGCAACTCAAAATCACACCGCACGCCATCTCAAGATCAAGCGCTGGTCACTCCTCGCCGGGGCAGGCCTGCTGGGTGTTCTGGCTCTGACCACACAAATGCAGAGCGGAGAAAAATTATCGACCGACACGTCGAACCGCGCGATCGCCGTCGCGGTCGAGCCGGTCGTGGGCGCGATCATCGGGCGTGAGCGCAAAGGTACGCGCTCTGCTCTAGCCTCGGAAATGATTCTGGGGAACCTGGACCCGCAGACCAAAGTCCAGCTGGCTAGAAACGAAGCCGGCGGCAACGCGCTCATGCAATCCGCCTTGCCTGCCGATTCATCGTCTGATGCGTTTATTGAAGTCGCTCAAACGACCAACGACGTGACCAACGAAGTGACATGGACCGACCTGTTCGGCGGGAACCAGACGATCCGCGACGACGCTTCCGACAAGACGCCAGATGCCGCGACAGTTCATTCGACAGTTCATTCGACGGGATCGTCTTTGGTCGCAGAAGCAAGCCCGACGACGGCCGCTTCAGACGTCTGGGGCGAAACACCTCTGGTCGAAACGCCTCTGGTCGGAACGCCGGTCTCAGATCAATTGGATCACTCAAAAACAATACAGCCCGTCGAGGTCCGCGTATTAAATCGAAGCGGCACGTTTCTCGTCAGCTCCGACGGGACAGCCTCGTCATTCGATGCGCCAGGTATTTCGGTAATCGAGAACGCTCCTTCAACGCAAGTCGCGTTCCCCGAGGCCGCTTTGGAGAGTTCGCCTACCACGACAGCGTCGACCGCGCCCGCCGCGACAGCGAGTCGAAGGCCGATGCAGCGTCGCAGCGCCGCTTCAACGGGCAATGCAACAGACCAGCAGTCTACGTCTCGCAAAGTCAGGCCGGCCGCATTGGATCTGGTGACCAGCGGCCTGGATGACAACGGCGAAGTGCGATTGATGATCAACAAGAGCAGTGCGATTCGCACGAAGCGATCGATCAAGACGATCAACGTGGCCGCGCCCGACATCGCCGACGTGCTGACGCTCGGGCCCGATCTTCTGCTCGTCACCGCCAAGAAGCCCGGCACGACTCAGCTCATGATCTGGGACGACAGCGGGGAACAGGCGACGATGGATGTGCATGTCGCCGTCGACGTCGGCGCGATCAACGAAATCATCAGGACCGTCGTTCCCGGCTCGGACATCAAGGTCGCGGCGGCGAACGGTTCGATCGTGCTCAAGGGCGAGGTGCCCGACATCGGCACGGCAGAAAAACTCGTGGCGCTGGTCCAGCCTTATGGCACGGTGGTGAACTTCCTCGAAGTCGCCGGCGGACAGCAGATCATGCTCGAAGTTCAGTTCGCAGAAGTCAGCAAGACCGTCTCGCGTCAGCTTGGTATCAACCTCGCGACACAGGACGGCGTCTCCTTCCTGGGCAGCAATATCGGAAGCGCCGGATTGTTCGGAAGCGAGTCGCTCGGCGCAGGGCAGTTCGGCCTGACGGTGCCCGAGAACGTCCGCAGCGCGACGATCTTCGGCAAGGCAGAAATCAGGGGCTCCAGCATTGCATATCTCGTCACCGCACTCAAAGAAAACAACCTCCTGCGTGTGCTGGCAAAACCCAACATCGTCGTCATGAGCGGCCAGACCGGTCGATTCGTCGCGGGCGGTGAAATCCCGATCCCGCAGCCTTCGCAGGATGGACTGGCCATCTCCTACAAAGAGTACGGCATCAAACTTAACTACACGCCCATCGCGCTGGGCAACGGCAAGATTCAGCTCGCACTCGAGCCTGAAGTCAGCGAAATCGACAGCAGCGTCAGCGTGCAGATCGGCGGCGGCCCGGTTCCGGGATTCATCACACGCCGCGTCAGCACCACTGTCGAACTCGCCGACGGTGAGACCATGGCGATCGCCGGGCTGCTCAGCAGCAACATCGTCGCCAACAAGCAGGTCATTCCGTTCCTGGGCGAACTTCCCGTCATCGGCGCACTCTTCCGCAGCACCCGCTATCAGCAGCGTGAAACCGAACTGCTCGTGCTCATTACGCCCCGGCTCGTAAGTGCGATGAAGCCCGGCGAAGTGCCCGCATTGCCCGGTAGTCAGTGGCAAGACCCCAACGACGTCGAACTCTACTTCGGCGGCGACCAGGGCAAGGACGTGACCCCTCGGGCCGTGCCGCTTTCAAGGAATACGAACTCGACATCTGCCGCACCGTTCATGTCGGCCAATCACTCGGGTGATCAAACCGTAAGCGACTCGTCACGCGAACCTCTTCGTGAACGACCGACCAATGAAATGCCCACAAGGCAGCAGCATTACGACCGCGTGCGACACGTTCCCGTGCCTCCGCAAAACCCCGGCAGCAAAATCGCCGATCCTGTATCAAACGAGCAGCGCGTGGAACAAGCCCCCGCAATGGCGGACATGGATACCGGTCTGGTCGGCCCACAGTAGGAAGTGCCCAGAAGCAATTCCTTTATTCAAAGCTTCAAGAAAAACGAAGACCACGCGCGTCTGGCGACATCACGAAATTCAACGCAGATTCAATACGGAGCGACAATGTTCTTTCAACTCACATGTGCGATCGTCGACGGCGACGACAACAACCGCGGCGAAATGGTGCAGTTCCTTGCAGGACAGCGCATGCCGCCCATGGCCTCGCTTGCCACCATCCACCAGCTCGGCCAGCGCCTCAGCAAACAGGAAAAACCGCAGCTCGCGATCGTCAACCTCGACCCGGGCGCGACCGACCAGCTCCGCGCACTCGCGCCGCTGATCAAGAATTTCCCGGACACAACATTCTTCGTCATGAGCCAGGTCATGGATCCGAATCTGCTCATGGACGCCATGCACGTGGGCGTGAAAGAGTTCATCCCCTTGCCGATCGTCGAGCACCGCTTCAAGGCCGCTCTGGATCGAGTCGCCAACAACCACGGCATGAGCGCCAAGGGCAAGATCATCACCGTTGTACCGACAATGGGCGGCGTAGGCTCGACCACCATCGCGTGCAACATCGCCACGTCGCTCGCACAAAAAGCCAAAACGGTTTTGGTCGATCTTGATCTGGTTCAGGGCGGCGTCGCGGGTGCGTTTGATGTGCACCCACGCTACACCATCGCCGACGTCATGCAGTCGGGCGAACAAATCGATCGCCAGCTTCTGGATACCGCGCTCTCGATCCATACCAAAAGCGGTCTGGCGATCCTTGCCCGGCCCGAGCTTCCCGAGGACAGCCAGCGTGTGAATCAGATGGGTCTCAATCGCCTGCTGGGCGTGTTGGGTCGCATGTTTGATTACGTCGTGGTGGATTCGGTGATGAGCATCGACCCGGTGTACGCAGCCGCGCTGCACGCCGGTTCGATCAACATGATCGTGATGCAGCTCAACGTACCCAGTGCGAAGAACGCCGAGCGATTCGTCGGCACACTTCGCCGCATGGGCGTGGATACGAACAAGATCAAAGTGGTCGTGAACCGGTATGTGAAAAAGGGTTGGGACATCGAACCCGAAGAGGTCGAAAAGTCGCTTGGCCTGAAGCTCAGCTGGATGGTTCCCAACGACTACAAGAACGCGATCGCCGCGGTGAACTTCGGCGAGCCTGTGGTACTGCGTGCTCCGCGGTCTGAAATGAGCCAGAGCCTTATGGAACTTGCGGGCATGATCAGTGCCTCGTCGTCGAACATCTCGATGGCGGCGTGATCGAATGAGTGTGTTAAAGAGTTCAGTCAGCGCGTCGCGTGAGATGGTCTTCGGGTGTCTCGATAAATTGTTAGAGGAGTAGTTGTCATGGGTCTTTTTAGCAGAACAAATACTCAGACGGTCGAAGTGCCGTCACCCGCCAAGGCAGAAAGCCCGGCCGAGCGTCCCGCCAACGCCGCCGACAGTGCGTTCATGGCGCTTCAAGCCGTCAAGTCCGGGACTGTTGCTTTACCCGGCGTCCCCAAGCCCACCTCGACCGCCGGCTCGATGTCCCCGCCTCCGCGCGCATCGATCGTGAGCGCACCGCAGACGGAACGTCAGCTTTATATGCAGCAGATGAAGGTCCGCATGCACCAGCAATTGGTGGATAAGCTGGACGTTCAGAACTTGCGTGCGATGGCTCCGGAAGTGGCAAGGCGAGAAGTCCGTGCCCTGGTCGCTGAACTTTGCACCAACGAAAAATCACTCCTCAACGCCAGCGAACAGCAGCGATTGATGGACGAGATCATGGACGAGACGTTCGGCCTGGGGCCGCTCGAAACACTGCTGAAGGATTCGACGATCAGCGATATTCTCGTCAACCGCTGGGACCGTATTTATGTCGAAAAGAAAGGCCGCGTGGAATTGTCGGATGTTCGCTTTCGCGACAACGCGCATCTGAGGCAGATCATCGAGCGAATCGTCGGGCAAGTCGGCAGGCGTATCGATGAGACCAGCCCGATGTGTGATGCGCGTCTGCCGGATGGCAGCCGAGTGAACGCGATCATTCCGCCTTTAGCGCTGGACGGCCCTGCGATGTCGATTCGTCGCTTCGGGCATAAGCCGATGCAGCTCGAAGATCTTTTGCGTGCGGGCGCATTCCCGCCTTGCGTGATCGACTTCCTCGCCGCCGCGGTGCAGGCGCGGATCAATGTGATTATTTCAGGCGGTACGGGTTCGGGAAAGACGACGCTGCTCAACTGTCTTTCGCGATACATCCAGGCGGAGGAGCGCGTCATCACGATCGAAGACGCCGCCGAACTGCAGTTGCAGCAGCCTCACACGGTCAGGCTGGAAACGCGTCCGATGAACATGGAAGGCAAGGGCGAAATCACGCAGCGTGATCTGGTGAAAAACTGTCTGCGAATGAGGCCCGACCGCGTGATCATCGGCGAGTGCCGAAGCGGCGAGACACTGGACATGCTTCAGGCGATGAACACCGGCCACGACGGCTCGATGACCACGATCCACGCCAACAATCCGCGTGACGGCATCAGCCGACTCGAAGTCATGATCGCGATGGCAGGCTACGACATTCCGCCCAAGGCGATGCGTCAGCAGATCAGCAGTGCCGTTCAGCTCATCGTGCAGGCCAACCGTCTGGTGGGCGGACGCAGAAAAATCACCCGCGTCACCGAGATCGTCGGCATGGAAGGCGACACCATCCAGATGCACGACATCTTCGGCTACGAGCAAACCGGACTCGACGAAGCGGGCAACGCGACAGGGCACTTCTTCAGCTCGGGCATCAGGCCCAAGATCATGCCCCGAATCGAAGCGCGCGGAATCAAGCTGCCGGCCGACACCTTCGAAAAACGAACGATTCCCTGCTAACTGGCCCTGCTAACTGGCCCTGCTAACTGGCCCTGCTAACTGGCCCTGCCAGATGACCCCTTTAGTCCACTCACACTGACCTACCATGCACGGACTCATCGCCCCACTCTTCTACGCCCTCTCACTCGCACTGCTCGTGTGGGTGATCGCGCGTATCGTAATCGATCTGCTGACGGGTGATCGAAGAAAACTCAAGTCCCGACTCAACTCGGGCGAGCGCTCGTCGCAGGTCTCCGAATCGCAGCGGTCCATCCGCAACGATCTCGTGCTCCAAGGCCTGGAAGGCAAGCTGATGCGATTCAGCTTCGTCCGGCACATCAACAGCCTGATTCTGCTTTCACGACCTGACGTCAAACTGAAAAACTTCCTGGGCCTGATGGTCGGGCTCTTCGGCTTCGGCTTCCTGATGATGATGGTGATATTCGGCGTGGTGATCATCGCCGCTGTGACGGGCGGGCTCCTTGGGATCTTGCCCCCGCTCTATCTCGTACGAAAAAAGAACGCACGTCAGCGGCTCCTGGACGACCAGCTTCCCGAAGCGATGGACTTTCTCGGCAGGGCACTTCGCGCCGGTCACTCGATGGGAACAGGCCTGAAAATGATGGGCGAGGAACTGCCCCAGCCCCTGGCGGGTGAGTTCATGAAGGCATACGACCAGACTTCGCTCGGCATTCCAATGGATTCTGCTCTCAAGGACATGACCACCCGAATCGATTCTACCGACTTCTCGTTCTTCGTCACCGCGGTGCTCATCCAGCGCCAAACCGGCGGTGACTTGTCCGAAGTCCTGCAGAATATCAGCGGCATGATCCGCCAGCGAATCCGCCTCCAGCAGCAGGTCAAGGCCAAGACCGCAGAAGGCCGATTCACCGGATATCTCCTGACCGCATTCCCGGCCGTCATGTTCGTCATCAGCTATGTCATGAACGCCGAATACGCCGGGCGGCTCATCAACACAACGCTGGGCCTTCAGATGCTCGGCGCCGCGTTCACGATGCAGGTGATCGGGCTCTATGTCATTCGCAAAATCACGACGGTGAAGGTGTAGTCAAATTCAGAATCAAGACCAGAGCGGGGAGCGAGTAGAGTAGAAAGCGTTTCACTCTCACCTCCCCGCCCTCCACTCCCCGCTCCCCACTTCCTCATCATGGATACAAACCTCATATTCTCTGCTTCACTCGCCGGGGCCCTTGCCCTGGGTGCGTACTGGGGCGTGGCGCGATTGATGGTTGCTGCGGATCCGAAGATTGCCTCGCGCCTCTCGGGTCGCGGACAGACCGGCTCGCAGGTGACGATCGCCGACGGCGACACGAAACAAGACAGTCCGCTCAAACGAATCGGCATGGCACTGGCCAGCCCGTTCATGCCGGAAAAGGAAAGTGAAAAGATCGGAGGCATGCGAAAGAAGCTCGCGATGGCCGGCATCTACGACCCCGCCGCCATCAAGTCCGTCGTCGGCTTCCGCTTCATCTGCCTCATCGGCGGAATCGTGTTCGGTTACATCTTTGCCTCCGCGTTCGGATACGGCGTGCTCGGGGCCGCCCTGGGAGGGCTCATCGGGCACTTCATCCCTTCCATCTGGCTCAGCTCCAAAATCTCCGCCAATCAAACGGCCCTCAACCTCGGCCTGCCCGACGCACTCGACTTGATGGTCATCTGCGTCGAATCGGGCCTGACCATCGACGGCTCAATGCAGCGCGTCGGCGATGAACTGCAACTCTCCCACCCCGCACTCTCACGCGAGTTCAGCGTCGCTCACATGGAAACCCGCGTCGGCGTGAGCCGACAGGACGCGTTCAAAAACCTCGCCACTCGAACCGGCAATATGTCGATCCAGTCGCTCACCGCAATGCTCATCCAGGCCGACCGATTCGGCACGAGCATCGCAACCGCCCTTCGCGTGCAGGCCGAGTCCATGCGTAGCAAACGCCAGTTCCAGGCAGAAGAACTCGCCGCCAAGGCCAGTGTCAAAATGAGCTTCCCCCTGGTGCTCTTCGTCTTCCCCGCAACATTCATCGTCCTTGCAGGGCCCACCGTCATCGGCCTGCTCAACAGTGCCCTCTTTACCGAATAGTTCACCGAATAGTTCACTCGATAGTCGATAACATCCGATCACAATTCCATTACCCACTTCGCCATGAAAAATCACAACTCCGTACTCAAGTTTTTCCCGCTCGCCCTGGGTGCCACGTTCCTGATCATCGGGTGTGAATCCAAGCCCAAAACAGATAAGCCTGCTTATCGTGAATCCACGCTTCGTGACCCCGCCGTCCCCACCGCAACCGAAGTCGCCTTCGCACGCATGGCCGCCTCGGGCGCACGCGACGACGCCATGCTCTTCTCTCAGCACTTCGACGATGGCAAGCTCAACTCACTGGGCCGGGACAAGATCGATCGCATTCTCTCCGTGCTGCCCAAAGGTGCCACCGCGCGGCTCTACATCAACTTGCCCGAGGGCGACACGACTGACGCGCTCATGATCGCGACCGAGGACTACCTCGCCGACGCCGGCATCGCGCCGGAAAAAATCTTCGTCGGCCAAGGCACCAACCCCGGCGCACTGCGTGACACCACCGACTCCATCGCCGCCCGCAAAGCCCTTCGCGACGGCGGCGCCTCGAGCGATCAAGGCCCGAGCAGTATCGGCGTAGGTATCGACATCGGAAAGTAGCCGCATAAAGTCCCGTTTCGGCATAATCCGAAATCGTCTTAAAGAGCCGCGCACGCAGTAAGCGGGCTTGCGTCGTTCTTCGCGTTCAAAATGAGCTGTTCAGAAAAATCGAGGTGCCCGCTTACGTCGTGTGCGGCTCTTTTTTTTCCTCGAGAAGCGTCGAGAAGCGTCGAGGCGCGTAGAGGACCCGTCTGAGAAATAAGCTGATACGCAATTGTCTCACGTGCCTGTACGCTGCGTCGCATGAGTGGATTCGAGTCCGGACCAGAGCATTCGACCAACACCAATCGCCGCCCGCGCGTGATCGTCATCGGCGCGG
>Ga0105048_10020834_pt1 | contig 9999 bp, 9 predicted proteins | sample MAT05_FD_78382 | JGI IMG/M metagenome (GOLD analysis project Ga0105048, IMG submission 78382) | Freshwater microbial communities from Lake Fryxell liftoff mats and glacier meltwater in Antarctica - MAT-05 | ecosystem: Environmental > Aquatic > Freshwater > Ice > Liftoff microbial mat | place... | reverse complement strand
TGCGGATGTCCTTCGTGACGCTCATCGGGATGGGGTGCATGCGGTCAAGGTCGGGGTCGGCGCAGATGCTGGCGGCCCGGGCGTGCAGCAGCGCCGGCTCGGGCGGCAGACCGCTGGCATGGGTCATCAGATGATGAATCGTGATCTGCGGTGACTTGTCGGCGTCCTCGGGGCGGGGCAGCCGAAAAGCCGGTAGCCAGCGCACCACCGGATCATGCACGGTGAGCTTGCCGGCTTCTTGCAGCTGCATGATCGCCAGGCACGGGAACGACTTGGTGACGGACCCGAGGCCGAAGCGCGTGTCCGGGGTGACCGGTAGTTGCCCGTTGGCGTCGCGGTGGCCGAAGCCGTGTTCGTACATGATTGCACCGTCACGAGCCAGCGCCACCGCCGCGCTCGGGATGCCGCTCTGCCCGATGAGATCGTGGGCGAAGTCCTCGTACTGCCGTGACCAGCCGTCGTCACGCACGAAACACGCCTCCACAACGAGGAGTTTAGATCGTTGCACACGTACGGTAGTCGATTTGCACGGCTGCGTGCGCGTCATTGCCCTGTCATTGCCCAACCAACAGGCGCGCAACCGTGGCCGTCAGGATGACATTAAGGCTGGCAAGCATGGCATTGCCTGCTTCACGCACACAAGTGCCGCGCTACGGCACTGCGGTTGGTTCCAGCACCAACAGGCGGCCGCGCAGTCCAAGAATGAGGTCGGCGGGCAGGCGGGCAGGGTCAGCGTTCAGAAACGTGGGAATGCCGGCCTGCAGCCGCTCGTCAAGGAGCGCCAGCAGCGCCGCCGTCGCAACAACCGTCTCGCCGGACAGTTCCACGCGCGTGGCCGTCGCGGCTTCCAGGTCTTGCAGGAAGCAGGCGGCCTCGCTCGCCAGGGCGGTGCGCGCGTCGGGCAGGCGCAGCGCACCGCCAAGCACCTGCCCCGGCAGGTAGCAGAGGCGCTTCTTTTGCGCGGCCATGTCGCCGCCGCTGTCTCGCGCCGCGATGTTCTCGTCGCGCAGCGTCGCCCCAATGCGCCGAGCCAGCAGCATCAACACCTGCCGCCCACCGCCCCCGGCCGGTGCCAGGATCGCGGTACCGCGTCGGTCGGCCAGGACATCCGGCAGGTAGGCACGCACGGCGGCCAGCAGCCCGGCATCGAAGCCGCCGGCCTCAAGGTCTGCTTCAGTGATGTGCAGCAGGTTGGCCGGCATCTGGACCAACTTCACGGGAGGCCGCCCGAGTCCGCAGCAGGCGACGCGTCAGGCAACTGCGTCACGCCGGCCGCCTGCACGGCACCATCAGGCCGCTTCGCATGGTCTGGCGGCGTGGCATCATCGGGCGCTGTTCCCGCCGGGACGCCCACCGGTCGGAACACCTCGGCGGCAGCGAGAAAGCGTGCGTCATCCGCGCCCACGGTGCCCGCCGGCTCGATGCCAGCCACGCGTTCGCCAGAGATGGTCAAGTCACCCACCACCCTAAAGCCCGCCTTCTCGATGCCGCGCCCAGACGCCGCATTGTGCCCCGCATACCCGATCCAGAAGCGGTCAACGCCCCCCAGCAGTGCCGTGACGCCCTGGAGCAACTGCGGATAGATGCCCCGTCCGCGCCAGCGTGACAGCGTCTCGAAGTCCCAGAGGTAGGCGTTGCCCGGCGGCACGGCGAACCGGAACAGCAGTTCGTCAATGCGACCCTCGCGCAGCGCCGCCCAGCCGTACGCGGTCGGCTCGCGGTCCAGCAGCGCCACGAAGAAGGCGTTGTCGGCCTTGATGCGCCCCTCGACGGCCGGGCGCGTCAGCCCGGTCATCTGGTTGATGAGCGCCCGGTTGAGCGACCGCCGCACTGTCAGGCCGGGCAGCGGCGGCAGGTCCCGCAGCGGGTCGCCCCGCCACCACGTCGCGAAGGGCATCGGTGCATCGTCTCCTGGGAGTGCTGTGAGTAGGGTAGCGTCAAAGCAGTTGTGCACCGCCAGCGGGGCCAGCCGCCAACGCCGACTGCACGGCGCGGCGGCCTGGGCGACTACCTGCCTAGGGACTCTGGTCGTCAGGCGAACGGCACGCCGAAACGCTCGCGGTGCACGATCTCCCCCAGCGGCTTGCGCTTCTTGATGCCCTTGCCGCCCGGCGTCTCCGGATAGCCGAAGGGGACAATCGCCAGGATATCGTAGGCGTCCGGAATGCCGAGCAGATCACTCACGGTCTGGAACCGGCCGGCAAACCCGACCCAGTTCGCCCCGACGCCGGCCTCCCAGGCGGTCAGCATCATCGAGTGGATCGCGAGGCTGCCGTCAGAGACGCCGAACGGGCTCTCCTTCTCGTAGGCCACGACGATGGCGAACGCGGCGTTGGCGGTGTAGCGCCCGCTGACGGCCAGCTCGCCCAGCTTCTGCAATGTGGCGCGCTCTTGCACCACCACGAACTGCCACGGCTGCCAGTTCGCCGCACTTGAGGTCAGCCGCGCCGCCTCGACAATGCGCCCGATGATCTCGTCGGGGACCGGCTTGTCCTTGAACTTGCGGACGGCCAGAATGGTGCGGATCGCCTCGAATACGTCCATCGAACGGACCCCTCTTGCGCCTTCAGGCGCACGCGTGCTGCTGATCTGGTGGTAGCTGCGGGAACCATGCCACGGCCGGGGATATTCCGGCTGCCAGCACCAGACCTGCCCGATGCCGCTACCATGTCGGTACCACTCGGCAGCCGCGCAACTTCAGTACCAGCCGGAGGAGTTCCCGCCCGATGAAAGTCGTCCTGATCGCGCCGTTGTCTGCCGAGCGCATCGCCGAGATCGCTGCCGTTGACCCACGCATTGAGGTCACGGATGCCTGGGAACTGTTCGCTCCTGAGATGATGGCCGACTGGCCTCGCCAGACCACCATCTCCTACCTGCCACGCCGCTTCTGGGACATGCAAGATACGCCCGAGCTTCAGGCCCGCCGCGACGCCCTCCTGGCCGATGCGGACGTCGTCTGCATGATCTTCCCGCCGCCGCTGCGGATCGCCGGTCGCGCCCCGAAGCTGAAGTTCGTCCACCAGATACCGGCTGGCGTCTCCAATCTGACCAAAAGCGATCTGTGGGGCAGCACCATCCCGGTCAGCAGTGGACGCGGCGCCGGCAGCACGCTCGCCATCGCCGAGTGGGCCATCACCACCATCATGGCACTCTACAAGGAGCTACCGCGCGCCTTCCGGCAGGGTGCCACGGGTGACTTTGATCGGCAAGCATTCAACGGGCGGCAGGTGGCCGGCAAGACGCTCGGCGTGGTCGGGCTGGGCGGCATCGGGCAGGAGATCGCGCGGCTGGGCCGGGCGCTCGGCATGCGCGTCATCGGCACCCGACGCTCGCAGGAGCCTGTTGAACACGTCGAGCACCTCTACCCGCCGACTGAGCTTCTCGCTGTCCTGGCACAGTGCGACGTGGTGGCCGTCGCCTCGCAGTTGACCCCCGACACGCACCATCTGATGAACGCGGCGGCGTTCGCGGCACTCAAGCCGGGCGCGCTGGTCGTCAACGTGGCGCGCGGCGAGTTGGTCGATGAGGCGGCCCTGGCCGATGCGCTACGCTCCGGGCAGGTCGGCGGCTTTGCGGCGGATGTCTACGAAGGCGAGTTCGAGCACGGCCCGCCGGCGGCGATTCTCGCGTTCGAGAACGTTGTCCTCACGCCGCACACCTCCGGTCAGACCGAATCGCCCCCCATGCGGGCATTCGACATCTTCCGCGACAACGTGCGGCGGTCGCTAGCCGGCGAGCCGCTGCTGAATCTGGTGGACTGGGAACGCGGCTACTAGCGATTCTCTCACCCTCTGCCCACGCTGCCGCAAGCGGGAGAAGGGAAACGCGCCGGCGACAGTGCCGCCCGAATGTCGCCAAAACGTCCCCCGAACGGCTGGCTTCCGTTACCGTGTTGTCCCCTATACTCACCGATCCCGCAATGACGTTGTGATGCCGGGAGGTCGGGCGATGGCGGCACTGGTCCGGGCCAGCCAGGAGATGCGCGACGGCTTCGGCCTGACGAGCATGGAAGCCCCGGCGGTTGTCCGCGCCTGGTTCGAGGACGTCTTTCGCCGCTACGCCTTCACCCACCAGGCGGCCACGTACTTCCGGACGTTGCGCCTGGAAGCCGGCGACCTGTCGGCCGAATGGGGCGGCGGCTTCTGGTGGGGAGACCAGCGCCTCGTGCAAGTGCGCGGCGCGCAGGACGAAGCGGCCATCCATGAACTGGCACATGCCTACTGGCACGACGCCCGCGAAGACGGCACGGCCGCCCGTGACCTGATGGACGCCGTCGTGCAACTCTCCCGTGAGCCTGACCCACAGTACGCCCGCGCCCAGGGGCTGGCCTACCACTATGTGCACGGCATCCCCACACAGCCGGACGAGACAAGCCCCACCGGCTACTGGCGTGGCATGCTCGTCGAAGAGAACGACTGGGAGATGTTCGCCGGGCTGGCGAGTGGCGTGATGGGCGACATGCGCCTGTTGCCGCCGTACGTGCGCCGCTTCTTCGCCGGGCTGTTTGTCGGCGCGTCGGACCAGGACATCATAGAAGCGTGAACAAGGCGAGACGGGCGTGTGGCGACGCATCGGCACAGCCCTGCCATCAGCGAACGCCGGGCTTCGGCAACTACGTCATCCCGGCACTCTCCAGCACCCAGGAATGAGACCCCGCCCATGAGCACCGCCACCCACGAACCGGTCAAGATCCAGTTGGGGGCGCGCCGCGAGCGCATCGCGCTGCTGCTCGGCCTGCTGCTGATCCTGGCGGCCGGCATCCCGCTCATCGTCATCACCCGGCCCGAGATGATGATCGCCCGCATCCAGGTGCTGGCGCACCGGGGCGCGTCGGGGTACGCCCCAGAGAACACGATGGCGGCCTTCCGCATCGCCATTGACCAGCGGGCCGACTGGCTCGAAATGGACGTGCAGCAGACGAAAGACGGCCGGCTGGTGGTGTTCCACGATCTGCGGATGGAGCGCACCACGAACGGGCACGGAGCGCTGCGTGACCTGACGCTAGAACAGGTGCAGGCGCTCGACGCCGGAGCCTGGTACGGCCCGCAGTTCGCCGGGGAGCGCGTGCCGACCTTCGAGGAGGTCGTGGCGCTGGCCCGCGACAACGGCATCCGCATCTTCCCCGAGGTCAAAGACCCGCGTCTGTATCCCGGCATTGAGGAGCGCGTGGCCGCCGTCATCACTGCCTACGAGTACGAGAGCAATACCATCGTTCAGTCGTTCGACATGACATCGCTTGAACGGCTGCGTCAGATGAACCCCCGGTTGCGCCTCGCCGCGCTCTACACCGCCGCCAGCCCGCTGCGTGGCGAGCCGCCGGTTGGCGTCAGCATCTTGGGACCGCCCTGGGAGATGGTCACAGCCGACCCGGCGATCGTCCGCGACGCCCACGCCAACGGCCGGCAGGTCGTCGTCTGGTCCGTGGACACCGCCGCGACCGTCCGACCGCTCATGAATGCCCGCGTGGACGGCATCATCACCAGCCGCCCGGATATCGTCAGGGCGCTGCTGGAGGGGCGGTAACACGGTGCGAGAACCCATGCCACGCCTTGACACGCCTGCTACACTGAGGGCCGCAGGACTGCCCACTTCACCATGTTTTGGGCAGCCACAGTGGCGCTAGTCCCGCAAAACTCCAACGAGAGGCCATGCCAGTTGCTTCCCGTATCCAGGCTTCCCCTCCGCTTCCTGATCCGTCTGATGATCACCATCGTCGTCTTCAGTGCGCTCATCGTGCCGTTCGATGTGGCGCTTGGCGTGAATACCCGGGAAGACCGCGAGGTGCTGGCGTACGAGGACTGGCCCGACCACGACTGGCGCTCGCCGGGCTTCGTCGGGGTGATCGACGGCATGATGTTCGACCCGGACTGCGTGCCGATGCAGTCGGTCGGGGCGAACGTGCCGAACCTGATCTACCGCGAGTCAATTGTTCAGAATCTGGAGTGGATGCGGAAGAACAAGGTCCGCTGGATTCGCGTGTTCGCCACGGGCCACCGCGAGGCACCGGACGTGGATGCCAGCCAGCGCGCCCGGATGGTCCGCGAGTTGACCATGCTGGTCGAGTCGTACAACAAGTCGGTCGGACGGTCAGAGTCGATCTACCTGCTGATTGTGCTGACGGACTACTACGGCCAGGGCGTCCCCGGGGACCGCTACCTGCGCGACAACTCCCAGGGCTGCGACTACATGGTGCTGCCGGCCCCCTGGTTCCGGCGCGGCCAGCAGTACTTCGACTTCAACCCGGAGTGCGGCGACGCCCCAGCCTCCGGCGTGCCCAACTACGAAGTGAACTACAAGCCATGGGTGCGGCAACTCGTCAGCGACCTGTCGGAGAGCCCGGCCATCCTGGGGTGGCAGCTTGGCAATGAACTGAAGGCCCGCAACAACGCGCGCAACGGCATCGAAGAGGGGTACGACTGGTACCTGGACTTCGTGTCCGACATGACCGACACCATCCGCTCGGCGGACAAGAACCATCTCGTGTTCGTCGGGGCGCAGTACTTCGCCGAGTTGACCGACATCGGCTACCGCCCCGGCACTGGCGGCATCGACGACGACCAGCGCATCAAGTATCTGGATGCGGTCAATGCGATGGCGACCGCCTGCGGCCAATACTGCTGGAACGTCTGGCCGCTGACCTTCTACGACTTCAACGCTTACCCGGCCGACGACGCGATGGTGCTGCAACGCGGCGGCATCGCCACGCTGGCGACAGAGTACGGGTTCACCCTCGGGTCGCCAGACGAGAACCGCGTGCACTTCGGCGGCAACCGCACGACGGCCCTGCGCTCGGGCATCAAGCGCGGCTGGCAGGACATCTACGGGGAGTGGCACGACACGCAATGGAGCCTCGCCGACTCGGTCCGCGCGCTTAACCTGACGGGCATTGCACCGTGGGGCTCACCGTACCCCAACCCCGACACGGATCTGGGCAGCGACCTGGACCGGCGGCGTGGCATCAGTTTGGCCCCGGAGGGGATGGAGCTATGGCAGGTCTGGACCGGCGTTGCGGCAGACCTGGAGTACCAGAACGCGCTATCCGGCTCAGACAATGGCTGCCTCGCGGTGAGTAGCTCCGGGCGGGCGCTCGGTGCGAAGCCGCAGTCGCGCCCCAGCCCGGTCCCGCCGCTGATGGCCCGCCCATCGGCCTCACCCACACCGCCGCTCGACCTCCTGGGCACCGTCACCGGCATCAGCACGGATCTCTACGACCCGACGCTGATCGTCAAGGCGAAGGAGAAGTCGCAGACCTTCCGCCTACGGATGCCGAAGAACCAGTCCATCCGCAAGTACAACCTGGGCGATAACGTACGGGTCAAGGGCTGGCCGATGGGCGACGGCGTGATGCTCGCCACGTCCATCGAAGTGGTGTACGACAAGCGGTAAGTGGGTTGCGCGCGGGTTACAGTTCCTCAGTAAAGCGCGCATTTCGCCACCCTGCGAACTTCCTGGCCGGGGAAGCACGGGCCTATAATCGACCGTCTCACGCGTGCAGGTCGGGGATGCGGCACGCTGACGGCGCGGCGTGCGATCAACTTCATGACGAAGATGTCAGGAGATTGTTTCGGACGGCCCGCGCACGAAACCGGCAGGCACGTCGCGCGTTCTTCTGTCGCGCGATACACCCGACACGTAGCGTCGGGGCCGCATGATCCGACTTGCTCAGGGAGGTTTGTAGCTTGAACAGGCTCTTTTCGATGCTGGCGCTCGCCGTGATGCTGACGGTGTTTCTGCCGGCCAGCGGCTCGGTACTGGCCCAGGGCAGCAGCCCGGACTATGGCGCGAGCGTTTTTCTCCTCGGGAATCCCGCCACGACCGCACGAGACATCGCGCTGGTGAAGCAGGCCGGTCTGAACTGGGTCAAGATTGCGGTGCCGTGGCGCAGCATCGAGCCAAGCTGCAAGAACTGCATCGACTGGTCGGACCTTGACCGGGTGGTGCTGGCCGCATCGCAGGCTGGCCTGAAGATTCTAGCCCGTGTCGACCACCAGCCTGCATGGTCGCGCGCCGTTGCGACCGAAAACGGCCCGCCCGATGACGCGTTCGACTACGCCGACTTCGTGTCGGTGATGGCGAAGCGGTACCGCGAAGGCTCGGTCAAGGGTACCATTCAGGCCATTCAGGTCTGGAACGAGCCGAACTTGAACCGCGAGTGGGGCATGGCTACCATCGACCGCGAGCAGGCCTCGCAGTACATGTACCTCCTCAAGCGGACCTACGAGGCCGTGAAGGCTGAAGACCCCACCAAGATCGTCATTAGCGCGGGCCTCTCGCCGACCGGCACCACCGACGGCACGGCTCAACCGGATGATGTCTACCTCGGTTGGCTCTACGAGGACGGTCTCGCCAAGTACACCGACGCAATCGGTGTCCACGGCGCTGGCTTCTCGTCGCCAGAGGCGGCGATTGGGTCCAATCCCGCGTCCCCGGCCCCGACGCACTCCTTCGCGTACTTCCGGCGCGTCGAGCAGCTCCGTGACATCATGGTGCTGAACGGCGATTCGGCCAAGCAGGTCTGGCTGCTGGAGTTCGGCTGGACCACCGACACGGTGAACCCGGAGTACGCCTGGTTCGCGGTCACCCCGGAGCAGCAGGGCGAATACATCGTTCGGGCCTTTCAGTACGCCAAGACGAACTGGAGCCCGTGGATCGGCCCGATGTTCGTCTGGAACGTCGCGGACCCGGCCTGGACCCCGGCGCAGGAGCAGTACTGGTGGAGCATCACCAACCCGGATGGGACGACCCGCCCGGCGTTTGATGCCATCCAGAAGGCCCGCGCAGCCGGCGGCGCGCTGCCCTAACCCGCACGTATCAGCCAGTCGCGCAGAACGAAACGGCCCTGGGCAGCTTGCTCAGGGCTGTTTCGCATGAACCGCAGGCGCAGCCACAGCGCGGGAGCGAAGTAGTGGTATCGGCAGCACGGTACTTCCCGTTGCGGGCGGCCGGGTTCAGCAGCAATCCGTTCCGCGCCCTCACCGATGCCGCCTGGGCCGATGTGGCCGTGCTCTCCGCTGCCATCAGCGACCTGTTCGACCAGACAGCCGCGCACCTGCAACTGCTCGGGCCGCTCGGGGCCGGCAAGACGACATCGCTGCTCGGGCTGCAACGCCGGGCGCAAGATCACGGACTTCGGACCGGCTACGCGTATCTCGCAGAAGGGCAACATGCGTTGACGAACGAGGCCGGCGACGTCGCCACGCTCGACCTGTTCCTGCTCGACGAGGCGCAGCGGCTGGCCGGACGTTCCTGGCGGCGGTTGTTGGCCAAGATAGCGGAGCCGCCCGGCCGCGATCCGTCGCGGCAACAACCAGTGCGGCTGGTCTTCTCGGCGCACGCCAACCAGTCGGCCCGCTTCGCAGCCGCCGGCCTGCCGCTGGCAACGGTCGAACTTGGCGCGCTCAGCCTCCCCGAATACCGCGCCATCCTTGACCGGCGCATAGCGACAGCCGCGCTACCGGGACAGCCACACGCCACCCTCACCGATGACGCCATCGCCTATCTACAAGCGACGTTCGGGCCGAACCGGCGGGCGGCCGAGTGGCTGCTGTACGAGGTCTTCCAGCGGCTACGCGCCCCCGAGGTAGTCAGCTCCGCGCACCTCCAGGCCCTCCATGACGAGCCACCACCGGGCCGCCATGATCAGCCGGCTCCCGGCCGCTGAGGACACGCGTAGCAGCACCCTCGACGCTGGTTCGGCTCGTCTGCTGGCCCGCTGAAAATGCCTTCGCTCGTTCATCGGGCCGCAGGCGGGCGCACGACGAACCGCTCGCGGTGCACGATGTCGCGCGCCATCGGCAGGTCGATGACCACTTCGATGGCCCACACGATGCTCACGTAGGTGCCGGCGTAACTCCAGGGCGCGGGCGGCAGAGCGAAGCGGAAGTCAGACCGCACCGGCTCGCCGGGGCGCAGGCCGCCCAGGCCGATGTCTAGCTCGTCAAACTTCTCCACGTCCTCGTCGGCACGGCCCTCGCTGAACCAGATCAGCCGCAGCCAGAT
>Ga0105048_10020831_pt1 | contig 10000 bp, 8 predicted proteins | sample MAT05_FD_78382 | JGI IMG/M metagenome (GOLD analysis project Ga0105048, IMG submission 78382) | Freshwater microbial communities from Lake Fryxell liftoff mats and glacier meltwater in Antarctica - MAT-05 | ecosystem: Environmental > Aquatic > Freshwater > Ice > Liftoff microbial mat | place... | reverse complement strand
TATGCAGAATGGTATTTTTATTTTAGAAGGTAATAATACTTATAAAATGAGTGTTGGAATAAATGAAAAACCAAAAACATCATCCGTATTTTCGACCTATCCTAATCCCGCCATCAATCAATTATACGTGGCTATCGCTAATCAACAGGGCAAAAAAATTAAATGTATGATTACAGATTTAGCTGGACAAATGGTTTTAGAAAACACAATTGATCCTAACTCTGTATTATACCAAAGCACGCTAAATATTTCAAATTTATCAGAAGGCTTTTATTTTGTAACATTAGTAGGAAATAACTTAAAGGAAACAAAAAAAATAATCATTCAAAAATAATTATGTTCTCAAAAAAATCAATCATTGGCATCGTTGGCTCTGGCGCCATGGGAAGTGGAATAGCACAAGTAGCAGCCACTGCTGGACATCAAACCATAGTGTATGACACCAATACGACAGCGCTTGAAAAATCAAAAAGCGCCTTAACGAACTCCTTAAATAAATTAGTAGAAAAACTAAAAATCACACAAGAGAAAGCCAATGAAATTATAAGTCTCACATCATACTCAAGTAATATTCAAGATTTTAAACCCTGTGATTTAATTATTGAGGCAATCATAGAAAATAGTGATATTAAACAAGCGGTGTTTAAAGAGTTAGAAAATATTGTTTCCACCACTTGTGTATTGGCATCTAATACCTCTTCATTATCCATAACATCCATTGCTTCTGCCTGTGCAAAACCAGAAAGAATTATTGGGATTCATTTTTTCAATCCAGCAACATTAATGCCTTTGGTTGAAATTATTCCTGGACTAGCAACTGATTTGAATATTGCCAATCACTGTTTATCTCTTATAACCAGTTGGGGTAAAATAACCGTTATGGCAAAAGATACCCCAGGATTTATTGTGAATCGTGTAGCACGTCCGTTTTATAGTGAAGCAATTAGAATTTACGATGAGCAAATAGCCGATATGGCAACCATTGATTGGGCAATGAGAGAATACGGAGGATTTAAAATGGGTCCCTTTGAATTAATGGATTTAATTGGACATGATGTAAATTATGTAGTAACCGAAACCGTTTGGAAACAATTTTATTACGATCCACGATTTAAACCCTCACTCACTCAAAAAAGATTATTAGAAGCTAAATTTTTAGGAAAAAAATCAGGGAGAGGCTTTTATGATTATAGAGAAGGACAAGTAATGCCTTCGCCAAAAAAAGAAGAATTGTTGGCAAAAAGTATTGTTAACAGAATACTTTGTATGCTTATCAACGAAGCTTGTGATACATTATATCTAGGAATAGCAACGGCACCGGATATTGATTTAGCAATGACAAAAGGAGTTAACTATCCAAAAGGATTATTAGAATGGGCAGACGAATTAGGTTTACCACACGTTTTAAATACATTAAATAAATTATATAATGAATACCAAGAAGACAGATATAGAGCTTGTATTTTATTAAAAAATAGGGTAAGTCAAGCGACATCTATCTATTAATATTTTAGGTTTTTATTGTCAATTAATAAAATTAATTGACTCTTAATTTTTGTCCAATTCTTAAATAGTATCGTTTATCTGTTCCGTTTAAGATGCATAATTCTTTCATCGATAGACCGTAAGTCTTTGCAACCTCATACCAAGTGTCACCTCTCTCAACAGTATGTAAAGTAGCATTACTTGGATAGGCACAAATACCATATCTCGATTTTTTGATTATAATAGAATCATTAAACGCTTTATTTTCAGTAAATGAAATGATGGAAGCTGGATTAATTGGCTGTCCTTTAAAACGAACTTCGAAATGAAGATGTGGTCCACTACTTCTTCCAGTATTACCGCCTAGTCCAATTAATTGCCCGCCTAAAACAACTTGCCCAGTCTTAACTTTTATTTTTGATAAATGTGCATAAACTGTTTCTAGACCGTTATAATGCCTTATGATAATTACATTTCCGTATGCGCCTTTAGCATGCGCAATACGCACCATGCCGTCAAATGCAGCAACAATAGCGTCGCCTCTATTTAATTGAATGTCAATGCCTTTATGCATTCTTCCGTCTCTCCATCCAAATTTAGAATTAATAGTTCCTGTTTTTGGATGACTATAGTGTCCTAAGGAATCACTTTCAATCTTAATAATTTGCGACTCAGGAAATTCATTTTCAGGCGTAATTTGAAAAACAGTATTTTCATCAAAATCTTCATAAATGTCTGATGCAGGAATATTACTACGTTTATTACTAAAACCATTATCCTTCGTTGAGGAGAGGATACTGCTATAATAATTAATCAACCCAACTTCTTTTTCTGATATAAATTCTAAATCAAGTAAGGAATCCACAAATTTAACTAAAACATCTTCCTTAATCTTTAAAGTATTAGTAATTGACGTGGTGGGAGATACAATTCTATTGCTCAGAAGCGTATCTTTTTTCGGTTCGCCTTTTGCATTTAAAAGCAAAGGGCAAAAGGCTAACAAAAATATAACACTAGTAATACACTTCATACTGTTGATAAAAAAACGCAATAATAGTGAAATTTTATAAAAAAAAGAATTAAATAGAAAAACTACAAAAACACATTATCATTAAACCGACACCAACTAATCGACTAAATTATTTTTATTTACAATAATTATGTGCTAATTTGTTGAAAACAATTCTTAAAATATGAACGTAAAAGCTGATTTTAAAGTAGAAAAAATAACTCGTAGTAGAGTGAGTGATTATGATGTGAATGTCGTTCCCTTTGGAAAATGTTTTTCTGATCACATGTTTATAGCGGAATATTCAGCTGGAGAATGGAAAAAGGCTTCAATACTGCCTTATCAAGATATGCCAATGAGTTATTCCATGTCTGCTCTTCATTACGGACAAGCAATTTTTGAAGGCATGAAAGCCTATAAATCCGAAAATGGTGAAGTAAGTATTTTTAGACCATTAGAAAACTTTAAGAGAATGAATAAATCAGCTATCAGAATGGCTATGCCTGAGGTGCCTGAAGATATTTTTATGGGTGGTTTAATTGAATTATTAAAATTAGATTCTGCATGGATACCAACGAGTGATTCGGGGTCTTTATATATTAGACCATTTTTAATTGCAACCGAAGAAGCTTTGGGAGTTAAAGCTAGCGAGGAATATAAATTTATTATTATTACTTGCCCAGTTGGCAAATATTATACAGAACCAATAAAAGTATTAATTGAAACAAATTACATACGTGCTGTGGAAGGCGGGGTAGGTTTTGTGAAAGCTGCTGGCAATTATGGTAGAAGCTTATATCCAACTAAACTAGCTCAACAAAAGGGTTATCAACAAGTAATTTGGACGGATGGAAAAACACATTCTTATTTAGAAGAATCGGGTACCATGAATTTAATGTTTGTAATAAATAACAAACTGATAACACCAGCGTTAAGCGATACTATTTTAGCTGGTATTACACGCGACAGTGTTTTAGCATTAGCAAGAAAATGGGAAATGGAAGTGGAAGAACGAAAAATTTCAATAACAGAAATATTAGAAGCTCATAAAGCTGGTGCAATACAAGAGGCTTTTGGTGTTGGTACTGCTGCGACTATTGCGCATATTATTGGAATTGGACATATCGACAATTACTATCCATTACCGCCAGTTGAAGAACGTCAGTTTGGTCCTAAAGTAGATGAAACACTTAGAAACATTCGTAAAGGTAAAGTAGAAGATACTTTAGGTTGGATGTTTAAAATTCAATAACCTATTTTGAAGTTAGGATAAACCTCTAAAACAAAACACCATTAAAACAGTTCAAGAGTCTAAAACTTTTGAACTGTTTTATTTTAAAGAGCTTTGGATAAACCTTTAGGATTCTATTTGACCTGTGGTTAGAATTTAAATTTTTCAAAACAAAAAGTAAATAAGTTAGTTTGATAATAACTATTTAGAGTCTGTCCATTTAGTCATGTGTCTTGTTCAGAATGTTTAAGTTCGAGACGCCCGAAGCTAATAAAATTGGGAGTTTGTTTTTCACAAATGACCAATTTTTTGGGAGAGCAACGATGACCCGAGCGATAGCGAACATACGACTACAATTAAAAATAAATAAGAACACACGTAAATTAGACATTATGGACAGACACTATTTATTTACTCTACGGTAACGCTTTTCGCTAAATTTCTTGGTTGATCGACATTACATCCTCTCATAACAGCAATGTGATAAGACAATAGTTGCCAAGGGATTACTGAAAGTAACGGCACTAACGATTCATCTGTTTCTGGAATTTCAATCACATAATCCGCAAAAGCTTTTACATCTTTATCTCCTTCGGTCACGATTGCAATAATCTGTCCTTTTCGGGCTTTTACTTCCTGAATGTTACTCACCACTTTTTCATAATTAAGTCCTTTTGTTGCAATAACGAATACTGGCATAGAATCGTCTATCAAAGCGATAGGACCATGCTTCATCTCTGCTGCAGGATATCCTTCAGCATGGATATACGAAATTTCCTTTAGCTTTAAAGCTCCTTCTAAGGCTACTGGAAAAGAATATCCTCTTCCTAAATATAAAGCATTCGAGGAATCTTTATATTCATAAGCAATTTTTTTGATGATATCATTTAATTGTAATACTTTTTCTACTTTTTGCGGAATCAATTCCATTTCAGTCAATAGTTGACGATATCTGCTTTCGGCAATTGTTCCTTTAATTTTTGCAACATGCAAAGCCATTAAAGTCAAAACAGTTACTTGAGCTGTAAATGCTTTTGTTGATGCAACACCTATTTCTGGTCCAGCATGTGTATATGAACCTGCATGAGTAGCACGCGCAATAGATGAACCAACCACATTACAAACTCCAAAAATAGTGGCGCCTTTTGATTTTGCTAATTCAATGGCAGCTAACGTATCTGCGGTTTCGCCACTCTGAGAAATAGCGATGACAAGGTCATCAGGATAAATAATGGGGTTTCTATACCTAAACTCCGAAGCATATTCGACCTCAACAGGAATACGGGTATATTCTTCAAATAAGTATTCGGCAACCATGCCTGCATGCCAAGAAGTGCCACAAGCTATAATTAAAATACGCTTGGCGTTAATAAATTTAGTTTCATGCTCCTCAATACCACCCATTTTTAAATGTCCAGTAGTGGAATTTAAACGACCCCTCATACTATCAAAAATAGAGCGTGGTTGCTCGTATATTTCTTTTAACATAAAATGATCGTAACCACCTTTTTCAATGGCTTCCAATTCCAATTCTAATTCTTGCACATAAGGCGTAATTTCTTTGTCTCGAATGGTTCTGATTTTTAATTCTTGACCTCTTCTAATAATCGCTACATGTTCATCTTCAATATAGACTACATTTTTTGTGTACTCTACAATTGGAGAAGCATCGGAGGCAATGAAAAACTCATCTACGCCTACGCCTATTACCATAGGGCTACCTTTTTTAGCAGCGATTAATGTATCTGGATCATTTTTATCTAATATTACAATGGCATAAGCGCCATTTACTTGCTTTAGAGCAGCCATTACCGCATGACCCAACTTCATGCTGGGTTCATGATTCCTAACTTCTTCAATCAAATGAATTAAAACTTCGGTATCAGTTTGCGATAAAAAAGTATAGCCCCTTTTTTGCAAACCTTCTTTGATAGAAGCATAATTTTCGATGATGCCATTATGAATAATAACCAAATCTTTTGATTGAGAATAATGGGGGTGCGAATTCACATCGTTTGGTTCACCATGCGTTGCCCAACGTGTATGCCCTATTCCAATATTTCCAGATAAATCACTGACTTTACTAAATTCTAATAAATCAGAAACTTTGCCTTTTTTCTTATAAACATTTAAATATCCTTCTGGAGAAAGTAATGCAACACCAGCACTATCATAACCTCTATATTCCAAACGTTGTAAACCTTTAATTAAAATTGGAAACGCTTCACGATTTCCTATATATCCTACAATTCCACACATACTATTTTTATAAAATGATAAGGATAAATATAGTCCTTTTTTATTACATAACAGAATGAAGAATTCATAATAATATGAACTACTTGCTTTTAATAACAAGATTTTTTAAAGCTGATAATAATTGAGGAAATTTAAATTGAAATCCAGTTTCCAGTATTCTATTATTGCTTACTTGCGAACCTTTTAATAAAACATCAGCCCTTTCGCCTAATAGTAATTTCATGACAAAACTTGGCACCTTAGGAAGTATAAAAGGCTTTGATAATGCTATTGAAAGTTGTTTGGAAAAATACTGATTAGTAGCCCCCTCCGCAGCCACCGCATTATATGTGCCATTATACTTCTTATTAAACAATGACTCATGAAAAATCTCCACTAAATCTTCTATATGTATCCAAGGAACATACTGCTTACCACTACCCATTGCTGAACCTAAGCCTAATTTAAAAATGGGCAAGAGCTTTTTTAACACGCCGCCATTTAAGGATAATACAATACCAATTCTTAAGACACAATGTTTCAGGGATAATAATTGAATTTCCGAATATGCGTTCTCCCATTGATGACACGAATCTGATAAAAAATCATTTGAACCCCCATCTTTTTCAGTAAATATTTTTTCGGAAGTAACCATACCATAAAAACCAACGGCACTAGCACCTACAAATGATTTTAATTGAATGTTTTTCTTTTTAATGATGGATGTGATGAGCTTTATACTATTTACTCTCGAATCAATAATGTCTTGTTTTCTTGAGGCAGTCCATCGCTTATCTACAATACCACTGCCTGCTAAATGAACCACATGTTCTATTCCATCAAACGCCGCTTCATCAATCTCGTTTTTCTCAACATTCCAATAAAATGCTTTCACGTTATTACTCACTTTTGGATTTCTCGATAATATTCTTACCTCGTGACCCTCTGAAATTAAGCGTTGTGCTATGGCACTCCCAACCAAACCTGTTCCACCTGATATTAATATGTTTGCCATTTTTATGTAAGATAAAGTTTTTGAATTGTGTAAATTTACCGTTCCTTTTTTACGATAGCACAAAATTTAGAAAACTAATTTAATGATGTATGCACTAAGTTGACAAATGAGATAATTTTGTTTAAAGATAAGCTAATTAGGATTCATTTAAATGGCGTTAATATTAGGAAACCTCTTATAAATAAAATATGGTCTTTCCAAGACTTTATAAATTAATAGTTGCAGGTAAATGGGTTCGAGATAAATTACAGATCCTCATTGGTGCAGACGTATAAGTGTTTGTAAAAGTTGTCCTTCGTGAAAGACATTTATTTTTCTTTGCAAATACCAACAAACATTTATCTTTGTCAATAGCATTCGGTTAACCTATTTTAAAATACCACCGAAGGCAGTGCTGCAAAAAATATAAATTCATTTGGTATCACACTATGGTTATGCCTCATGGTAAAACGACTGAAGTAGATTTTTCATGAAAAATAAAAGTGGAGTCAAGCATCTATAAAAAAACAAGCCACACCGAAAAGTCAGATGAGTGGGAAATATATAAATAAGAAAAAATGATGACAAAGACTTTTATGCCGCTATTAAGCATAACTATTATTTTCTTTACATCCTGCAAAAAAGATGACCCTACAGTTTCCCCAACATCTAACAATCATCTAAAATATTTTGGTTTTACTTTAGTTGATGTAGGTTGGGACGATCCCTTAGACACCAATATTAAGACAAATTATGTTGACGAAGTGGCTTCATTTTCGAATGTTGCCGACATTCTTGTAGTAAATCCTACTGACAATATTATTGCTAGAATGCAACTGATGGCTAACCACCAAATGAAAGCTATCTTACACCTTAATGATATTTTCTTTAAAAATGTTGGAGCTGGCGGACCAAGTGGAGCATTGTATGATTTACGTTCCGACTGCCAGACAAGGTGGAAAGACTTTATCACTACCAACAACCTCACAATCAACCATTCCATGGCGCAGGCATTTTATGTGGGCGAAGAACCCACATGGAATAGTATTTCATACTTAGAGTTAAAAGCTGCTACCGACTATATTAAAGCTACAATTCCCCAAATCCTATTTTAATTATTGAAAGTTACCCTATTATTAATAGTCTTCAAGTTCCGACCACTGTAGACTGGATTGGCTTTGATCATTACTTTATTAAAGACCCAAAAAACAGCAGCGTGTTTTTAAATGAACTTTCAAGTCTAAAATCAAAACGCTCATCTCAAACCCAAAAAATAGTGTTGGTGTTAGATGCTCACTTTATATCATTTTTGCATTTAGATATAGGTGGTATACCTGAATTGGAAATGAAAGAGGTTGCTACGAGTTATTATAATCTTGCACAGTCCGACCCTGATGTCGTTTGCCTTTTAGGCTATTTTTGGCCTGGCGGATTTGACGACCCTTCTGCAAAAGGGGCGAGAGAATTGCCACAAAATGCAAAAGATGAATACATCAGAATTGGAAAAATAATATCAGGAAAATGAAAAAAGCACTCACTATAATATGTGTTATTTTTATAATTCAGAAGACACAAGCACAGGTCGGAATTGGTTTTCACCCCGTTTCAAAATCAGTATCATTTAAATCTTCCATGAATAGAAGATGGTTTGCAGAAGCAAAAGCAAATTTTGAAATTGCAAATGCACTGTTATACTCGTTTCGTCCTACCATAAATTATAGAATGATGAATAGGGAAACCGTTAAATTTTATACAGGCATGGGACTTAATTTTGAGTTAAACACAAAAAGTTTCGTCATGCCCTTTGGTATGGAAGTGTTTCCATTTGACCGACTAAAAAACTTATCTTTGAATTTAGAATCGGGGTTGAATTTTTTAGTAATTCCAGGATATACAAGAATGAATATCGTCGGGGATTTTGGGGTAACCTACTATTTTGAGAAAAAAGAAAAAAAGAGCTAGGCGGAGGCGTTGGAATGCTTCCATAACAAGCTCCTGTGAATAGATAAATAAGTAAATAAATGATTTCATGATATCCCTGAAATCGTCAATTTATCTGAATCACAATTATTAAACTCCTAAGCTAATTATTGGAAACAAACTTTAAGTTTGTTTCCAATAATTAATCTTTTAAGAACTTTCTTACGTGAACTTCTCCATTGATATTAAATTTTATAAAATAAAAGTCTGAGGCAAAGTTGTTAGTTTCAATTTTAGTTTTTTCTGCTAAACTTCCTTTTGAGATAATTTGACCTAACGCATTATAAATTTCGAAGGTTACATCCTCTTTATTTCCATCAATTTGAATATTTAATTCATTTCTAACAGGAATAGGGTAAATATTAATAGATACATGTATAGTTGGAGAATCAATTCCAGTAATTACTACATAAATAGTATTTGAAGGAACTGACACAATACCATTTTCAGTAGAAATAACATAATATGTTCCAGTTACAAGGGGTTGGTAATTTTGGTCGGTTGCGCCATTTATTAAACCATCTTGATTGTACCACTGAATACCAATTGAGGTATTAGAATGCAAAATAACATCCAATAAAGTAATGATTGGTGGAGGTCTTTTAATTGTCGCAGTTTTTGAAGGCGCTGATACACATCCTTCTGTATTGGATAAAGTGAAAATATAATTTCCAGCAGAAAGCCCATTAATATTTACAGCATTGCTATTTCCTACAGTTTTAATTCCTCCCGGACTTCTAGAAATTGTCCATGTACTAGAAGTTGGCAAGTTAATTAATTCTACACTTCCCGTTGTAAGCGTGCTATTTGGTTGAGTAATAAGGCCAATTTCAGGGGAGATTGACGAATTTGAAACTGTAATAATTTGAACAGTGTTAGAAAGAACAGAAGTACATCCACTTGCATTTTTTACAGTATAACTATAAGTTCCTGCGGATACATTTGTTAAAGTATAAGTTGTTCCTGAGCCTGTGATGTTTCCTGGGTTTATAGTCCAACTAGTGGCTGGTAAGTTCGCAAAAGCAATACTTCCTGTTGCATTTGTACAATTAGGTTGTGATTG
>Ga0105048_10020827_pt1 | contig 10001 bp, 9 predicted proteins | sample MAT05_FD_78382 | JGI IMG/M metagenome (GOLD analysis project Ga0105048, IMG submission 78382) | Freshwater microbial communities from Lake Fryxell liftoff mats and glacier meltwater in Antarctica - MAT-05 | ecosystem: Environmental > Aquatic > Freshwater > Ice > Liftoff microbial mat | place... | reverse complement strand
TCGGCGCCGGTCAGCAGTGCCGAGCAGGCGGCCGGCAAGCTCGTGGACCGTGCGGCGAGTTCGGTGCGAGAAGGGATCGACCGGCTGCTGGGCGACACCAAGTCTGCCAACGCACCCACCGAAATACGTCCAGAGATGGCCGTCGAAAAACACTTTGAACAGTTGCACAGGGTTGTGCTGGCACCGGCGGGTGGACAGGCGCCACTCGACGCTGTGCTGGGTGTGCTCAAAGAGTACGAAGTCTTCCTTCGGGCCAACCAAGAGGCGGCGTTGCGCGGCACCTCTCCACAATCAGACGCCCTGATCAAGGCGCGCATCAAGAGCGAAGCTGATCGGATGCCACCACCGGTCAGCGGGATCCTCAACGGTTTGGTGACCAGCAGTGGTGGTCAAGCGGCACAAGCAGCCAAGGAAGGCGTCCAGAAGCAACTCGCCGGTCAGGTGGCTGTACTTTGCCGCCCGGCCATCGAAGGACGCTACCCGTTTGTGCGCAGCCAGCAGAGCAAGGAGGTGCCTTTGGGTGATTTCAGCAACATCTTCAAGCCCGGCGGCATGCTTGACACCTTTGCCAAGACCAGCTTGCCAGGGTTGGTGGACATGAGTGGACCGGTGTGGCGTGCCCTCAAGGTCGACGGTGTCGTTCAGGTCGACGAAGCCTCTGTAGCCAACTTCCAGAGAGCCGCCGTGATTCGTGACGCATTTTTTGCCGGAGGCATGCCCAGCCCCTTGGTTCAGGCTGACCTCATTTTGACCAAGGTTGATGACGGCGTCAGTGAAGTCCAGTTCAACGTTGACGGTCAAGTGACCAAGCTGGCTGCGTCGGGCTCGAGTCAGGGTGTGCGCATCACCTGGCCCAGCATCAGGCCGGCGCCGCAAATCCGCGTCTCACTGGTCAGCTCCAAAGGCGCTGAAGGGCCATCAGTCTCATTCGAAGGCGCCTGGGCGCTTTTTCGACTTGTTGATTCGGCCCGCAACGAAGGCGGCACAACTGATCGGATGATGCTGGGCATGACGGTCGGTGACCGGAAGATCCAGTTTGAGCTGCGGTCGGCCAACGTCCGCAATCCACTGCGCTTGCCCGAACTCGCGCAGTTCCGTTGCCCGGGTTGAGTCAGGCCACAGCGATGCCATTCGGTTTCTACGGGAAGCTGCCTTGCCAGGGCGACTTCGTGTCACGCCGCCTGCCTTGGGAATTTACAGAGTTGTGGGATGCCTGGATGCAACGTGGCTTGCTGGCTGCGCGCGGGCAACTCGGCGAGCGTTGGCTTGAGCATTACCTGTCCACGCCAGTCTGGCGCTTTCGCCTGGCCCCTGGGCTTGCAGGCGCGCAAGGCTGGGTAGGCCTGTGGTTTCCGAGCGTTGATCGTGTCGGTCGTCACTTCCCGTTCACCATCGCGGCGCCGGTGCCCGCCGATGCGGGAGAGCCGACGCTGGTGGCCAACAACGACGACCGGTGGATCGACCTAGAAGACCAGGCGTTGAAGGGCCTCGACCCTTACCTGACGCTAGAACAATTCGACGCCCTGGTGCTGGCGATGGCCTATCCCTATGACCGTGCGCTCGACAACAGCGCCGCAGGGGTGGCGGGTTCGACTACTGTCACAGGTGTGCGGGTGTTGTCTGAAGACACCGCGCCAGCGTCTGCTGCCAAGGCCTGTGCCGAGTGGGTCGCCAGCCCCGCCCTGTTTTTTTCCTGGGGTAGCGAACGGGTTCCGATTTCGCTGGTCAGCGCTGGCGGCTTGGTGGAAACCAGAGTATTTACGGGTTTCCTGACCGGCGAGTGGCCTGCGCTTGGGGGCGGTGAAGTGATCGGCGCGCGGATCGCTAGTTGATTCTGATGAAGCTCGCATGCCGATGAGAGCCCAAGCCTTAGACTCTGTCAACATGATTGGGGGTGTCCGGGATTCCGGTCCGAACCCTGATAACCCGAGGTCTGCCGCGTGATTGACATTGATGGCTTGGCCAAGCCTGTTTCCGACACCGATCCGGTTGGTGATAACACCGAGTACAGCGATCTGGCTGCACTTGAACGGCTGGCGGCTGGGACACCGGGCACGCTCGACCCCAAGACCCAAGCATTGATCGGTGGGGAAGAGCCCGACTGGAACAAAGTTCGCAAGCTTTCAGTCGAACTGTTCGCTCGGACCAAGGACTTGCGGGTTACGTGCATCCTCACCCGTTGTGAGCTTGCCTTGGAGGGTCTTTCAGGCCTGGGGCAAGGCTTGTTGCTCACGGCGCGCCTCGTCAAAGACTACTGGGATGCCGTCTACCCGCAACTCGACAAAGACGATGGCGATGACCCGATCGAGCGCATGAACGCGCTGGCTTACTTCAACGCACCGTCCGGCTTTCTGGCCAGCCTGCGCCGGACGTCTATTGTCGAGTCACGCGCGGTCGGGCGTTTCAATTTGCGCGATCTGGATATGTCTTGCGGACGCCTGCCGGCGCCCGAAGGGGTAAGCCCGCCAACCCCCGAGCTTTTGGCTGCGGCTTGGCAGTCCGGTGATCCCGCGGCCAATTCGGCCAGGCGTGCTAGCGTCGCCGATGCGCTGACGGCGATTGGCGAAGTTGAAGCCGTCTTTCGGGAGCGTTCGAGTGAGCTGCCAGACTTTGGCGGGCTTAAGCAGAATCTGCGCCGAGCCAAGGAGTTCTATGACATGCAGGCAAATGCTGGCGACCCCTCGGTTGAGGGCGAAGGAGGCTTGCGCAGCGTCGAGCCGGAGGAGATACTGACTTTTCAGAGCGTGGCGTCTGTGTCCGCTGCCGGTGCAAGAATGGCGCGAACGGTTGGGCTGACTTCACGAGCAGACGCTGTGCGGATGCTCAAAGAGGTCTCTGGTTTTCTGCGGAGATCAGAGCCTAGCAGCCCGGCGCCAATGTTTGTGGACCGGGCTGTCAAAGTTTTGCAGATGGACTTCGCCGCTATTGTCAGGGAGTTGATGCCCGACGCCAGAGATAGGATCGAACTGTTAGGCGGCGTGTCTTTGGACGCGCCTTCCGAGTGAGCGGTGGTGAAGTGATTTACTTGTCAACATATTTCAGGAGCTGAGCAAGCATGGCCACAGGTAGCAGTCAAAAATTCATGGCTCGTAATCGGGCGCCCCGCGTGCAGATTGAATATGACGTCGAACTCTACGGCGCCAAGAAAAAAGTTCAGTTGCCATTTGTCATGGGCGTGATGGCAGACCTGTCAGGCAAGCCCGCCGAGCCGCTGGCGGCGGTCGCGGATCGCAGCTTTTTGGAAATCGACGTCGACAATTTTGATGATCGCCTGAAAGCCATGAAACCTCGGGTGGCTTTCAATGTGGCCAACACCCTGACAGGTGAAGGAAATCTGAGCGTGGACATCACTTTCGACAGCATGGAGGACTTCTCTCCCGAGGCCATTGCCCGCAAGGTGGCGCCGTTAAAAAAATTGCTCGAGGCGCGGACGCAGCTCAAGGACTTGCTCACCTACATGGACGGCAAGGTTGGCGCCGAAGAACTGATGAGTAAAGTCCTGAGTGATCCGGAATTGCTGAAGTCCCTCGCGGCTGCGCCCAAACCCGCCGATGGCGAGGTTGCGAAGTGACGATGCAAGCCACCAACAACGACTGAAGGAGCGAACGGATGGCTACCCAACAAGAATCAGTGCAAGGCTCAGCCGCGCTCAGCGAGTTGGACGACTTTGCGGCCTTGCTGCAAAAAGAGTTCAAACCCAAAACAGATCAGGCCAAGTCGGCGGTGCAGACAGCAGTGCATACGTTGGCGCAGCAGGCACTCGCCGACACGGCTTTGGTGTCCTCGGACGTGTTCGCAACGATTGAAGGCCTGATTGCGGCGATCGATAAAAAACTTGAGGAACAGATCAATCAAATTCTGCACCACGAGGAGTATACCAAGCTCGAAGGCGCGTGGCGCGGCCTGCACTATCTGGTTAACAACACGGAAACTGACGCGCAGTTGAAGATTCGCGTCATGAACATATCCAAGACGGATTTGCACAAAACCCTCAAGCGCTACAAGGGCACCGCCTGGGATCAGAGCCCAATCTGCAAGAAGATTTATGAGGAAGAGTTTGGTCAACTCGGTGGTGCACCCTACGGATGCATTGTGGGTGATTACCATTTCGACCACAGTCCGGTTGACGTCGAAATGCTGTCCGAGTTGTCTAAAACCTGTGCTGCGGCGCATGCCCCGTTTATTGCCGGAGCAAGTCCGACGACCATGCAGATGGATTCTTGGCGTGAACTTGCCAATCCCCGGGACCTGACCAAGATTTTTGAGAACTCTGAATACGCGGGCTGGCGCTCTTTCCGCGAATCTGAAGATTCAAGATATGTTGGGCTTGCGATGCCCAGGTTCTTGGCGCGGCTACCCTATGGCGCTAAAACGAATCCGATTGAATCCTTCAATTTTGAGGAGGATGTGGAAGGAACAGATCACAACCGTTACGTCTGGGCTAATTCGGCCTATGCCATGGCCACCAACATCACCCGTGCATTCAAACAGTACGGGTGGTGTACAACCATACGCGGTGTGAATTCGGGGGGGGCTGTCCCGAACCTGCCGGTGCATACATTCCCAACCGATGATGGTGGCACCGATGCCAAGTGCCCTACTGAAATCGCCATCTCTGACAGGCGTGAGGCAGAGCTGGCCAAGAACGGATTCATGCCTTTGGTACACCGCAAGAACAGTGACATGGCGGCCTTCATAGGAGCGCAATCGCTGCAAAAGCCTGCGGAGTACGATGATCCGGATGCTTCTGCCAACGCCAATCTTGCGGCACGCTTGCCCTATTTGTTTGCGACTTGCCGGTTTGCCCACTATCTGAAATGCATGGTGCGTGACAAAGTCGGAGAGTTTGGCAGCGCTGCGTCAATGCAACGCGAACTCAACGATTGGATCATGCAGTTCGTGCATGGCAGTCCAGAGACCGCAGGCCCCGAGTCGCTTGCTCAGCGCCCGCTGTCTGGGGCCGAGGTAGTGATTGAAGAAATAGAAGGCAACCCCGGCTTCTACAATTCAAGATTCAGGTTGATTCCACATTATCAACTCGAGGGGATGAATATTTCCCTGAGCTTGGTATCGAAGCTGCCTTCTTCAAAGGCTGCTTGATAGTCCGGCTGCGCGAGGGCGAGCCTGGAGCGTTAGCGTCAGTGCGTTATTAGGAGTTTGAAATGGCTGTTGACTTTTTCCTCAAGATTGATGGTATCCCCGGCGAGTCCAAGGACTCGAAGCATTCAGGTGAAATTGATGTCCTGGCATTCAGCTGGGGCTTGTCGCAGACGGGTATCGGGCACATGGGCGGCGGCGGCGGTGCCGGCAAAGCTAATTTTCAAGACCTGAGCTTTACGCATCACGTCGATGCGTCGTCAACTGCGCTGATGTACCACTGTGCCAGTGGAAAGCACATCCCTTCAGCGACTTTGGTTGCACGGAAAGCCGGCGAAAAGCCACTGGAGTACCTGAAGATCAAGTTGACTGATATCCTGGTCACGAGTGTCTCGACAGGTGGGTCAGGCGGTGAAGAGCGGCAGACGGCGAATGTAACCTTGAACTTTTCCCAAGTTGTTGTTGACTACACCGAACAGAAACCGGACGGCAGTGGTGGGGCGGCAAAGAACTTTGGCTGGAATGTGTTGAAGAACGCCAAGGTCTGACTTGTAGCGGCGGGCGGTGCTTCTACCGACCTGCCGGCCGCCATCAGCGTGCCTTAGGGCGTGTATTCAGAGTGGGCGTCGGTGCGGCGGCATTGGCCGTGCGGGCCAACGCCCATCCCAATTTGAGATGCCATGTCTGTCAATTTGAGCATGCAATTCTCTTCTGCCGATCCGCTGTCCCAGTTGGCCGCGCTTCAGGCGAGAATCCGCAAAGAGCCCCAGCGCGTCGATCTGCGCATCTTTCTCTTTCAAGTTTATTGCCTGCAAGGTGCCTGGGCCAAAGCCGGCGCGCAATTGAATGTGATCGAGGAACTCGACGTCGACGCCTTGCCGATGGTTCAGACCTACCGAGAGGCCTTGAGTTGCGAGTTGTTGCGGCGCGGCGTATTTGCCGGAACCCGCACGCCGCTGGTTCTAGGCAATCCACGCGACTGGTTGGCTTGGTTGCTGGAGGCCAATCGGCTGCTCGCGCTTGGTCATGTTGAGCAAGCGCAGCAGTGGCGCGATAAGGCGATGGCTGCTGCGCCTGCTGCCTCAGGTACCGCAGACGGGGAGGTCTTCGAGTGGCTTGCGGACGCCGACTCCCGACTGGGCCCGGTGCTTGAGGCGGTCCTGAATGGCAAGTATTACTGGATTCCGTTAGAGCGTCTGGCCAGAATCGAGATAGAGCCACCTGCAGACTTGCGAGATATGGTTTGGACGCCGGTAACCTTGACTTTTACTTCCGGTGGATCGAACGTGGCTTTAATACCCACTCGATACCCTGGCGCTGAAGATCTCACCGACGATCAATTGCGCATGGCACGCGGCACGGAGTGGCAGGCGATTGGAGACGAGACCTGGATTGGGCATGGTCAAAGAATGCTGGTCACGGATCAGGCAGAATATGCGTTGCTGGACCTGCGTCTGATTGAGTTTAATCTGGCTGACCGCGATATAGGGCAGCCGGAGCCCCCAGTTGATGGCTGAGATCACGGCCAAGGATCGGCTTTACCCCTCACTGCTTGATCGATTGACGGACGAGGAGCCCTCTAAACGGTCTGAGCCAGCGGATGCGCGGATGGCGTCGATGAGCCGCTTGCGTGAGTCGGTACTCCAGGACTTGAATTGGTTGTTTAATGCGACCCAGATGGATGTGGACTCGGATGAATATCCTGAGGTCGCAAAGTCGGTATTGAATTACGGTTTGCCGGCTTTGTCGGGATGTCCGGCGTCGAGCTTGAAGCTGGTTGAATTGACCCGAGCCCTGCGTGATATGTTGCTTCATTTTGAACCACGGCTTATCGCGGGCTCCTTGCGGGTTCATGCGGAAACCACGGACGAAATGTCGCACAACGTGATTGTGTTTCGGATTGAGGGTCAGTTGTGGTCGCAGCCCATGCCGATAGAGATCTATATGCGAACGGACATTGATCTGGAGAGTGGTCAGACCCGTGTAGTTGAAAGCAAGCCGGGCTGAGGGGCAAGGGTTATGCATTCGAAGTTGCTACCGTACTACGAGCAAGAGTTAAAGCATATCCGTGAGGCTGCAGCTGAGTTCGCGCTGGAGCATCCGAAAGTTGCAAAGCGGCTTGCGCTGAATGTTGCAGCGTCTGGTGGTGAATGTCCGGACCCGTATGTCGAACGTCTTCTTGAGGGTTTCGCATTTCTGGCAGCCCGGATTCAGTTAAAACAGGATTCTGAGTATTCAAAATTCACCCAACATTTGTTGGAGCTGATCTACCCCGGGTTCTTGGCACCACTGCCGTCAATGTTGATCGCGCAGTTGCTACCTGATCTGGACGATGCCGGGTTAGCCACTGGGCCTCGCGTTCCGCGGCATAGCGCCATGTTGTCTCGACTGTTGCCAGGAGAGCGCACCGCTTGCAAGTTCAGGATCGCGCAAGAGGTTCGGCTTTGGCCACTTCAGGTTCGACAGGCGCGGTACCAAGCCCATGTCACGGATTTGGCGTCGCAGATTCTCGCGACATCGCCCCGTGCCCGTGCTTGTTTGCGTGTTCGCTTTCAGGTCACTGCCTCGTTGCTTGCCAGCAAGCTGTCGTTGGACACGCTGACCTTGCATTTGTCGGGCAGCGAGAGCGTTTCGCACCGTATATTTGAGCAGCTGTTTGCGCAGTGTCTTGCCGTGGCGGTTTACCAACCCAGCAAGCGGGCCTCACCTTGCGTTGGGATCCTGCCCGCGCAATCTCTCGTGCCAGGCGGACTCCGTGAAGACGAAGCGTTGCTGCCCCCGGTAAGTCAAAGCTTTTCGGGCTATCGCTTACTCAAGGAGTATGCGGCCATGCCCGAGAGATATCTTTTTGTGCATATTAATGGACTGCAGGAGATAATTTCAAGGATCGATGCCGACGAATTTGAGATTTTGTTTTTGATGGACCGGGTTGACACGGTTCTGGAGAAAACGGTAGATGCTGGAAATTTCATGTTGCACTGTGTGCCGGCTGTTAATCTTTTTCCGAAGCGAGCGGAGCGCATCGAGGTCAAGCCAGGGCAGCATGAACATCATCTGGTCGCCGACAATGGTCAACCCATGAACTTCGAAGTACACAGCGTCACTGCTGTGGGCGGTATTGATGATTCTGGAGTGCAGAAGTCGCGTCAATTTCGGGCTATCTACAACCGCCAAGATCTGTCAGGAGACGCTGACCAGGCTTTCTATTCGACTCGTCGCGTGCCTCGTCTGCTCTCGAAGGCACAGCTGGTCCACGGCCCGCGCACTGGTTATGTCGGCACAGAGGTGTACCTGTCGCTGGTTGACCCCAATGATGCACCAATCTCAGGGTTGGTTTCGCACCTGTCCGTGGAGACCTTGTGTTCAAACCGGGATCTTCCAATCACCTTGTCAGTGGGCAGTGCGGAGGACTTTTCATTTGAGGATAGTTTTCCAATTTCGGGAATTCGTTGCATTAAAGGACCAACCCGTCCAGTGGCCCCCGCGCTCGAAGGCGAGACACCTTGGAGACTGTTGAGTCACCTGCAGTTGAACTACCTGTCTCTGGTGGACGGCGACGCTCGGGAGGGTGCGGCCAGTCTGCGGGAGTTGCTGGCGCTGTACGGCGCAGACCCGCGGTCTCCACTGCATAAACAACTCGAAGGTGTGATATCGGTCGCCAGTCGGCCTGCAATTTGTCGGGTTCCTGTTGCTGGCCCCATCACGTTTGGGCGGGGCGTGCAAGTTGAACTGACCCTCGACGAGCGGGCTTTTGAAGGCACGAGTATCTTGGTATTGGCTACAGTAATGGAACGCTTTCTGGCGCGCCATGCCTCCATTAACAGCTTTGTTCAAGTGGTGCTGCTGTCGCAGAGTCGAGGTGAGGTCAAGCGATGGACGCCGAGAATCGGTCTGCGCGCGATCGCGTAGCGTTGATGCAGGCGCTGTCCAGTGCGCCGCATCAGTACAGCTTCTTTCAGGCCGTACGCCTGCTGGAATGCGCTTTTCCAGACAAACCTCGGATCGGTACATCGCTGCGTTTGGCTGATGATCCGTTTCGGCTCGGACAGGAGCCTGATTTGGACTTTGCCCCCGCCACCTTATCGGCGTTCCGGCCCTGCGCGGGATTGGTCGGCTTGCCGCAACTTTTGGTGCGTTTTCAAGGATTGACGGGCCCCAACGGCCCTTTGCCGTTGCACTTGACAGAGTATGCGCGAGACCGGATGCGTAACTCCGGCGACTCAACGTTGGTGCACTTTTTCAACATGTTTCATCATCGCCTGCTGTCCATGTTTTACCGGGCTTGGGCGGAGGCACAGCCCACCGTCAGTCTGGACCGGGCCGACGGCGATAAATTTGGCCGTTGGGTATCATCGCTCGCAGGTTATGGGATGCGGCCCATGCGCGGCCGCGACATGGTACCCGACTCGGCAAAGTTGGCCGCAGCGGGATTGTTGGCCCGGACTGTGCGCAATGCGGAAGGGCTCTCAGGCCTGCTGGCTGACTATTTTCAGGTGCCAGCAAAACTGGTCGAATGGCATCCACATTGGCTGCGGCTGCCCGAGGATGCCCAGACCCGCATCGGTCTCGGCCAGGCCAGCAACCGCCTTGGTCTGACTGCCGTGGTCGGTCAGCGCGTATGGGATTGCCAAAGCAGCTTCCTGGTTGTTCTTGGGCCATTGAGACTGGATCAGTTCAAGCGATTTCTGCCTGGCCAAGACAGTATGCGCAGCCTGAAGGACTGGGTACTCAATTACTGCGGCCTTGAACTCGGCTGCAGCGTGCGCCTGGTTTTGCTGCGTGACCAGGTGCCGACCATCCGTCTGGGCCAACAGGGGGCGCTCGGCAGGACCACATGGCTGGGTCGCCGGCCAAGCCGGGATGATGCCGATGACCTCGAACTCCAGGTGGCCTGACCATGTCTG
>Ga0105048_10020826_pt1 | contig 10001 bp, 10 predicted proteins | sample MAT05_FD_78382 | JGI IMG/M metagenome (GOLD analysis project Ga0105048, IMG submission 78382) | Freshwater microbial communities from Lake Fryxell liftoff mats and glacier meltwater in Antarctica - MAT-05 | ecosystem: Environmental > Aquatic > Freshwater > Ice > Liftoff microbial mat | place... | reverse complement strand
GGCACCGGCGAGGACTACACCGACGCATCGATCGAGATCCTCGGGCGTGCGACCGCCGATGCCACGACGGCCGCAGGCAATCGGATGCTCGATGGCAGCATCTCCGCATCGGGCTACATGTTCAGCTACGCCGACGCCGACATCAAAGCGATGGGCGGCGAAGGTGCGTGGTCTGGCGCGGGGCTCGGCGACGCACGAGCGTTCGCGTTCGCGGGCATGCAGGTCTACTCGCTCGGCTGCGCCGCCGAGCCAGCCGGCACGCTCTCGCTGCGCGACGGCGAGGGCTTCTGGCACGATGTCGTGTTCGACGGCATCACGGTGGCCGCTGACGCACCGGAGTTCCATCCCGATCTGTGCGACGGCTGCGGCAACTACCTCGCGGCCGGCGAGCCAGACGGTCAGGCCTGCGTTGGGCAGGCCGAGCTGACCGCGATGCTCGCGTGGGAGCAGTGGGCGTGGTGAGATTGCGCGGCTTCGTGCTCGCGGGCATCGCGTTCGTCGCGTGCAGCGAACCCGACGACGGCGAGATCGCGAGCGCACTCGATCCGGTCGCCGTGCTCGCGCGCGCGAGCCTCGATCTCCGCGGCGTGCGACCCACCGCGAAGGAACTCGCGGCGATCGAGGCCGATCCGACGCGCCTCGATTCCATGATCGCGGACTTCGCCGACGATCCGCGCTTCGGCGATCGCATCAAGGAGATGTTCGCGGGCGCCTGGCGCACGCGCGTCGACGACTATCCGTTGCCCGAGGGCGCGTACGACGAGGCGACCGCGGCGCAGATCATGGCGGCGATCGGCGAGGAGCCGCTCGATCTCATCGCCCACATCGCGACTGAAGATCTGCCGTACACCCACCTCGTGCACTCGCCCGACACCTTCGTCGATCCGGTGCTGCTCGAGCTGTGGCCGCTCGAAGCGGTGACCGACGACGGCACTGCGGTGCCACCCGGCACCGTGCGCGCGCGCTACCTCGATGGTCGGCCGCAGGCCGGCGTGCTGACCTACAACGCGGTATTCTGGCGTCACTCGTCGACGGTCGAGAACGCGAACCGCGGCCGCACGAACGCGATGTCGCAGGCGCTGCTCTGCCAGTCGTACCTCGATCGGCCGATCGACTTCCCGAGCAATCTCGATCTCACCGACTCGGAGTCGATCCGCAACGCGATCGCGACGAACCCCGCGTGTCAGGGGTGTCACTCGACGATGGATCCGTTCGCGAGCTACTTCTGGGGCTTCATGTACGGCGAGCCCGATGCGCCCCAAGGCACCTACGCGGTCGAGCTCGAGCGGTCTTGGCAGGTCTACACCGGTACGGCGCCTGCGTTCTTCGGCGTGCCTGGCCAGCGCATGGCCGACCTCGCGGACCACATCGCCGGCGACGAGCGCTTCATCGGCTGTGCGGTGCGGCTTGTGTACGAGGGGATGCTCGGACGTGATGCGACGATCGAAGACGAAGGCGCGCTCGCGGTGCATCGCGAGGCGTTTCTCGACGGCGAGCTGACGCTGCGCTCGCTGGTGCGGTCGGTGCTGCGTGATCCGAGCTATCGCGGTGTGAAGGCGACGCCGCGCTTCGGCGGGTCGCCGGAGCCCGTCGTGCGCAAGGTGAGCCCGGTCGACGTGATGGCGCGATCGATCGCGACGCTGTCGGGCTATGCGCTGGCGACCGGCGGGCGTCCGACCACACGACTCGATGCAGGGCTGCGGACGATCGCAGGTGGATCGGATCGCGGCGACGCGACGAACGTCTCGACGGGCGCGATCCTCGTGCAGCGTCGGCTCGCGGAGGCAGGCGCGATCCATGCGGTCGATGCCGCGCTCGCGGGCACCGACGGTGGCGGCACGCTCGCGCCATGGCTCGCCGAGAACGATCTGCAGGTCGCGCCCGAGCCCGACGCGCTCGTCGAGCTCGCACGCATCGCCCGCTCACAGATCCTCACGCCCGACGACGACGAGATCCTCGCGCTCGCAACGATGTGGACCGAAGTCGCGACGATCTCGACCACCCGTGACGCCTGGATCGCCGTCGTCACCACCGCCCTCGCCGACCCCGATCACCTGATCTACTAGTCTGGGGGAACTTCCATGATGCTCACCCGACGCACATTTTTGGGATCCGCCGCCGTCGGTGCTGCGCTGTTCGGCGGCGTGCGCATGGGCATGGCGGGCAAGTCCGATCTGCGCGGGCGATTCCTGTTCGTCCATGCCGAGGGTGGTTGGGATCCGCTGTGCGTGTTCGCGCCGCTGTTCGACGCACCCAACATCGATCTCGAGCCCGAGGCGGCACCGTGGACGATCGGCGGCCTCGCGCTCGTCGATCATCCCGCACGACCCACGACGCGCGGCTTCTTCGAGCGCCACCACGCCGAGGTCGCACTGCTCAACGGCGTGTCGACGCGCAGCGTGAACCACGAGACGTGCCAGGTCGTCGCGCTCACGGGTGGCACCTCCGTCGATCGGCCCGACTGGGGCACGGTCCTCGGCTACGCCGGCCGCGGCACCGCCTCACTGCCGCATCTCGTCGTCAGCGGTCCGGTCGTGCCGGGGCCGTATTCCGTGTTCGTCGCGCAGGCGCGTGGTCGACTGCAGCAGGCGATCGACGGATCCATCCTCCTCGACAACGACGCACCGCTCACGTTGCCCGCCGCCGCACCCGCGCGCGTCGTCGATCGATTCCTCGAGCAGCGCGCCACTGCACTCGTCGGCATGTTGCCCAACGAGCCGCATGCTGCGGACTACCGCGAGGCCCTGTCGCGCTCGCGCGCGCTCGTCGATGGTCGACTCGAGCAGCAGCTCGTCAGCGGCGAGGACTTTCGCGGTCGCGCGGCGACGGCGATCTCGGCGCTGTCCGCCGGCATCTGTCGCTGTGCGAGCGTCGGCACCGATTTCGTGTGGGACACGCACGAGGACAACCGCCTGCAGACGGGGCTGTTCGAGGCGTTCTTCGCCGATCTCGAGGAGCTGCTCGCACGTCTGCACACGACGCCGGGACCGAACGGTGGCGTGCTCGCGGACGACACGGTCGTCGTCGTGACGTCGGAGATGGCGCGTACGCCGGCGTTCAACGGTACGGGCGGTCGCGATCACTGGCCGTACACGTCGATGATGATGATCGGACCCGGAATCGTCGGCGATCGCGTGTACGGCGGCTTCTCGTCGCTGTACACCGGCATCGGCGTCGGCCCGAGCGGCGCGCTCGAACCGGCGATTCCCGGCATCTCCGCGGAGTCGCTCGGCGCCACGCTGCTCACGCTCGGCGACGTCGATCCCCAGGAGTATCTCAGCGACGCCGCGCAGCCGATCCCGGGGCTGCTCGCGTGACGGCACTGCGGCTCGTGCTGTTCGCGGTCGTGGTCGCGGCCTGTGATGCGAGCGAAGACGAAGCCACCAACTCCGACTCCAGCAGCGGCGGCGAGCTCGACTGCGAGACCTCGTCGGTCATCACGTATGACACGTTCGGTCGCGGATTCCTCGCGGCGTACTGCAACGGCTGTCACGGCGGCGCAGTCGCGAATCGGCAAGGCGCACCGGGCAGCATCGTGTTCGACACGGCGCAGGGCGCATCGATGTTCGCCGATCGCATTGCCGTCCGCGTGCTCGACGACGACGACGAGCTACCCCCGATGCCACCCGCCGGCGGGGTCACGCCCGACGATCGCGAGCGCGTGCGCGTGTGGCTGACCTGCTTTCGCTGACGTCAGCTGCTCGTGAAGCCGCGAAACCACGTCGCGACCGTCGGCGAGACGCCCGCTTGCTCGAGCCGTGTGATCGCATCCTTCATCTCTTCGACCGCATTGCCGCCGTCGTCGAGCACGATGAACACCGGGTACGAATCCGCCGGCTCGTACCAGCGTTTACGCAGCGCCGCGAACTCGTCCATGCGCGTCGCCGCCTCCCACTCCTCTTCCTTGATCTCGAAGATGCGGACGTGGCCGATGTCGCCCACGGGATGCGTGTTGCCGAGCTCGAGGTCGAGCTTGCGACACGGCTCGCACCAATCGGCCGAGAACAGCACCGCGACGCGCTTGCCTTCGCTCTGCGCCTGCGCGCGCATGCGCTCGAACATCGCCGCGAGCGTCTCACCGTCCTTCGGCCGCAGACGCCGCAGATCGTAGCCGACGCCCTTCGGTGCGGCCTTCACTGCCGTCTGAGACTTCGCCGGCTCGGACGACTCGCACGCGCCGAGCAGCAGTGCGATCGCGATCATCGTGCGCGTGATCATGTCGAATCCTCAGTCGCGGCGGCGTGCGGCGCGAGCTCGCCCGCGAGATCCTGTGCGATCGCACGCGCGACCTCGGCGTGGGTCATGCCCATGCCGAGCAGACAGTAGAGCTTCGTCAGCGCCGCCTCGGGTGTCATGTCCCGACCCGAGATCACGCCCGCCTGTCCGAGCCGTCGCGCACCGGCGTAGTCGTCCTGGCGAACGATGCCGCCGTGGCACTGCGAGCAGTTGACGACGATGACGGGCGGCGTTCGCTTCGTCGCCGCCGCGATCGGCTCGAGCAAGCCGAGGTCACGCGTCGGAAACGTGCCCGCGCCGTAGCTCTCGAGCACGAGCCCTTCGACGTGGGGTCCGAGCGCACCCTCGACGACCGCCCTACCGATGCCGGGGAACGCCCGCAACGTCGCGACCTGCGGCTCGCGCACGAGCTCGACGCGCTGCGGCAGACCAGCACCAGGCGCACGCACGAGGTGATGGTTCACCTCGATGCCGACACCGACGGTCGCGAGCGGCTCGAGGTTGCCGGTGCCGAACGCGACGAAGTCGCTGTTGTGGATCTTCTGGGTGCGGTTGCCCCGCAGCAGCCGCGACGCGAAGTAGATGCACACCTCGGGGATCGCGAGCGTGCCCGCGATGATGAGCGACGTGATGATGTGCTCACGACCGTCGCTGCGCACATGCTCGAGGCTGAGCTGCGCGCCGGTCAGCACCACCGGCTTGCGCAGCCCGGTGAGCAAGAAGCTGAGCGCCGACGCGGTGTAGACCATCGTGTCGGTGCCATGCAGGATCACGAAGCCGTCGAACTCGTGATCGCGCTCGACGATCGCCTGCGCGATGCGAACCCAGTCGGCCGGCCCCATGTCTGCGCTGTCGAGCAGCGGCTCGAGCCGGTCGATGTGGTGCAACGGCACATCGGGGCCCGACAGCTCCGGCATCGACGCGATGTAGCGCTCGAGCACGCCGGGCTCGGGCCGCCAGCCTTCGGCGGTGCGCGTCATGCCGATCGTGCCGCCGACGTGAAGGATGCAGACGCGCTTTCTGACTGCAGAGCCGGCGCCGACGGTGGAAGCGTGGATACTCATGCGCGGTGATTTGCGGCGCGGCACCCTAGCAGAAAAGCCGCTGCGCGGGCACCATCGAGCACGATCCACGAAATGCAGGCCGCGGGCAAAAGCCGCGTCGTCGTCACCGGCCTCGGGCTCGTCAGCCCCATCGGTGACTCGTACGACGCCGTGCATGGTGCGCTGCGCGACGGTCGGCACGGCATCCGGTGCGTCGACTCGTGGCATGATTGGGGCGTTCGCACCGCGCTCGGCGGTGTCGTCGACGATCCCGCGCTCGACGGCTTCGGGCGCAAACAAGTGCGCGCGATGGGCAAGGTTGCACGCCTCGCCACCGCGGCGACGGCGGCTGCGATCGCGGACGCTGGCCTTGCCGACGAGATCGTCCACGCACCGACGACGGCGCTCTTTTACGGATCCACCGACGGTTCCACCGGTGCCGCCGAGGACTACTACCGCAAGCTCTACACGCGGCACACGTTCGATGGGCTGCTCAGCTCGAGCTACCTGCGGTTCATGAGTCACACCTGCGCGGCGAACCTCGCCCAGGTGCTCGGCATCACCGGCCGCGTGCTGCCGATCTGCAGCGCGTGCACGAGCGCGAGCCAGGCGATCGGTGAGGGCTTCTACGCGATCGCGTCCGGCCGCGAAGACGTCGCGATCTGCGGCGGTGCCGAGGAGCTGCACGTCACTGTCGCGGGCGTGTTCGATCTCATGCTCGCCGCGACGACGCACTTCAACGACAAGCCCGATCAGAGCCCGCGCCCGTTCGATCGCGATCGCGACGGCATGGTCGTCGGCGAAGGCGCCGGCACGCTCGTGCTCGAGAGCTTCGAGCACGCGCAGGCACGCGGCGCGAAGATCTGGGCGGAGCTCGTCGGCTACGGCACCAACTGCGACGGCGCGCACCTCACCTCGCCGTCGCCGGTCGGCATGGCCGGTGCGATGCGACTCGCGCTGCGTTCGGCCGGGATCGAGTCGAGCGCGATCGACTATGTGAACGCGCACGCGACCGGCACCGACGTCGGCGACGTCGCGGAGAGCCTCGCGACCGCGGAAGCGCTCGGCACCGCGGTGCCGGTATCATCGACCAAGGGCCACACCGGCCACACGTTGGGTGGATGCGGGGCGATCGAGTCGATCTTCTCGATCGTGATGCTCCGCGAGGGGTTCATCGCCCCGACCCGCAACCTCGTCGAGGTCGATCCGCGCTGCGCCGCCCTCGATTACGTGAAGGGTGCGATCCGCGTTGCAGAGTTGCGCCGCGTCATGACCAACAACTTCGCCTTCGGCGGCATCAACACTTCGCTCGTGTTCGCGCGGATCTGAGCCATGCCACGGCCCGTGAGAGTCGTGCTGGTGGGATTTTGCTACCTCATGTTCGGGGTGATGGGCGTCGTACTCGCGTACGTGCTGCTGCCGCTGCGGCTGCTCGGCATCAAGGGGACCGAGGAGCGCGCCGCGGCGGCGCAGGATCTGTTGTACGTGTGGTCGCGTCGCTACTTCGTGCTCACGCGCGTGCTCGGGATCGTGCGCCCGCACTATCCCGAGCACGGATCTGGTGCGCTCGCGCTGCCCGAGCACGGTCGCAGCGCCGTCATCATCGCCAACCACCCGAGCCTGCTCGACGTCGTGTTCGCGATGGGCTCGATGCCGCGGCTGACCTACGTCGCGAAGGCGTCGTGGATGGCGAGTCCGCTCGTCGGACGGATGTTGCGGGCCTGCGGACACATCGGCTCGCCGCGCGGAAAGACGCCGGCCGACGGTGCGATCGCACTGCAGCGCATGATCGACGCGCTGGAGAAGGGGCGCACGCTGCTGGTGTTCCCCGAGGGCACGAGATCACCGCGGCGCGGGATGTGGCCGTTCCATCGCGGCGCGTTCGAGGCGGCCATCCGCACCAAGTCGCCGATCATGCAGTATGTGCTCGAGGTCGATCCGCCGACGCTGCGCAAGGAGCAGCCGTGGTACGACGTCGCGGATCGCTGCATCGAGTATCGGATGCGCGCGCTCGAGACGATCGACACGACGGAGATCCGCGGCGGCGGCAAGGCGCTGGTGCGTGAGACCGAGGCCCGCTACCTGCGGGAGCTCCGGCTCACCGCCACGAGCGAGCCGCAGGCGCAGTCGGTCGAGGCGCGCGCGTGACCGAGGACGACGCGCGCTCGCTGGCGACGCGACATCATCGCTTCGGCTGGTGGGCGCTCGCGGTGTTCATGAGCGCGGGGCTGATCTTGGAATCGCTGCAGGGATTCCGGGTGCCGTGGCTCGTCGATGTCGACGTCGAGACCCGCCGCACGATGTTTCGCTTGGCGCATGCCCACGGGGCAGTGCTCGGGCTCGTGAACCTCGCGCTCGCGAGCAGCCTGCGCAGCGGTGCGCTCCACGGGCTCGCGACTCCGTCACGCACGTCGACGATGGTGATCGCAGGCAGCATCGGGCTGCCCGCCGGCTTCCTGCTCGGCGGCGTGTGGTTTTTCGACGGCGATCCGGGGCTCGGGATCCTGCTCGTGCCGGTCGCGGCGCTGCTGCTCATCGCGGCGCTTCTCGATGTCGCACGACGAGCGTGATCACGCGCGACGGCTGCTCGAGGAGACGCAGCGGCACACGGCGGTCATTCCCCTCGCAGGCTGCACAGGTTCCTTCGCGGTACGCCGCAACCGCGACGCGGCACAAACGTCCATCCTGCATGAAAGTGCGCGCAACGCTCGCGGCGGTGTTCTTGTCCTGCGTTCTGGGCTCGGGCTGTGGCGGGGCGACGGGCGGCTCGGGATCGAGCAGCGGAGCGGAAGCGGAAAGCGACACCAACACCAACAGCGACAGCGACAACGACACCAGTGGCGTGTCCGCTGGCAGCATCAGCGCTGAGGACGGCACCGCTTCGGAAGGCGTCGACGATACGAGCAGCGGGGACACCGGTGTCGACGTCGAGCCTTCGATCGAGTTCGCGTCCGACCCGATCCAGTGGCGCGTTCCGGTCTCGAGCGCATCGGCGGAGGTCGTCGCGGGTGGCTGCGTTGGTGCCGACACGGGCTTCGATTCGCTGTTCGCGTCGGACTGCAAACGATGGTCGACGCTCGACGTCGACGGCGACGGCAGGCCGGACCTGGTCTCGACGTGGGATACGAGCAACGACAACACGATCTACGGCTTCGGATCGCAAGACCACTACTGGCTGGTTTTTCTCGGGGGAGTAGCGGCTACCCGTAATCGGCTACGACCGACGCAGACGTCAATCTGAACAGTTTCGCGGCGGCATCGATCTAGGGCGTGGATGAGCCCGAGCCGGCGAGGGGCAGCGTGTGATTCACGCGCGACGAAATCGCACGAAGTCCACGCCGTCCTTGCTCGTCGCGAACGTCACGTTCCACTTGCCGGCACCGAGCTCGATCACACCGACGCCGTCGTCCGCATCGATCGCCGCCGGATCCTCAGCACCCGGATACGCGGAGTCGAACATGAAGAGCCGGCCTCGCCGCGGCACGCGAGCTTGGCCGTCGAGGTCGCGACCGCGGTGACCGAGCACGCTGTCCCCGTCGGCAGCCGCACCGTCGCACGCACGCAGAGGATCCCGCTGCCACAACGTGCCGAGGCCGCCGTCATCGCGTGGGTACGCCAGGTCCAGATCCGAACCGTTCGTTTCATCCCGCTCCGGGCGTAGCACTGCGCTGATGCAAGCGGTGGTGATCCGCGTCGGCTCGAACGCCCGCCGATCCATCGTAGACTTCGCTCGATGAACCACCTCCGTGGATCCGTCTCGCTCGTGATCACCTCGCTCGCGATCGCGTGCTCGGACACCGCGCCCGCGCCCGCGCCGAGCAATGCGAAGCCGACCGGTCCCGCCGACGCGAAGACGAACGCGGAGCCGGCGAAGGAAGCGACGCCGGTCGAGGCGCCGATCACCGGCGACGCGGTCGTGCGGGCGGGTGCGCGTTTGTTCTTCGCACCGACGGGCGACGCGGGGTTCGAGCTACCGACGCTGGCGACGGCGCGCGGCATGGCGGTGCACGTCGTCGGCGAACAAGGCGGGCGGCTCGTGATCGAGACGCTGTCGAACCAGCCGCCCGAGCACCACTGCGCGGCCACGCTCGACAGCCTCGCGGACTTCCGCCTGCGGTTCCACGTGACGAAGGACGACCTGCTGCCGGTGCTCGCCGAGCCGATCGAGCACACGTTCGCCGACGGCACGAAGATCCGCGTGGGACCGGGCGTGGCGGTGCCGAGCGGTGCGACCGAGATCATCGCGCGCGGCACCTCGATCACCATGCCGGTGCCGGCCGAGCGCGTCGCACGATCGTACAAGCCAGGCGCGGCGTTTCTCGACGAAGGCGGCGACGGCAAGCTGGCCGCGCTCGACGGCCACGCGCTGACCTACGACAACCACACGCTGGCCGAGGATGCGTTGTTCGACGGCGGTGGCGGTGGCGCGACGCGGTTCGGCGTGACCGAGCGCAGCGACGATGCGTTGGTCACCGTGCGCAACGCGTGCCTCGAGGCGACGGTGAAGGTGTCGACCGAGCGGCTACACAAGCCCGTGTCGGGCCTGTACGCGATGAAGGGTCCTAGGGACTCGATCCCCGAGATGGCGCGCCACGCAGGTATCCCCGAGAAGGTCGATGAGGAGTCAGGGCACTTTGCCGCGAGTCCGTCCGGCGGCGCGTTCGCGGTCGGCGACGACGACGACGACGACGACGACGACGACGACGACGACGACGACGTGTG
>Ga0105048_10020823_pt1 | contig 10002 bp, 11 predicted proteins | sample MAT05_FD_78382 | JGI IMG/M metagenome (GOLD analysis project Ga0105048, IMG submission 78382) | Freshwater microbial communities from Lake Fryxell liftoff mats and glacier meltwater in Antarctica - MAT-05 | ecosystem: Environmental > Aquatic > Freshwater > Ice > Liftoff microbial mat | place... | reverse complement strand
TTCAGTGAGCGTTTAAAGTCCATAAGACCTCGACTCATCAGCAATGCCTCTCAGCACATCTAACTCGTCTTGGCACTCGCCTTCTAACGCCCACGCTTATCGGCTGTTGATTTTTAAAGAACTACCTTGCGCCGCCCCTAAGGACGCCGACAAAGAGATGGGATTTTGATTCGACTCTCAAGTCTTGTCAACCCCTTTGTGTACTGCTGGTGCTGTCTTCTCGAATCCATCACCTGCAGTGCAGCCTTGGATTCTGTCATGTCGTCCGGACCGCGTCAATGCCGAAATTTGACCTTCTGTCGATTCCGGTTTGGTGCGGTCACCTGAGCCCGGCCGACGCAGCCGGTCAATGTAGCACAGGTTTTGCGCGGTTTTGATGCATTGCATGGTGCGTGTGGCGGACAACGTTCTCGACTGTGGCTTGGGCTACCAGCCCCTGCTGCCCGGGATGGCCGCCGCTCGGGCTACACGTCAGGCGCTGCGACTGCGCTGCGCCCAGCGCTCATTCATGGCGAGCCAGGTGGCGGCGGGGTCGGCGCTGGCCAATGCCGGACCGATTGCCTTGGCCAGTCGTGTGGTGTCTGCCCGCAGCACACGCTGCTTGACCGATGCGACTTGGCTGGGGTGCATGGACAGGCTGCGCAGGCCCATGCCGAGCAGCAGATCTGTGAAGGCGATGTCGCCAGCCATCTCTCCGCAAACGCTGACGGCCTTGCCGGCCGCGTTGGCCGCAGCGACCACGTCGGCGATGAGCCGCAGCACAGCCGGATGCCATGGGTCGTAGAGGTGGGCGACGGCTTCGTCGGCGCGGTCGATCGCGAGGGTGTACTGGATCAGGTCGTTGGTGCCGATCGAGACGAAATCGAAGTGCTGCAAGAGGAAGGGCATCGTCATCGCTGCCGCCGGCACCTCGATCATGGCACCGAGTTCCACGTCGGTGAACGGAACACCGGCGTCCTGCAATTGCTGGCGTGCGCGCTCCAGCGCGTCCAGCGTGGCGATGATTTCGCTGCGATGGGCCACCATCGGGATCAGCACCCGCACCTTGCCGTAGGCGCTGGCCCGCAGGATGGCGCGCAACTGCTGCCGGAACATCGCTGGCTCTGACAGGCTCCAGCGGATGGCGCGCAGGCCAAGTGCCGGGTTCAGCGCGTGTTCGTGCCGCAATTCGTGCACCGCCATGCGGTCCAGCGGCTTGTCGGCGCCGACATCAACCGTGCGGATCGTCACCGGCAACCCGGACATGGCCAGCACGGCGGCACGGTAGGCCTCGAACTGTTCGTCCTCGTCGGGCAGCTCGCCGTTGCGGTTCATGAACAGGAACTCGCTGCGGAACAGGCCGACGCCGACGGCGCCCGCCTCCAGCGCGTTGACCGCGTCTCCCGGCAGTTCGATGTTGGCCAGCAACTCGATTGCCTGGCCATCCAGCGTGACCGACGGCATGTGCCGCAGCCGGTGCAGTCGGGCCCGCTCCAGTTCGCTTTCACGTTGGCGGAACCGGTACTCCTCCAGCACGATGGGCGTCGGATTGACCACGACCACACCGGTGTCGCCGTCGATGATCAGCCAGTCGTCCTGCCGCACCAGCCGGCTGGCCTCGCGCGCGCCGACCACGGCGGGAATGTCCATGCTGCGCGCCACGATGGCCGTGTGGGACGTGCGGCCGCCGACGTCGGTGACGAAGCCCTTGAATACGCTGCCCTTGAACTGCAGCATGTCGGCTGGCGCGATGTCGTTGGCCACCAGTACCAGCGGATCGCCGTTGCCCTGGTCGCGCGCGTGGCCCACCTGCGGCATCAGCGACTCTTGCTTGGCCAGCGCCCGCAGCACCCGCTCGGCCACCTGCTCGATATCGGCTTTGCGCTCGCGCAGGTACTCGTCGTCCATCTCGTCGAACTGACGCACCAGCACATCGGTCTGGGCGGTCATCGCCCACTCGGCGTTGTAGTGCCGCACCTCGATCCAGTGCCGGGTGGCCTCGGTCAGCATCGGGTCGTGCAACAGCATCAGGTGCACATCGAGCAACGCAGCCAGCTCGGGCGGCGCCTCGGGCGGCAGATCGTCCTTGAGCGTGGTGATCTCCTGCACGACCGTGTCGCGCGCATGACGCAGGCGCGCTACCTCGGCGGGCAGATAGGCAGCGTCGATGAAGTAGTGCGCCACGTCCGCCCGACTGGCGGCCACCAGCACGGCTCGGCCGATGGCGACCCCGCGGGAGACCGGCTGACCGAACATCTGGATGCTCATACGACGACTTTAGCAGCGCACCGGAGGGGGCGGGCAGTGCCAACCAGCAGGCGGGGATGACCCGGCTGTCGGCGGGGTCGGCCGGCCAGCCGGGGCCACAGCGCCTACTGGCCCTCGCCGAACCTGTCGTCGATCAACGCCAGCAGCGCACTCATGGCGGCCTGCTCGTCGGGGCCTTCGGTCTCCAGCTCGACTTCGCTGCCCAGGCCTGCGGCCAGCATCATCACGCCCATGATGCTCTTGGCGTTGATACGCCGGCCGCTGCGCGCCATGTGCACGTCGCACTGGAAGCTGCCCGCCAGCTTGGTGAGCTTGGCCGACGCGCGGGCATGCAGGCCCAACTTGTTACTGATTCTGGCGGTCGTTCGGATCATGGCTGGCAGGCTTCTGGGCCTGGTTCTGCGGTCGGGTGACGGCCACCGCCATCACGCCCTGGGCGGCGCCGGCCAGAGCCAGTGCCACCATGTCGTCCAGCGGCTTCTGGCGGTAGTTCAGGGCGCGCCACAGCATCGGCACGTTGACGCCGGCCACCACGCGCACACCGGGCTGCTCGGCCAGCTGGCGGGCGATGTTGCAGGGCGTGGCGCCGAACACATCGGTGAGGATCAGGGTCTCAGCCGTGCCCAGCGTGGCCAGCCGCTGCTGCGCCTCGGCCAGCGCCACATCGCCGGTGGCGGTGGCAGACACGTCATACACCGCCAAGGCCCGATCGGCCTCCGGGAAGGTGTGCAAGGCCGTCTCGCGCAGGGCACTGGCAAGCGGTGTGTGGGCAATGATGAAGAGGCCGATCATGGCGGGGAGTGCGAGGCGCAACCCATTATCAGCGTGCCGCCTGCAAGGCTGGCGCACGATGCTGCCGCCAGCGCCATGCGTTGAGCCACAGGAATGACAGCGCGCAGGCCAGTGCAAAGCCTGCAAAGGCCGCCTGGTAGGCCGGCACCAGGCCCCAGCCCAATGCGCGCAACGCATCGATGGCCAGGCCGATGCCCCACTGCAGCAAGAAGACGCCAGAAAAGATGACGAAGTTGAAGGCCGACAAGGCCCTGCCGGCCAGTGCCGCCGGGAACACCTGCGCCACCGCCGGCTGCGCCAGCGACACCACGCTGGTGGACACGCACCACAGAGCCCAGAGCCAAACGCTGGCGTGCTGCGCCTGCCAGACGATCAGCCCCAGCAGCAGCACGCCCAGCGGCCACACCCGCGCAATCAAACGCTCGCCGGCCCAGCCCGCCCGCGTGAGCAGCGGCATCACCAGCCCCCAGCAGAAGAAGGCCACCAGCATCGCCAGGTTGACCAGGAACAAGGCCTGAGCGGCCTGTACCGGGCTGCGACCGCCGACCTGGGTGAGCCACGGGCCGATCCAGAGCGACTGCATGGCGATCATCCCGCCGTAGGCGAAGAATCCCAGCGGCGCTACCCGCAGGAAGGCCGGGTGGCAGAAGACCTGGCGGTAGCCTGCAGCTGCGGCGGGCACGGGCGTGCCCCGTTCGGCCGATGGCGCCGCGTCGCGCGGCACCAGCAGAGCCACACCCACCATGGTCAGCGCCAGGCACACCGCCACGGCCATGAACAGGCCACGCCAGCCGAACAGCGGCAGCAGCCACTGCACCGGCAGCGTGGACGCCAGCATGCCCAGCGAGCCCGTCATCAGCATCCAGGAATTGGCTCGCAGCTGCGCTCCAGTTGAAAAGTGGTGGCGAAAGCAGGTCAGCGGTGCCATCAGGCAGGCCGATACGCCGACACCGATCAGCAGGCGCGCCAGCAGCAACTGCGGCAAGGTGGCCGCCGCAGCGAATGCGATGCAGCCGCACACGGCCGCCGTCAGGCAGGCCAGCAGCACCCGCTGCGGACCCCAGCGGTCGAGGGCGCTGCCCAGTGGCAGCTGCATCAGCGCAAAACCCAGGAAGTAGGCGCCGGCCAGCAGCCCCAGCTGGCCGGCCGCCAGGCCCAGCTCGGAACTGAACACCGGTGCCAGCGTGGCCGTGACGGCGCGCAGCAGGGCCGCGAAGAAATAGACGGCGGCAAACGCCAGGAAGATGGCGAGCGCCCGGCGCAGGCCCGGGCCGGCGCCTGCCATGCTCAAGGCAGCACCTTCAGGGCCTCGAAGAACGGCGCGGCACGTGCATCGTCGGCCTGCGGGCCGATCACCGCTGCCTGGTACACCCGCGTGCCGTGCGCGAACACCTGCACCTGCTCGGCCACGGCCTGGCCGCCTGGCAGCCGCCCCTGCAGGCGCCAATGCCTGGCGGCAGGCTGGGGGGTCATGCCTGGCACCAGGGCTGGCCGTTCCGCGTCGACCCGGCCCTGCACGTTGGCACGCGCCGCCTGGCCCAGCGCCTGCAAGACCGGCACCACCCGGGCCGGATCGCCCAGCTCGGCAGAGGCCAGCGCGAAGGTGTGCTGGTCGGCGCTGCAGGCCAGCATGGTCAGCACCACAGGCTGACCGGCCAGCACCACCTGGCGCTGCTGGCTGGCCGGCTTGCAGGGAAGTGCGGCCACCAGCGACCAGCCCTCAGGCTGCAGCTGGCGCCAGTCGAGTGCGGCGGTGCAGCCAGTCACCAGCGCCGTCGCCAGCCCAGTGGCCAACAGCGCCGCCGCCAGCAGCGCCCTGCGCCGGGCGTCGCCTTCGCGCGCACCTGTTCGGCCGCTCCAACCGTGGACTTGAGACATCCGCTGGATTATCCCGACCCGAAGCGTGCGAGGCTGCCGTGACGCTTGTCACGGGCGACCAAATGACGGCTGAAGCAGCGGTTGTTGCACAGATGGCACGCGGCAACATGCGGGCTCACCGGTTCGCCGCTGACCACCCTGCCGGACCCGAACCCACCATGTTGCTTGACACCACCTTGCCCATGCCCAACCTGCCCCACCAGTTGCCGCGGCCGCCGGCGCCCGCGCCGGCTGCGCCAACCCATCCGAGCCTGGGCGATGTGGTGGCCCGCATCGGCGCCGAAGTGTCGGCACCGCTGACCGCCGCGCTCGACCGGGTGCTGGCGCTGGCCAGCACCGGCCGCATCGACCGACCCGGACTGCAGGCACTGCGCAGCGAGATCGACGGCGCGCGCCGGGTGGGCCTGCGCGGGCAGCAGATCGCGCGTCTGGCCAGCGGTGAAGTGCGCCAGAGCGTGGAGCGGCTGGATCTGCCGCAGAGTCTGCGGGCCGTGCTGGACGGCCAGCCCGCGCATGCCAACGGCCAGGCCATCACCGTGCCGCAGGCACCCACCCGGGCCGAGGTGCTGTGCGATGCCAGCCTGCTGCATGCGGTGCTGGACGCCGCTGCCGCCTGGAGCGGCGCGCTGGCGCGCACCACCGTGGATTGGCGCATCGACATCAAGCCCTGGCCGGTGCGGGCCCGGGTGACCTGCCGTCTGGCCCACCCGAACGCCGGCGCTGCAGAATCAGCCCCGGAGCTTGACACGCTGGACTGGCTGATGCTGCGCTACACCGCCGACATCGCCGGCGTGCTGGTGCAGCGCCAGGACAGCCCCAGCCACACCCAACTGACGCTGGAATTCCTGAACACGGTGAACAGCACGCTGGAGGGCGCCGCAGCGGTCGATCTGGTGGCCGCCGGCGATGGCGGCCACCAGTCCATCGCCGGTTGCCAGGTGCTGGTGCTGGCCTCGCAGCGCAGCACACGCCAGCGCCTGCGCGAGGCCCTGCACGGCCAGGACCTGCTGATCGACCATGTGTCGACCGTGGCCGATGCGGCGCTGTACTGCCAGGACGGCGCACCCCAGGTGCTGCTGTTCGAGTCGGCCTTCCAGGGTGAGGCGCTGGCGGCCCTTCTGGCCGACCTGGACCGCAGCGCACCCGGCGCGGTGCTGATCGAGGTGCTTCCGGCCGGGCAGGACTGCGAGATGAGCGCGGTCGGCATCAATCCGGTCACCCGGCTGGGGCTGGACGCCCTGCGCAACATGCTGGTGCCGGTGATGGTGCTGGAGCTGGGGCGCGCGGGCCACGGCTGACCGCACCGCACCGCAGGGGCCTGGGCCTGGGCCTGGGCCGGGCCTCAGCCGCCGAACACCTTGCGCAAGATGGCGCTGCCGGTGCCGAGCGGGTCCTGGCGGATCTTGCGCTCCTCCTCGCCGATCACCAGGTAGAGCCCGTCCAGGCTCTTGCCGGTGACATAACGCTGGATGTTGGCGTCATCACCCTGGAGCAGGCCCAGCTTGGCGGCCTTGCCGGCCACGGCATTGAACTTGCCGGCCAGCGCCACCTTCTCGGTGGCGCGTGTGACGATGGGCAGGAACTGTTCGGCCAGCGGGCCGCGCGTCTTGCGGGCAAAGAAGTCGGTGACCGAGGTGCCACCGCCGCGCACGATCTTCAACGCATCGTCCACCGACATCGACTTGACGGTGTTCACCAGCAGGGTGCGGGCCTGCGGCACGGCGGCCTCGGCGGCGCGGTTCATCGCGGTGACGAGCTCGTCCACCTTCCTCTGACCGCCGGTGGCCTTCAGCAGCCGGGCGGCATCGTTCAGGAAGCCCGGCAACGCGATGCGCACCTTGGGATTGCCCAGAAAACCGTCACTGCGGCCGAGCAAATCCACCGCCGCGTTGGCGCCGCGCTCCAGCGCAGTGCGCACGCCTTGCGCCGCCTCGGATTCATTGAACCCGGCGGCCCGGACCGGGTAGACCACCCCCCAGCCGGTGATGAACACCCCTGCCGTAAACTGCCTGCGCTGCATCGAATTTCTCCGCATGTCCGTGTCCCGCCGCCATCTTGCCACCGCCGCCGCCGCCGTCGTTGCAGTCGTTGCCGTCGTGGCTGCCGGGTGGCTGGCCATCGGCCACAGCGCCACGCATGAACCCGCGCCGCAGGTGGACTACACCCTGCTGGACGGCAGCAAGCGCAATACCGCACAGCTCCAGGGCCAGGTGGTGCTGGTGAACTTCTGGGCCACCAGCTGCGCCACCTGCGTGGCCGAGATGCCGCAGATCATGGCCACCTACGAGAAGTACAAGGGCCAGGGCTACCAGACCCTGGCGGTGGCGATGCGCCACGACCCACCCGCCTACGTGTCCGACTTCGCGCAGTCGCGCAGGCTGCCCTTCGGAGTGGTCATCGACAACACCGGCGCCATCGCCATGGGTTTCGGCGATGTGCGGCTGACGCCGACCAGCTTCCTGATCAACAAGCGCGGCGAGATCGTCAAGCGCTATGTGGGCACGCCGGATTTCGAAGCGCTGCACACCCTGGTGGAAAAGCTGCTGGCCGAGCGTTGAGGGGCAACGGCGCTGGGTCAGTTCAGCCCGGCGCCGGCAGCCTGCTGGTCGGCGTGGTAGCTGCTGCGCACCATCGCACCCACGGCAGCATGGCTGAAGCCCATCGCCTGCGCCTCGGCCTCGAACATCTTGAAGGTGTCGGGGTGCACATAGCGGCGCACCGGCAAGTGGTGGCCGCTGGGTGCGAGGTACTGGCCGATGGTGAGCATGTCGATGCCGTGGGCGCGCATGTCGCGCATCACCTGCAGGATCTCGTCATCGGTCTCGCCCAGGCCCACCATGATGCCGCTCTTGGTGGGGATGTGCGGGAACAGCGCCTTGAACTTCTTCAGCAGATTCAGGCTGAAGGCGTAGTCGCTGCCCGGACGTGCCTCCTTGTACAGGCGCGGCGCGGTTTCCAGATTGTGGTTCATCACGTCGGGCGGGGCGGCCCGCAGGATCTCCAGTGCGCGCTCGTCGCGGCCGCGGAAATCGGGCACCAGGATCTCGATGCGGGTGGCAGGTGATTGCGCGCGCACCTGGCGGATGCAATCGACGAAATGGCCGGCGCCGCCGTCACGCAGGTCGTCGCGGTCGACGCTGGTGATGACCACGTACTTCAGCCGCAGCGCGGCGATGGTCTTGGCCAGGTTGGCGGGCTCGTCGGCGTCCAGCGGGTCGGGCCGGCCGTGGCCCACGTCGCAGAACGGGCAGCGGCGGGTGCACTTGTCGCCCATGATCATGAAGGTGGCCGTGCCCTGGCCGAAGCATTCACCGATGTTCGGGCAGCTGGCTTCTTCGCACACGGTGTGCAGCTTGTGCTCGCGCAGGATCTGCTTGATCTCGTAGAAGCGGGTGCTGGAGCTGCCGGCCTTCACCCGGATCCAGTCGGGCTTCTTCAACGTTTCTGCTGCCACCACCTTGATGGGGATGCGCGCGGTCTTGGCCTGGGCCTTCTGCTTGGCCGTGGCGTCGTAGGTGGCGGCCGGCTCGGCCTGGCGGGTGGTGTTGTCGGTGGCCATGGTGGTGCGTGCCCGCAGGCGGTGGAAGGGTCAGGGCGTGAACTGCGCGGCGAGGCGGCTGCCCAGTTGCTGCGCCACTGTCGCCCAGTCAGTGCAAACCCCGAGTCTAGCGAGGTCGACGGTCTGCAGGCCGGCATGGCCGCAGGGGTTGATGCCGGCAAAGGGTGCCAGGTCCATCGCCACGTTCAGCGCCACGCCGTGGTAGGTGCAATGGCGGCTGACCTTGATGCCCAGCGCCGCCACCTTGCCCAGGCCGGCAAACGGGTCGCCGCCCGGCGCGGGGCCGGTGAGCCTGGCGTGGCTGTACGGGTCGGCCAGGCGCACGTAGATGCCGGGAGCGCCGGCCACCCGGTGGCCGGTGATCTGGTGCAGTTCCAGCACCTTCAGCACCGCTTGCTCCAGCCGGTAGACAAACTCCTTGACGTAGATGCCCAGGCGCCGCAGGTCGACCAACGGATAGGCCACCACCTGGCCGGGGCCGTGGTAGGTCACCTGGCCGCCGCGGTTGCTGGGCACCACCGGGATGGCGCCGGGGTTCAGCAGGTGTTCGGCCTTGCCGGCCAGGCCCTGGGTGTAGACCGGGTCGTGCTCGACCAGCCACAGCGCGTCGGGTGTGTCGCCGGTGCGGGCGTCAGTGAAGGCGCGCATGGCCTCCAACGTCGGCGCATAGGGCTGGCGCCCCAGGGTGCTGACCTGCATGCAGCAGCCGGCGCTACAGCACCACCTTGACCATCGGGTGCGTGCTCAGCGTGCGGTACAACTCATCGAGCATCTCCCGGCTGGTGGCGGTGACGGTGAGCGTCAGCCCCAGGTACTTGCCGCCGCTGCTGGGGCGCTGCTCGACGGTGCTGGCGTCGAAGCCCGGGTCGAACTGGCGCGCCACCGCCACCATGGCTTCCAGGTAGCCCGGTGCCTGCGCACCCATCACCTTGATGGGGAACGCGCTGGGGTAGGTGATCAGCGATTGCCCGGGCGGGATGGGGGGCGTGACAGCGGCCATGGCAGACAGGTGGGTGCTCAGATCGACTGTTCAAGCTTGGCGCGCTGGTAGGCCTCGTGCAGGCGCGCGTACACCGGTCCGGGCTTGCCGCGCAGCGCGCCGTGGCCCACCAGTTCGCCGTCCAGCCGGGTGACGGGCAGCAGCTCCTTGGTGGCCGACGTGAGGATCAGCTCGTCGGCAGCGCGCACGTCGCTCTCGGCGATCGGCCGCAGGTTGTAGGCGATGCCCATCTCTTCGCACAGTTCGGCCAGCAGGTCGTAGCGGATGCCTTCGAGCACATGCTCGCTCTTGGGCGGGCCCAGCAGCGCGCCCTCCTGCACCACCCACACGTTGCTGGCCGCAGCCTCGGTGAGCCAGCCGTCGCGGAACATCACCGTCTCCGCCGCGCCATGGTCGGCCGAGATCTGCCGCGCCAGCACATTGCCCAGCAGCGAGATGCTCTTGATGTCGCCGCGCTCCCAGCGGAAATCCCGGGCGGTGACGCAGGCCACGCCCTGGTGGCGCTGCTCGGCGGACGGCGACTTCA
>Ga0105048_10020822_pt1 | contig 10002 bp, 10 predicted proteins | sample MAT05_FD_78382 | JGI IMG/M metagenome (GOLD analysis project Ga0105048, IMG submission 78382) | Freshwater microbial communities from Lake Fryxell liftoff mats and glacier meltwater in Antarctica - MAT-05 | ecosystem: Environmental > Aquatic > Freshwater > Ice > Liftoff microbial mat | place... | reverse complement strand
TGAAAACCGGGGCAGGGACTTCCTGCCCCCTATCCACCATGGCACTTACCACTGCAATGAAGGCTTCGCGGCCATCCGCAATCGCCGCGAGCGCGGTTGCACCATCCGCCACCACGCCGGAAATGTCGGGCATGGTGAACATGAAGCCGCCACCGTCTGCCGCATCAATGGGGCTGACTACATGGCTGTAGGCCTCGAAGGAGAAGGCGGGTTTCACGTTTGCAATGGTCTTGACGGTCATGGCTTACTCCAGAATTTGGTCGATCAGCGCCACAAAGCGCTTGATATATATGGCCTTGATGGGCCGGTGTGCGGGTATGGACAACGGATCTTTTACCGTTGGGTGCGAAAAAACGTGGTGACTGCCCCCGGTGCTTCGCACTTCCATGCCGTACTGTCTGGCTACCGAGAGTAGCTTTGCCATGGCCCAATCGTTGGGGTTTTGGCGCATCGCGCTCAGCAACTTGGTTGCCGTATTCATTGTTTCAATGATAGCGCCAGCAATATCATCTTGCAAGTGCGACATGTTGGCCTGTGCGACATGTAGTCCGATCGTCGGCTCATCCAATATGTACAGGGTGCTGCCGTCGGCCAGTGTCAGCGCCGCCTCGAAGCTCTCGGCCAGAAAAAGGAGCCGCCGAGCGGGCGCGCCGATGTCATGGTCTCTTGTGCTTGCCACGAAGGTCGTCACCATGCCGTCACTCAATTGGGCACGTCCTGCTGGCGTTGGAATTCGGCTTGTTTCATGGCCATGTACGCGGCGCCATCGACTTCATGCAACTGGCGCGGGTATTGCTCGGTCGCTCTGAACCAGGCTTGCAGGCGCTGGTTCATTTGGTCTGGCGCGTCATGTTCCAGGTAGGTATCGAGCGCCAGGTAATACCGCATCGCATTGCGTTCCACCAAGCCGCGCATGCCGCCCACCAGGGCGCTACTGTCGCTGCCGGCATCCGGCGCGCGCGAAAAACCCACCTTGTCGCTGCCCACGGTCGACAAATAGGCCAGCATCGCCAAGCGCCCCGCAAAGTTGTAGCTGTAGGAATAGGTCAGGTGGATAAAGGTTTTGTCGCCCGGCACGGCAACGGCCTCCAGCGCAATGCGGTAGTCGCTGGTCCCCAGGGGTCCGTCCTTGGCCAGCATGACTGTGTCGAAATAGGCTGGGGTATTGGCAGACACGCGGTAGGCAAAGTCGACACGCGAGGCCGTGGCCAGCTCCTCGGGCGTCTTCTTTCCGACAAAGACGCGCAGCATCGGCCCATCCGGACCGGATTGCGCGCGGCAGTATTTGGTGTTGATGTGAAGAGAGATCACGTCGCACCAATGCGCCGGATCGCTGAGCGCACGACGGACCTGATCGAACGTGTGCGGCACGACGGCATGGATGTTGCCCGTCAGGCGGTCCGGAGTCTCGGTCGACGCAATGACCAGCGGCCGCCCGTAGGGGTTGACCCGCAACGGCTCACGCAAGGCCGCGTAGGTCGTGCGCAGGGCCAGCGCCCGATCAGTCGCGGCCAGAGCCGGCACGGGAACCTGCGTGGCTATCACAAGCAGCAGTACGGAAACGGCCACTGACAACCAGGCCGCGCGGCGCGCCGCCCACCCCGGTGCGTCAAGCACCGGTCGGGACGAGTCTGACATGTCGATGTGACCCCCGGCGCTCAGCGACGGTTTACGCTTGGCGCAGTAGTGCTTTTGGCGGGGTCGCCCTTGGCATGCGAGGCGCCCTCCTTTTCCGCGCGTCGCAACTCCTCGGCCACCTCTTGCGTCTCCGGTTTGGCCTTGCGCGCGGCTTCTTCGACCTTGCCCGACTGTGCGAATGCCTCTGCGGATTTCACGTAAGTACGGTTGGACTTGTAGTCGCCTTCGCCCTGAATCTGGTTGTCGGAGGTGGGGGATTGGCTTTTGGCAGGTGTGTTGGATGGCATGGTGGTGTGTCCTTACGGCGTGGGTTGAATGAAAAACTGGCTTGCGCACGCTTATGCGTTCAGCCATGTTTCATCCTAGACCGCAGATGCCCGGCGACTATCGGCGTGTATGCCAACTCCGTGTCGGACGAGACCGCATGTGGTTGCTTGTCGGCAACCCGTGGCAGGCTGTGCGCAATGTCGAGCAACTGCCACTGCGGAAACACCGCGTCCGCTGCCCTTACCGCTGGCCGTCAAATTGTGTTTGACTGAAGGGTGCAGCCGCCCTATAGTTTGACTTTGTAAAACCATTGGGCGGTCGCATGGAAACCGTACTCAGGAATTTTGGTAATAGCGTTGGCCTGGTGATTCCAAAACAGATTCGTGAGGCCCTGCACATGCAGGCGGGGCAGACCGTGCAATTGGAAACCTCGGCTCAAGGCCTGTTGATCCGTCGGGTGCACAAGTACACGCTTGACGAGTTGCTGGCGCAGTGCGATGCCAGTGCCGCAGCTCCCGACGAACAGTTCGCCGACTGGATCGACACACCCGCCGTGGGGCGAGAGGCGTGGTGAGCGCCCGGTTTTTCGACCGTGGAGACATCGTTCGCGTCAGCCTGAACCCCGCAGTGGGCCGTGAATTGCAGGGCGAGATGCGGCCGGCTTTGGTGCTGTCGCCGCGCAAGTTCAACACGCTGGGCACCGCCTTGGTCGCACCGATCACCCAAAGTGGCAACTACGCGCGTCATGCTGGCTTTGCAGTTTCGCTGATGGGCTGCGGCACCGAGACGCAAGGTGTGGTGCTCGTCAACGCGGTGCGCATGCTGGACCTGGAGCAGCGCGGTGCACAGAAGGTCGAGTCCGCTCCCGCAAATCTTGTCGCGGACGCGTTGGCCAGACTGCAGACAATTCTGGAGTAGCAGTGTTGAGGTCGGTCGGGGCGCCGACAGCGATCCGCTACAAGACCCGCTTCAGATACACCCCGGTATGGCTGTGCGGATTGGCTGCGACCGCTTCCGGCGTGCCTTGTGCCACAACCCGCCCACCACCCGCGCCACCTTCGGGCCCCATGTCGATGATCCAGTCGGCGGTCTTGATGACGTCCAGGTTGTGTTCGATCACGACGATGGTGTTGCCGGCATCGCGCAGGTGCTGCAGCACCTTGAGCAGCAGGTCGATGTCGGCGAAATGCAGGCCGGTCGTCGGTTCGTCCAGGATGTACAGGGTGCGACCGGTGTCGCGTTTGGACAGTTCCAGCGCCAGTTTGACGCGTTGCGCCTCGCCACCCGACAAGGTGGTGGCCGACTGGCCGAGCTTGATGTAGGACAGGCCCACATCGAGCAGCGTCTGCAGTTTGCGCGCAATCGTGGGCACACTCTCGAAGAACTTGGCTGCGGCCTCCACCGTCAGGTCCAGCACCTGCGCGATGTTGCGGCCCTTGTACAACACCTCCAGCGTCTCGCGGTTGTAACGCTGGCCGCGGCACACGTCGCACGGCACGTAGACATCGGGCAGGAAGTGCATCTCGACCTTCTTGACACCGTCGCCCTGGCAGGCCTCGCAGCGCCCGCCGGCCACGTTGAAGCTGAAGCGGCCCGGGCCGTAGCCGCGTTCACGCGCCATGTTCATCTCGGCCATCAACTCGCGGATGGCGGTGAACATGCCGGTATAGGTGGCCGGGTTGCTGCGCGGCGTGCGGCCAATCGGCGACTGGTCGACGTTGATGACCTTGTCGAAATATTCGATGCCCTGAATCTCCTCGTGCGCGGCCGGCTCGCCATGCGCGCGGTACAACTGGCGCGCGACTGCGGCATACAGCGTGTCGTTGACCAGCGTCGACTTGCCCGAACCCGACACGCCGGTCACGCAGGTCAGCAGGCCAACCGGGAACGCCACGTCGACACCCTGCAGGTTGTTGCCGCTGGCCTTGACCAGGCGGATCGCCTGCAATTGGCCCTGGGTCGCGACATGCTCGGCATTGCGCTTGGCCCAGGCCAGCGCCGCTTCGCTCGGTTTGCCGCCCTTGGAAGAGGGCTTTGCAACCGGCGGCTGTTGCGCCACCACCGGCAACCACGGCGTACGCCTGGATGGCACCTCGATACGCAGCACCTTGGCCAGGTACTGGCCGGTCAGCGACTCGGCGTTGTTGCGGATGTCGTCGAACGTGCCTTGCGCGACCACTCGGCCACCGTGAATGCCGGCGCCCACACCCATGTCGATCACATGGTCGGCGGCATGCATCATGTCTTCGTCGTGCTCGACGACCAGCACGCTGTTGCCGATATCGCGCAGGTGCTTGAGGGTCTCGATCAGCCGGTCGTTGTCGCGCTGGTGCAGCCCGATGCTGGGTTCATCAAGCACGTACATCACGCCAGTGAGGCCCGAGCCGATCTGCGAGGCCAGGCGGATCCGCTGCGACTCACCACCGCTGAGAGTCTCGGCACTGCGGTCCAGGCTGAGGTAGTTCAGGCCCACGTCGTTGAGGAATTTCAGGCGCAGGCCGATCTCGCGCACCACCTTGGCGGCAATCTCGCCCTTGGCGCCGTGCATCGTCAAGCCTTCGAAATAGCGCTGGCTGTCGCGCAAGGTGTCGTGGCTGACCTCGTAGATCGCGCGCGCCTGCCCGCCCTCGCCGATCTTCACGTGGCGGGCCTCGCGCCGCAGGCGCGTGCCACCGCACTCAAGGCAGGCCTGCGTGCTGCGGTAACGCGCCAGATCTTCGCGCACGAGCACCGAGTCGGTCTCTCGGTAGCGCCGCGCCATATTGGGCAACACGCCTTCGAACGGGTGCTTGCGGGTCAGCTTCTTGCCTTGCGAGGCGCCCGATTCCATCACGTAGCTAAATTTGATCTCTTCCGCGCCCGAGCCCTGCAAGACCGCGACCCGCGTCGCCTCGGGCAGGTCTTCGAATGCCGCATCGATGTCGAACTTGTAGTGTTTGGCCAGGCTCACGAGCATGGCGAAATAGTAGGCATTGCGCCGGTCCCAACCCTTGATCGCACCACTGGCCAGACTCAGTGTCGGAAATGCCACGACCCGCGCTGGATCGAAAAAATCCATCGTGCCGATGCCGTCGCAGGCCGGGCAGGCTCCCATCGGCGAGTTGAACGAAAACAGCCGCGGTTCGAGCTCGGCGATCGAATAACTGCACACCGGGCAGGCGAACTTGGCGTTGAACATGTGCTCGATGGGCGGCTGCGCGACGCCGTCCACCGGTGCCGGTGGGTCGAGTTCGACCACTAGCGCCCGTCCGTCGGCCAGCGCCAGCGCGGACTCGAAACTCTCGGCCAGGCGCTGGCGCTGCTGGTCGCGCGCAGCCATGTCGGAATCACCGCGCACCCGGATGCGGTCGATCACGACGTCGATGCTGTGTTTCTCGGTCTTCTTGAGCTGGGGCAGCGTCTCGACCTCGCAGATGACACCACCGACCCGAAAACGCACATAACCCTGTGCCTGCAACTCCGCAAATAGATCGACGAATTCGCCCTTGCGCTCGCGCACCACCGGCGCCAGCAGCATCAGGCGCGTGCCCGCGGGCAGGGCCAGCACGGCATCGACCATCTGGCTCACGGTCTGGGATTGCAAGGGCAGGTTGTGGTCGGGGCAATACGGCGTTCCGGCACGCGCGTACAACAGGCGCAGGTAGTCGTGGATCTCGGTCACCGTGCCCACGGTGGAGCGCGGATTGTGGCTGGTCGCCTTCTGCTCGATCGAGATCGCCGGGCTCAGGCCCTCGATCATGTCGACCTCGGGCTTGTCCATCAGTTGCAGGAACTGCCGCGCGTAGGTGGACAGGCTCTCCACGTAGCGGCGCTGCCCCTCGGCATACAAGGTGTCGAACGCCAGACTCGACTTGCCCGACCCGCTCAGGCCGGTGATCACCACCAACTGGTTGCGCGGTATGTCGAGATCGACGTTTTTCAGGTTGTGCGTGCGAGCGCCTCGAATGCTGATGAAGCGCCCGCTAGCAGGGTTGGATGGATGGGGTGAATCGCGATCGGCAAGGGACATGGGGCTGGGGCACGGGCCTGATTCGACCCAGAAGAGTCAAACCGGCATGCGCCAAAAGTAACCCTCCATGATAGGCGCATGACGCCGCCTGCGCAGCCGGTTCAGCGCCAGCGCCCTACACTGCAGCAACACCCGCGACGGGTGCACCGCCAGACGACTCCATGACATCCACCGCCAGACTGCGCCCTATCCCCAAGGAACTAGTGCTGCAACTCGATACTTTCGAGGGCCTGCGGCTGGAGCAGATTGTGTTGCCTGAATCGAGCGCGGATCGCGCGCAGGCACGTACAACGCTGCTGGGCAGCGCCTACCTGGGCTTCGACACCGAGGTCAAGCCCACGTTCACGGCCGGCGAGCCGCTGCGCGGACCCGATGTGGTGCAGTTTGCAACCGGCACGCAGGCCTATGTGTTGCAGATGTTTGACGAGGAGAACGTCGCGCTGGTGCGCGAGGTGCTGGCCGCGCGCGACGTGGTCAAAGTGGGGTTCGACCTGCGCAGCGACCAGAAACAGCTGATGCACCTGCTCAAGGTCTACGCCCAGCCCCTGCTGGACCTGGACTTCGTGTTCAGTGCGCGCGGTTATCCGAAGTCCATCGGCGTCAAGGCCGCGATCGCGTTGCTGTACAACCGCCGGCTGCTCAAATCCAAACGGGTCACCACGTCGAACTGGAGCGTTCGCACGCTCGATGAGCGCCAGATCCTGTACGCGGCCAACGATGCCTACGCGGCATGGGCGGTGCTGGACGCGCTGGCTCTGCCCCGGCATGAACTGCCGATCTGGGCCGGCGAGCCTGCCGGCTGATTTCGTATCACGCCGCCGTCACTGGCGCACGCATTGCATCAGGCTGCCCTTGCCTGGCGGCTCGGTGGTTTCCGTGATGGCACACGACATCGCGCCACACATGCAATGGGCGATGCGGCTGGACATGCCGCTGATGGGGGTCGGCGCCGAACACTGGCACGCCGGCGCCGACATGACACTTTGCGCCTGGGCCGGCGCACCGCGCAGCACCAGAGCGGCGGCAGCGGCGACAACAAGCGTCCCGAGCCCCAGCAGGCCGGCAGCGCGCAAGGACATGGACTTCAGGTTTCTGGGCATGGTGGGTTCTCCTTTTGACACGCACGTCACGGCGCGATCCGCCGCATTCGCCGCACCCGCCCACGCTAACACGGCCGCGCGGCAGGCGCACAGGCGTCACCTGGCCCGATGCGAAAATGCCGCATGTCCACCACACCGGCCGAGGCCCGCGCAACCGAACTTGCCATCACCACAATCGACCTGTCACCCGAGAACCATATCGCCCGTCTGCATCGCGCGGTAATTGGACCGGTCGGCGCCGACTACTACCTGCCGGTGCTGGCGCGCCTGGACATGCGCGATCAGGCGATACCGATCTGGAACTGGGCCGCCTGCCTGTGCACACTCAATTGGATGGTGTTCCGGGGCCTGTGGGCTCCGGCTTTGTCGTATATCGCTGTCGTGCTGGGCGTGGCCATGGCCGTGCTGGTGCTCACGCAATTGGCCGCACCCATGGCCGACTCGATCCAGTGGAGTCTGTGGGCCGGCGCCATGACGCTGGCTCTGCTGGTGCCCGGTCTTTTCGGCAACGCCTGGCTCTATGCGGTCTACCGCAAACGCCTGGCCAGAGCCTTGTCGGGCACGGCATCGGTGCAGGACGCCTGCGCGATGCTCAACCGCCAGGCCAGCTCCTATTCGCGCCTGATCTGGATCGTGCTCGTCAACCTGATACTGGCCGGCCTGTTGCTGGCAGCGTGGCTGGCGCTGCCAACCCGGCACCGGCAAGGCCCGGTCGACGGCGATGTGGTGTCAGCGGTACCGGCAGTATCGGCGGCAGCGGCAGGTGCGAGCGCCGCGTCTGCGCCTGCACAGGGAGCTATCGCGACGCCCGCTTCCGCGGCGGCCAGTGCCCCCGTCGGCAACGCCGCACTCCCGACACCTGCCATCGAGGCGCCGCCGGCTTCCGAGATGCGACGCTCCACCCGGTTCGGCGAAACGCCGCGCACACCGGTTGACATTGCGCCGCGCGCCGCCTTGTCCGATGCCGCGCCAGCCAGGCCGGCGGCAAAAGAGGCGACCGGGCGTTTCATCATCAATGTGGGTCTGTTTGCGCAAGACGACAACGCGCGCCGGGCCGCCGCCAAATTGCGCGACGCCGGCTTGCCGGTCATCACGCAGGAGTTGCAGCGTGCCAGCGGCAGCCTGACCCAGGTGCGGGCCGGGCCGTTTGCGACCCGCACCGAGGCGGGCGACGCAGCGCAGAAGATCCGCGCTCTGCAATTGGACGCGGTGGTGATCCGGCAGTGATGCGGCAGTGATGCGGCAGGCTGTCGGCGCGTCAGGCGCCTGGCGCCGGCGCATGGCTGAGCTCCAGCAGCCAGGCCTGGAACAGCGCCACCACCGCACTGTGCGCGGGTTCACGCAAGGCGCGTTCGCGCGGTTCGACGAACCAGTAACCATGGGCGGCGGTCAACTCATGCGTATCGAGCCGGCGCAGGCGGTGATCGGACAACTCGCGCGCCACCATCGGCGCGTCGACCACGGCGACGCCGGCGCCCGACACGGCCGCATTGATCGCCTGGTCCATGGTCGAGAACGCGATCCCCGGGCGCACGTCGATATGCCGGATACCGAGCGAGGCGAACCAGTTCTCCCACAGCGGCAAACGTTTGCTGCCCGCCAACACATGCAGCAGAGTTGCCGTCTCCAGCGCCGGCACGATGCCGTCTTGCCACAACTCCGGGCTCGCCACCGCCACGTATTGCTCCTGACGCAATAGCCGGCAATGGCCCTTGGTCCAGGGCTGGTCCAGGAACAGCACCAGGCAGTCGTATTGCTGGGCATCGCGCTGGTTGGCCACAGCATTGGTCGTGATGGTCAGGTCGATGTCCGGATGGCGGTTGTGAAAGGTGCGCAGGCGCGGCGCCAGCCAGCGCGATGCAAAGGTCTCCGGCACGTTGACCGAAATGCGCTGGCGCGCGCCCAGATGACCGATCTGCTCCACCGCGTCCTGAATCGTTCCGAACGCGGCGTCCAGGCTTTGCGCCAGCAGGCTGCCCGCGGGCGTGAGGATCAGCCCCTGGTAGTGGCGCACAAACACCGGCTTGCCAAGCCAGTGCTCTAGTTGCTTGATCTGCCGGCTGATTGCGCCTTGCGTTACATGCAGGCTTTCGCCGGCCCGGGTGAAGCTGCCGGTACGAACGGCCGCATCGAAGGCGCGCAGGGCATTCAGGGGTGGCAGCTTCTTCATGGCAGCGACCGGGCCGTCAACATGGGCGGGGAAAAAGAAGACGCTGGCGTCCGGATCAGGGAACGACGCTGTCGATCATCAACACCAGTTTGCCAGAGCCGAGATCGACCGGGCCGATCTGCCCCGTCAGGTCACCGCTGCGCGGCGTAGCGTCACCGCTGGCCGATATGCGGGCGCCGACGATCACCTTCGGGAAGCCCGACAAGCGCAACTGCGGCGCCATCGCGCTGCTGTCGTCCAGCGTGAATTCAAACGGCAGATCGCCCGCCGGCCGCTTGATGATGGCCAGCGGCATGCGGGGCCCATCGACCGCGCGGGCAAACACGAACACCGTATCGGTCGGGCGCACCCGCTTGGCCAGAACGCTGGTCACCTGGACTTCGCCACTGACACGGCCGGTCGCACCGGCAGCCGTCTTGGCCGACGCTGCGCCGCCATCCTTCGAACTGGCTGCGGACGCCGATTTGTCGGCAGCCAAAGGCTCCGGCTGCCCGCTTTGAGCCGCCGCGGCCCGCGCCTGCTGCAAGCTGTTGTCCAGCCCGGCGGCGAACTCGCCGCCCGGTGGCGCGAGCGTCTTGGCCTGGCTCCAATAGTTGATGGCGCCCGCAAAGTCGCGCCGCTCCAAGGCCCAACTACCGGCCATCGTCAGCGCCTTGAGGTTTTTCGGTTCGAGTTGCAGCGCCCGCATCACCAGGCGCCCGGGCTCACCCTCCATGCTCTGGCCTTGCAACATGGCCAGCACGTCGGCATGGTCGGCCAGCAGTTGCGCGTTATCGGGCGACAAGGCACGCGCACGCGTGTAGGCCCGGTTCGCTTCC
>Ga0105048_10020820_pt1 | contig 10003 bp, 8 predicted proteins | sample MAT05_FD_78382 | JGI IMG/M metagenome (GOLD analysis project Ga0105048, IMG submission 78382) | Freshwater microbial communities from Lake Fryxell liftoff mats and glacier meltwater in Antarctica - MAT-05 | ecosystem: Environmental > Aquatic > Freshwater > Ice > Liftoff microbial mat | place... | reverse complement strand
CCTTTGTTTTATAAAATGTTTTAAGGATGGGCTTCTTACTCACAAAGTCTTCCTTTGGTCCGGTTACCCATTCACTGTTATTCATATAAAGGCTACGCAGGTTATATTCATCTACTTTTGTTAGGGAGAGACCGATCATATCTTTATACCTGTCCACCCCAAGAGAATCTTTATATCCCATACGGGCACTGTCTAAAAACTCCGCTTGCTGTATAATAGCTTTTCTGCTAAAAGGCCTGAGTGTAGAAAAATTAAGATTGGTATTGGTTTGTTGTTTAATTTCCAGCCTGTCTATAAAATGATATTCTTTGGCACACTGGTTCAAATAGGTTGACTGTGCAAAAGCGGATACCGGACAAACAAAAAAAATAAGTTTGAAAAAGCTTTTAATAATTTGCATGGAGTTATGGTTAATTTATAAATCTTTAAATTTAAGATATGCAAAAATACCTTTTTAAGAACATACAGGTAGTAAATGAAGGGGAAATAAAAACTGTAGATGTTTTGACAGACGGGGAACGCATCGAAAAGATAGCAGCCCAGATAGATACCAAAAGCAAAGTGCAGGAAATAAATGGAGAAGGCAAATATTTATTGCCCGGCGCCATAGATGACCAGGTGCATTTTAGAGAGCCCGGTCTTACACACAAAGCAACTATTTATACAGAAAGCCGTGCTGCCGTTGCGGGGGGTATTACCAGTTTTATGGAAATGCCCAATACAATACCCAATGCATTGACAAAAAAAATACTGGACGAAAAATATGAAATAGCCCGACAGTCTTCCCTGGCTAACTATTCTTTTTTTATGGGTGTGAGCAACGACAATGCAGAGGAAGTCATCCGCATCAATGATTTTAAAAAAGATATTTGCGGCATCAAAATATTTATGGGCAGCAGTACAGGAAATATGCTGGTAGATAATCACAACACTCTCAATCGCATTTTTAGCGAAAGCGAGATGTTGATTGCCACCCATTGTGAAGATGAAAGAATTATAAAAACCAATTATGAGGCTTTACAAAAATCGGGTACATTGCTTACGGCTAAGCATCATCCCATTATCCGCAATGATGAAGCCTGTTTTGAATCTTCGCTTATAGCCATCCAGTTTGCAAAAAAATACAATAGCCGCCTGCATATTCTTCATATCAGTACCCAAAAAGAATTGCAGCTTTTTGGAAATATGCTGCCCCTGGAAGAAAAAAGAATCACTGCAGAAGTATGTGTGCACCACCTGCATTTTACGGCCGATGATTATGAGCAATTAGGATATAAAATAAAATGTAACCCGGCTATTAAAGCACCTCATAACAAAATTGCTCTATGGGAAGCATTGCTGGACGATAGGCTGGATGTGATAGCCACTGATCATGCGCCACATCTTTTATCAGAAAAACTGCCTCCCTACGAAAAAGCCCATGCCGGCCTTCCACTGGTGCAGCATGCTGTGCAACTCATGTTGTATTATCACAGTATTGGACAAATATCTTTAGAAAAAATAGTGCAGAAAATGAGTCATGCCGTGGCCAATTGTTTCCAGATAAAAGACAGGGGTTATATCAGGGAAGGATATTTTGCAGACCTGGTGACGGTTAATTTAGCTAAACCGCAAATAATTACAGCAGAAAACATATTGTATAAATGCGGTTGGAGCCCATTACAGGATTTTAATATGCCGGCCACTATAGAACAAACGATGGTAAGCGGAAATATCGTATATGAAAATGGACACTTTAATGAATCATATAAAGGCCAACGATTATCATTTGACAGATCCTAAAATTAATTAATGGAATTAGATAAAACCACACTAAACGACCTTGCCATATTTACGGGTGAAGAAGACTTTTCTGTTTTTAGTAAACTAAACAATACTCTTACCACCAACGGTAAAGAACAGTTGAAAAAAAACCTGGCTACTCCCCTGCCCACCTCAGAAGCTATTAAAGATGTGCAGCACACCATACAGCTAATACTGCAAAGAGAAACGGAATGGCCCAAACAAATAAGCAATGGCACCATTATGGTGGTAGAACGTTTTTATGAATACAGCTTTGATCCTTTACCAAAAACGGTTTCTACTTTAACCGCCAACAGTTACAAGTTATTGCATGGCCCCGATTATTCGCTTATAAAATATTCTATCATTCATTGTTTTGATTTTATTAAAGGCATGTTATCGTTTACAGATAAATTTCTGCTCGAAAACACAGCAGCCCCTTTAAGAAAATTAATGGAGATAGCTGCCAAAACATTGGCCATAGAACAATTAGCCATTGTGCACAAATACAAAAATAGCAGCGAACTTACGATACCACAGCAGTTACAACTGGCGCAATTTCTTCGCTATCATTTTAAGCAAAATATGCTTACCCTCATATCCATTCATGCACAACTGGATGCATGGTATGGCATGGCCATGACCGTAAAAAAATACGAACTGGTTTTTCCGGAATTTATACAGAGCGAACAGCCTATACTGGATGTAAAAGGATTATACCATATTTTGTTGCAAAAGCCTGTTCCTTACAATTTGCATATGAACCCACAAAGTAATTTTCTATTTTTAACAGGGGCCAATATGGCCGGCAAAAGCACTTTTATTAAATCGGTGGGTGCTGCCGTATTCCTGGCACATGTAGGCATGGGTGTACCTGCACAGGAAATGAAACTAACCGTATTTGATGGCATGCTCAGCAATATTAATGTGATAGATAATATTGCTAAAGGCGAAAGTTATTTTTACAACGAAGTGCAGCGCATAAAAGCTACCATCACAAAAATAAATGATGGCAGAAAATGGCTGATACTGATAGACGAATTGTTTAAAGGAACCAATGTGCAGGATGCCATGAAATGCAGCACTGCGGTAATAGAGGGCTTGCTTAAAATAAAAAACTCTTTGTTTATTTTATCCACGCATTTATACGAAATAGGCGATGCACTTAAAGTACATCCCAACATGAGTTTCAACTATTTTGAAACCAGCACCGAAAACGGCAAACTAAGTTTTAATTATCAACTGCGCAATGGCATTAGCAACGATCGTTTAGGATACCTGATACTGGAACGGGAAGGAGTTGTAAAAATGCTGGAAGATTTATAAGGCTTTGCGTATATTGAAGTACTAAAATCTTACCCATGCTTGTAAAAACTTTTGGAAGTGCAGTTTATGGAGTAGAAGCTATCAGTATTACGGTAGAAGTAAATGTAGATAACAAGGGCAAAAATTATTATATCGTTGGCCTGCCAGACAATGCTGTAAAAGAAAGTTTGCAAAGAGTAGAGAGTGCAATTAAGAGTATCCGTTTTTCTATGCCCCGAACAAAACTGGTGGTAAACCTGGCCCCTGCCGATATTAAAAAATCAGGTTCAGCCTTTGATCTTCCCATAGCCATAGGCACACTCGGAGCCACAGAGCAGTTACCCCATCCCGAAAGATTGGAACATTTTGTAATTATGGGGGAGCTGAGTTTAGATGGAACCATCAGGCCCATTCGTGGTGCGTTGCCCATTGCCATACAGGCACGCAAAGAAGGTTTTGAAGGATTGATTGTTCCGGTTGCCAATGCCAGGGAAGCTGCCATGGTAAACAACCTGAAAGTGTATGGCGTAGAACATATCAACGAAGTGATTGGCTTTTTTAAAAATGAAGAAAGCCTGCAGCCTACCATCGTAAATACCAGGGAAGAATTTGCCTATGCACAAAATAGTTTTGATGTAGATTTTTGTGATGTGAAAGGACAGGAAAATATTAAACGTGCACTTGAGATAGCAGCAGCAGGTGGCCACAATGCTATTTTGATTGGCCCGCCGGGTGCCGGTAAAACCATGCTGGCAAAAAGATTGCCTACCATATTACCACCCCTTACTTTAATGGAAGCCCTGGAAACTACTAAGATTCACAGCGTGGCTGGTAAGTTACCGGAGAATGCAACGTTGGTGAGTAAACGCCCTTTCCGCAGTCCGCATCACACCATTTCTGATGTTGCACTTGTAGGTGGCGGAGGTAATCCACAACCGGGCGAAATTTCTCTTGCACATAACGGGGTGCTTTTTTTAGATGAACTTCCGGAATTTAAAAGAACCGTACTGGAAGTAATGCGCCAGCCAATGGAAGAAAGAAAAGTAACCATCAGCCGGGCAAAAGTAGCCCTGGATTTTCCTGCCAGCTTTATGCTCATCGCCAGCATGAACCCCTGCCCCTGCGGTTATTTTAATCACCCCGAAAGAGAGTGTACCTGCGGCCCCGGTGTAGTGCAAAAATATTTAAGCAGGATATCTGGGCCACTGCTGGACAGGATAGACCTTCATGTAGAAGTAACACCGGTAGCTTTCAGTGAGCTTTCTTCTACTCAACAATATGAAAAAAGCGAACACATCAGGGAACGGGTTATAAAAGCAAGAGAGATACAGGCAGAACGATACAAGTCACAGGAAGGCATATACGCCAATGCACAAATGAGCAGCAAAACACTAAAAGAAATTTGTGTAATAAGCACAGCCGGATCAAATCTTTTAAAAGTGGCCATGGAAAAACTAAACCTTAGTGCCCGGGCCTACGATCGCATTTTAAAAGTAAGCCGCACCATTGCAGACCTTGCCGGCAGCGAAGATATCAAGCCTGAATTTTTGGCGGAAGCTATACAGTACAGGAGTTTGGATAGAGAAGGTTGGGGAGGGTAGTGGATGGTCAATGGTCAATGGTGAAAGGTCAATGGTCAATTGTGACATTCACTGTTGACTTTTGACTTTTTACTTTTGACTTTTGACTTTTTACTTTTGACTTTTGACTATTGACTTTTGACTATTCGCAATTCATTATTCACTATTGACCTTCCCATCGCCAATTCATGTTTAACTTAACACCAGTTTTTATGAGCATTTTAAAAATCGCTGCAAATTTTTCCTGTTGTGGATTGATTAAATATCCCCATTTTTTGTCCACAACCTTTTAATATTTCCATCCCCAATTATTGGGTTACAAGAAATACATTTACAGTCATCAATAAAAATGTAAAGGGTCTAATTATAGACCCTTTACAAAATAATTTCGGTGTTGTGAAACGCTCCGATTTAAAAAGTAGCCTTGTTTGAAACTGGTCCGGTTCCAAACCGTTAAAAAACCAGATTGAATTGTCAACGAAGGGCTGCTTTTTTTTCTTGAAATAAAAGTAGTTAGTTCATTTAAGGATACAAAATATGGTATATATTATTTTGTACACAACCAATAAAATTATGTGGATATTAATATAATCTATATCTACAATTGATGCGCTATTATTTTATTCAGCCGGCCCAGCAAATGCTGGTAGTGGATTTAGCTAATTTTCAATTGTAAAACGTCGAATGGTTTGAAATTTAGTAATTTTAAAACAAATGAGTTTTATGTTGCTAAAAAAAGAAGTACTTAAGAGTATCAAAGAAATGCCAGATTACTTTACCGTTGACGATGCTATTGACAGGTTAATTGTATTAAGTAAAATAGAAATTGCACAAAAAGAAATAAAAGAAGGCAAAGGTCTAACCACAGGGCAGGCAACGAAAAAATTGGGGAAATGGTTAAAGTAACCTGTGCTCCATCTTCTATAAAAGATATCAATGCAATCGCAGCATATATTGCAAAAGATTCTATCAGCGCAGCATAGAATATGGTTGTTTTGTTTTTTGAAAAGGTGAAAATCTTAGATCAATTTTCGGAATATGGAAAACCTGTACCAGAAACAAAAAATCCGCAATTAAGAGAAATCCTCGCAGGCCACTATAGAATTATTTATGAAGTGTATTCCTTATCCCAAATAAATATCCTAACCGTGCACCATCAGTCGAGATTATTAAAAAATAATCCCTCATTTAAAAAACGATTGAGAAAATAGAGCCTTTTATTGGTAAGGTTGAGTCAAATCACTATTATATATCCACTTTCTTTTCTTCCTCTAACTCTGCTTTCTGCTCCGCCAGCTCCTCCCTTCTTTGAATCCTGCGCAACCATATTTCACCCTTATGCCTGGTAGGCACGGTATCTCCCAGTAATTTACCCCATGGTTTCATATCAGGCAGGCGATCGAAAATAATTTTTAAAATGGCTACAAAAGGAATAGATAAAAACATCCCGGCTATGCCCCACAGTGCAGCACCCAGCAATACTACCACAATAGAAAAGAAAGCATTTATCTTAACACGGGAAGAAACCAAAAAAGGAACCAAAAAATTATTATCAATAAATTGTATTAATGTGTAGGCTCCTATTACTCCAAGTTGGGTAGTAAAACCATCTTTGGTAACCGATGCAATAATAACAGGCAGGGCAATTGCCACAATACCGCCAATATAAGGAAGCATATTTAACAGGGCACCAATTACTCCAAGCAAAATAGCATAATCTACACCCAGCAACATTAATGCAACTGAGTTCATCACCGCTACTACCAGCGCTTCCATCAGCAGGCCTACCATATAACTTTGTATAGCCGATTTTGTTTCTACCAACACCTCAGAAACTTTTTGTGTATTTTCTTCTGCAAACACTTCATGAAAGAAATTAACGATGAGTGTTTTGTAAAAGAGCAAGAGGAAGGTATAAATAGGCAGTAAAAAAATAAGCCCCAATGTTCCCACTGCACCACCAAGTGCGCTACCCAATAATGACTGCCCGCTCTTAAGCATATCATCAATAACTTTTTGCTGTTTTTGAATACTAAAATTAAAATTATTAGATACCCATTGTTGAAAATGAACAAAATGCTCATTGAACTTTATTTTTAACTGGGGAAGATTTTCACCAAAATTCATAATCTGGCTGGAAATAAAATACAATATGCCTCCCACAACTAACAATGCCAGCAACAGTGAAAGAAAAATGGCAACAACTTTATGTATCCCTTTTTGTTGCAGTTTACTTACCATCGGGTTTAATAAAATGGCAATAATAAATGCAAAAGCAATAGGTGCTAAAATACCTTTTAAGTTAAAAAGAGCGAAACAAATAAGCACGAGCCCAAAAATGATGACTGTACTTTTTATGTAAAAGGGATATTGCTTAGCAGGTTGATCCATTTGATGCAGTTATTAATTATAAGATTGTTTAAATAATTTTTATGAAGATAATATTCCAATGCCAATAGCGTGCCTGTTATGTCATTGGGATTGATTTTTCCGGCTATTTCATTTACAGGCTGCCTTTTCGTCGGTTCCCTCAAATTTGTACAATTCTTGACTCATTGAAACTATTCAATGTAAATTTGCGCTGCTTAAACTTTTACAAAGCGCTTCTATTCATAAACATTTTTTAAATGAAGATATTATTAAAATACCTGAGGCCCTATCGTGGCCTGATGGCATTTACTCTTTTTTTAGCTGCTATCAATATTTGTTTTTCATTAATTGATCCAATCATATTAGGTAAATTGGTTAACCTTGCTTCCGATCATCAAAGTGTAAAACCCGGGGGCAAATATGACTGGGATGGTTTTTTTGGCAAATTTAGCTGGAGCAATCCGGGGGTATTGGCATTGCTGGTTGCATCCATATCAGTAGCCATGATCAGCCGTATAGCCAAAGCTTTTCAGGATTATTTTTTAACCACCATCACGCAGCGTTTTGGCGCCAATGTTTTTACCGATGGGTTGCAGCATGCCATGAAACTGCCTTACCAGGAATTTGAAGATCAGCGCAGCGGCGAAACATTAAGCATTCTGCAAAAAGTAAGAATAGATACCGAAAAGTTCATCGCAGCATTTATCAATATTTTATTTCCGGTAGTAGTAGGCATTGTGGTTGTCGCCATCTATTCTACCAGCATTCACTGGAGCCTGCCATTTATATATTTTGGAGGTATTTTCATGCTCGTAATCATTACCAATGCTCTGAGTAAAAAAGTAAAACGCATACAAAAAAGTATTGTATCACAAACTACTTCGCTGGCTGGAGCCACTACAGAATCTTTAAGAAATATAGAACTGGTAAAAAGCCTTGGGCTTACCCAACAGGAAATTTTGAGGCTTAATAAAAATACTTACAAAATCCTGGGACTGGAAATTACCAAAGTAAAACGCATACGTACCGTAAGTTTTATTCAGGGCACTTTTGTAAATACATTGCGCCAGGTAATTTTATTTATGCTGATGTGGCTGATTTTTAAAGACAGGATGAATGCGGGCCAACTGGTAACCATGCAGGTATTTTCATTTTTTGTTTTTGGCCCATTGCAGGAAATAGGCAATATCATTTTGTCTTACCGGGAAGCAGAAGCATCTCTTAACAATTTTGATATATTGATGAAGAAAGCTCCCGAAGCGGTGGCCAGCAATCCCAAGCACATTGGTGAAATTGTATCACTGGTTTTTGATAAAGTTGGTTTTAAACACAGCTCTGCTGCGCAAAAAGCAATTGGTGAAATTAGTTTTACTGCAAAAACAGGGGAAACCGTGGCTTTTGTAGGCCCCAGCGGCAGTGGCAAATCTACCCTAATGAAATTACTGGTAGGTTTATACCGCCCGCAGGAAGGGCAAATTTTATACAATGGCATTGATGAAAACAATATCAGTTTTGAAGACCTTCGAAGCCAGATAGGTTTTGTTACGCAGGATACCAACCTGTTTAGTGGCAGCATTAAAGAAAATTTATTATTTGTAAACCCAACAGCTACCGAAGCAGATCTGCATGATGCTTTGGAAAAAGCTGCCTGCACCAACCTGGTGAGCCGTGCAGAAAAAGGCCTGGATACCATGATTGGCGAGGGTGGATTAAAACTCAGTGGCGGCGAAAAACAACGTTTGTCTATTGCCCGTGCCTTACTGCGCAAACCCAACCTGCTTATTTTTGATGAAGCCACTTCGGCACTCGATTCTTTAACAGAAGAAGAAATTACCAATACCATCAAAGATATTTCGGCCAGCAAAGATCAGATCACCATTTTGATTGCACACAGACTAAGTACCATTATGCATGCAGATAAAATTTATGTGCTGGAAAAAGGAGATGTAGTAGAAACGGGAACACATCAAAACCTTCTTGAAGAAAAAGGATTATATTATGCCATGTGGCGCCAGCAGATTGGTGAAAGAAAAAAAGCAATATCATAAAGCTGCCCCGAATTACACAAATTTAAACGAGTAAAAATACAGATCATTCATTCGTGTTTATTGAAGATGATTAAAGGAAAAAAATAAAATAAAAATGGACTACTTAAAATTACTTGGCCTGGCTGCCGGCACCATCACTTCTATTACTTTTTTACCGCAGGTGATACATATTTATAAAACAAAATCGGCAAAAGATCTTTCATTAAGTATGTTGGGCCTGCTAATTTTAGGTGTGAGTATGTGGTTGACTTATGGAATTATAGTTAAAGATGTGGCCATCATTTATACCAATAGCATGGTACTTATCATGAGCCTGGTAATGTTATATTTTAAATTCAGATTTAAACAATAGAAAAAACAAAAGAATGACAGAAGAAAAAAAAACACCCACGCCCAATTTTTTATGGAGCATTCTTGCCATGCGCTGTCCCCGATGCAGAAGGGGACCCATGTTTAAAGACCCTAACCCTTACCGGAAGTTAAGCCTGAAAAATATTTCTGACATGCACGACAACTGCCCGGTGTGCAACCAAAAATATGATATGGAACCTGGCTTTTGGTATGGCACCGGTTATGTGAGTTATGCCCTTGCAGTAGCCATGTCTGTTGCTACATTTATTGCGTGGTGGGTATTAATTGGTGTATCAGTAAGCGATAACAGGGTAATGTATTGGTTCATTTTTAACAGCGTTGTACTGGTAGTAGCACAGCCCTGGATGATGCGGATGAGCAGGGTGATTTATATGCGCTTTTTTGTAAGCTACGATACGAATTTTGATAAAACGAGGCCAAAAGAATTTGAATAAGAAGGCTGACAAATAATTGGTCTGAAATGTTGCCCACAGGTATGTAGATGAAGTGCTTGCGACGCAACGATGATGCTATGAAAAACTGCTGCTGGTATTGGGAATTGTGAAT
>Ga0105048_10020816_pt1 | contig 10005 bp, 8 predicted proteins | sample MAT05_FD_78382 | JGI IMG/M metagenome (GOLD analysis project Ga0105048, IMG submission 78382) | Freshwater microbial communities from Lake Fryxell liftoff mats and glacier meltwater in Antarctica - MAT-05 | ecosystem: Environmental > Aquatic > Freshwater > Ice > Liftoff microbial mat | place... | reverse complement strand
GGGCTCGGCTGCACGATCACCCCCGGCGCCGCGTGCGCGACGGGCTCCGGGCTCGCGACGGGCTCGGGCATCGCGGGCGCGCTGACCCGCGGCACCGCGTCGTTCTGCATCCACACCGCGAGCAAGAACCCACCGCCCGCAGCCACGAGCAGCGCGGCCACCGCAAAGGCGACCAGGCCCGGCTTGAGCCCGCCCTGCGACGGCGCGACCGCGAGATTGGGCGGCACGTCCGGGATGCTCTCGCCCGGCCGCGACATCAGCGGCACCGTGAGGTTCTGCGGATCGTTCGTGAGCCGCGTCGGCAGCGCGCCGAGCTCGGTCGCCTGGGTCTCGACGCGCGTCGGCTCCTGCTGCATGGCCTCGGTCGCGCCGCCGAGATCGAGGCGATCGAGCCGTTCCACCACTGACATCGCGCTCGGCGGCCGCAGGGCCGGATCTTTCTCCAGCAGCTCGCGAATCAAGGGCTCGAAGGGCCCCGCGACCGCCGGAATGTCCGGGATCTCTTCGCGGTGCTTGCGCATGACCTCGTCGGGCGTGCCCTTGAACGGTGGCTGCCCCACCGACATCGCGTAGATGATCAGGCCCAGGCAGTAGAGGTCCGCCGCGGGTCCGACCTTCGCGGCGTTCACCACTTGCTCCGGCGCCATCCAGCGCGCCGTGCCGAGATAGTGTCCCGCGGAGGTGAGGCGGGTGAGCTCGCTCCGCGGATCGAGCAAGAGCGCAAGGCCGAAGTCGAGCACCTTGGCCTCTTCACCGCTGGCGGTCGGCATCAGCACGATGTTCTTCGGCTTGAGATCGCGGTGAACGAAGCCTTGCTTGTGCGCCTCACCCAGCGCGAGGCCGATCTGGCGGGCGAGGCGCCGCGTGCGATGGAGCCCGAACGGCCCACCCGCTTGCATCAGCGCCTCGCGCAGCGTGGGCCCGTGGACCATCTCCATCACGATGTACGGGCGACCATCGGGCGTGACGCCGCTGTCCTCGATCGTCACCAGGTTCGGGTGCGAGACCGCGTGCAGCGCGAGCGCCTCGCGCTGGAATCGCCGCTGCGCGCCGGGGCTCTCCTTGTAGTTCTCGAGCAACACCTTCAGCGCGAACTCGCTCTGGAACACCAGGTGCTTCGCGCGATAGACCCGGGCGAAGCCGCCTTTCCCGATCATCTCGAGGACCTGGTACTCGCCGATCACCGTGTTGATCAGCGGGTCGTGCGCGTTCGAGCTCGACTTGTGGGCCGACTCGATCGTCTTCGCCGGGGTGCGTCCCACCGTGGGGCCGCGCTGCGGGCTGCCCGCGCGGGTGTCGTGATCGGGCGCCTTTCGCACCTGGGACGCGAAGCGGCGCACCGCCTCCTCGCCGGTCCCGGGCGCGAGCACCACCTCGACGTTCATGAGCTGGCCGAGGCCGAGCGGATCGAGATCGCGCGGTCTCTCCTCGGTAGGCCGCAGCCGCTCCATCCAGTCGCGGATGATCGCGCGCGCGTCGGCGTTGCCGCGTGCGGTGGCGGCGCGCGCGCAGTCGGCGGCGAGGTGCGCGGCGCCGACGTAGCGGCGATTGCGATCGGGCTCGAGCGCCTTTTGCAGGATGCGCACGATGTCGATCGGCACCGACGGATCGATCGTCACCTTCGCGCCCGAGACGAACCGCGCGCGCTCCTCTTCCGTCTCGAGCGGGCTCTTCCCCGCGATCAAGCGGTGCAGCACGCAGCCGAGCGCGAACACATCGGTGCGCGCGTCGACGCCGTCGCCCTGGATCTGCTCGGGCGCCATGAACGCCAGCTTTCCCTTCACCACGCCGATGCGCGTGGCCTCGCGATCCGCGAGCGAGTGCGCGATGCCGAAGTCGCCGATCTTCACGCCGCCCTGCCAGCCCGTGAGGATGTTCGACGGCGACACGTCGCGGTGCACGATGCCGAGCGGCCGTCCTTGTCCGTCGCGCGCGTGGTGCGCGTAGTCGAGCCCGTGCGCCGCTTCGCTGACGATCGCGAGCCACGCCTCGGCGGGCAGCGCTTTTCCGTACTCTTTCGCGTGCGCGTCGAGCCGCTCGAGATCGAGGCCGTTCACCAGCTCGAGCACCTGGAACGGCAGCCCGTCCATGGTGCCGAAGTCGAACACGCTGACCAGGTTGGCGTGCTGGAGCTGCGAGACGAGCTTGGCCTCGCCGACGAACGCCTTCACGAAATCGGGATCACCGGCGAACGTGGGGAGGAGCCTTTTTATCGCGACTTGTCGGCTGAAACCGCCCTCGCCGAGGATGTTGGCCTCGAAGACCTCCGCCATCCCGCCGCGCTGGATGAGGCGCGTGATGCGGTAGCGGCTCGCCCCCTCGATCACTTCATTCCGTGCTTTTTCAGGAGCTCGATGAGGTAAGAGCGGTCCATGTTGGCCTCGCGCGCGGCCAGCGCGACGTTGCCTTTGGTGCGATCGATCAGCGCCTGCAGGTACTGCTGCTCGAACATCAGCAGCACCTTGTCGCGCGTCTCGCGGTAGCCGTGGCCCTGGATGTCGCCGACGCGCACGTCGACCACTTCGCCGCTGCTCGTCTTGACGGTGCCGCCCGGCGTGGTGCCGCCGTACGGGCCCTCGTCGTTGTCGAGCGGCGGCGCCTCACCCATCGCGAGCGCGGCCTCGACGAAGTTTCTCAGCTCGCGGACGTTGCCCGGCCAGCGGTGTCGCTTGAGCCCGAGCATGACCTCGCGCGGAACGACGCTGTCGATCTCGGCGGTGGATCCGGCCTCGCGCAAGAAGTGCTCGATCAGCAGCGGAATATCTTCGGGACGCTCACGCAGCGGCGGGAGGCGGAAAGTGAGGACCGCCAACCGATAGTACAGATCCGCGCGAAACGTCCCCTGGTTCACTTCCTGGCGGAGGTCGCGGTTGGTGGCGGCGACGACGCGCACGTCGACGCTGATGGGCTTGGACCCACCGACCCGCCGAAACGCGCGCCGCTCGAGCACGCCGAGCAAGGTGGCCTGGAGCGCGGGCGGCAATTCGCCGATCTCGTCGAGGAAGATCGTCCCTCCGTCGGCGCGCTCGAAGGCGCCGACGTGCCGATCGACCGCACCGGTGAACGCGCCGCGCTCGTGCCCGAACAGCTCGCTGGCGACCAGCGTGGACAGGAGCGATCCGCAGTCCACGGTCTCGAACGGCTTCCCGGCGCGCGGGCTGGCCTCATGGATCGCCTGCGCGACGACCTCCTTGCCGGTGCCGGTCTCGCCGAGCACGAGGACGGCGGCGTCGGTGCGCGAGGCCTTGTTGATCTGCGCCATCAGCCGCCGCATCGCCGGCGTCTTCCCGCGCATGGGCCCGAGCCGATCGGCGTCGAAGAGCTCGACCTCGATGGTCTCGCCATCGTCGATGCGGATCCTCGATTTACCGAGATGGATCACCGTCCCGGGCTGGACCCGAGCCTTGTCGACCTCCATGCCGGCGACGTGGGTGCCGTTGGTCGAGCCATGATCCTCGATCTGGATCCGCCCGCCGGCCTGCCGGATCTCGAGGTGGTAGCGCGACACCGATTCATCGGTGAGGACCAGATCGTTCCCCGCCGCGGTTCCAATGGTAACGAGGTCGCTCTCCGCGACGTGTCTCTTGCCTGCATCCGGTCCCTCCACCACGTCGAGACGCAGCGAGCGAACCGGCAGACCCTTGCGCTCGTGGCGCAGGGTGGGTGCTTCGGTCACGGGCGGAATCTACCAAGATGGGGGGGCGGGGGGCCAGTAGCGTGTAGGCCTTATGATTTCGGACTGGCATACTGGCGGGATGGTGACAGTCCCGCGAAAGCCGCGTGCGACGTATGCCGAGATCGAGGCGCTCCCGCCGAACGTGACGGGTGAGATCCTCGACGGCGAGCTGCACATGCAGCTGCGGCCGGCTTCACCTCACACGCGCGTGGCATCCAAGCTCGGCGTCGTGCTCGGATCGCCGTACCATCGGGGCGGGCCCGCGGGTCCGGGCGGATGGATCGTCCTCGACGAGCCGGAGCTTCACCTGGGCCCGCACGTGATCGTGCCGGACCTCGCAGGCTGGCGCCGAGCACGCATGCCCGAGGAGCCCGAGACCGCGTTCATCGATCTTGCCCCCGACTGGGTCGCCGAGATCTCGTCCCCGAGCACGCGCCGCGTCGATCTGGCGATCAAGCGCCCCATCTATGCGGCGAAGGCGTGCGCCATCTTTGGATGATCGATCCGATCGAACATCTGATCGAGGTGTTCCGGCTGGAGAAGGGGCAATGGACGCTCGTCGGCACCGCGGCGGGGGACGAGCCGCAGGCCCTCGAGCCATTCGACGACGCGCCGCTCGATCTCGCGTTCTTGTGGTCGCGGTGATCCGCGCTGCTGAGCTCCGCTCGGGGTTGGGTCGGGGCCGCTGAGGAACCCAGGAACCCAGGAAGTCCGGGTCCGGATCCGAGAAAAAAGAGATCACCGAGCTCGCACGAGACCCGGCATGTCCAGCCCTTCCTGGGTTCCTGGGTTCCTCAGCGATCCCGACGGCGCATGGAGGACGAGCGGGAGCTGGCGCAGGCGTCGATCGAGCGCGTCCGGCTCCAGCGCAACGCCGTAGGTCTCGAGGAGCTCCAGCAGCCGATACTTTTCGGCGAAGGTCAGCGGATCAGTCCCGCTCGCGTCGCGCGCAAGCCGTGGGTCGCGCGCGGGTGCCCAGTCGCGTCGTCGAGCTGACACTTATCGGCAGGCGTGTGGGCCCATCCGTGCGCTCGGCGCCTGGGGCGTGCGCTACTATCGTGTCATGGGGTGGTGCGATGGGTGACTTCGGCGAGGTGCGTCGCTGGTTCCGTGCGGCCGGCCGCATCGGCGCGATCGACTACGCGTCGGCCATCGCCGACCTCGAATCCTCCCCGCTCAATCCCGAGAACCGATTCATGATCGCGCTGTGCCACGAATGGTCAGGCGATCGCGAAAATGCGCGCGTCGCCGCGCAAGAGGTACTGGACCTCGAGCCCGATCACTTCGGCGCGCGCGCATGAGGGCGAAGACGGCGGGCCGAGGGCGATGAGCGTGCGTGGGCGGAGTGGGCGCGAAGCTTTTTGGAGGAATGACCGCGCGACAGCTCCACGTCGGATCGAGCTACTGGACCACCATCACGCCCACCAACCCCGGCGTGAACGCCAGCGCCGCGTTGCTCCCCGCGCCGTCCGTGTCCGCGTAGCTCCACGTCAGCCCACCATCGAGCGAGAAGCGATACGTATACGCGTACGTCCCGTTCACCGCCGGCGCGACGAACGTGGTCACGTACTCATCGTTGTTCCCAGCTTCGACGTTGAAGGTCGCGCGCGTCCACGTCCAGTTTCGCGTCCGCGGGTCGCTGCCGGCGGGGCCATAACCGACCTGCGCGAGGATGTTCGGCGCCGCGCTGCCCACCGTCGTGTCGGTGCGACCCACCTCGTAGATCCGCCCGAATACCTGCGGCGTCGTGGCGCCCGCTGCGACGTTCAAGGTGAGCGGAAATTGTAAGTTACAAAAGTCACACTCATTCGCCGCGCCGGTCTCGTTGGCGGCGGTGGTCCACGTGAACCCACCGGTGACCGTCGCGCTCCGACCGGACTCGGGGCGCGCCGTGACCGTCACGTTCACGCGTTCGGCCATCCCGCTGCCGGCGGCCGGATAGGTGACGCGCGCCGAGAGCTGGTTCTGTACGGTCACCGCGCTGTTGGTGATCGTCGGTGCCGGCACCTGGCTAAAACCAAGGTTCATGCTGTCGGTGAAGTTGGATCCGCTGATCGTCACCGTCACCGTGGTCCCGGCGATCGCGTCGGGCGGGATGATCGCGCTGACCACGAGCGCGGAGCTCCCGTTGCGCGCGCCGGGCGTCGCGGTCGGTGCGTACGAGAAGTCCGCGACGTTGACGTTGCTGTCGACCTCGTCGTCGCTGCGCGCATAGTTGATCGGATACGCGGTCGTGCTGAAGTCGGCGACCGGGGTCCCTTCCATGAACGGAAGGCCGCGGGTCGTGTCGTTGATGCCGGTGACCACGCCGTAAGAGAGCGCGTCGAGCAAGGTGAAAGTACCCCCGACATTCTGCCGATAAAGCTGGATCGCGTCGGGGCCATTTTCCAGCGATGAGTTGCTCCCGGATCCGATCTCCTCGATCTGGTCGGCGTTCGCGACGAACGAGGTCATCAGCGCCGGCGCGCGATCAGCGACCACGTACAGGCCGTCCAGCGGGACGCGCGCGGCGGCGAGGCCGATCGACGGACCGTTGCTGGCACCGACCGTTGTGCCGGTGCCCTCGACGAAGCCGATGAACACGTTGGTGAGCGATCCACCGGCGTGCCCGGCGACCTCGATGAACTCGTAGCCGTCGTCGCCCCCCGTGGCGGGCGAGGCATAGTCGTAGGTCAGCTCGCTGATCACCATCTCGCCGCAGCTCAGGTTGGTGGCGTTGGGCGTGCCGCCGCGGAAGAGCGGGGCGCACCACACGCCGCCGTTGTCGTTGCCGAGCTCGCCGCCTGCGCTGACCACGGCGACGTCGAGCTGCGTGCTGACGCCGTCGATGAGCGGATACTGGTTCGCGCCGATCGGGTTGGCCGGGTCGGTGGCGGCCGACATGAAGTCGACGAGGTCGCCGCTGCCGCCCGGGCTGCGAAGCGTGATCACGTCGCCGCTGTCGCCGAGCCAGTTCGCGCCGAGCTGGGCCGGCGTGCCGATGACGAAGCGCGCGAGCGGCGGGATGGGCATGCCGGCCGCGGGATTGGCCACGCCGAGCAACGCGCCGCCAGCCGGGAGCGTGATGGCGGTGCCCGAGGCACCGTTCGCGTCGGTGACCGCGCGCAGCACCATGTTCGCCGTCGCGCGCGTGCCGATCGTGTACACCGCGAGGTTCACAGGCTGCCCGGTGGTGTTGCTGATCTCGATCCATTCGAGCGGCGAGCGCGCCATGAACTCGCTCACCAGAACGCCGCCGCCCTGCGTCAGACCGCCGCCGGCGTCCGCGTTGCCCACGGTGGCGTCGCGTGGCGCGACCGCCGCGTCCGCGTTGACGACCACAGCCGCGTCGGGCGCACCGGCCACCGCGTCGGGTCCGCCGCCCAGCGCGTCAGGAGCACTGGCCATCGCGTCCGGCATCTCGACCACCCCCGCGTCGGCCTCGGGCATCGCGGCTGCGTCATCGTTCACCATGGCGGCCGCGTCGTCGTTCGCGGGCGTCACCGCGTCGGGAGAGGGCGCGGCGTCGTCATTCACGACCGTGACCGCGTCGGCCAGCAGCGACCCGTCACCGTTCTTGATCCCGCTGTCCTTGGCCACGAAGAAGCCCGCGTCCGGTCGCGCGCCGCCGTCGAAAGCTCCACCTTCGTCGCCGCACGCGATCAAGGTGCAAGCGAGGGGCACGATGGCCGCCCACAACCGAACCGTCATCCGATAGGCCTAGCGCGGATCTCTCACGTGAGAGAAGCGAGAAATACCGTGCTACGATGCTCGACGCATGGGCTCCGAGCTCGCCGGTGGAGGAAAAATTGGGCCCTATGAGCTGCTCTTTCGCCTTGGAAAAGGCGGGATGGGCGAGGTCTGGGCGGCCCGCCAGAGCGGCCTCGGGGTCGAGCGGATCGTCGCGCTGAAGCTGCTGCCCGATCTCGCCGGCGAGCAGAGCGTCATCATGTTCGAGGACGAAGCGCGCATCGCCGCCGCGCTGCAGCACCCGGCCATCGTCCCCACCATCGACATCGGGCACGACGGCGACCGCATCTACATCGCGATGGGCCTCATCCGCGGACCGTCGCTGAGCACGCTGATGCAGGGCCTCGCGAAGGCCGGACGAACGCTCTCGCCCGCGATCGTCGGCTACATCGGCGAGCGGATCGCGAGCGCGCTGGACTACGCCCACGCGCGGGCGGAGGTCGACGGAAAGAAGCTCGACCTCGTGCATCGCGACGTCACGCCGCACAACATCCTGCTCGATCTGGAGGGCAACGTCCTCCTCGCCGACTTCGGGATCGCGCGCACCAGCGTGCAGGAGCACCTCACCCGCACCGGCGTTCTGCGCGGAAAGAACGCCTATCTGTCACCCGAGCAGATCCGCGGCGAGGCGTTGGACGCGCGCACCGACGTGTTCGCGCTCGGCGTGTGCTTGCACGAGGCGGCGACGGCGAAGCGCCTCTTTCACCGCCGCGCTCCGCTCCAGATCCTGGACGCGGTCTTGAAGGACGAGGCGCCGCCGATCGCGTCCGGATTTCCGCCCGAGCTCGCCGCGATCATCGGGCGCGCGCTCGCCAAGGCACCCGCCGATCGTTTCCAGAGCGCCGCCGACATGGCGCGCGCCCTGGCCGAGGTGAATCGCGACGCTCCCAACGCAGCGCGCGATCTCGCGACGATCATCGCCGAGCTCATTCCCGCCGATACGTTCGCGGTGAGCGCCGAGGCGGACGTGAGCACGCGTAGCTGGGGCGACCCGCACGAGATCATGACCCTCTCGGTGCCGGAGGTCCCCGCGCCTGCCGTTGCGGCGCGATCGATGTCCGCGCGGTGGGGGCCGATGCTCAGCGTGGGGATCGCGCTGGCGTTCCTGGGCGTGGTGGCCAGCACGACCCGCGAGCGACCCCAGCCGGCCGCTCCCGAGCCGCGCGCGCCCGTACGGAAAGCGGCGGTGGTCAGTGCCGTCGCGGGCCCATCCGCGCCGCCGAATCTCCCCGAGCCCGTCGCGCCCCGGCGCGCGCGCGTCGCGCCGGTGTCGCGGGCACCGTCCCCGCCGCCGAGCCCTTCGCCCACCGGGCGCTACGTCGCGCTACGGGCGCAGATCCAGGAGATGCGCGGCAGCCACGAGAGGCGGGGCGCCGGCGAGAGATTCGTCGCCTACGATCGCCTCCGAAAGGAGGTCATCGGCGTCGCTCCCGCCGAGCTCGTGGGTCGGCTGGAGCGCATGCTCGACGACGCGACCGTCAGCGGCGACGAGAAGGACATCACGCGCCTCTCCACCGCCCTCGATTTGATCGAGCGGGCGAACTAATCAGCTTTGCGTTTGATCCGCGCCCCGAGCGCGATCATCACTCGCTCGTGAGGCCGACGCGCTCGCGGAGGTCCGCGGCCACGCGGCTCGCGAGCCATCGGCTGCCGCGGACGGTGAAGTGGATGCCGTCGTCCTGCCGCAGCGCATGGGCTCGCCCGCTGACGTCGACGTGGCGAACGAGCGCCCCGCTCGGATCGTAGAAGTGCGCGCGGGTCTCCAGGTAGATGGCGCGCGGACCGAAGGCCGCGACGGCGTCGCGCTGGATCTCGCGGATCACGCGGAGCTTGGCCTCGAGCCGGGGGCGATCGGCGGCGGTGATCTCGGTCCACACCACCCTCACTCGCGCTTGCGGCGCGAGAGAAGTGCGGCGCTCGCCCGCGAGGAGATCGAGGAAGGCGCGGAGGCGCGCGGCGTACGTCGGGGCCCAGGCATCGCTCTTCCACGCGATCGCCCGCGTGCGCGTGTCGAGCGACACGAGATCCTGGCCGTCGTTGCCGCCCATCGCGACGACGATGACGTCGGGGCGGTGGCGCTCGATGAGGAGCTCGGCCTCGCGCATCCAGTCGAAGAAGTCGGGGCGCGCGAGGCCGGTGGCGCTCTTTCCGCGGCGGGAGACGGTGAGCTCTGGGCGCGTTCTCGAGAGCTCGGCGTGGAGCGCGGCGCCGAAGTCGGTGGCGATCTTGCTGTCGCCGAGGAGGAGGATCGCGCGCGGAGCCTCGAGCGGCTCCACCGGGTCGGTCGCGGCGACGCTGACGCTCGCGGTCTCGGCCGCAGCCGCATCGGCAGGGGGCGCCTCGATGAGCCGAGGCGTGCTCGTCGCGGGGGCGACAGTGCCGTGCGTCGTCGCGCACGCCCCGAGGCCCAGCCCGCTGATCGCCGCGATCACGAGCGCCTCGCCCCGTCGTACGCGCCCCCGAGCCCTCACTGGAGTGCCTAGTAGCTCTGCACAGTGAAGTTGAAGGGTTGAGGCCGCCGATCCATCTCGCCTGGCTGCGTTGCGCCGCCTCGACAGACGCAGAGTATGCCGTCGGACGGCGCGCCTTGCCAGACGAGC
>Ga0105048_10020814_pt1 | contig 10006 bp, 9 predicted proteins | sample MAT05_FD_78382 | JGI IMG/M metagenome (GOLD analysis project Ga0105048, IMG submission 78382) | Freshwater microbial communities from Lake Fryxell liftoff mats and glacier meltwater in Antarctica - MAT-05 | ecosystem: Environmental > Aquatic > Freshwater > Ice > Liftoff microbial mat | place... | reverse complement strand
CCCCTCTACACTTCCTCTCTCATATCGCTTTCCACCTTGGAGGTCTCATGCCCTTTTATACCAAGCTCGGCTTGCTCCCAAAGAAGCGACACGTTCAATTCCGTCGCCCCGATGGTTGCCTTTACTCCGAAGAACTCTTCGGCACCGAAGGTTTCTCCGGCCCTTCTTCCACCATGTACCACATCCAGCCGCCGACCCAGGTCTATGGCTGGAAACCTCTCTACTCAACCAAGGTCGAGTACGTCGAAAAAGAAATCATGCGAATGCGCCACGTCAAGAGCGCGCCCATGAAGCCCGCTGGCGATTCAGTCACCGGCCGCGTCGTTCTCTTCGGCAACGCCGATTGTGAAATGGCCGTCTGCAACCCCGCCGAGCAGATGCTCTATCACTTCAAAAACGCGCAAGGCGACGAGTGCCTCTTCATCCACTTTGGCTCGGGCGTCTGTCACTCCATGATGGGCTCCATCCGCTTTGGCCCGCATGATTACCTCGTCATTCCCAAAGGCGTTATCTTCACAATCCTCTGGGACACCCGCGCCGACACCGTCAAGCTCAGCCCCGAAGGCAAGCCTCTCGATGGCGGCCCCGCCTTCGCCGACATGCCCTTTGGTAAGTTCCTCCTCATCGAAACAACCAATGGCAGTCATATCGGCCCACCCCCGCGCTACGTCTCCAAAGCCCAAGGCCAATTCCTCGAACACTCTCCCTACTGCGAACGTGACCTCCGCCTTCCCGAATTGCCCATGACCTGGGACATCAAGGGCGATTTCCCCGTCCGTATCAAGGCTCGCGACCTCATCCACGAATATATCTATCACTATCACCCACTCGATATCGTCGGCTGGGATGGCTGCTACTACCCCTTCGCCTTCAATATCGGCGACTTCTCGCCTATCACCGGCAAGCTTCATATGCCTCCGCCCATCCATCAAACCTTCGAGGCTCGTAACTTCGTCATCTGTTCATTCTGTCCCCGCCTTCTCGACTATCACCCGCAATCCATCAAAGTCCCCTACAACCACAGCAATCTCGATAGCGACGAAGTCCTTTACTACGTCGAAGGCAACTTTGGCTCGCGCAAAGGTATCGAAATCGGCTCTCTCACCGCCCATCCCCAAGGCATTCCCCATGGCCCACACCCAGGCACGATCGAGGCCTCTCTCACCGCGACGCACACCGCCGAACTCGCCGTTATGTGCGACACGTTCCGCCCGCTCTTTCCCACCAAGGCCGCTATCGATCTCGACGACGCCAACTACCCCAAGAGCTGGCAAGGCGAGCATTTCCCCGGCCTCTCCAGCAAATCCATGCACCTCAATAGCGTGACCGTCCCTTCCATGCACGCCGCCGCTTTCCCGCGCGATGTTCACCCAGTCGACGTAATCAAGGCCGACGTCGCGTCAACAATATTGCATGCCCCAGGCTCTCCCAACTCGAACGGCTCAAGCAAAGGCCCATCTCTTCAACCCGGCACGACAGCCAATGTCTGGGCCCCGTAACACAACGCTGAATACAAAGTCATTGCATTGCGTCTCATCTGCACCAAACAAGAACACCCATCTCACTTCGAGATGGGTGTATTGCTTTACCTTGTAAATTCAACTCGCCGCTACCTTTGCCTTCTATCTTCTCGATTCTCTGTTCGCGATTCGTGCAATCTTTACACATTAAAATACTTCGCCTCAGGATGGTGCACGATGATCGCGCTGGTCGACTGTTCCGGATCAATCTGCCAATTCTCCGTGAGCACGCACCCGATGCGATCAGGCTTCAACAGCGAGAACAAAAGCTCCTGATCGCTCATCCTCGGGCACGCGGGATATCCAAACGAATAGCGCGACCCGCGATACTTCTGCGTGAAGAGGTCCTTGATCTTGGGCGAGTCCTCACCCGCGATTCCCATCTCCTGCCGCATGCGCTTGTGCCAAAACTCGGCGAGCGCCTCAGCGGTCTCTACACCCAGCCCATGCAAATACAAATAATCCGTGTACCGATTCGCATCAAAGAGAGCCTTCGCCGCTTCGCTCGCGCGATGTCCAACTGTCACGCAGTGCATCCCAAGCACATCGACTTCTCCCGACTCAATCGGCCGGTAAAAGTCCGAGATGCACAGCCGCCGCTTATCCCCCTGCCTAGGAAAGCTAAATCGGCAACGCTCGCGCCGTTGCCCCACGGGCACCGTGCTCTTGCCCACGCGCACCGCGTCCGCACCTTCCCAGTCCCATATCACCAGATCATCTCCATCGCTGTTGCACGGGAAATATCCATACACAACCTTGGGCTGCAGGATCTTCTCCGCGATTGCCTGTGCCTTCAACTTCTCAAAGATCGGCATGATCTGATCCTCAAGCAGCGCGTCATACTCCGCATCCGACAACGCGCCCTTCTTGACCTGCCATTGACCGCGAAAGAGCGCAATGGGATTTATAAACGGATAGATATCCGCAAGATTGATCCCATCAATCACCCGCGTTCCCACAAACGGCACGCTCGGCAACGGCACATCCACCCGCACATCGCTTCGCGCCCTTCCCCCGTCAACCAACGTCTCAACACCCGCTATGGCAACGCCGTTTGCAAACGCCGCATCGTCTGCGTTCGCCGCCGCCAACCGTTCGATCCGCGACTTAATTATCACTTCCTCAGCGTTCGTCCGCTTCTCTTGCCGCGACTCAATCTCCGTCTCTAGCTCCGCGACCTTCCCTGTCATGATCATGTCCATCGTCCGCAAGCCTTCAAACGCATCCTTGCCATAGAACAATTTGCCCGAATACACGCCACGCAGATGCCCCTCGCAGTAATGCCGCGTGAGCGCAGCCCCACCAAGGATCACGTGTGGCGACAACCCCTGCCCATTCAATTCCTTCAGGTTGTCTTCCATCACGTTCACCGACTTGACCAGCAACCCCGATAGCCCGATCGCGTCGGCTTTGTGTTCCTTCCACGCCTTGATGATGTCCACAATCGGCTGCTTAATCCCAATGTTGTGCACGCGAAACCCGTTGTTCGTCAAAATGATGTCAACCAGGTTCTTGCCGATGTCGTGCACATCGCCCTTCACCGTCGCAAGCACGATCGTTCCTTTGGTCTGCCCGCTGGCTCGCTCCATGTGCGGCTCAAGCAACGATACCGCCATCTTCATCACTTCCGCCGACTGAAGCACAAATGGCAACTGCATCCGCCCCGATCCAAACAACTCGCCCACCGTCTTCATCCCGTCCAGCAAGTGGTCGTTGATGATCGCCAAAGGCGTGTACACCTGCATCGCGCGATCCAGTGTTGCTTGCACGCCTTCCTTCTCACCATCGATGATGTGCGTGCGTAGCTGCTCTTCAAGCGTCAGCGTACGTGCTTCTTTCTTTACCGCGCCCGGCGCGTCGGCTTCCTTGAACAGCTCAATAAACGCCTGCAACGGATCGAATCCCACTCGCCCATCGCTTCCCACCCGCGTCGCATCGCGCCGGTCATAGATCAAATCCAGCGCCGCATCCCACTGCTCCTGCGGGATCCGATTCTGTGGCAGGATCTTGCTAAAGTGCAGGATCGCGCTTGTCAGCCCCGCATTCTGCAGCTCATGCAAGAACGCCGAGTTCAGCACGATCCGCGCCGCAGGCTTAAGCCCGAAGGAACAGTTCGATAGCCCAACAGTTGTCTGGCATTCCGGGTGCTCGCGCGCAATCGCTCGCACGCCTTCGATCGTCGCCAAGCCGCTCTTGCGGTCTGACTCCATTCCCGTCGAGATTGGCAGAACCAAAGGATCAAACATCACATCCGACGGATGGATCCCATGCACGTCCATCGCGCGCCGCAGCCCGCGCGTGGCAATCTCGAGCTTGCGCTCCGCCGTCCGCGCCATCGAGTTTTCTTTGTCCTCATCGATCGAACCAATCACAATTGCCGCGCCATACGACTTGGCAAGCTCGCACACCTCATCAAACTTGTGGTCCCCATCTTCAAAGTTCGCCGAGTTGATGATGCACTTGCCACCCGCGTGCTTCAACCCCGCTTCGATCGTCGCGATCTGAGTTGAGTCCAGCATCAAAGGCACATTCACCTGCCGAACCACACGCCGAACTACGTCCGCCATATCGCGCACGTTGTCTCGGCCAGCATAATCCACGTTTACATCGAGCACGTGCGCGCCATCATGTCGAACCTGCTCACGCGCCAGCGACACCATGCCGTCCCAATCTTCTGCCTCGAGCAATCTCTTAAACGCACGGCTTCCCGACGCGTTCATCCGCTCGCCCACGATCAAAATCGAATTGTCCTGCCGATAATCCTGCACGCTGTACAAACTTGTCACGCCCGGCTCGGGCGAGGTCACCACTACGTCCGTGAGCACGTCGCCACTCGACGCATTTCCACTCAAAACTGTTGCGCGGCTCGCGCGAGGCTTGGCACGAATCCCTTCTAGCGTCTTGACCAGCGCGCCAATGTGCTCCGCCGTCGTGCCACAACACCCGCCAACAATCCGCACGCCATCCTTCTCGATAAACTGCGCCATCGCGTTGGCAAAGTCATCCGGCGCAAGAGGAAATTCTGTCCGCCCCTCGACCAAAATCGGTAGCCCCGCATTCGGCATCACCGACACCGGCCGCAGCACCGGCCCATGCCGCTGCGTCCGCGCTTCTTTCAGCAAGCTCGAACCCATCGTGCCCCAATGATGCCCAAGCCAGCGCACGTGCTCGGTCATCTCTGTCGGCCCTGTCGCACAATTTAACCCCAGCGACGTGATCGGATACTGCGACAGCGCCTGCGCCGCTGCGGCGATCTCTGTCCCGAGCAACATCGTCCCCGTTGTCTCGATCGTCACCGATGCCATGATCGGCTTATCAAGCCCGGTCAAACCTTTTTCATCGAGCGCGGCAAGAATCGCGTTGATCACGCACTTGACCTGCAAAATATCCTGGCACGTCTCGATGATAAACCCATCAACGCCACCAGCGATCAAGCCACGCGCCTGCTCGCGATAGCTCTCGAACATCGCGATCCAGTCGATGTTACCGAGCGTAATGAGCTTGGTCCCCGGACCCATCGAGCCAATCACAAAGCGTGGCTTATCCTTTGTCGTATATTTCGCCGCGGCTGCTCGACCCAATTCCGCCGCCGCCTTGTTCAGCGTGAACGACTCGTGCGCCAACTCAAACTCCGCCAGCACGTGTGGCATGCCACCAAACGTGTCCGTCTCGATGCAGTCCGCGCCAACCGCAAAGAACGACTCGTGCACCGACTGGATCAAGTCAGGCCTTGAACGCACCAAAATCTCCGGGCAATTTTCCTTGCCTAGAAAGTCACGCTCAACATCAAGATCAAAGGCGTGCGTCGCCGTGCCCATCGCCCCGTCGAACACAATTACACGCTGATTCAGTGCTTCGAGAAATGCGCTCGCCATGGTGCGGTCGGTCCTTGCTTACGCCTTGGATCCGCCGACCCATCCCGGCGCTCAATCTCTCGCAACGGGGCAGGGCCGACTTCCACGGCTAAATTACTTAACAGCAACTCGTTATCGAACCTATTAACTCGGATTACAGACTATTTCTTCCAGATCTCACCTCAAGAACATCTCTCTTAAGAAATCCTGCTTCATCCTATTAGCCGGATGAGTGGATGTAGTCTAGGCTCGATCAAGTCTAGGCGAGCAAACAGAGACTGGGATTTCTCCGCACCGATTTCCTTGTGCACCTAAGCCTTTGAAAAAAAGAACACGCGACCTTCAGAAAAGATCGCGTGTACGAGTTACTTTATTTCCAAACCCACCCAATCGGTTCGTAATCTAAAGACGTGCCCCGATCACTCCGCAACAGGAGTTGCCTTCTTGGGCTTATCCTTGAAGTAGTTGCCAGCGAACTTGCGCTGGAACTTCTCAACTCGGCCAGCCGAGTCGATAAAAGTCTGCTTGCCCGTGAAGAACGGGTGCGAGCCCGACCACACTTCCACGTATAGCTCAGGCACGGTAGCGCCAACGGTCATGACGACCTGGCCGTTGTGATACACCTTGCAATTGTGGTAGTACGTCGGGTGAATGTCGGACTTCATCGGTCTGCCTCCTACGCGATTCAAGAGCTAAAACCATCAGCATCTCAATGGAAAGACCCGACCAGCCGAGTCCAGATGGGCCTGAACAATAGCCCGCAACGAGCCAAAAGTGAAGCCCACTGAGCTCTTGGGTTCGCATCTGCTTCAAGCGGCCGAAGTCAAGCCGCCCAAATCAAGCCGCCGAAATCAAACCTGCCGAATCGGGCCCTGCCGCAGCGCGTCCATCAAATTCGCCGCGATCGCATCTGCCATCAGCACTCCCGAATCGGTAAGCACCCATCTTCTCAGCTTGTTTTCTGCTCTATTTTCTGCCTCGGGCACCACATTACCTTGTTGAGCGTGAAGAGCTATACGGCTTTCGAGCCGTCGTGCCGAACCAGGGCAAACGCCTTCGGCCTGGGCTGTAAGTCTTTCTGAATCAAGACCTTCGGCAAGCCGCAAACCAGTCATGATTCGTTCTCGCAGTGCGCGCGTTGCATCAGGCCATTCCGCGTCCATAACTGCTGATGTGCCATCACGTTGGATGTCAAGATAGTCGTCCAAGCGAGGCAGGTTTTTCCACCTTACCCCCGCAACATGTGCCGACGCAGATGGCCCGGCGGCAAGCCATTGCGATTGCCGCCAATAGGCTAAATTATGTCTCGATTCCTGGCCTGCAAAGGCGTAATTGCTGACTTCGTATCGGCGCATGCCCGCGCCTCGAAGTGCTTGCCAGGTCGCATGGTACATCGCAATTTCGGTATCCTCGTCGATGGGCTCAAACTCACCTTTTTTCAAGCGTGCCGTCATGGCGGTGTTGGCTTCGTAGGTTAGGTTGTAGCATGAAACGTGGTCGGTTCCAAGTGCAAGCGCCGTAAGAAGATCGGCGCGCCATTCGTCGACAGTTTGGCCTGGGATGGCAAAGATGAGGTCGATGCTGACGCGCGCAAAGCCTGCTGCACGAGCCATTTGTACAGCTTTGCCGACATTTGCCGGGTCGTGCCAGCGTTCGAGTGTTTTGAGATGCTGAGGATGGAAAGATTGTGCTCCCAAGGAGATACGATCAACTCCGCCTGCGTTAAGCGTGTCGAAAAGTTCGGTCGTGACAGTTTCGGGATTGCATTCGACGGTAAATTCGGTGTCTCGTTGAGCGGGCGGAAGAGCTTTGTTGGCATGGATTTCGGAGAGGTCGAAGGCGTCGCTCAGGCAGGCAAGAAGATCGTGCCACAGATCAACGCGAAGCAAACTTGGTGTGCCGCCACCGACGAAGATGGTTTTGATCTTCCCCGCATATGGGGATAAAGCGCGTAGTTCGTTGCAGAGGCGGTCTGTAAACGCTTTCTGGCGATCACGAGTGTCGACGATGCTGTAGAAGTCGCAGTAGTGGCATTTGTGGAAACAGAAAGGTACATGGATGTAGAGTGACTCGACAGGGGTTAGGGCAAGCTTGGGGCTCGCGAAGATGTCAGAGGCAAAGAGGCGTGCTGGAGGGGGGGGAGGTGGCGGGGCGAAGCCGTTGGCCTTGTCGTTGACAAAGGTGGTTGGTTGCTGTGTTTGATGAAAGAGGGGAAGCCGTGTATTGTAAAGAACCTTTGGCCCGGATTGTTTGGGCGAAGGTTGGTTTTCAGACTCGCTATTGACGTGTTCTTGCACGTCGTATCATTGGGACGAAGTTGATCTGACGTGGAGAAAAGTTGGTATTTGTGTGCGCGATGTCGAGTTGGCTGCAAATGTCGTAGTCATGGTTCTAAAATGAACCTGCACGCCTCGAAATATGGTAGAAAGTGGAACAGAAGAGCGGAATCTATACGTGGATAATCTGGTTTAATGCTCGAGGGGCGGCTGGTATGCGTACTGGCCTGGTCGAACGAAAGGGTCAGGCATGGGCGCGTCGCTGGTTGTTGTGCATGTCGACGGTCGTCAGCATGAGGTTCAGCTGTCGAAGCCTGTCAATGTCGTAGGCCGCTCGACGGACTGCACTATTCGTATTCCAAGCGGGAAGATTTCGCGGCATCACTGCGAGATTTCGATCGCCGACGGGAAGATCGCTGTGCGCGATCTTGGCTCGAGCAATGGCACCTATGTCAATCGCAGGCGGGTCACGCAGACAGATCTTGGCGCTGGTGACATGATCAGTGTTGGGGAATTTGTCTTTGTGCTTCGCGTGGATGGAAGGCCTGGAACAGTTGACAGCGAAGAGGTCATCGAGGACGGACTTGTCATGGCACCAAGTGGCAAAGGAAGTGGAAGTGGTGGGGGTGGTGGCGAAGGGAAGAAGGCCGATCGTGGGCCGAATGCCGCAACTTCCACTCCAAGCCGATCGGGCATGCCTACTGAACCTGGGTCGAGTGGACCGGGGCCATCTTCCAAGCCACCCGTGAAGCCATCGGTGATGGATCCGGACGGCAGCAGCGTCGGGGACTTTGATTTCCTAGGCGAAGACGACGACATGAAGAAACAGCCGAAGTTGTAATCAGCGTTTCTGGTCGTGCTCGAACTTGAGTTGGAATTTGGCTGCGTGTCAGAATCGACTGTGCGAGGGTGATTACGCGGACTTCTTCGAAGGCGTTTCTGAAGAATCACTGTCGGGTTTTTCCTGCAGAGTTGTAGATGGTGATGGCATGGTCGATACCGCGGGGATGCGGATGTTTGTGCTACAGGAGCGGCAGCGAACGGTCTTGCCGCGTGCAGACTGGGGTACCGCCAAGACCTTTCTACAGGTCAGGTTTGGGCACATGATTCGAACTGACTGTGGGTTTGAAGCCATAAATCCCCGTGTGTAGAGATGTATCGGCGAGGGTGGGTGTGTTCTTTATGGGCAGGGTTGAGACGGTGGCTATTGGTGCCAACTGTGAGGGTTGAGGAAACTGTGCAGATTAAGCACTAGTAAAGGTTTGGCCACTAGATCAGGTCGGTCGAGCGCTTGGCTGGGTTATGACTGGGCAAGTGGCTGGGCAAGTGGCTGGGCATGTTGGCATGCGGATTTGGCTATGCTCATGCTCGACGAGTGTGCACGTGTTTGATCGAGATGTGTTTGATCGAGACGTGTTTGTTCGCGTTCGGAGCATACTTAAGAGTATGGCTTGGGTATGTTTTGGCCTTGAAATAAATTCCAATTGAACCTTGGCCAGAGTCTCGAAATGAAAGTCTGCTCGCGCAAATCTTCGAGAGACATTGGCGTTGAGAACGTAAAGAATCAAACCCCTTCTCGGAGTGACTGGGGTACTCAAGACTTGACCGTTTGCGTTAGGCCACATGATCCAATCTTAATTTCACCATGGCGACTATTTCGATGAACATACCTGGTAATTCCTCGGTTCCTCAACAAACGGCGAGCGTTTTGGGCACATTGCCGCGAAGCATGCCTGTAGGACGTGCTTCGGCGGTTGTTGGGCTGCAGTGGGGCGATGAGGGGAAGGGAAAGATCGTCGATTTGCTCGCTGCGGAGCATGACGCGGTGGTCCGGTACAACGGCGGGGCTAACGCTGGGCACTCGGTAGTGGTGGGTGGCACGCGGTATGCGTTGCACCTGATCCCGTCGGGGATTTTGTATACAGGTAAAGCCGCGATCATCGGCAACGGCGTGGTGGTTGATCCGTTCAAATTGCTGGAAGAGATTGATGGGCTTGCATTGCGGGGGGTTGACACGTCGGGGCTGATGCTGTCAAGCCGTGCGCATGTGGTCTTGCCTTATCACAAGGCGGACGATGCGATGCGTGAAGAGTTGATGGCGGCGGGGCACGACAACACGCCGACGGCCGCAATTGGGACAACGCGGCGCGGGATCGGGCCGGCGTATGCGGATAAGGCGCATCGTGCGCCAGCGGTGCGAGCGATGGACCTGTTGCGGCCAGAGGTATTAAAGGATCGAGTACGGACGGCGATGGCTTCGCGTGAGATGTTGCTCAGGGCGCGCGGGGTTGATGCGGGTGGTACGGTGGAAGAGGTGATCGAAAGAGCGCTGGCGGCTGGGGCGAGGCTGGCGTTG
>Ga0105048_10020813_pt1 | contig 10006 bp, 5 predicted proteins | sample MAT05_FD_78382 | JGI IMG/M metagenome (GOLD analysis project Ga0105048, IMG submission 78382) | Freshwater microbial communities from Lake Fryxell liftoff mats and glacier meltwater in Antarctica - MAT-05 | ecosystem: Environmental > Aquatic > Freshwater > Ice > Liftoff microbial mat | place... | reverse complement strand
TTACCAATGGTGGCAATGGCTTTTGCTAATTGTACTGCATTTACATCAATTAAAGTAACGCTAAAACCTGCCTGGGCAAATACATGCGCAATACCATTGCCCATTGTACCGGCGACAATGACAGCGACGGCCCCCTTGCCCCCCAAAAGAGGGTTCCTTGTGTTTAGATTATTTGGAGCGTTATTCATGATAGTAAGGGTTTATGTATGAATTTTTAAAGCTCAATTTTTGAATGCTAATTTAAAAACCATATTGAGCCTGGGGAAATTTGATTAAAGAAGTAGAGGTTGAACTAATTGCAATCAGCTCAACCAATATGAAATGGAAATTTATTTCTATACAAATAAAAAAGAGGCATAAATATAATACCCTCTTAAACCCCTCCTTCGGGAGGGGCATGGGGAGGTTATTTAAACGCATTGAGCCCCGTAATATCCATACCAGTAATCAGCAAATGAATATCGTGTGTGCCTTCATAGGTAATTACACTTTCCAGGTTCATTATATGGCGCATTATGGGATATTCGCCTGTAATACCCATTCCGCCTAGCATTTGACGGGCTTCTCTTGCAATATTGGTAGCTACTTCACAACTGTTTCGCTTAGCCATACTCACTTGTGCAGGTGTTACTTTACCCTCATTCATCAACGCACCAAGGCGCCAGTTAAGCAACTGGGCTTTAGTTATTTCTGTAATCATTTCAGCCAGTTTTTTTTGTTGTAACTGAAAGCCGGCAATTGGTTTTCCAAACTGTACTCTTTCTTTAGCATAATTCAATGCAATATCGTAGCAATCCATAGCAGCCCCAATGGTTCCCCATGCAATGCCAAATCTTGCTTTTGTTAAACAGCCTAATGGCCCCTTTAATCCTTTAATATTAGGTAAAATATTTTCCTTAGGTACTTTTACGTTATCAAACACGAGCTCGCCGGTGGCGCTTGCCCTAAGGCTCCATTTGTTATGGGTGGTTGGTGTACTAAAACCTTCCATGCCCCGCTCTACAATTACACCACGAATATCACCGGCCTCATCCTTAGCCCATACAACTGCAATTTGGCTAAAAGGTGCATTGCTAATCCACATTTTAGCACCATTTAATATTACAGAATCTCCATCATCCTTAATATTGGTAAGCATTCCACTAGGGTCGCTACCATGGTCAGGTTCTGTTAAACCAAAACAGCCCAACCATTCGCCACTTGCCAGCTTGGGGAGGTATTTATTTCGCTGTGCTTCGCTGCCATACTGGTAAATAGGAAACATTACCAACGATCCCTGAACAGATGCGGTACTTCTAACACCGCTATCACCTCTTTCCAACTCCTGCATCATAAGGCCATAACTTATATAATCTAACCCACCACCACCATACTGCTCTGGCACAGTTGGGCCAAAACAGCCCAATTCGCCCAATTGCTTTACAATTTGTTGCGGAAATTCTGCCCGCTGCGCATAGTCTTCTATAATAGGGCTTATCTCTTTTTTCACATAACTACGTACACTATCTCTTACCATTTTATGCTCCTCTGTAAGCAAATCATCTACATTAAAATAATCGGGACTTTGAAAATTGTCGGTTTTAGCAGCCATCGTACGCTTTTTTAGGTTTATTTATTTTTTAATATATTTTTTGAGTCGAACTATAAATCATTTTTCAGCTTCATTGGCTATACTTATCCCGAGTGAGGTTTTATATGCTGCCTCAGGACGCACTCCCGTTTGAACGACAGCCCGAAAATTTTATTCTGTCGGGGCATTCAGCGGGTGCATCCCAAATTGTCGCTCCTGATTTCGGTCGGTGAGGACACCGACCGAGGCTCAGCCGTGGTCGGTGTCCTCACCGACCACTTGTTACTGCGACAATTTGGGATGCACTTTATTCAGCCGGGCGGGCTTGTGCATTCCATCTCAATTGTACTTTGCCAAATTATCAATAAAAGTAAAGGCAGGTTACCAATGTTTAAAAGCATTGCAAATATAATCCATTGCCCTTCCTCAATTAGAAATTGTTGTACATTCTATGCCAAAAACATACAATTACATCAATATATCAATCAAACATTTTATTATTTTACCCATTTGCTTTGTAGTGTAGGTTTAGCAGATTAAAGGCAAAATAAATTAAATACGGCTAGATCAATAATAAAAACAGGCCGGTATAGCGGTATGTATTTTTTTAGAGATAGCGCCGGCAAAGAAGTAGATTGCATATTGAAAAAAAATAATGAGCTATAGAAGTAAAAGCCGCAAAAAAGTTTAACTCACCAGATATGTCAGGGCTTAGGTATTGGAAAAAAAACAACCAAACCTCCACTATTTTAATAGATAATGGAAAACAGTCAGCAGAGCTGGAACCCTACAGCAGCGTACTTTTTTACCTTGATATTGGCGAAATTTAATTAAAAATACAAACAGCATGCATTACTCATTTTTGGCGTTGGGAGATAGTTATACCATTGGCGAACAGGTTTTACTTACACAAAATTTCCCCTATCAAACAGTACAATTACTTAGAGAAAAAGGATACAAGTTTTATGCTCCGGAAATTATTGCCACTACAGGGCATACTACCGAGGAATTAAATAATAGCATCGAAACAACTGTACTGCTGCCGGCGTATGATGTAGTATGCCTATTGATAGGTGTAAATAACCAATACAAGGGAAGATCATCTGCAGATTTTGAACCAGTATTCGAAAAATTATTACTAAAAGCTATACAGCTTGCCACCAATAAAACCAGTCATGTGTTTGTACTGAGCATTCCCGATTGGGGCGTTACTCCCTTTGCTGCCGACAGAAATACACAGCAAATTGCCTTAGAAATTGATGCTTTTAATTTAGTTTGTAAAAAGATGAGTTATAAGTATCGCACCCAGTTTATTAACATTACTACGGGCCAAAGAAAAGATGGCAATAAAGAAGAATTTTTAGCTGCCGATAAGTTACATCCGGCACAAAAGGAATATGCAAAATGGGCCGTACTGCTAAGCCAACTAATTATAAAGCAAGTAGAATAATTTGTAAAGCAAAACAGCAAATGACATTTTGCCATAAATATTTATTAAAATTAAGATTTGGGTTAAAGGTTGTGCCACTCTCTACATTCAGTTAATAAATATCCCATATAACTATGCAAACCGTATATCTACACAATTTCGTTATTTTGCAATGTTTTTAATTTTAGATTACAGTATTTAAACCCATTTATTTATGTGTGGAATTGTAGGATATACAGGCCCCCGGGAAGCTTACCCCATTGTAATTAATGGACTAAAACGATTAGAATACCGTGGATATGACAGCACTGGAGTTGCATTACTTAATGGCGGACTTAAGGTGTACAAGAAAAAAGGCCGGGTGGCAGATTTGGAAGAAAGCATTATAGGTAAAGAACTCCACTCGCATATTGGTATTGGACATACCCGGTGGGCTACCCATGGCGAACCTAACGATCGCAATGCGCATCCCCATACATCTGCAAGTGGCAAACTAGCCATGATACACAATGGCATTATTGAAAACTATGCCCAAATAAAAAAAGAATTACTCAACAAAGGGTACAGTTTTACCAGCGATACTGATACGGAAGTATTACTCAATTTTATTGAGGATATTCAATTAAATAACGAGTGCGGTTTGGAAGAAGCGGTGAGAGTGGCCTTAAAAAGAATTACTGGAGCATACTGTATATTGCTGATTTCCGCAGATGACCCGGAAACCATTATTGCGGCAAGAAAAGGTAGTCCATTGGTTATTGGTGTAGGAAAAGGCGAACATTTTTTAGGCAGCGATGCCACGCCCATGCTGGAATACACCAAAGAAGTGGTATATGTTAATGATTATGAATTGGCCATTGTAAGACCCGATGAGCTAATACTGAAAAATTTAGGTAACGAAAAAATTACGCCCTACATTACTAAATTAGATATGGAACTGGCAGCTATTGAAAAAGGCGGCTACGACCATTTTATGCTGAAAGAAATTTTTGAACAGCCGAGTACTATTTATGACTGTCTTCGTGGCCGCCTCGATGCAACTGCCGGGCAAATTGTAATGAGTGGCGTGCAAAAAAACATAGAAGCATTTAAAAATGCCCATCGCATTATCATTGTGGCTTGTGGTACAAGCTGGCATGCCGGCCTTGTGGCGGAATATGTTATTGAAGAATTGTGCCGCATACCGGTAGAAGTTGAGTATGCATCTGAATTCCGATATCGTAATCCAATTATCAACAAAGGCGATATCATTATTGCCGTATCGCAAAGTGGCGAAACTGCTGACACTTTGGTGGCCATTGAAACTGCTAAAAAACAGGGTGCCATCATTTTTGGAATTGTAAATGTTGTAGGCAGTTCAATAGCAAGATTGAGTGATGGCGGAGCTTATACCCATGCCGGACCAGAAATTGGCGTGGCTAGTACCAAGGCATTTACCGGACAATTAGCTGTATTGATGATGATTGCTTTGCTTATTGGTAAAGAAAAAGGAACCATTAAAGATGAATTATTTACCAAGCTTTTATTGGAGTTGGATGCCATCCCTGAAAAAGTGGAAGTGATATTGAAAAACTCAGATGCATTAAAAGCGATTGCTGAAAAATACAAAGGTGCAAGCGATGCCTTATTTCTGGGGCGTGGCTACAATTTCCCCATTGCATTGGAGGGTGCGTTAAAGCTAAAAGAGATTTCTTATATCCATGCCGAAGGTTATCCGGCAGCAGAAATGAAGCATGGCCCAATAGCCTTGGTTACAGAAACATTGCCCGTAGTTTTTGTTGCTACTAAAGATAGCTATCATGAAAAAATTGTGAGCAATATGCAGGAGATAAAAGCTCGTAAAGGCAAAGTAATTGCTATTATTACCGAAGGTGATGATGTAATTCCGGGACTGGCCGACGATGTATTTTTTGTGCCACCCGTACATGAAATTTTAGCGCCATTACTAAGTTGTATTCCTTTGCAATTACTATCGTATTATGTAGGTATTGCCAAAGGGGTTGATGTAGATAAACCAAGAAACCTTGCCAAGAGTGTAACAGTGGAATAGCTAAAACCATACTTTACCTACAGCAGGCATTGCTGATTTTTGCTACACCAATTTTTTAATTAGTTCCAATTTTTCCAATCACCTAAATACCCTTTTTGGGGTCAGGGCATGAACATTATAAAAAAATATCCGGTTAATACTCTTGGCTATAATTTTATTGAACCCGAATATATACCGGAAGGCAAGGATGAATATTATTTAAGAAATCTGCAAAACCCTCATGCAGATCATTACCGTAATTTAAATTCATTTGAAATTGAAGTATTGGTTCGCAACAACAATACTTCCGATGACTGGAATAAAATATTGGTTTCTACTTCATTTAAACCGGAGTTGGTAAAAAACTGTCAGTTTCATGGGCTTGTCCGCATAGGAAATTTGGAGCCACTGTACCTTGAGTTTCACAATCTTCGTATGCAGGTAGGCTTATACAATAGTACTATCATCAGTTGCGATTTTGGCAATAATGTATGTATCAATAATGTAAATTACCTCAGTCATTACATTATTGATAATGAAGTAATGATTGCCAATGTAAATGAACTGGCATCTACCAACAAAGCAAAATTTGGTAATGGAATTGTGTATGAAGGAGAAGATGAAAAGGTGAAAATAGGCATGGAACTTTGTAATGAAAATGGCGGCAGAAGGGTTTCCCCTTTTGATGGAATGTTACCAGATGATGCACACCTGTGGAGCAAATACATTGCAGATGAAGAATTGATTACAAAGTTCAATGAATTTACCAACAATAAGTTTGATAGAAGAAGAGGCTATTATGGTAAAATTGGCGACCGTACTGTTATCAAAAATTGTAAAATAATTAAGGATGTTTTAATTGGAACAGATGCCTATTTAAAAGGTGCCAATAAGCTAAAAAATCTTACCATAAAAAGTGATGCCAACCGTACTTCTCAAATTGGGGAGGGCAGCGAAATAGTGAATGGGATTGTAGGGTATGGTTGCCGCATATTTTATGGTGTAAAGGCTGTGCGTTTTGTAATGGCTTCTCATTCTCAATTAAAATATGGCGCAAGGCTTATCAATTCTTATCTTGGTAACAATGCCACTATTTCTTGTTGTGAGGTATTGAATTCACTTATTTTTCCAGCCCATGAGCAACATCATAACAATTCATTTTTATGTGCAGCGCTTGTAATGGGGCAAAGCAATATTGCTGCGGGTGCCACTATTGGCAGCAATCACAATAGCCGTAGCCCGGATGGTGAAATCATTGCTGGCCGTGGCTTTTGGCCTGGCCTATGTGTTAGCTTAAAACACAATTCTAAGTTTGCCTCTTTTTCAATTATTGCCAAAGGTGATTATCCTGCTGAGTTAAATATACCTATTCCTTTTAGCCTCATAAGCAACGATGTAAGCAACGACAAACTAGTGGTAATGCCCGGCTATTGGTTTATGTACAATATGTATGCGCTTGAACGCAATGCCGCCAAGTATGTAGATAGAGACAGGCGTACCAATAAAATTCAACAGCTTGAATACGATTATCTGGCACCGGATACTATCAATGAAATGTTTACTTCATTAAAAATTTTACAAGCATTACAGCCGGATGAAAATGGTACGGCGATTATTGAAGGCTGGGAAAATACACAACGTATTACAGAGGTTTTAAAAGTACCGCAGGCTATTCAACTGTTTAAAGAATTGATACAATATTATGGAATACTTGAAATATTGAAATTAATACAGCGTAATAAATTCAGCAACTTTGCCGATTTAAAAAAAGCACTATCAGCCAAAATTCAACGAACAGAATGGCTGAATATTGGTGGTCAACTTATGCCTGAGGAGGCAGTAAAAAAAATGATTTACCAGGTGAAAAAAGGACAAATGAAAAACTGGAAAGAGTTGCATGATTTTTATAAAGCCCAGGGCGAATTATACGCCGCAGATAAACTAAGCCACGCTTATACAGGCTTGTTAGAAGTGATGGGCATTACACCCCGTCAATTTACGCCTTCATTATTGCAGCAATTATTGCAGCAATTGATTGTAAGCAGGGAATGGATGGTTAAAGGTATTTACGAATCGAGGGCTAAAGATTATACCAATCCGTTTAGAAAAATGGTGTATGATACAGCAGATGAAATGAATACGGTATTGGGAAAACTGGAAGATAATAGCTTTATCCAACAACAATATGCTGCTTTAGATGAATTGAAAAAACAAGTAAAATCGGCCTGTAGAAAGTTTAAGAATGCGGGAGTTTAGTTAGGCATGGCTGCCTGTTCTGCAAACAAATCTGCTGCAATACCATCTGCAAATAATTTGCCTTCTTTTGTTAAGATAAGGGAGCCATTATGCTGATAAAGTTTGTTGCCAGCCAGCCATTTGCCAGCAGATTGCATTAATTTATCTGCAGCAGCTTCACCAAATAATATTGCAACATATTTTGTACTTATACCTTCCATTGTTCGCAGCGATGTCATGATGTATTCATTTAATTGCTGGGTAATGGTAAGCAACTCCTCTTCAAAAGGAATTTTATTGTTTTGCAAGGAGCGAATGTAAGCTGCATTATTGGCGATATTCCACCTGCGTTTTTTGCCATCAAAGCTATGAGCAGAAGGGCCAAAAGCATAATAGTGTTTGCCCTGCCAATAACTGCTGTTATGTTTACTCCGCATGCCTGGCAGCGAAAAATTGCTGATTTCATAATGATCGTAACCGGCAGTTTCCATCCAGTTCATCAGCAATAAAAACTGTTCGGCCTGCCTGTCGCTGCTTACAGGTGCTTTTACATTTTTGGCAATTAATTTATCCAAAGGGGTTTTGGGTTCAACCGTAAGTGCATAGCTGGAAATATGTGGAATATTTTTTTCAATTGCTATATCTACATTGCGTTTCCAGTGCTCATTATCCAACAAAGGTGAGCCATAAATGAGGTCAATCGAAAAATTATCAAAGCCTGCTTCTTTTATTTCATCAATACAATGAATGGCTTCGGTTGCAGTATGTGCCCTGTTCATCCACTTCAATTCGTCTTGTACAAATGACTGAATACCAACACTTAGCCGGTTAATGCCCATACTTTTCCATTGCTGCAGGTTGCTGGCGTTAATATCATCAGGATTGGCTTCAAGGGTAATTTCTGCCCCGGCATCAATACTGAATTTTGTATGTAAAGCAGTAAAAAGCTCTTGTAAGTCTGCCTCCTGTAAAATGCTGGGAGTACCACCGCCAAAATACACCGTTTTAATAATTTGCGAATTGGCAGCTTCAAAAAAACTTGTCAGTTCAATTTCCTTTATCATTGCACTTATCAGATCATTCTTATACCTAAGCGATGTGGCAAAATGAAAATTACAGTAATGGCAGGCTTGTTTGCAGAAAGGAATATGGAGGTAAATGCCAGACAAAGATTTTTGATTTACAATTTTAGACTTTAGATTTGAGAAACCGTGATGGCAAACTTAGCAAATACTTACTGTAAATATTTTTTTACCTCAATGGTAGTTGCGGCTTGCTTACTATCCACAGCTTTTTGCCAACCGGTAACTCCATCTAATTTTCAATTAAAAATAATAAGGGTAGATAGTAATAGTGTAATTACTACCCAATCATTACGATTGCAAACCAGCTTTGCCAGCCAGTTACAATGTGCTAATTATATTAAGCAATTACCTTCTTTATTGCAGGTAAAAGGATATTTAGCTGCCGCTATAGATAAAACCATAGTAGATACCAACGCAGTCTTTATCTGGCTTTACCTTGGCCAACTTCAACAATTGGTGGCCATCTCTGCAGATAGTATAGATAAAAAAGCTTTGGATGAATCTGGCTTTTTAGTAAAAACTTTTATTAATAAACCGGTTGATTTTAATAAAATTCAGTTGCTTAAAGAAAAACTAATCCGTTACTATGAAAACAATGGATACCCCTTTGCCGCTGTATATTTAGACAACGTGAAGCTAGATTCCGGCAATATAAAGGCTGCCATAAAAGTAAAAAAAGGACCTTTGTACCTTTTAGACAGCATCCGTGTTTATGGAAAAGTGAAAATAGCCAATACCTTTTTACAACGCTATCTTGGCATTCAAAATGGCAGTTTATACAGCAAAGAAAAACTGGAGCTTGTAAATAAACGGTTGCTCGAATTGCCCTACCTGCAACAGGAGCAGGAAGCAGAGGTAACATTGCTAGGTACAGGATCTTTACTAAACTTATACCTGCAGCCTAAACGCAACAGCCAGGTAAATTTTTTAATAGGCTTTTTACCAGCCAACAATCAAACCAATAAACTACAGCTTACCGGAGATGTAAATCTTAACTTAAAAAACCCTTTTGGTAAAGGAGAAACAGTAATTGTAAACTGGCAACAGTTACAATTAAAATCACCCCGGCTTCACATTGGCTACCAGCATCCTTACCTGTTTAAATCGCCATTTGGTGTAGATTTTTCGTTTGAATTATTTAAAAAAGATTCTAGCTTTTTACAGCTAAATGCCATGCTGGGTATACAATATTTGCTTGCAGCCAACCAAACGGGAAAATTGTTTTTTCAGCAGCAAAGCAATACCCTGCTGGGCGAAGGGGTAGATACAAATCAAATTAAAATAACAAAAAGATTACCACCCAATATAGATGTAAAAGCTACCAGCATAGGTATAGATTACGAATGGAATAAAACCAATTACAGGCTTAACCCACGTACAGGAAACGAGGTAAAACTATTAACCAGCGTAGGTATTAAAACCATTAGTAAAAATAATGACATCGTAAATCTTACTAATAATGGGTTTGATTTTAACTCTTTGTATGATTCAATTAAACTACAAAACTATCAGGTAAGGGCTTCTATTGCAGCAGCGCATTACTTTGCTGTTGGCAAAAGAAGTACGCTTAAAGCTGCTTTTCACGGAGGAGTATTTAGCAGTCAAAATATTTTTAGAAATGAATTATTTCAGATAGGTGGCTATAAATTATTAAGAGG
>Ga0105048_10020809_pt1 | contig 10007 bp, 11 predicted proteins | sample MAT05_FD_78382 | JGI IMG/M metagenome (GOLD analysis project Ga0105048, IMG submission 78382) | Freshwater microbial communities from Lake Fryxell liftoff mats and glacier meltwater in Antarctica - MAT-05 | ecosystem: Environmental > Aquatic > Freshwater > Ice > Liftoff microbial mat | place... | reverse complement strand
TTCGGGCGGCTGGCGCAATTTGCCTCGGTCATAGCTGGCGCATCAAAGGCAGCGAAGATCTCCAAGGGCATGGAGCGCCGCGCTTGGATGTAGATGCTGCGGCGGTGTTCTTGGCCTTGCAGCCCAATAAATTTCCCCGTCTGGCGGCCAGCCGTGTCGCGGGTGTCGATGCCGATGATGATCTGCCCCGCTTCATTGTAGGTGACTGAAACGGGCTTGCCGCCCAGCGCTGGATTGAGCTTGCCAGAGACAGCTAAAAGAGAGTCGCGCAGTGTCTCTGCCTCATGGCGCAGGAAATTCATCCGACTAAGCAAGCGGTTGTCTGGATCGACGCGATCACGCTCTACATCTCGGTGTGAGCTCTGCTGGTAAGTCTGGCTGCTCATGATCAGCCGATGCAGGTGCTTCAAACTCCAGCCTTTTTCCATGAACTCAGCCGCCAGCCAGTCGAGTAACTTTGGGTGACTTGGCTTTTCGCCTAATTGGCCAAAGTCGCCAGGACTATTGACCAAACCTTTGCCAAAATGCCGAAGCCAAACTTGATTAACGATGACTCGCGCTAACAAAGGATGCTTACCATCTGTCAGCGAATTGGCAAAAGCGAGCCTGCGCCCGCTAGTCTGCATGGTACTGTTTTTTTCAGCAATCTCGATGGGCCGATAGCTGGCTAGTACGCTGAGGTCGCCAGGTTTGACAGCTTGCTTCGACTGCTCGATATCGCCACGAAAAAACACATTGGTCAGTGGTAGCTCGGCTGCTTTGAGTGGCTTTTCGGCAAAGGCGTGGAGGAACTCTTCTTTAGGCTTTTTGGCACGCACCGTCGCCGCTTCATCCGCCATCTTTTTCAGTTCATCGGCATGATGCGTCTTGTAGGTGCTGTCATAGAGATAGAGCGAGCCGGAGCTTAGCTGATTGATGCGCGGCCAAGCTTTCAGCAGAGCGACTTGAGCTGGCGTGCGTTTTTTTATCTCGCTGCGGTAGGCGCTGTGCAGCTCCAGACGCTCTTTCTCGGGAGCTTTGGCCAGCTCTTTCTCGAGCACTTCACTGATGAAGCCTTCCTGTTTCACGAGCTTCGCTGCATCGACCTTTTTTGCTTCTGTCTCGATCCCGGTGCCCACGCTTCGCTCTGCATCTGTCAGCAGGGACACGAGGCGGCCACTTGGCACCTTCCAGTTTTTGGTATTGAAGCCTGGTTCAAACACTGCACGCAGCCGGTAGTAGTCAGCCTGAGTGATCGGGTCATATCGGTGATCGTGGCACTGGGCACAGCCGATGGTCATGCCGTAAAAGGCGGTGCTGACGATCTTGATCGTGTCTGCAATGGTGGCGTTTTGCGCGGCCTTGTCATTCATGGCACCCGTGCCATCGGCAGCCATGCGGAGGAAGCCAGTGGCGGTGATTTTTTCGATCTGCTCTGCGCTGAGGTTTTGATGCGGCTGCGGCACCATTTCATCTCCAGCGAGTTGCTCACGCACAAATTGATCAAAGGGTTTGTCTTTGTTAAGCGCGGAAATGACGTAATCACGGAACTTCCAGGCCCAGGGGCGCTCTATGTCTTTATCCGTGTAACCGTCAGAGTCAGAATAACCTGCGATATCAAGCCAGTGGCGGCCCCAGCGCTCTCCATATGCTGGACTGGCGAGTAGTCGATCCACGAGTGCAGCAAACACAGAGTGCCGATTTTCTGGCGACTGATTCTGGCGGAAAGAAGACTCGAAGGCCACGACATCCTCCGGCGTTGGCGGTAGCCCAGTGAGATCAAAGCTGGCACGGCGGATCAGTGTGCGCGGATCAGCTTCGGGTGAAAAAGTCAGCCTGTTTTCCGCGAGTTTTTCAGCGATGAATGCATCCAGCGGAGTCGCCAAGGGGGCGCGCCTATCAGCGTTGTTTGCTGAGGTTTTAGGTGCCGGTTTGCAGATCGGCTGAAGTGCCCACCAAGCGCGTTCTTCCTCTGTGAAGACATGCTCAGGACCGAGCTTCTCTGGCTCAGGTCGCAGGGTCTTCGCGCCTTGGGTGATCCACTGTGCAATGATGGAAATGTCTTTCTCACTTAGCTTGGATTTACCTTTGGGCATCTCCCCTTTCTGGATCAGCCGCAGCAGATGGCTGTCCCCTGCTTTATACGGAATGATAGCGGGGCCTTCTTCGCCACCCTTCATCATGGAGCGCGCTAAACGCACATCCAGCCCGCCTTTAATCTCGCCCTCTTCACCGTGACATTGGAAGCAGTGCGTCTTCAGAATAGGCCGCACATGCTTTTCAAAAGTCAGCATCTCCGCTGCCTGGTTAGGTAGGGTCAGCAGAACAAGAAATGACAACAGGCAGCGCATGTGGAGCCATACGTGATGTCATGCACCGGTCTTGCGTGAAGGAGGTCGGTGGGTTAGGACGAGACTCACATGCTACCCCACTTTCAGACGGCCAGTAAAGAGCAGCTCAAGCACGCACGCCGTGTGCGTGAAGGGCGCGAGTGTGATCTCATTTTCGTCGAGGGCTTACGCCTCGTGGAGGAGTGCCAGCGCTCTGGACTCATGATCGAGCGCTGCTTTGTCAGTACTTCTGCCAATGAGCGCGCTCAAAGTCTGCTCACGCAGCTAGGAAACCGTGGCGTGCCTATTTTTACTGCCGAGCAACACGTGCTGGAGTCTCTCGGTGACACAGTGCAGAGCCAGGGCATCATCGTCATCGCTCAGCGGCCACAGTTTACCCAGGCAGATCTTTTTCAGACTGGTCATAGCCTTTTTCTAGGTCTGGATCGTGTGCAAGACCCGGGCAACATGGGCACACTCATCCGCACGGCAGAGGCGGCAGGGGTCGGAGGTCTGGTCGCTCTCGGCGGCAGTGCCGATGTCTTTTCACCCAAGGTGCTGCGTAGCTCCATGGGTTCAGCATTTCGCCTGCCAGTGCTGGCAGATGTGACGCTGGAGCACCTGCTAAATCTGCGCTCTGAGAGATCACTAAAAATCGTGGCCGCTGCGGGTGATGGAACTGTTGACTACGCCGACTATGACTGGCGGCAGCCCACGCTCTTGATTCTCGGCAATGAAGCTCAGGGTGTGGATGCTCAGCTGCTGGCTCAGTGTGATGCGAGTCTGCGCATCCCGATGGCACAGAATGTCGAGTCTCTAAACGTCGCCACAGCTGGTGCCGTGATGCTCTTTGAAGCCGCACGGCAGCGCCGAGGCAGGTGACGAAATCAGCTATCTGAAAACAGCTCCTTGAGTCGGCCTGAAACTCACATCAGAAAAGTCGAAGCAAATGTCTGCATCACCACTCACTCCGCCGGATTCAAAGCCCGCACGAGTTCCGTCCAGTCTTCACTTTCGGTGTATCCGGCGCGTTCCAGATCGAGCAGCAATGGATGAATGATGGCGGTATTCACGTCGATAACCTTGCCATAGAACACCGGCCAGAGGTCTTCGATGTTTTGGCGGAAAGCCGATGCTGCACCGTTCATCATCAGGTGCCAAGCGTATGGGCAGAGCAGGAGGTCTTCGAGCAACTCCTGCTCAGTGGGGTGTCCGCCGGTGAGTTCGCGGATGTGGATGAAGGCTTTCTCATCTTTCGGCTCCATCTCGCACTGACTAGGCTTGCGAAAACGGTGCAGCTTGCCGATCAGGATATCGCGAACCTGCGGAATCATGATCTTCAGCCCATGGCGCATCTCGACATGGCAGCGACCCATCCAGTCGGAAGTGGAGCGAAAAGCCATCGGTGGTGTGATATCGAGATAGAACTGCCCCGAGTCTTTGCCACTTTTGCCCATGCCGATGTCCTCTGTGTTGGCCTTAAAGGAATCAATGTATTGGGAACTGACGCGCAGATCGGCACGGCACTGGTGAAAGTCTCATCCAGCCGCATATGGATCACCGCCGATCAGAAGATGACGATAGTATCTTGAATGGGCGAAAGCCTTTCAGCCACCGTTTGCAGAAAGCGGTCGATCTTGAGACCCGTGGGGGATTGCCAGTTGGGCGGTGCTACTGACCAGTTCATGACGTTATAGCATCAGTGGGATTGCGGACGAAGTCCTTCTTTCTTCTGGAGCGAAATCAGCTTCATCGACTGGTCGATGAGCCGATTGCTAACGCCTGGGTTTTTAATGAGCCGCTTGGCGAGGTCGCACCACTTGGCGCGTTTTTTGAGCCGCGTGCTGCTCAAGACCCGCGCCACGATGAAAGCGAGGCGGTAGTCATAATTCGGCGGTTTCGAGAGCACCAGCTTGTGGATCACCGCCGCGCGTTCCGGCGAAGGCGAGCGCCGCACCTCAGCGCAGAGGCGCGGAAGGTCGGAGTATTGAGGCTCGGTAGCATTCATGGCAGAAGATGCTCCCGCGAGGTGAATTGTCGAGGGACACTATGAAGCCGCAGCCAGAGCCTCTATCTTTGCCAAGACCAGTGCGCTACCACCCCTCAGGTGAGATTGCGTCACAGCTTCACGCAGGCTGCGATAGAGCGCCGGATAAGTCATGGCGAGCGAATGGGGGACGTCATGCTGCACAGGCTGCCAGACATCGAGATCACGCGAGGATCGGCCCGGCATGGCCTCCAGCAGGCAAGCCGCAGAGCCGATCAGGCACTAACACACGACGGGGACGGCAGATGGCAATGCCTCTGCGATACGCTCGATCAGCGTGATCCATTCTTCGCGTGTCAGCTTTTGACTCATTGCGTAGGTTTCGGGCAAGTGGCGTCATGAATCAATCAGCAGACGCGGAGTTGCATGAATCGGGGAGGGAAATTAAGATGCCAGCATGAGCACACTGGCTGAAATCGAAATCGCAGCGGCGGGTCTGCCACCAGCGGAGAAGCGCTCTTTGCTGAGCTGGCTGACGACGGAGCTTTCTGCTGAGAATAGTTCGCCGATGGAAGGACCTCGTGTTTCAGGCCTCGGCAAGGGCAAGTGGCAGGTGGCGGATGACTTTGACGCGCCGCTGCCTGATGAGTTCTGGCTGGGCCGCGATGCATGAACTACTTGCTCGACGCGCACGCTTTCATTTGGTGGAACGAAAACAGCCCCAAGCTGCCCACGAATGTGCGTCAGGCATTGAGTAATCGCTCCAATCAAATCTGGCTCAGCCATGCAAGCTTGTGGGAGATGCAGATCAAAGTCCAGATCGGCAAACTGGCGCTGACTGCTCCATTGGCCGATCTGATCGACCAAGAAGTCCGTGTGAACCGCCTGCGGCTGCACTCGATCAGCTACGACGACATCCTGAAACTCGACGGGCTTCCCATGCATCATCGCGATCCCTTCGACCGGATGATCATCACGCAAACAGCTCCTTAATCGCCTGCGTGCCGAAATCGACGACGGGATACGGCCTTCCCTGCGGGCCGGGGAGTTCGGTGTGGAGATCGACGCCGAGGGCCTGGTAGATGGTAGCGACGATTTCCTTCGGCGCGACGGGGCGCTCAGTGGGGTAACCGCCGATGTCGTCGCTCTTGCCGATGACTTCGCCGCCTTTGATGCCGCCGCCAGCGAAGTTCACGGTCCAGCAGTTCGGCCAATGGTCGCGACCACCGGCTGGATTGATCTTCGGTGTGCGACCAAATTCGGCGAGGCAGGTGACCATGGTGTCGTCGAGCATGCCGCGCTGGAAAAGGTCCTCAATGAGTGCGCTGTAGCCTTGATCATACATCGGGGCGACGATGTCTCTCATGCCTTCGATGCTGGTAAATGGCTTGGAACCGTGGATGTCCCAGGTGATCTCGCCGAAGACAGTGATGAAGGTATTTACGGTGACAAAGCGCACGCCACGCTCGACTAGGCGACGCGCCAGCAAGCAGCTCTGGCCGAAGCGGTTCAAACCGTAGCGCTCGCGGACTTTGAGCGGCTCTTTCGTCAGATCGAAGGCCTCGCGGGCCTGAGTGCTGGTCATGATGCGGTAGGCGGACTCGAAATTGCTGTCCATGAGCTTCGCCTGCTCGCTGTATTCAAAATTGCGCACGCTGCTGTCCACCAGCTCGCGCATCTCGCGGCGGCGTTCGAGGCGCACCTCGCCGATTTCCTTCGGCGGCAACAGATCGGGCACTTTGAAGTCTTTTACCGAAGGATCGGCATTCAACACAAAGGGATCGTAGGCTTTGCCGAGGAAGCCGGCATCCTGACCATGCGGCATGTTGCCACCAGTCGGCCCCATCGACTCCGGCAAGATGACATGCGCAGGCAGATCACTGCGGCGGCCTTGCAGGAACTCCAGGGCACTGCCGACATGCGGTGTGTTCACGCCACCGGTGAAAAGACGGCCTGTTTGCATCATCTGGTGCCCCGTGTCGTGCACGGCGGCGGCGGTGTGGTAGCAGGAGCGGACGAGACTGAACTTGTCCGCGATCTTCGCATGCAGCGGCAGAATTTCGGAGATCTCGAAGGCGTTGCTCTTTGTGCGGATGGGTTTGAACGGCCCACGAATCTCACTCGGCGCATCCGGCTTCATGTCCCAGAGATCCTGCTGGCTTGGCGCACCGAGGTTGAAGATCATGATGCAGGCCTTGTTACTCTTTTTGGGGTCCACTTTGCCTTCGGCCTTCAGTTTGGCAAAGCCTGGCATCGTGAGTCCGATAGCACTGAGCGCACCAGCGGAGAGGAAATCGCGGCGACTGATGCCGTCGCAGTTGGTGATGGAGCCTTGGCCAGAAAAGGTAAACATGGTGCTAATAATACGCACGTTTCAGGCAAATCTGTATAGACGATGCCACTTTAAGAAATGGTTCTTCCAGAGCTTGGTGATCGACAATCATGCGCTCCTTTGCAGAATTTACACTTCAAATTCAGCCCATCATTTTTAGATGACTCGACTCACTCACCCCAATCTCGTCGTGCTCTCTGGAGCAGGGCTTTCGGCTGAATCAGGTGTCGCCACCTTTCGCGCTGCCGATGGCCTCTGGGAAGGGCATCGGATCAAGGATGTGGCGACTCCTGAGGGCTTTAAAAAGCAGCCCGAACTTGTGCAGCAGTTTTATAATATGCGGCGGGCGGGTTTGAAAACAGTCGTGCCCAATACTGCCCATCATGCCCTGGTAAAACTGGAGCGTGAATGGCTTGGCTCGTTTGTGCATGTGACCCAAAATGTCGATGACCTCAACGAACGTGCTGGTGCTCAGAAACTCCTGCACATGCATGGCGAGCTGAAAAAAGTCCGCTGCATCTGGTGCCGCAGCGTGCTGGCGTGGGCGGATGATCTTCACACATCGACCCCCTGCCCCGAATGCCAGCAAGTCGGCAAGCTACGGCCTGACATCGTCTGGTTCGGCGAGATGCCGTATTACATTGATGAAATCATGCGCGCTCTTCAGACCGTCGATATTTTCCTCTGCATCGGCACGAGTGGCGTGGTCTATCCCGCAGCCGGATTTGTCCGCTCCGCCGCAGAGAATGGCTGTCAGCGCCTCATCGAGCTGAATCTGGAAAGCACCGACATCAGCACCCACTTCACCGAAAGACGCCACGGACCAGCCAGCGTTGAGGTGCCGAAGTTGGTGGCGGAACTTTTATTATAGGCTAAATCTCACTTGCTAGATCAAACTTTCAGAACTATCTGAAAGTAAGATGACTGATGAAACTGCCACACTTGATCCTGCGACTTGGGAAACCTCGCGCGAGGAGTTCATTGCTCAGTGGGGGGCGCTGGGGAGTAACTGGGGGATCAACAGGACGATGGCGCAGATTCACGCGCTGCTGATGACGGCTCCTGAGCCGATGTTCACCGACGAAATCATGGAGCGACTCCACATCAGCCGCGGCAATGCGAACACGAATGTGCGCGAACTCATCGGCTGGGGTTTAATCCGACTGGTCGTCAAGAAGGGCGAACGCCGTGAGTATTTCGAGGCTGAAAAGGATGTCTGGAAGATGTTCATCACCATCGCTAAAGAGCGAAAGCGCCGTGAGCTAGACCCAGCACTGGCGGTGTTGCGTGACTGCGCTGAGCAGACCAAGAGCGCAACCAGCGGCCCTGGGAAGGACTTCCACAAGCAGATGAAAGAGCTGCAGGAGTTCGTCGAATTTGGCATGAAAGTCTCAGACACCGTCGCCAGCATGAAGCACGCCTCTGCACTGCAATGGGCCATCAGATTGCTCGGATAACCCCCTTTTTTACCTTTTAGTTTCAGAACTATCTGAAACTACAAAACAAATAAACAACAAAACCGAAAGGAACCAAGACCATGAATGAAACTGTAATTAGCTATGGATTGTATCTGGCCATCGCTGTGGCCATGACCGTGTGGGTCGCCCGCACACTACACAAAAGTGGGCGCATTTTTCTCGTGGAGTGCTTTCACGGAAACACCGAGCTGGCAGATAGTGTGAATCATCTGCTCGTCGTCGGTTTCTATCTGATCAATATAGGCTTCGTCTCGCTGTATCTAAAGACGACTGAGGTGGTGGCTGGCACGCAGGGTGTGTTTGAAGTACTGAGTGGCAAAATGGGTGTTGTCCTGCTCGTGCTTGGCGGGATGCATTTTTTCAATCTGATCGTCTTCACGCGCATGAGGAAACGCGCCCATCTAGCCACCATGCCACCGCCGGTACCGCCTATCCTCAGAGTAAGCGCCTAAATCGCGGCAGCGTCCTGGAGTGCGCTGGCCCTCCTGCGCTTTCAGGACTGCCATTTTCTGCATCTAAACCCCCATCCAATATCATGCATACCCTCACACTTTTTTATGATGCCCGCTGCGGCTTGTGCTCGCGGGTTAGACAATGGCTCAGCGTTCAGCCTGCGTATGTGCGGCTGGAGTTCGTACCGTATGACTCTGAAGAAGCTGCGCACAGATTGCCTAATATCAGGCATCTCCAGGCAGATCAGGAGATCATCGTCATGGCAGATACCGGGGAGGTCTGGCAGGGGGCCGGAGCCTGGGTGATGTGCCTTTGGGCGCTGCGCGAGTTCCGCGCATGGTCGGCACGCCTGGCTAGCCCTACGATGCAGGGCGTGGCTCGGAAAATGGTGCACTGGATCTCACAAAACCGCATCGGTATGTCACGGCTGCTGCGTTTCAAAAGTGATGCTGAATTAGCCGCAGTGATGGAGCGTGATATGGTAGAGCCTGTGTGCCGGGTACGTCACGATCTGGATCTCATCGACTAGTTCGGCATCTTCTTGCCGGGTTTCTTTTTCTTTTCACCGGGGGCTTTCATGGTCGGATTGATGTTTTGCATCAGCCTGTCAACGTAGCTGTTGTAGCGCGGGTCGGGAGATGCTCCTTGGCTTTTCATGGTCGCGATGATGGGCGCTAGCGCTGCTGCTTTGGGGCCGAGCGCTTCGATGGCCGCAAGTGCCGCCATGGCAGTCAGGATACCATTGGACTCAGGCGCTGCCAATGACTGCAATGCAGCAAGCGCTTCGGACTGAGCCGCAGCCCCGCCATGCTGAGAGAGGGCTTGTGCAGCAACGATTCGGACATCGACAGAAGAATCCGCGAGTGCTTGATGCAGGGCATCTGCTCCTTCTTTGACTGCGCTTTCACCGCGCATGAGCAATCCCAGCGCGCCCCAATAACGCACGGCGCTGTCTTGATCCTTCATGAAGGAAAGCAAGGATGGCACGGCGGACATCTCCAGTGCGGAAGCTAGCTCCGCAGCCGCGAGAATACGCGGCAATGGATACTTAGCTTCTGTGTGAGCCAAGTCATAAGGCGTGGTGCCTTTCGATCTCAGATGAATCTCCTGCTCTGGGAGAAAGCAGACATCGTGCACGTCTAGCAGGTGCTGATGCAGAGCGCTACGGAGTCTTTTAAGTGCCGCTTGATGCTCTGGTGCGTTGGCTAGGTTATGCACTTCATCCCGGTCTGTTTCCAGGTCATAGAGTTCCTCGGGAGCTTTCGGCACGGTCCAAAAGATGGACTGTTCTGCATTGGTCTTACCGGCTTTAAAAAGCTCATTCCAGATGCGTGTCGTCGGTGTCTCGAACTGATAGGCCACACGCTGAGCTTGAGACACCTGTGGGTGAAAATTTCGCAGATAAACGAAGCGCCCATTGGTGACACTTCGGACCTGATCCACGCGCT
>Ga0105048_10020808_pt1 | contig 10008 bp, 4 predicted proteins | sample MAT05_FD_78382 | JGI IMG/M metagenome (GOLD analysis project Ga0105048, IMG submission 78382) | Freshwater microbial communities from Lake Fryxell liftoff mats and glacier meltwater in Antarctica - MAT-05 | ecosystem: Environmental > Aquatic > Freshwater > Ice > Liftoff microbial mat | place... | reverse complement strand
TTATAATTATTGGCATAATTTCTAAATCACATTGGTATAATACCATTACTTAGTTCAAATTAGTCCAAAGGATAATTTGGGCTTAGTAATGTAAATGCCGATATAGCAGCTGTTTGAGTTCAATATCTATTTTGATATTGGACTAATACAGATACCGTATCGGTATAATCAGGGAAGTATAGCCAAAAAAATACCCCGGAATTTTCCGAGGTATTTCTACTATTTTAAGAATTTATTTTAGAAGGTGCGCATTGGTCTAACATTACAAGCGCTACTTTGAGATAATCCCAAAATTCCATTATTTGTCAGTCGGTATGCTTGAATACCTGCACCAGTCTCAGTAGAAGACCAATAAATCCCTGTAACTGTTAATGCAAATTGTTTCATTACATAACCTGAGTTAAATACCAATTCTAATTCATATAAAGAAGGCAAATACCAATTGGTGAATCCACCAGCTGCATAAGCATCTGCTGCTTCTGCCGCTACATAATCACCAACATTTGCTACTAATGCAGTCGTATTTAATGCACCATTATGTGTACTTGTTCCGTAAATTGTTGTTGAGTTAGGTAAGTTTTCGAAAATATAAGTACCAACTAAATCTGCAAAAGCACAAATCAAACCATGTTGACCAGTTGAATCTACAAAAACAATAATACCACCACCAAAATATTGACCTACTTTATATGAAGTTGAACTACCAGATAAAGAAGCTAGGTCTACTGACTGAGTACTTCCACCATCAATAACATTTAAAACTGTACCAACCAAAGTAACATCAGTGTTCATTTCGTTTGTAGGATTCGCATCGGCATCATTACCTAAAGCTGCTAAATCTACCGATTGTGTACTACCACCATCAATTACATTTAACGTTGTTCCAACCAAAGTAACATCAATGTTCATTTCATTTGAAGGATTTGCATCGGCATCATTTACTAAACTTGACAAGTTCACCGTATTTCCTCCTGCAATTGTTAAGTTTGTTCCAACAAATGTCAATGTTTGACTATCAGTTCCACCGCTTGGTATTGTAATAGTATTACCATTCGAAATTGTTATATCAGATCCAACAATAGACAGGAATTGGCTATCTGTTCCACCACCAAGTGTAACGGTATTACCACCTGATATTGATAAATCACTTCCAACTAATGTCAACATTTGACTATCAGAACCTCCAGGAATGACTACAGTATTACCACCCGAAATACTTAAATTACTACCAACAATAGTTAAATTTTGAATTTCATTTGTTGGATTTGCATCAGCATCATTTACTAAAGAAGCTAAATTAACAGATTGCGTACTTCCACCATCAATAACATTTAAAGTAGTACCAACCAAAGTTACATCAGAGTTCATTTCGTTTGAAGGATTGGCATCAGCATCATTACCTAAGGACACCAAATCAACAAATTGTGTACTTCCAGCATCAATAACACTTAAAACTGTTCCAACAAAAGTTACATCCACGTTCATTTCATTGTTTGGGTTTGCATCGGCATCATTTCCTAACACCGCTAAATCAACAGACTGAATGCTGCCAGCGTCAATAACATTTAACATTGTACCTACTAATGTAACATCAATGTTCATCTCATTGGTTGGGTTTGCATCAGCATCATTAGCAAGTAGTGACAAATCCACAGATTGTGAACTTCCGCCATCAATTACACTTAGAATATTCCCTACTAAAGTCACGTCTACGTTCATTTCATTTGTAGGGTTTGCATCGGCATCTGTTACATCATCTATAACGGCACCTCCTCCATTTGAAAGTGTAATTATTGGACCAACTTTCGACAATATTTGAATTTCATTCGTGGGGTTCGCATCTGCATCATCTACTAGCGAAGATAAATCGACAGTAATTGTATTACCAAGATCTGATATTTCAAGATCTGTACCATTTAAATTTACTGCAGTGTTATACTCATTTGTTGGATTTGCATCAGCATCATTATTGTTAACAACATTTTCGGCCATTAAAGCATAAGGAACCGAAATCAATTGAGATGTTGACGTTATTGAATAAGCTATTCCACCCGCAGGATCAATCTCTATTTTTAAAAAATGTTCGTCCGCACTCCAAACAATACTTGAAAGCTGAGGACCAAAGTTAGTACCATTACCTATTTGCAAATTAACCAAACCATAATCGTTTGTAGCTGCAATATGAGTTTCAGAAAACACTGCTGAACCTGTGATTGTACCTTGCAAAATACTTATTTTAAAACCTACATTTTGATTACTCAAAACTACTCCCGCACCATTACGCACAATTGCTTGATAATTGAATAAATAGGGTGTTTGTGAATAACCATAATTGGCAAGCATTAAAATTAAAATCGTACTTAAATAAAGTGATTTCATACGTTGTGTTTTTGTTGACTATTGTGTTTATTAAATTATTGTACTATTAGTTTAACTGTTTTGAAGTTAGAATCTTTTGTTGTAAACATTAGATTATATGTTCCTCTGCTTAAAGATGAAACATCAATTTGATTGTTTGAATCATTTAATAAGTGTGTTGAAACCAACCTACCATTCATGTCATAAATGGACAATATAGATTCAAGTGGTGCCTCAATGTTAACTATATCACAAGTAGGGTTTGGATAAATACTAATTTCCAACTCTACTAACTCTTCTGTACCTAAAACCCAAATATTTGGATTATGAAACCCTTGGGTCACCTCATTTGACCCGCTTGTGGCAGTTACTATCATAACCTCACCAACAGACCAGCTTATACTGCCGTTTGCATTCTTGGTATAAGTACCAGAATTAGAAACCAGTTTTAATTCCTGACTATATGCCGAATTACCTAAAATTATAATCCCTAAATGGATTAAAAATAAATGCCTCATGTGTTTAAATACGTATAAAGTTCATGAAAGGTTTAAATTTAATATAAAAAAGTGAAAATAGCCCAATCATTTATTGCGATTGGGCTATTTTTTTATTTTAAGACTGTTACGTGGCCTCGATGATTTTGACGTTTGTCAGTGAGTTTCTCACCAAATTCAATTTGCCAAACATACACTCCGTCAGCAACTAACCCTTGATCACCATAAGTTCCATCCCATCCAAAATCATAATTAAATGACTCGAAAACGATTTCACCCCAACGATTGAAAACAGTTAGATGATAATTGAACATATCAACGCCAGAAGTAACAACTGGTTTGAACGTTTGATTGTGTTCATCTCCATCAGGTGTAAATATATTTGGAACGTAGAAAATAATTTCTTCGTGCACAAATACATCTTGACATAAAGTAGCTATACATCCATCAACAGAAGTAACCTTTTGACAAACAGAATAAGTCATTTCAGTAGCAGTTTCAGGGAACACAAACTCAGGTTGAGGATCAAATGAGGCACCTAAACCAGCAAAGTTATATTCCCAAAACACAGCATTGTCAGCAGTGTTAATAACCTGAATAGTTGGGTCCAAAATTGATGGGCTATCAGGATTCCAATAAAACCCAGGTGTTGGAAGTGGATTAATACAAACCAAATCGGCATAAGTGTTAGTTACTATGCAGCCATCAGTAGAAGTAACCGTAAGACTTACATCAAAACAACCTGTTAAAGTGTACAAATTATCTACAGCTGCACAACTAGTTGAAGTATTACCATCACCAAAATCCCATAAACATGAACCTCCAGCTATATAACTAGGATTTGTAAAAGCAATTAATTCAGGTAAACAACCATTTCCTCCGCCAATTACATCTGGAATCGGGTCAACAAATAAACTCACAACCATATCATCCGTAACGACTTGATTACAAAGATCTGTAACCGTAACTGTATAAGTTGTTTGTACAGATGGGCTAACACTTGCAAATTGAAGTGTATCGCTTGCAACGCCCGTGTTCCAAGAGTAATTATAACCTAAGTAAGGACCAAAATCGATTAGTTCACCACCACTTGCATTGACGTATAGCGTAGCATCTGTAACTAAACAAATTGTGGTATCGTTTCCTGCCACAGCCACTAAAGGAGGTGAAGACGAAACGTTATAGGTTATTGGTAAAGCAACGCATCCATTATCATCTGTTGCTACAAGAGTAAAATCAATTCCAGGAGCAGGCAACGTAATTGTATAATTGAACATATCCGTTGTTTGAGTTGTAGCATCTAGGTTGTTCGTCCATAAATAAGTGTATGGCACAGTTCCTCCATTTGTAAAGGCTTGCACAACTACATCAGCACCAAAACATCCAAACCAGTTTGAAGGAGCAAGAGAATATACTTGCGTTGGTTCATAAATTGTAATATTAGACGTTGATTGACATCCAGTTGCATCTTCAACCACGATATCATAATTACCGGTATCTAATGCGTTAAACGTATTTGACGCTTGGAAACTAACACCTCCATTTATACTGTATTGCACTGCAGTTGGTGCATTGATTGTTATTGTTCCTGTTGGCACATTGAAACACAATAGATCTGTACTTAATACGCTTGTAATTGGAACAGCTGGTGGTTCATTCAACACAAAATTCAATGAATCAATTTGACAACCATTCGCATCTGTCAGTATCATAGAATAAGTGCCAGCACAAATACTAGTAGCATTTGGACTTGCATTGCCTGCAATATTTCCTGACCAATTATAAGTATATACTCCTGTTCCACCTGCAGTAACCGTTGTTACTGTTCCATTACAAACGCCATTACAATTCGGATCTTGAATTGTGAAAGTTGTAAAAGTTAACGGAGCAGGCTCAGTAAGAACTTCAACACCATTTGCAAGACAATTGTTATCATCTCTTATTTGTATGTTGTAAGGACCAGCCCCAATAAAACTAAAGGTTCCACCACCTTGGAATGTTGCACCACCATTGATGCTATATTCATAAGCAGGAGTACCGCCCGTACCGGTTAATTCAATTTCACCGCTGGAATTACCATTACATGTTAAGTTTGATAATAAAACGTTGTATCCTAAAACTGGAGGCGCAGTTAATGTAACAGTAGTTGTTGCAATACATAAATTAGCATCTTGTACTACAACGTTATATACACCAGCTGTAAGACCATTGAAAACATTAGAAGCTTGGAAAGGTGCACCACCTGTAATACTATATTGATGCACACCAACACCGGCACTTGAAGTAATTGTAATTGAGCCATTAGCATTACCAAAACAAAGTGGATTAACAGCTACCACATTATCAATTACTGGAATGGAACCGTTAGCAATCACAGCAATACCACTTATCTCACAATTGTTTTGATCTTGAAGTACAACATTATGATTACCCGCAGCTAAACCTGCGAAGACATTCGAAACTTGAAAAGCTCCAAGATTTACCGAATATTCATAAACAGGGGTTCCGTTATTCGCATTAATAGTTAAATTACCATTGTTCAAACCGCATGTAGCTGGATTGCTAGCAAAAGTCATTGTTAGTAACGTTGGTTCACTTACAAGTTGAACTGCTTGAACAACACAATCATTGTCATCTTTCACATAGATTGTGTGGTTACCATCGCACAGGCCTGTTAATGAAGCACCTGGTTGCAACGTAACACCCCCATCAGAACTATAAGTGTAAACTGGTGTTCCACCATTCGCAACCACATCAACAATTCCATTACACACTCCATTACAAAGAGCATCTGTAACAACATAAGCAGCAACCAACAAAGGTGGCTGTGCAATAACTTGGTTAGTAACAAATGTACAACCCAGAACATCTGTGATAGTTATAACATAATTAGTGGCAGCTAAATTTGAGAAAGTTCCAAAATTGTTATTTGCTATTCCAATGTTATAATTATATGTACCCGGATTTGAACCAGAGGCAAGCATTTGAAGAATCCCATTTGGCACTCCATTACATACCAAGTCAACCGGATTTATAATTAAATTGAAAGCATTTGGTTCGTCCACATCTATTTGATCACCACCTAAACAACCATTACCATCCATGATTAAAATATCGTAAGAGCCAGCAAATAATCCAGCAAAAATTGGACTTGCTTGAAAAGCACCACCATTAATACTATATTGATAAGGACCGCCATTACCGCCTATTGCAGCACTTGCATTAATTTGTCCATTACTTCCACCATTACAAGTTGCATCTGTTACTAAAGGTGTAAATGTTATTGAGTCAGGCTGATTAATTGTAAATGGCTGGATTCCGATACACAAACCATTATCTGTAACAGTTACAAAATAATTACCTGCAGGCAAACCAAAATAATTACCGTCAAAGTTAATTGGCTGTACTGCTGGAGTAATTAAATATGTGTAAAACGGCGTACCAAATTGTTGTGATATAATTGCTATCCCGTCTGTGCCATTAAAGCAAGTTACGTCTTGCGTAAAATCTACTTGGGTAATCATCACGTTATCAGAAAGTGCTGAATAAACTGAATCGACACACCCGTTGGCATCATCCACAACCAGATTGTATAATCCAGAAAAAAGATTCAGGAAAAACCCATCGGAAAGTTGAGTTGTTGAACCACCAAGCCCATTGATAGAATAATTATAAGGTCCTACTCCATTTGAAGCAACAATTTCAAAACTTCCATCTTGCGCACCGCAGTTTGATGGATTGTTAGCTACAAACGTAAAATCAAATGGAGGTGGATCAGTTAGTGTAACTTGCGCATCAAATTCACAACCTTGGATATCTTTAACAACAACATCATAAACGCCAGCCATTAAACCTGTAACAGGATTTACTATAGAAAAAGTTGAGCCATTATTTATACTAAATGTATAGGGCCCTGTTCCACCAATAGGTGCAAATGAAATTTGACCTGTTGGAGTTTGATAACATACAGGGTCTATAGTTGCTTGAACCGAATTCAATACAGCAGGTTGAGCAATATTTACCACAGCATTTGCCAAACAGCCATTAGCATCCTTTACAACAACATTGATATTACCAGCGCAAAGACCTGTAAGAATATTTGAAACTTGGAAACTTAAACCGTTGTTAGAACTATATGTATAAGGAGGTGTAGCATTGTTAGCTGTTACTGTAATTTGTCCATTGCAGGTCCCATTGCAAGTAGCTGCAACTGCAACGGAGCTAAACGTAAGCGCCGTTGGTTGAGTAATATTAAAATTGACAAGTCCTGTACAACCATTTGCATCTGTAACAGTTACAGAATGGGCACCAGCAGATACAAAGCTGAAAGTATTACTTGGTTGATTAGCACCAGCATCTAATTTGTATTGAAAAGGAGCAGTACCTCCTACAACAGCGATAGTAACAGAACCAGTTAATGCACCTGCGCAAGCCACGTTATTTAATATACTTATAGAAGGTACAGGGCCAGCTGCGGCTAGAATAGTAATATTTAAAGTTTCAGTACAACCGTTAGCATCAGTTACGGTTACTATTTTTCCACCAGCCGTTAAACCAGTGAAAATACCAGTTGTATTATTTGGCGAACCGGGAATTGAATAAGTGTAAATTGTAGTTCCACCACCCGCAGTAACTGTAACTCCCCCATTGCTTCCACCGCAAGTTGTTGGAGTAATGGAATTTTGAACTAAAGTTAAATCAGCAGGTTGAGTAATAACTGTAACGGGGAAAGTAAATACGCAATTGTTAGCATCTCTAACTGTTATATTATAATTTCCTGCACAAAGGCCAGGGAAATTTGCGCCAGCCTGATAAGTTCCTCCATTAATGTTATACATGTATGGAGCAGTACCGCCTGTTGGTAAATTGACAGTTATAGAAGCATTACAACCACCAAAACAAGATACGTTTGTTTGAATTTTTGTAGCGTTCAATGTTGCAGCAGGCTGACCCACCACAATTATGACGTTTGCTTGACAACCTAATGCATCTGTAGTTGTTACGTTATAAGTTCCTGCGACTAATCCACTTGCCGTTTGGGTTGTTTGACCAATTGGAACCGCACCATTAAACCATACATAAGTATATGGTCCTACACCGCCAGTTGGGTTTGCAGTTGCTGTTCCAGTTGCACCTCCAAAACACAATGCTGGAGTTGAGCTTGCTGTAACGCTACAACATGGTGGCCCAGGCAAAATGGTAAAATTTTGAGTTACCAAACAGGTTGTTGCGTCATCTATGGTTATTGTGTAAAGTCCGGCCTGGAGACCGGTGAAGACACCAGTAGTATTGGTAACATTTGTTGGTCCGGTGAGGACATAATTGAACGGACCTGTCCCTCCGGTAACAGTAACATTCATTGTACCATTTGAGCCACTAAGACAAGTAGGTGATGTGAAATTTAAGGTATTTATAACCATCGTTGCAACGTTAACAGTAACGTTAGCGCATGCTGAAAGTGTACCATTCGTATAACAACAAGTAAATGTTGTAGTAGAAGTAACGCTAGTTGTTACGTTGGCTGAATTTGGTGCGCCCGCAATGTGCGCCCAATCATAATAAAAAGGAACACAAGGTGTAGCATAGACATAAAAATTATCTAATCCCCAGTGGTCAAAAGTTGCACCCGAGGAACCCCACTGACGCAATCTAAAAGAAGTGTTAGCACTGTAAGCCGCTGCGGGAATATTAAAACAATAATTTTGCCAAATTGTAAATGGTGTTGCACCAGAAGCACTTGGGCTTGTAACTGCTCCAGGGTAAGCACCTAATAAATTTCCATTAGGCGCAAAATACGCCATATCAGTCCAAGGACCACCACCACCTATTGACCACTGCAAACTTACCCCTTCGTTATATAAATCGGCGCCTTCACACGGAGAATTATCACCACAAGACTCACACGTAAATTTAAAATCGAAACAGACCGTACCACCACAAGCCACGTTCACCGTTGCTGTTTGCATTGTTCTTGGTGCAGCAGTTGCAGGTCCCATCCAAAGATAGGTTGTACCATCCATTGATGCTCCGCAGGGGTTGTTGAACTGAGCGGCCGGAGAAGCCAACCAACCTGGGGCCACAGAACCTACATTAAAGTTATCACCAAAAACTGGCACTGAGGAATTTCCTAGTGCAGTTAGGTTTACGTTGCCTCCTCCGCATGGAAGATTTAATGGAGAACCTCCAACAACGATTGTTTGTGCAAAATTAAGATTTGTCCAAATCAAAATTGCAACTAGGGCTATGGCTTTTATTGTTTTCATGACAATTTGGGTTTGGTGTCAATTAAATTTTTGTAATTCGTATGTTCTCTAATTCAAAACGGGTAAGCTTTGTAGGACTCACATAAGTTATGAAATCCTTAAAAATATAAAATGCACCTGTTGGTTCATCACAATTTCCTTCGATTGTTTGTTTACTGTTGAAATTGATAGAATAATGATTCTCACCAGGTTTAACATTATTGGTCAGTTTTTCATTATTGTACCAAACACTTAAGTCCCAATCAACCTTAACGCTATACTCATTGTTGTTGACTATTTTAACAATAATTGCTTTTTGAGCTGGAACACTTTCAGAGCGACAATCAACTTCTAGCGTATAAATTTCTACACCTTCAACTGATTGATACAAAATCCAATCTTTATCATTAGCTTGAGAGAAACCAGTTAAACAACTGAAAATGATTGTAGTTATTAGAAGAATATTTTTCATATAATATGGGTTTTCATCATTAAGACGTTATGCGCACCTAACGGTTGCCTTTAAATAAAACTTTGTTTTTTAATTTTAAAAGTAATGACATCACGAGGTTGTACTTTTTAACTTTTCAAAATTTAACAGGACTCCGTTCCTTGGGGCTTAACAGACTATTTATTAAGGATTTCTGAAATATTCTAAAATCCATGTTTCTTCCACTAAACCTTCGGTCGCTTTGTAAGAAGCGTAGGCTAAACCTTCTCCTTTTTCTAATGAGTGGTAAAGAAGCACATAATATAAGTTATTTCGTTTATTCAATATAATTCTAGCAGTCGGAAATTTTCCTTTTATTTTTCTTACAAGCGCATCGGCATTCGATTTTTCGGCAAACGCACCTGTAATTACGTAATATCCATTAGGGGTATCTTTTCCACTTAATTCAATAAAATGATCA
>Ga0105048_10020806_pt1 | contig 10009 bp, 10 predicted proteins | sample MAT05_FD_78382 | JGI IMG/M metagenome (GOLD analysis project Ga0105048, IMG submission 78382) | Freshwater microbial communities from Lake Fryxell liftoff mats and glacier meltwater in Antarctica - MAT-05 | ecosystem: Environmental > Aquatic > Freshwater > Ice > Liftoff microbial mat | place... | reverse complement strand
TCTGGGGCGCGAACGAAGAGATGTGGCTCGGTGGAAACTGGGCGCGCGGGCGCGCGATTCCAAATAAGATCTGGCTGCGCGATCCGGCGCACAATTTCTGCGCGATCCTCTCCGGCGGACGCGGCTTTCTCGGCGGCACCGAGTTACCGCAGGAGCTTTCGATCCAACTTTGGAAAATCAATCCATGTTGCCCCGGCACAAAGTATCCGATGGGTGACGCGCGCACCGAGCGCGTGAGCGCAGTGCTCGCGCGCGCGGCGGAGTCGCCCTTCTTCCGCACCATCAATGAAGGCCACCCGTGGCGGCTCGGCGAGCCACTCGGCATCGGTGAAGCGGAAGCCAAGGAACGCACCGCGCAACTTGGCAACATCTGCCTTTGGTGCGACGAATTCTTTGAGAAACACCTGAACCCGCAACTCACTCACGCATGATCAAAGCACTGGTAGTTTCCAACGGCATCGGCGGTGCGGCATACTACAAATCGTCGGACGAAATTCGTTACGACTTAGTGGAAGTAACGCGCGACTTCGATCCCGATCTCACGCCCTACGATCTGCTCGTCGTCCCGAACGGCTGCGATCACGTCGCCATGCTGAAAATCCGCGACCAGGTCCGCGCCTTCCTCGACGCGGGCAATGCCGTGCTCTGTTGCGACGGATGGTTCACGAACTGGGTGCCCGGCAATCGCTGGATTCACGACAACTCGAAAGCGACCAAGGACGTGCGCCATTTCGCTAAGACGGATCGTCACGATCTTTTGAAAGGCGTGGACCTCACCAAGTTCGACTTCGAGCCGCATGGCATGAGCGGCTGGTGGGCGTGCGGCTACATCGCCGCCGCGCCCGGCGCCGACGTGCTCATCGAAGACACCTGGCAGCGCGCCATCGTGGTGCTCGATGAAACTACGACCGCCGGCGCCATCTTCCTCACCGCCAGCGGCCCGCTCGGCGACTTCAGCTTCTACGGCGACGCCGACGGCATTTCGCAGCTTTTCAAAAACGTCCTCCACTTTCTCATCACCCGCAAAACAGCCTCCACACAAGAACTCCAACCCGCATGAAAAAGATCGGCCTCATCTTCAACGGCGTCTGGTCGCACTACGCCGTCGCCACCGCGCCCAAGTATCGCGACCTTTACGAACTCATTTACATCCACGATCTCAACTATGCCGCGATTCAGCATCTCGACGCGCTCCTCATCCCCTTCCAATCGCACCAACCTGCGCTGGAGCAGCGCAAGGAGGACCTCTACCGTTTCCTCGCCGACGGCAAAAAGATCGCCGTCTTCGGCGACAGCACGCCGCTCTGGCTCGACGCGCAATGGGAAGACCGCCCGGTGAACAACTACTGGTGGGTCACAGACCCGAACAGCCCGCCCATTTCCGAGACCGACTACACCCATCCCGTCTATGCCGGGCTCGCCAAACCGCGTTACGCCTGCTGGCACATCCACGGCGTCTATACGCGCACCCCAGATCGCGCCGCGATCATCCAGCGCAACGACGCCGGGGAAATCATCACCTGGCAGACGGAGCAATACGGCGGCGTCCTCTTCGCCTCGACGCTCGACCCCATCGTCGAGCACGGCGTTCAGCAAATCCGCCACCTCGACAACTACGTGGACAGCCTCACCGCCTGGCTCTGCGGCACCAAACCCGAAGGCCGCTTCGCGCTCGATCCTGAGTGTTATGGAGTCGATTCCGTCGCCGGGGCTGAGATGGCGACCGCGTGAGAGCAAAATCGGATATGGCCCGCAGTGAACAGCCCGCAGTAACCGAAAAGCTAGCGCGGTCGATGCACCTCTCCTCGATCCGGCAAGGTTTCCCACATTGAGAGCGTGTGGTTCGTTAACAGCCGTGCTTTTCTGGGAGCCCAAGAGGAGAGCACCTTGTCCATGGAGTGGTGGGCAGTCTTCAACGACCGCCAAATCTCTTCCCCCCGAAGAATGAGGCGCGCATAGTAGCGACCTAATTTATGGCGAACCAGACTTTGCAATTTGGCCTTCTCCCGCGTTTTTACGGTAGGAGGTTCGGCTACCCTTCCCCGTCGGAGACAAAGTCTGTGAAGAAACAAGATCGTTTGCCTCCGATTCCCTAGTTTTACTCTGCAAAAGGCCCCGTAGTTCAATGGATAGAACGGAGGTTTCCTAAACCTTAAATTCGGGTTCGATTCCCGACGGGGCCACAGATCGAGCATTCATCAGGGTTTGCGGGCGATTGGCGGTCAGTTTTCTGGATGCGTCAGAACGAAAGCCAGAACATGTCCGCCGATGTTTTTTCCCCGGCGTTGACGCTCATGCGGTCTCGTGGGAATCTCCGCGCGTGACTGCCGTAGCTGACGCCATCGCCAAAATGCAGACTCTTTCCGAGGAACGGGCCGCCCGGGTCGTTTCACTCATCGAAGACCTTGCGGATTTGGAAGCGCGCGAAGATGCCGAAGATCTCGCTGCCGCCCGCGCTGCGCTGGCGAGGATCGCGGCGGGTGAAGCGCCCGTGCCCTGGGAAAAAGTGAAGGCGGAACTGGATGCCCTACACGGTCACGATTGAGCGCCAGGCGGCCAAATTCCTGCGCGGGCTCACGGATCGGCGGCTGCATTCCCGCTTGCGGGAATCCATCGAAGCTCTCGCGGAGAGCCCGCGTCCGCCGGGTTGCGTGAAGCTGCAGGGGCCGGAGGAACTCTACCGCGTCCGGGTGGGGGATTACCGGATCGTCTATCAGATTCAAGATGCCGTCCTCGTGGTGCTGGTGGTGGAGGTCGGGCATCGTCGGGAGATTTACCGGCTGTAGGGCCGCTCGCAGGGTGTCACGCGTCCCGGGCTGGTAGCTTGCTACCTGGCCAACTCCTGCCCGACCATGACCCGCTTTCTTTGTACAGAAGTTGCAGGACGCCACCTTCTTCCTTGATGGCCGGGCTGGTTTTTCCCGCTCCCTCCTCCCTCGGGGGTCATCCTTTGTCCTACGGGCCGCGTGGCGGTGCCGGCTCTCCTGAACGTCGAGGAGGAAATCGTTGTCGATTTGGGACGTTTGTTTCGGCAAACTCCGCGGAGTTTTCCGGCAGGTTCGGTTTTTTGCCTTAAAGGCCGCCGATTTGCTGAATCTGCTTTTGCCCCATGCATCTCCTCATCACCTCGGCTGGCCGCCGGAACCACTTGATCTCGTGTTTTCGAGAGGATGCCGCCTCGCTGAATCTCCCGCTCCGCATCCTGGCGGCGGACTTCCGCCCGGAGTTCAGCCCGGCCTGCCGGCAAGCCGACGCTCATTTTGCGGTCCCGCACTGTGCGGACTCGGATTACGTGCCCACGCTGTTGAAGCTGTGCCGCGAGCATGAGGTGCGGGTGCTCGTCCCGGCGATCGATCCGGAACTCCCGATTTTGAGTGCGCACCGCGCCGCTTTCGCCGCCATCGGGACGCACGTCGTGGTCTCCGGGCCGGAGGCGGTGGCCGTGAGTCAGGACAAGGGCCGGACGGCGGAGGTGCTCCTGGCGTCCGGCATCGCCACCCCTCGAACGCTCTCGCTGGCCGATTACCTGCACGCCCCCAAGCGGCTGCAGCATCCAGTGATTGCCAAACCGCGCACCGGCAGCGCTTCGCAGGGCATCGTGCGTCCAAATTCCGCCGAGGAACTCACCACTCTCAATCCGCGGGACTACATCGTGCAGGAGCTGTGGGAAGGCCGGGAATTCACCGTGAACGTCTTTTTCGATCGGGCGGGCCGAATGCGCTGCGCCGTGCCCCACGAGCGCCTGGAGGTCCGGGCTGGGGAGGTCTCCAAGGGCGTGACGCGACGCCATCCGCAGCTCGAAGAGGTGGCGTGGCGCCTGCCTGCGGCGCTGTCGGACGCCGCGGGGCCGCTGTGTTTCCAGGCGATCGTCCGGGACTCGGGCGAGATCGCGGTTTTTGAGATCAATGCCCGCTTTGGCGGCGGATTCCCGCTCGCGCATCGGGCCGGCGCGCCCTTCACCCGCTGGCTCCTCGAAGAAGCGATCGGGTGCCAGACCACAGCCGCCGACGAGTGGCGGACGGGCCTGACGATGCTGCGCTACGACGCCGCGGTCTTCTTCGATGAGTGACCGCTGGCCGGTCCACACGGTCGTCTTCGATCTCGACGACACCCTTTATCTCGAGCGGGAGTTTGTCCTCAGCGGCGTGGCGGCGGTCGATCGCTGGTTGCGGGAGGAGCGGCAAGTCGAGGGCTTTGCCAAGGAAGCGGGCCAACTTTTTGACGCGGGCCTGCGCGGACAAATCTTCGATGGGGCACTGACCGCGCTCGGGCAGGAAGCCTCGCCCCCGACCATCCAGCGCCTCGTGGAAATCTATCGGGCGCACGAACCCGCCCTCTCGCTCGCACCCGACGCCGCCGCGGCCCTGGCCTGGGCGGCGCCCCGCTTCCGCCTCGCGCTCATCACCGATGGCTACGCTGCGGTGCAGGTGCGGAAGATTCGGGCGCTCGCGCTCGAACGGCACATCCCCCTGCGCATCGTGACCGACGAGATCGGTCGCGACTTCTGGAAGCCGCATCCCGAAGCCTTCCGCCGGGTCATGACCCAGTGCCCGGGACCGGCGGCGGGCTACCTCTATATCGGGGACAATCCACGCAAGGATTTCCTCGCCCCGCACGCGCTCGGCTGGCGCACCCTGCGCATCCGCCGACCGGGCGGCGAACACTGCACCGCCACCGCCGCGCAGAACGAAGACGCCGAGCGGGAGGTCGAGACGCTCGCGGGGCTGGAAGCGCTGCTCGAGAGCGTGACGCTACCGGCCTCGGACGCGGCCTGACTTCCCGCCCGACCGCGATCCTGCCGGGCTGGGAAAGGGCGTGGCGCGGCACACTCGATGCATCATTGCCTTTTCGAGAGCCTTCCAGTCCTCTCCGACCCAGCCCATGAAGCGCCGCATCATTTCCTCACTGGTCCACCTCCTCACGGCCTGCCTGCTGGCCGCCGTCCTCACTGCCTGCTCGGCGGTGAAGCGCGGCAAAGTCGTGAAAAAGGGGATCGATCAAGTCGGCACGAAATTCCGTCCGGGACCCACCTACTGGGCGGACGTGCGCGGCGAGAACCGGAAGGGCAAACTGGTCACCGCGCGGATCGAGTTCTTCGCCGTGGATTGGAAGTCGATCAAGCGGAACACCTGGATCGAACCCGATCGCTACGGCTTCCCGCGCTTTTTCCAGCGCATCCAGGCCTACAATGAAACGCAGCGGGCCGAGAGCGGAAGCTTCGGCGCCTCCGAGCGTGTGGTGCGGAAAAAGAAACCCCGCTCCTCCAGACGCGTGGCCGCCAGACCGTCCCCTCCCGCCAGCACGCCAGCACCCTTGGCCACCTCCGCTCCCGAGCAACTGGCGGTGGAACCTGCGATCGCCAGCGCCACCGACCGCGCCCGGCGGCTCCTCGAAGTCCGCGAACAGGCGCTCGAAGATCCTTCGCTGCGGCAACTCAAGGCGGACATCAAGACCGCCCGGACCGAAGAAGAGCAGGAGCGCGCATGGAGCGCGTATCGCTCGACCCTGCGCGACAAGATGCACGCCATCGATCCTTCGTTGAGCGACCTCATCCTGTAGCGCCGCAGCGCCTCCCCCGACGCTTCGGGCGATCGCCCGAACTCCGCAGACTTCGATTGCGTCCTGCGCGACCTGCCGCTCCATTCCGCTCCCATGAAGACCGTCTGCCTCGCCCTTTGCATTTGCGCGCTCGTTTCCGCTTCAGCCGTTGCCGAAGACAAGAAGGACGCACCGCCCGCGGGCGCGTCCGCCGCCGCTGGCACCGTGGTCACACCGGCGGAAGTCGCAAAACTCATCGCGGAGAAAAAGGCCACAATCCTCGACATCCGCACGCCGGAGGAGTTTGCGGAAGGCCACCTCCCGGGCGCGGTGAACATCGACTACATGAGCGACGACTTTGCCAGGAAGATCGCCGCACTCGACAAGACGAAGACCTACGTCGTGCATTGCGGCGCGGGCAGCCGGAGCACGAAGTCCCTGCCCGCGCTGGAGCAGGCGGGGTTGAAGTCGGTGCTGCACCTGCAGCAGGGCTTCAAGGGTTGGCAGAGCGCCGGCCAGCCGATCGAGAAACCGTAGCCCGCGCGCCGCGCCGCCACGGGACCGTGGGGCCGACATTCACGTTGGGAATTTGGAGTCGGGTGGTTGGCGTGGAGTGATTCAGCGCAGGCTCGAGCGGGGAGTCGGCGATGAACGCCAAACGCCAAACGGAAGAACGCGATTGGCCCCGGGCCGCGCGCCACGTTATCCTGACGCCCCTTTCTCGTGGAGGCCGGCGCACCCGCCCGGTCTCTGCACCCTTCGCATCCCTCACTCGCTCCCTATGAAAATCCTCCTCACCTCCCTCGTCTGCGCCCTGGCTGTCCGGGCCGTGGCCGCCGATGCCCTCCTCGTCGAAGCCGAGAGTTTTGCCCACCGCGGCGGTTGGGTGCTCGACACGCAATTCATCGAAGTCATGGGCTCGCCCTACCTGATGGCGCACGGGCTCGGCCGACCGGTGGTGGACGCGGCGACGGAAATCAAAGTCCCGGCGGACGGAAAGTATCGCGTCTGGGTGCGGACCAAAAACTGGGTCGGCCCTTGGGACGCACCCGGCGCACCGGGTCGTTTCCGGGTCGGAGTGAATGGCACGCTGCTGCCCAAGGAATGCGGTGCCGCCGGCAAGGACTGGCAGTGGGACGACGCCGGCACCGTGGAGCTGAAAGCCGGCCCGGCGCAGCTCGCGCTGCACGATCTCACCGGCTTTGCCGGACGCTGCGACACCATCCTCCTCACGAGCGATGCGAGCTTTACTCCGCCGGCCGACGTGGCGGGCACCCAGGCCCTCCGGCGCACCCTGCTCCGCCTCCCCGACCTCGCCCCGGAGACGCCGGAGTACGATCTCGTGGTCGTGGGCGGCGGCTACTCGGGCATGGGTGCGGCGATCAGCGGCGCGCGCCAGGGCTTGAAGGTCGCATTGATCCAGGATCGACCGGTGCTCGGGGGCAATGGCTCGAGCGAAATCCAAGTCTGGGCGCAGGGCAATACGCGGCGCGGGTTGTATCCGCATCTCGGCGAGATCGTGGAGGAATTCGCCGACCGCGCGAGCAACAGCCCGGCGGCGAGCGGCGACGAATTCAACGACCAGTTGAAAGAGGCCACGGTGCGCGCCGAGAAGCACATCGACCTTTTCCTCAACACCCACGCTCACAAGGTGGAGCTGAAGAAGGACGGCGACCGCAAGGCCATCCGCTCCGTCACCGGCATGGATACCCGCACCCACCAGGAGCGCCGCTTCTTGGGCAAGCTCTTCGTCGATTGCACCGGCCACGGCACCGTGGGCGCGCTCGCCGGCGCGGAGTTCATGATGGAGGAAAAGGGGCGCATGGGCATGAGCAACATGTGGGTGATGAAAAAGCACCCCGAGCCGCAGCCCTGGCCCGAGACGCCCTGGGCGCTCCAGCTCGACATGGACGATTTCCCCCTGCCCCGCCAGTTGGGCGAGATCGGGAAAAAGAACGCCGGACAGCAGGCCGGCTACGAACTCGGCTACACCCCGATCGAAAATCCGCAGGACTACCTGCACGGCGAATGGTTCTGGGAAAGCGGCTTCGACCAGCACCCGATCAACGATCTCGAGCGCATCCGCGATTGGAATTTCCGCGCGGTCTTCGGCGCGGTGAGCGCGATGAAGAAGATCGAGCCGCAGAACTTCGGGAACTTTGCCCTGAACTGGCTGGCCTACATCGGCGGCCCGCGCGAGAGCCGGCGCATCGTCGGTGAATTCGTGCTCAACGGCGAAGACATGGTGAAGGGCATCATTCATCCCGATGGCTGCGTACCGACGACCTGGGACCAGGATCTCCACTACCCGAAGCAGCAGTTCATGAAGAAGTATCCAGAGAACCCCTTCATCAGCCGCGCGGAATTTGGCAAACACACCGATCGCAACAACGGCTACCCGGTGCCCTATCGCTCCTTTGTCGCGCGCGACATCGCCAATCTCTTCATGGCCGGCCGCACGATCAGCGTCGATCGCTACGCGCTCGGCAGCACCCGCGTGATGCGCACCTGCGGCATGATGGGCGAAGTCGTCGGCAAGGCGGCGTGGATCTGCGTGAACCATCAGACCTCTCCGCGCGGGGTGTACGACAACTACCTCGACGTGCTCAAGGAACTGATGCGCCAGCCCGGCGCGATGCGGCGCGATTCGCGCGACGGCCCGCTTTATCTCCCCAGCGACGCGAAGAAGCTGCCCGCACCCCTGGTGACAAGCCTCGATCCGAAAACGATGGACGGCATCGTGATCGACGACACCGCCGCGGAGCTGACCGGCAAGTGGTCGCACGGCGAAGGGCTGAAGCCCTTTGTCGGGAAACACTACTCCTTCAGCGGTGCCGCCGGTTCCACCGCGCGGTTTCCTTTCACCATCGTGGACGCGGGCAAATACGAAGTGCGCATCCACTTCCAGCCGCACGAAAACCGCGCCAGGACCGCGCCGGTCGTCGTCCAGACCGCCGCGGGCGAGAAGACCTTCACGGTCGATCAGACCAAACCCGCCAACGGCGCCAGGGGCGCGCACTCGTTGGGCACCTTTGATTTCGCCGCCGGAGAAAAAGCGGCGGTGATCTTCCGCACCGAAGGCGCGGGCGGCAACGTCCACCTCGACGCCGTGCAAGTGGTGAAGGCGAAGTAAACGCGTGGACCGGACTTTCCATCCCTCGGGCGGGTGGAAAACCCGCGCCACCTGGCAGCGCACCGCGCTTCAGCTCTACCGCCTCGCGGTGCTCGTCGCGATCGCCTGGATCGTCCGCGCCCACCACATCCGCCTGCGGATCGAAGGCCATGCGCCGATCGAACTCGGCGAGGTGCGCGCCGTTTTCCCCACCGCCGAGGAACTCCGCCCGGACCCAGGCGAACGCGCGGGCCTCTTTGTCCATGACGCCGCCGGGACGCCGCTCGGCTACGTGCTGCGCACCTCGCCGCACACCGATGGCATCATCGGCTATCGCGGCTGGACGGATACCCTCGTCGCTTTCGATCCGGCGCTGAAGGTCGCCGGGGTGCGCGTCCGTTCTTCGCAGGACACGACGGACCATGTGCGCGACGTCGTGCAGGATCGCCATTTTCTGAAGCTGTGGAATGGCAAGCCGTGGGACGAAGTCGCGCGCGTCGGGCCAAAGGAAGCCGGGATCGAAGGCGTCTCCGGCGCCTCAATGACGAGCTGGGCGATCGCGGAAGGTCTTCAGCGCCGGCTCCAGGCCGCCGATTCCGCCCTGGCGGTGCAGCTCCCGCCCTTCCGGGTGCAGGCACGCGACGTCGGGCTGGCCATCGTCATCGTCGTCGCCCTCGCGCTCGCCTTCACCGGCACCTACGGCCGGAAGTGGATGCGGCGCGGTTTTCAGATCCTGGTCATCGCCTACATCGGTTTCCTCAATGGCGACCTGCTCGCGCAATCGCTCTTCGGCGGCTGGATGCAATCCGGCGCGCCGTGGCGCTCCGCCCCGGGTCTCGTGCTCCTGATGGCCGCGGCGCTCGCCGTGCCGTGGGCCACGGGCAAGCCGCTCTACTGCCAGCACCTCTGCCCGCACGGCGCCGCGCAGGAGCTACTCGGCAAGATCGCGCCGCGCCGCTGGCGGATCACGCTCCCCCAGGACTTCGCGCGCGGTCTGCGCTGGCTGCCTCCCCTGCTCCTCGCGCTGGTCGTGCTCGTCTGCGTGCTGGTGCTGCCCATCGACCTCGCCCACCTCGAGCACTCCGACGCCTACCTGCTCACCTCCGCCGGCTGGGCCACGATCGCCATCGCCATCGTCGGGCTGGTCGCGTCGGCCTTTGTGCCCATGGCCTACTGCCACTACGGCTGCCCGACCGGCGCGTTGCTCGAGTTCCTGCGGGGACGTGGAAAAGCGGATCGCTTTGGCCGCCGCGACATCGCCGCCGCGCTGCTCGTCGCCCTGGCCGCGGCGCTCTCGTGGAAATACCACGCGATCTACGCCTGGATGATCCGGGAGTAGGGGCGCCCTCGCCCCGTGGA
>Ga0105048_10020805_pt1 | contig 10009 bp, 10 predicted proteins | sample MAT05_FD_78382 | JGI IMG/M metagenome (GOLD analysis project Ga0105048, IMG submission 78382) | Freshwater microbial communities from Lake Fryxell liftoff mats and glacier meltwater in Antarctica - MAT-05 | ecosystem: Environmental > Aquatic > Freshwater > Ice > Liftoff microbial mat | place... | reverse complement strand
GCCGCGTTGGACCGAGGGGCCCGGCCCGACCACGGCCTACCCCCAGCTGCCGGCTACGCCCGAGGAGCTCCTGGCCGACCACCTGGCGATCGTCGGCCTCGATCCGGCCGATACCTTCGGCGTCTCGACCACGGTGTTCGAGCAGCAGTCCGCCTTCTTCCCGCCGGGATCCGAGCACGCCGAACGCGGTCGCTCCGCCAGCATGATCGCCGTCGTCTACCGGGACCGTCCCGCGTACGCCGAGGGTCGCGCTCGCTTCGAGCGGTACGTCGCCGAGCATCTGCGGGTGCCCCTCGGCATCGATCGCCCGGTCGTCGGCCGGGCCATGAAACTCGCCATGACCGGTATGAAGTGGCACCTGCGCACCTCGATCGGCAACGACGCCATCCACCAGGAGATCGGCGGCGACGACGCCGTCGACGGCGACTTCTATCCGTACATCATCGGTCCGCCGCCGCCGCGTTGATCACGAACGAGCAACGGCCCTGATGTCGTCGCGCGCCCGACCACGCGAGGGCGGCCCCGGTCCGTGACCATGTGGGTCAGCCCCCGCCGATGAACACGAATCCCGGCGGACAGTTCGGGTTGGCGCTCGCCGTCTGCCACCAGGGCCCGTCGAGGTGGGCAACGCACGTCGACATCACGAGGGGCTCGCCGGAGTCGGGCGAGTAGACGAGGCCCGTCCAGTCGATGTCGTCCTTCTGCGAGAACGACACGGACCGGAACCCCGGTGTGGACGAGGAGCAGATCTGATCGACGCGCCCGAAGCCCTCGAGGTCGCGAAGCTGCGAGAGGCGAGGCTCAGATGCCGAGCTCGTCGGTGGCGTCGTAGCTGAGCCAGTGCTCGGGGCGCATGCGATACACGGTGGCTTCAGGGTCGAGGGCGTGCCACGCCTCGGCATACGCTCCGCCCGCCTCGGCGCCGAGGTAGCGGGTGGCGAGCGGCCGGAGGTCGCGCTCGAGCTCGCAGGCCTCGGAGGTGACCACGGGCCCCTCGACACCGACGTAGCGGTACGGGGGCGCCTCCTGCTGGGCGACGAGCGAGTAGCGCCCGGCGGCCCCGATCGCCTGGCCCTTCTGCGAGGCCGAGGAGGTCACGACCGAGATCACGCCATCGGTCGACCAGGCGTACCAGATGGGTACGGCGAGAGGCGCTCGTCCTCCGTCGGGACGGTTCACGCTGAGCACACCCACGTGGACATCGGCGAGGAACGCCGTTCGTTGCGCTCGGGTCATCGTGGCCATGGTCGGGCTCCTCTCGGTGTCCGGCGGGGCCGGATCGGTCGACTCCCAATCTAGGTCAATGACCTAAGTAGGTCAATGACCTAGATCTTCGAGCACCGTGGCCTAGGATCGCCGGGTGACCGAGCAACGGACGCCTCGCGGGACCGACCGGCGCGCCGTCGTCGTCGAGGTTGCCCGTCGGGTGCTGGTGGACGACGGGTTCGAAGCGTTCGGCATGCGTCGGATCGCCGAGCTCTCCGGCATGCGGTTGGGCAACCTCCAGTACTACTTCGCCACGCGCGACGACCTGTTGGAGGCGGTGCTGCGCGCCGAGGGCGCCCGCGACCTGGCGGCGCTCCGAGCCGCTCCCGACGATCCGGAGAACCCCGATGATCCCGAACGGCACCTCACCGGTGCCCTCGGCGTCCTGCTCCACGAGTGGGGGTCCTCGGGGGGAAGCGTCTATGCCCCCCTGACCCTCCTGGCGGTGCACGACCAGCGCTTCGCCACGGTCTGTCGCGAGATCTACGCCGCGTTCTACGCGGAGCTGGCGGTCGTCGTCCGCCGGGTCGATCCGACGGCGACGGCCGCGCAGGCGCGGTCGCGAGCGATCCTGATCACCGCGCTGGTAGACGGCGCTGCGGTGCAGCAGACGGTCATCGGCGCAGGCGCGCGCCGTCGGCTCCTCGCCGACCTCGGCCGCCTCGCGATCGGCCTGGCCCGCGGCGATTGATCGCCGGTGTCACAACGGTGGGGTGTGGACCGCTCGCGGGCTCGGGGTCAACCGTGCGGACGCGGCGTGACGGCATGGCGGCGGGCCCAGAAGGGGGCGTCGGGCCAGCGTTGCTCGACCGCGTAGGTGGTGGCTTGCTCGTCGAGGAAGCGGTCGATGATGCTGCGGTAGCGCGACTCGTACGCGTCGGTGCCGGCCCGGCGGTCCACGAGCAGGCTGATGAGGGCGTCACCGGCCGTTCGGCCCATGAGGACCGCGGTGAGCGTGCCCTGGGACGAGAGCGGGTCGAAGCAGGCGGCGGCGTCGCCGGCGGCGACCCAGCCCGCGCCGGTTGGCTGGTCGAGGTGGCTGGTGCCGGCGGCCACGATCGCCGGCGGCTCGGGCAGGTCGTAGGCGAGCCGGTCGCCGGCGACGAGCGGTCCGACGTGGCCGGTGGCGGCCACCAGGGCCCGGAAGCCGTCGACGGATCGGATGCCGTCGGGGAGCAGGTCGCCGTCGGTGAAGAAGGCGACGACCCGGCGGTCGCCGGGGATGGCGGCCGAGTACCACCATCCGCCCTCGACCGACTCGATGGTCGTGGCCGAATCGATGTCGTCGTCGCCGATCGAGCCGGGTCGCCGGACCGCGGACCGGTCGAAGACCGCCACCGCCGCGACGAGGCGATCGTGGGTCACCAGGGTGGCGCCGTGGCGGCGGGCGAAGGCGGCCCGGCGGCCGCTGGCGTCGCAGACCAGCGCCGCGTCCACCTCTCGCCCACCCGAGCGGGTCTCGACCTGCAGGGTCCACCGACCTGCGACGCCGGGACCGCCCCTCGCGTCGGCGGTGCGCATGGTCCCGTCCCAGATCCGCGCCCCTGCCGCTTCGGCCCGCTCGACGAGGCGGGCATCGAACGCCACCCGATCGAGGTGCCAGCCCGGCCCGAAGGGGTTGAACATGAAGTCGGTGTCGACCGCGACGGCCGACCCCCAGGCGGACCGGTTGGCGAAGCTGCGGAGGTGGTCGTGGCCCCCGAACGCGTCGGGCCCGAACACCTGGTCCACCGCCTGGTCGAGCCCCGGCGGGGCGCCCTCACCGACGCGGAAGGTTCGCTCGGCCCGCCCGGAGTCCACGATCAGCACCGATCGTCCGTCGCGGGCCAGGGTCACCGCTGCGGCGCAGCCGGCCGGGCCGGCACCGACCACCACCACGTCGACGGTGGCGTCCGCGCCCGGGGGAGGATCGCTCGGCACCCGACCGACCTACGGGTTCGCCGGCGTGGACCCCGGTGGCGTGGTGCCCGGCGGCGTGGTGCCCGAGGTGGTCGCCGGCTGGGGAACATCGGCGTCGCCGTCCCAGACCTGGGGGTTCGACTCGACGTGGGCGGCGTTCCAGCTCACCGTGGGCTCGGTGGGGAAGCCGACGTGGGTCTCGACCTTCATGACCGCGGGGAAGGAACCGTCGCGGGGGCCCGGTTGCTCGGTGATGATCCCGAGCTCGCCCCATCCGGCCACCATGTTGTCGAGGATGTCCAGGCGATCGGGCGCGGTGACGAAGCGCTCCCAGTCGAAGCGCCGGTCGAACGCAGCCTGGCGGTCGGCCATCGACGCGTCGGTGTCGATCACGATCTCATAGTCGACCTCGCGAAGCACGTGGTTGGGGATGCGGGCGGGCCAGAAGGTCGGCAGCACCGGGGACACGTCGAGGTCGTACCCCGCCCGGCAGCTGGCGGCGTCGCTCTGCCAGGGCACGCCCTGCCACCTGGTGAGGTCGCCGGGACCGCTGCCGTCGACCGGTCCGCCGACCGCCATGGTGGCCTCGGGGGTGAGGCGGTCGCCGTGGTCGGTGTTCTCGACGGTGGTCGAGCGGACCTCCAGGCGCATCGGTGCCGACCACATCGTCGGCACCCGGAGCGTCCAGGGCACCTCGATGCCCGGGTGGTAGGCGCCGCCGAGGCAGGCGTCGAGCCCGGCACGGTCGAGCGCCGCGATCTGCGCGGCGACGGGGAGTTCGTCCAGCGCGGTCGGCAGGGCCGGATCGTCACGATCGTCGGTGAAGGTGCCGTCAGCCCACAGGGCGAGGTAGGCGTGCTGGATCGGCGTGACGGTCAGCCACTGGTAGGCCGTCTCGGCCGGGATGGCCACCCCGTCGCCGTAGACCTGGGGGATGGCGTCGGCCTCCTCGGTCGCGTAGCTCGGGTCCCGGAACTGCTCGAAGATCTGGCGCCGGAAGGCTTCGCTCTGCTCGGACGGATCGGCCAACTGATCGAGCAGGCCCGGTTCGAGGTAGTCGGCGGCGCTGCCCCACCCGTTGGAGCCGAGGATCCCGGCGTTCACCCACTGCATGTCGACGAGCCGGGCGAAGACCGGGAGGACGTGCTCGCGGAAGCTCACCTGGCCGGCGGTGACGCCGGCCAGATCGAGCTCGTCCCAGCCGAGCCGCGACGAGTCCCAGCCGGTGACGAGCCCCGCGACGAGCCCCGGCCCGTAGTTCGGCGGGGTGACGATGACCCAGCCGGGGTCGGCCTCGAGCGTGCGATCGCCGATCGTCACCGACGCCAGCACGGGCCCGTCACACGTGTCGTCGACCCAGCCGTCGTTGTCGGAGAACGTGGTGAGCGGCGCCTGGTCGGGCGAGTAGCCACGGCCCTCGGCGGGGAGGAACACCAGCCGGCCCTGCTCGTCGGTCAACAGCTCGCCGAGCGGCACCCGCTCGGTGAGGAAGCGACCCTGGTCGAGGGACACGGGCTCGGCGCCGACGCCGCTGATCGTCTGCTCGCCCGATGCGACCACGAGGCGGTCCCGGTCGGCGCCGGTGACTGTGTCGTTGCGCCGGCTCACCGGCTTGGCCACGGGGATGTCCATGGCGGTGTCGAAGTCGTACCAGGCGGCCTTCTTGTTGGCCACGCTCACCGTCCACGCGATGGCGGCGTCGGCGGCGGTGAGCTCCCGCACGACCTCGCCGTCGGCGTCGAACCCGTAGACCCGGAACCGGGCGGCCTGGCGGGCGATGGCGCCGCTGGCGTCCTTGAACCCGTCGGGCGCCACCGGGAGGGTGCCGGGCACCTCCGGTCCGAAGAAGAAGCTGTCGGCGCTGTTGCCCACCCGGGCGATCCCGACGGCGGGATGCACCGCGACCCGCACGATGCGCTCGAGCTCGGGGTCCGTCGCGCCGCCCGGAGCGGTGGTCGAGGTGGACGGTGGGGGATCGGCGCCGTCGCTGGTGCACGCTCCCAGCACCCCGCCCGCGGCCAGGAGCGCACCCGCGGCTGCCGTCCGGTGCAGGAACTGCCGCCGCGTGAAGATGACCGGATCCGTCAACCGCCTCGTCCCTCCCTGGAGCTTGCCCGAGACTACTGGTGGCTGATCGGAGGATCGGCGGCGTCAGCCCTCGCCCGGCTCGCCCAGCTCTCGCACGAGGACCACACACGGCTCGGGCGGGGTGTACGACGCCGATCGGTAGGTGGCCAGGGCGGCGACGTTGTCGGACTCGGTCGCCACCCACAGCCCGTGGCACCCCTGCGCGGCGGCGATGGCCTCGAGCTCGTCGAGCAGCGCGCCGGCGATTCCCTTGCGCCGGTGGTCCTCGTGAACGCCGAGCTCATAGACGAACAGCTCGATCCCCTTGTCCGGGTGGATCGTCTCGACCCCCGACACGAACCCGACGGCCCGCTCGCCCTCGAACGCCATCAGGAGGTGGTGTCCGTCGCGGGCGAAGAACGCCGCGGTCCACGCCGGGTCCGGAGCGTCGTCGAACAGGTCGGCCGCGGCCAGCACCCGCTCCTCGTCACCCGGGCCCAGCCGCTCGATCCTCATGGCCCTGTCCCCTTCGGTCGATGTCCCGGCCATCAGGTTTGCGCGGGACCCCGGACGGCTCCACCGCGTTCTTGCGCCGATGGCTACGGTCTCGGCCATGGGGAGCTTCTGCACGAACATCACCCTGATCGGCGCCGATCCGGCGGCCGCCGAGGCCCACCTCCTCGCCGTCGGCCGCGCCGCCGAGCTCAGCGACGTCCTGGGCTGCGTCAGCCTCGCCTCGCTCAACCACGACGACGACATCGTCTACCTCCAGGTCTTCCGGTGGGGTCAGTCGCTCGGGGAGTTCAACTCCGCGCCCGACTACTTCGACGACGAGGATGGGGCGGGCGGGGCGACATCAGGCTGGTCCGACGGGGTCGGGAGCTTCGCGCTGGGCGATCTGGTCGATGTCGACGAGCGCGCGACGGCCGAACCCGATGCGCCTGATGCGGTGGTCGATCCGGGCACGGTGACCGCCGGACCGTCGCGCTGGGCCCTCGGTCTCGACGCGGCCGCGCTCGTCCGGGTGGTCGGTCATGGCGACCCCGCCCGGCTGGCCGCCGTCGCCGCAGCCGACGAGGTCTTCGCCCGCGACCTCCACCATGCGATGGTCACCGAGCTCGGTCTCCCCGCCGCCGCCTGCGGCCTCGGCTTCACCTACCTGAGCAACGGCGAGCTCCCCGACGATGCCGATGATGGCGGTTTGCACCTGGTCACGACTCCCGACTGACGCGGCCGGCGGCCTCCGGGGGTCACGGTCGGTCGTGGCGATGGCCGATCCAGAGCCAGGTCTGCTGGGGGATCACGGCCGTGCCCGCAGGGAACTCGGAGCGGTACAACTCGGCGATCCGAGCCAGGAGGGCCGCCCGCTCGGGTTCGGGGAGGGCGGCGATGTAGCTGTGGCTGGCATGGTCGACGACGGCCTGGGCCACCGGGATCGACCGCGACCACGTCACGGTCACCCGCTCGTCGATGTGGAACAGCCCGCTGGCCCTGACGTCCTCACCCCAGTCGGTGTCGCGTTGCTCACGGCGCACCCCGGGGCAGGCCGCCTCGACGAGGTTCCACAGGGTGTCGTCGAGCCACGGCGCACCCCGGGCGTGGGTCCACCAGCCCGCCCACCGGGCGCCGGTCCGCAGCACGCGGTGGACCTCGTGGATCCGGAGCGCCGGATCGAGCCAGTGCCACGACTGACCGAACGTGACCAGGTCGAGCGAACCATCGGCCACGGGCAGCCGGGCGCCGTCGGCGGCCACCGCGGCGAGCTGCGGTGACCGGGCGAGCGCCCGGGCCAGCATCTCGGTGCTCGGGTCGATCGCGACGACCCGTGCGCCCCGGTCGAGGAGGGCGCGCGTGGCGATGCCGGTACCGGCGCCGACGTCCGCGATGCGCAGCCCGTCGAGGGGACCGAGCGCGTCGTAGATCGCGTCGGGGTGATCGGGCCGCCCGAGGTCGTACTCGGCGGCGACGGCGGTGAACGCCGTGCGCCGCGACCTCGGATCCTCGGTCATCGCGTCGACCCTACCCGCGGGGGCAACGGCGCCTCCCGGACATCGAGACGCTGCGCCGGCGCAGGTTCGACGTGGGAACGACCGGCGGTCAGCCGCCGCCGCGGGGGGCGCGGGTGGGCGCGCCGGGTTCGTCGTGGAGGGGGCCGGCGGTGAGGATGAAGATGCCCTCGGCCTCGGCGGTCACGATGCCGTCGGCGCGCATCTCGCCCTGCATGAACAGCTTGCGACCCTCCTGGCGGTCGAGCCGGCCCGTCAGTTCGAGCGGTTGGAGGATGGGGGTGGGCTTGCGGTAGTTGATGGTGAGCTGGCCGGTGAAGCCGCCACCCGCGGCGGCGATCGAGCCGACGCCCAGCAGCTCGTCGAAGATGAGCGCGATGACCCCGCCGTGGGCCAGGTTCCAGGGCGGGCCGTTGTAGCCCTCGTGCAGGGTGACCCGGCCACGGACCGAGCGGTCGGGGAGGATCTCGAGCTCGACCGGGGGTGCCAGCGGGTTCAGCGGGCCGATGGTGGGCGAGTAGGGGAAGAAGTCCTGCGGCGCCGCGCCCTCGCCGAAGTCGGGCGGGTCGAACCCGACCTGGCAGTGCGGGCCGTCGTGCACCTCGGCCTCGAGCAGGGCCGCGGCCTGATCGAGGAGGGCCGCAGCGGCGGAGCGGGTGGCGTCGTCGACGGTGGAGACCCGCAGGGCCCGGTTGACCCGGCGGGCGGCGGCGACGGCGGCGAGCGGGGGCGTGACCTCATCCATCGAGCGACCCTACCGCCGACCGCTCGACGCGCCGCCCGGGTCCTCCCGTGGGCACCCCACCCGAGAGCTCCGAGTGATCGAGCGCCGCGCGTGTCAGAGGTCGAGGAGGCGACGTTCGCGCCCCCGATGGTCCGACCACGGCGCGCCGTGGGCGAGAATGGGCCCATGTCGCTCCGAGATGCGCCGCAGACCCTCCTGACCATGGGGCGCGCCGGACTGCTGCGGCCGATCAACCCGCTCCACCTCCTCGACGCCGGCAAGGCGCTGCGTCGGTGGGGGGTGTCCTACGCCGGCGGGATCGCCGCCGCCGCGGCGCTGCACCCGCACGACCTGTTCGTCATCGATGACGCCGGCAGCATCACCTGGTCCGAGATGGATCGTCGGTCCAACGCGCTGGCCCACGCCCTGGCCCGCCGCGGCATCCGCTCCGGTGAGCTGGTGGCGGTGCTGAGCCGCAACCACCGGGGGTTCATCGATGCCACCGCCGCGCTGGCCAAGCTCGGGGCCGACACCCTCTACCTCAACACCGGCTTCGCCGGCCCGCAGCTGCGCGAGGTCATCGCCCGCGAGCAGCCGGTGGCCATCCTCTACGACGAGGAGTTCACCGATCTGGTCAGTGCGGGCGACGGTGTCCCGATCCGGATCCTGTCGTGGGCCGGACCGGCGGCGGCCCAGCGTGCCGCGGGGAACCGCCGGTCGTCGAAGGCGGCGAGGAACGCGTCGGGCACGAAGTCCGCGGCCGCCATCCCGACCATCGACGACCTCATCGGCGAGGGCCCCGACTCGCCGCCGGAGTCGTCGGGTCGCATCGGCCGCACCATCATCCTCACCTCGGGCACCACGGGGACACCCAAGGGTGCGCCGCGCGAGCAGACCAGCGGGGTGAACCCCGCGGTGTCGATGCTCGATCGCATCCCGTACCGCCAGGGCGAGGTCACGCTCGTGCCCGCGCCGCTGTTCCACTCGTGGGGCTTCGGCAACCTGAGCATGGGCCTGCTGCTCAACTCCACCTTCGTGCTGCACCGTCACTTCGATCCCGAAGCGGTGCTGGTCGACATCGAGGCGCACCGCGCCAGCGTCCTCGTGGCCGTGCCCGTCATGCTCCAACGCATCCTCGAGCTGCCGGCCAAGACCCGCCGGCGCTACGACACCTCGTCGTTGCGCATCGTGCCCCTCAGCGGCTCGTCGATCCCCGCCGGGGTGGTCACCCGGTGGATGGACGAGTTCGGCGACAACCTCTACAACCTCTACGGCTCCACCGAGGTCGGGTGGGTGTCGATCGCCACGCCGGCCGACCTGCGCCGCGATCCCCGCACGGCCGGCCGCCCGCCGCTGCACACCGACGTGCGCCTGCTCGACGACGCCGGCGCGGTCGTCCCGACCGGCGAGATCGGCCGGGTTTTCGTGCGCAGCGAGCTGCTGTTCGACGGCTACACGGGCGGCGGCAACAAGGAGATCATCGACGGCTACATGAGCACCGGCGACACCGGCCGCTTCGACGCCGGCGGGCTGCTCTACGTCGAGGGCCGCGACGACGAGATGATCGTGTCCGGCGGCGAGAACGTCTTCCCCCGTGAGGTCGAGGACCTCCTCTCCGCGCACCCCGAGGTGGTCGAGTCCGCCGTCATCGGCGTGCCCGACGACGAGTTCGGCCAGCGTCTCAAGGCCTTCGTCGTCGTGCGCGACGGCGCCACCCTCGACGCCGACGCGGTGCGCGACCACGTCAAGGTGAACCTGGCCCGCTTCAAGATCCCGCGCGACGTCGACTTCGTCGACGAGCTCCCCCGCAACGCCACCGGCAAGATCCTCAAGACCACCCTCTCCTGATTCCCCTACCCCGAACGTGGTGGGTGGGCGGGCCGGGCCGAGGACGACGGGGTCAGGCGGCGACGGCGGTGCCGTAGGCCGGGGGTGCGGGTCCGGCTCGTTGTTGGCCGTGGCGTTGGGACCAGAAGGTGTGGCCGGACGGGGAGCACCACCAGAACCAGCCGTCGGTGGTGGCGGTCATGGTCCAGCCTTTGCGGTG
>Ga0105048_10020804_pt1 | contig 10010 bp, 5 predicted proteins | sample MAT05_FD_78382 | JGI IMG/M metagenome (GOLD analysis project Ga0105048, IMG submission 78382) | Freshwater microbial communities from Lake Fryxell liftoff mats and glacier meltwater in Antarctica - MAT-05 | ecosystem: Environmental > Aquatic > Freshwater > Ice > Liftoff microbial mat | place... | reverse complement strand
GTCATGCCGGAGCCCCGGTCTCCTGCTGTGGCTGAGGAATCACCCCGGCCGACGCTGCACCCGCGGCGTCGAGGAGCTGCCTCACCGTCCGGGCTATGGACACCACCTCGTTGTCCCGGATCGGCTGCACCATTCCTCCACTCCGCTGGAAGACAACCATCGTCTCGACGCTCGACATTCGTAGCAGAAGCCGGCGCAGCGCGACCACCCCTTCCGCATCGAGCAGGCCCTTCGCGCCCACCTGGTTGAGCAGCTCGGTGTGGCCGGGCACCTTCGAAAGCCCGAGGATCGCCGTGAGCTGCTCCTCGAGCGCGCTCTTCAGCTCCAGGACCGCGAGCACGCGCGAGGTTTGTGGGGCGGCGATGACCGCGGCATGCCCCGCGACGCCACCCTGCGCCACAGTCGGGATCCTGCGGACGAAGCGCGGCGTGACCGGCTTGTGCAGGCGGCCTGCGCGCGAGCCGACCCAGATGACCAGCGCGAGACCGAGCGCGCACGCCACCGCATAGGCCAGCCAGCTGGGCACGCCGTCGTGACGCATCACCTCCAGCGCGTCGCGGAGGGCCCGGATCATGTCTCCCCAGTTGTTCTCCTCGTCGCCGAAGCTGCCCTTCTGCTCGAAGGCCCCGGAAGCGATGAAGAGGCGTCCGCCGCGTTTGCCCCACGAGTCGTGGTCGACGCTGTAGCGAACGAGCCCGCGGGCGAAGGACTTGTTGCCTCCGTAGCGCAGCATCGAGTTCATGACGATCGAGGGATCGCCGACCGCCAGGAGCCGTCCCTGGCCGACCGCGCCGGCCACCGCCACGATCACGTCCGGCTCGCCGTTGCCGCGGATCTTGAGGACCGGAGAGAGATCGGGATGCGACAGGCCGGTGGGGTGGTTGGTCACCACGCGCGTGACGTCGCTCACCACCGGATGGGCGCTGGCGGGCTCTGCGAGGGCGAGCTGGGGGTTGTTGCGCAGGAACTCGGCAGGCCGGCGCGGGCTCCCGACGCGCTCCATGCCGAAGTGACGGAGGAGCGAGTCACCCCGGCCGAAGTCGTCGAGCATGACCACCCGACCCCCGGCGCGCATGAACTTCGAGAGCTCGTCCACGTCGAGGCCCTTCTCCGGGTAGAGGAGCAGGAGGCCGTCATCAGGCTTGAGCTCGTGAAAATCGATCGACCCGGTTGCGACCACCCGGTTGGATCCGAGCTCGGTCCGGGCAAGCCGGACCAGCTCGGCACAACCTTCCCAGTCACTTCCTGCGAGCTCGAAGGGAGCCGCGTCTGCCCGCGTCACGACCATCAGGAGGGCAAGAACCCCGAGGATCCCGGCAAATCGGGCCGCGGTGCGGGCGAACGCGCCAGCCTGAGCAGCGACCGAGCTCGACCGTATGACGCGCGCTCCCGAAAGATTGTCGTGCGCCGGTTCCTTGCCCATCCCTATGCTCGAATCTATCACCGGCTCGTGGAAGGGTGGGCGGACGGGCGCAGGTTGTCCGCACACTTGACCCATTAGGCCGGATTGCTAGCTTCATCTGAGTAGCGCACTGGGGCCCATGTTCCGCTTTCTGGAGGATTCGATGCTGCCTCCTTTCATCATCGAGCAGATTCGCCGACGCGAGGAGCAAGAGCGGAAGCAATATGAGCAGCCCCAACTCGAGCTGCCCCTGCATCCGTCTCCTCCTCGCGAGCCCAAACGCCGCGAGGAGACCGAGGACGGTCAGCGCGGCGTGATCATCCTGGAGTTGTGAAGCTCGCTCCGCGCGTGGCTGGTCTTTCCCCCGCTCGCTCCGCTCGCCCCCCCTTCCGGCGGTCGACAACCGCGGTCGCAGCGCCGTCCGGCCGCGCCCAACCCGGTGCGCGTAACCTGTTGCGTTCCGCGTACTACCGACACTAGGGTGGGCCCCGAAATGGGGCTCGCACGCGTGGTTCGTACCGGATTTCCGTATCTGGCGCTCAGCCTCCTGCCCGCCCTCACGCTCGGCCTGACCGACTGTTACTCGACCGGTGACGGCACACAGCCGCCCGTCAAAGACTTCTACTACCCCGTCGGACTCCAGGTCTCGCACGGAGGCACCGTTCTCTACGCGGTCAACTCGGACTTCGACCTCCAGTACAACGGCGGCACGCTCCAGTCGTACGACCTGGCGCTCATTCGCCGGCACACCCTCGACCTCATCGCCGACCCGAACAACCCGAACGTTCCGGTGCTCGATCGCGATGCGCTCGGGAACAACCCGTGTCCTCAGCGCGCGTCTTCGCTCGAGCCCCTCGGCGAGACGTGTGCGCCGCCGGTCCAATCGAGCTTCTACGTTCGCGACACCGCCATCATCGGTGCGTTCGCGACCGACCTCGCGCTCTCCGCCCAGCCCTCCGCGCTGGTCCCCCAGACCCCGCGTCCGGCCGGCGAGCAAGCCGTCTGCCCGGAGCCGTCGTTCGGTAGCGCCGCCCCGGGATGCCCGCCCTTCGGCACCCGTCGCTTCGACCGCCTCTTCGCACCCGTCCGCGGCAATGCCTCGCTCACGTGGGCCAGCGTCGAGCGAGACGGCCCGGATTCCATCGCTCCGTTCGATCCCACGCTTCCATACGGCCCGTTCGCCATCCAGTGCGGTCGGGACGGCGCGGGTCGTTGCGACGGCGCCCACAGCGCCGGCAACAACCCGGACGAGACCGGCAACACGCGCCGCGTCACGATGCCGGGCGAGCCGTTCGGCATGACCATCAGCGAAGACGGGGAGTCGATCCTCGTCACGCACCAGAACGAGACCAAGACGAGCCTCTTCTCCACCGGGCTCTCCCGCAACCAGCTCGACACGCCCGGCGGTGACGGCGCGCCCTCACCCTCGCTCCAGTTCGTGCTCGACGGCATGCCCATCGGCGGGGTCGGCCTGGCCAGCGTGCCCCACGACCGCGACGCGTTCACGTCGGCCGCGCAGTTCCCGCGCCCCGCCTACCTCGAGACCAGCCGCGCCTTCCCCGAGGTGAGCCTGATCCGGCAGTACCCGGACGAGTTCGGCGGCGCCACCTCCTCGCTCCACCGTCCCTTCCTCGATCGCGAAGCGGGCTTTCCGATCGCCATCACCGCGAGCGGCGTCGACTCGCGCGGCATCGTGATCGATCCCACGCCGCGTCTCGCCTGCAAGGCCAAGGTCCTTCCCGCCAACCCGGCCACCGGCCGTTCGCAGGCCGCCGTCGACCTCGACCTCGCGGCGTGTGGCCGCAAGCCCGCGCGCGTCTTCATCGCCAACCGGTCGCCGGCCTCGCTCCTCATCGGGGAGATCGGTGGCAGCTCGACCGCGTCGGAGATCTACGATCCCGATCGCCTCGTGCTGCACTCGTCGATCCCGCTCTCGACAGGGCCTTCCAAGGTCTATCTCGCGCCGGTGGTCGAGCGTGACGGCGCGTACGCATTGCGCGTCTTCGCCGTCTGCTTCGACTCGGCGACGGTGTTCATCATCGACCCCGAGACCCAGCAGCTCGAGAACGTCTTGCGCGTCGGTCTCGGGCCGTTTGCGATGGCCTTCGATCCCTTCTCCTTCGAAGACGTTGCGGTCCACGCCCAGGTGCCGTTCGATCCGCGCGAGGCGGGCCGCGGTCTCCGCCGCTATCGCTTCGCCTATCTCGCCAGCTTCACGAACTCGTTCGTGCAGGTCATCGACCTCGACAACGCGCAGGCCGATCGCGTCACGTTCGAGCGCATCGTCTTCACGCTCGGGCGCCCGACGCTCCCGAAGGGATCCTGATGCTCCGCCTTCGCACGAAGCTCGTCCTCGCGGTGCTCTCCGCCGTCCTCGCCGTGCTCGTCAGCGCGGTGCTCGGTGCGTGCTCGCAGACGCCGACCAGCGTGCCGGTGCGAACCTTCGAGCGCGCGCAGCGGATGGATGTGGCTTGCCTCCAGATCTACGATCCCCTGAACGGCTTCCGCCCGCAGGAGCCCGCGGGCCGGCCGCAGTCCGAGTGCCAGCCCGTGCCGTCCGATCTCAACGGCGCTGGCTTCGAGAAGCAGCTCTTCGCGTTCGTCACGCAGAGCACGCGCGGTGAGCTCGCGGTCGTCGATCTCTCCGCGGGTCTGCTCATCGATCAGAACCGCGCCACACCCGGTATCAACTTCCTCCCCGTCGGCGCGCTGCCGACCGACGTGGCGACCACGCCCGACGGCAAGATGGCCTTTGTCGGTTCGGCCGAGCCGAACAAGGCCGCCATCTACGGCATCCCGACGCGCCGCGTGCTCGGTGACACCCCGGGCTATCCCTCCGATCCGGAGCCCTTGACCCTCGCCTCGTGGCCGGTGTGCGCGCTTCCTCAGAATCCCGGCGCGCTCATCGTCGTCCCGCGACGTCCCTCCAATGCTCCCGCAACACCCGCGGACGCCGGCGCCGCTGACGGTGGAGACGGCGGAGACGCAGGAGCCGGTGCGGTCACCGCTGCTCCCGACTACGAGCTGGTCGTCGTGCTCCCCGGCGATCGCCGGAATTCGGCGAAGATCGTCACCCTCGACCCTCGGCCCTTCCTTCGCGGCGGCCTCCGCAAGACCGCTGACGGCAAGCCCGACTACCTCTCCGATCCGACCGTGACGGAAGGCCCGGTCCTCCAGCCCGGCTCTCTCGCACCGTGCCCCATCATCGCCGCGGTCGAGCTCAGGACCGGTGCGGCTCTGCCCACCACGTTCGTCCCCGGCGCCAAGTGGGACGACGGCGTGAAGTACGTCGATGGTGGCGTCGATCAGACGTGCCTCACGCCGACGCAGGCTCCGAGCTGCGGAGCCCCTCCTTGCTGCGACGTCGACGCGGCCGCCTCCGACTCGGGGTTCCAGGTCGATGCCGCGGTTCCCGAAGGCGGAGCCGCTCCCGTACCGCCTCCCGCCCAGCCCGACAGCGGCACCTGCGTGCCGCTCGGATCGCAAGACGCGGGTGGTCCGATACCTCTCGAGCTCGGACCGCTCGACCCGCCCCACCTCGTCTCGATCGTGCGCGACGACCAGATGATCTACGTCGCGGACGAGTCGGTGCCGCTGATCCACGTCCTCGACATGTCGGTCTCGGGCTCGCCGCGCGAGCTGGCTCCGCTGCTGGCCACGAGCCTTCTCGATCCTGCGCGCGTCGTGAAGGTCACCGAGCTCGCGCTCTCGCCGCCGACCCGTGAGTACAAGCGGTTCCTCTACGCGGTCGATCAGATCGACGGCTCGCTCATGGTCTACGACGTGACCGATCCGACGACGATGCAGCGCACGCCGCTCACGCGGCCGCACCCCGAGCTGAACCCGTTCCAGCCGCCGGATCGCATCATCTTCAGCTCTCCGGTGGTGGCCGTGGCCTTCGCGCGTCACGACCTGCCGCTCACGCAGATCGCCGGAAGCAGGATCCCCAACACGGCGTCGGGCATCCTCTGCAATCCGAATCCGCGCATCGACGCGAATCCGCAATCGGATCTTGGCTTCTACTATCGCGCTGGCTCGACCGACGTGGCGCAGGCCATCGGTGCGCGCCGCCTGCGAGGCATCTTCGGCTTCGCAACGCTCGCCAACGGCCAGGTCATCGCGATCGACGTCGACGATTGGGACTCACCGTGCCGGCGTCCGGCCGACATGACCAAGGCCACGTCGGACATCGCGCCCCCCCAGCCCGACCTCAACGACACGGACCCGTATCACGCGCCCACGGTCGCGGATCTCTCGGTGACGAGAGAGGTCTTCTTCCCGATGACCGCGCCGCACTCGCCGCGCTCCGAGGTCCTCATCACGAACGACCCCACGCTCGGCAACCAGACGCCGCGCCTGCAGGGGCCTCCGACCGTCACCGCGCCTGGTGGCGCCATTCTCCCGCAGGTCGGGGCCACCAGCGCGGACACGCCGCTCCTCGACGTGCGGTTCGCGCTCGAAGATCCGCACGTCCACATCGATCAGGACTGGAGGGTCACCTACGAGGGCGCGCTCCCCGGCTTCTCGGGCGTGTCCGCTATCATCTCGACGCCCGACGCGTATTCGTCGCTCACCGTCACGCAGCCTCAGGCCCACTTCTGTGGAAAGGGCGTCGAGGACTGGGCGCAGGGCACCGAGCGCGCGAACAGGATCTCGCAGACTCTCGCGAGCAGGGGCGTGACGCCTCCGGTCCGTCTGGACCGCCTGATGACCGACTACCTGGAGCTCACCGAGGAGATCCTCGCCCCCGAGGACGAGTACTGGAGCGTGCCCCAGCAGTGCTGGGACCCGGCGCTCGCTTCGCCGTCCGAGCGTCAAAACGCGTGCGTGCGGACCTTCGGCGGCGCCACCGAGAACAACCCGCAGCGCAGCTTCCCGATCCTCGAGGCCTACGACGACAGGGTCGTGCTCGGTCGCTTCTTCACGTCCAACGGACGACGCGAGGTCGTCTACAAGGATCCGTCGAACGCACCCCAGCTCAAGCTGATGCAGTGCTGCTTCCATAGCCAGGCGCGCTTCGCCGTGCGTACCGGGCAGCTTTGGTCGGCGGTCGGAGCAACGGTCAACGGTGGCGCAGGGGGTCTGGGCTTCCTCAGCCACATCACCACGGACACCGGCGGACGCTGCGTGCCCTCGTGTGATCCGCGTGAGGCACTCCTCAACGGGCGCATCCCCACCGTCCCGCCCGGGACGGGCGGGCTCATCGGTCGCAACAGCCCGCTCGCCATGCGCAACCCGATGCTCGCGACGGTCATCGTCGGCGGCGCGAGCGGGATGGAGCCGCAGCGAGACACGCTCTACGCGTTCTCCTCACGCGGTCAGTTCCGCCCGCTCTTCGTGGCCATCGGCGGCTCGTCGATCGCGGTGAGCCCCCAGTCGATGCGTTACGTCGCGCCGCTCGACCAGATCGCCGTCGTCGACGGTCAGTCGCAAGGCCTCGTGCTGCTCGACCTCCGCGCCTTCACGCTCGCTCGCGCCCCGTACTTCTGACACGCTCTCGCCACGCGCTCACCACGCTCTCACCACGCTCATGGTTGCGCGCGCCGCGTAGTTCTGTAAGACATGGGCCAATGGCCAAGGCGAGTGGAGCCGAAACGCCGGTCATGCGGCAGTATCTCGCCGCCAAAGCCGCGCATCCCGACGCGCTCCTCTTCTTCAGGATGGGCGACTTCTACGAGCTCTTCTTCGAAGACGCGGTCGTCGCTGCCAAGGCCCTCGAGCTCACGCTGACCAGCCGCAACAAGGGCTCTCCCGATGCCATCCCCATGGCCGGGGTCCCGCATCACGCAGGCGCCGCGTACGTGCAGCGGCTGCTCGATCAGGGCTTCAAGGTCGCGATCTGCGAGCAGATGGCAGACCCTTCGACCGTGAAGGGCATCGTTCCTCGCGAGGTGGTGCGCGTCGCGACGCCCTCCATCGCTTACGACGACAGCGCCGTCGACGCGCGCAAGAACCTCTTCATGCTCGCCGTCGAGGTCGACGCCGCGAGCGGGAAGGTCGGCGTCGCCGCGCTCGACTTCTCGACCGGCGAGCTCTGCGCCTGCGAGGCCGACGGGATCTCCGCGGCCCTGTCCGAGGTGGTGCGGCTCGATCCTCGCGAGGTGCTGGGAGGAACGGCCTCCGCCGATCTCATCCAGGCCATTCGCGAAGCGCTGCCCCGCGTCACGGTGCGCGCCATCGAGGGAGCCACGCGCGACCTTGCGGGATCGGTGGCCACGCTCGACGACGTGCTCGGCAAGGGCGAGGCGCGGAAGTCGTGCAAGAGCGATGTTGCGCTCGTCGCCGCCGCGCGGTGCGTTGCGCTGGCGCGCGAGTGCGAGCCCGGGCGCAAGCTTCCGCTAAGCCGTCTCGTGCCCTACGAGCTCGGCGACACGCTCGTCCTCGACGACGCGGCGCAACGGCACCTCGAGCTGGTGCGCACCATGGATGGCGAGAGTGGCCGTGGAACCGGCTCGCTGCTCGCGCAGATCGACATGACGCGTACGTCGCCGGGGGCGAGGCTCCTCCGCCGTCGCCTGCTCGCGCCCCGCACCGACGTGGCGGAGATCCGTCGCCGCCTCGACGGCGTCGAGCTCTTCGTGACCCAGCCGGGGCTCCGCACCGAGATCCGCGGGCGGCTCGATCGCGTCGCTGACCTCGAGCGGCTCGCGGTGAAGCTCGCGGTCGATCGCATCGGCCCGCGCGAGCTGCTGGCCCTCCGCACCTCGCTCGCCGAGCTCCCCGGCATCGACGACGCGCTCGCCGCCTGCCGCGACCCCGCCGCGCGCGAGGCGCTGGGCGTCGGGCTCAAGGAGCGCTTCGTCGACCGCGGCGAAGATCTCCGTGGCCTGCTCGACGCCGCCCTCGTCGACGACCCTCCGATGCGCGCGAGCGAAGGCGGCGTCTTCCGCGACGGCTTCGACACCGAGCTCGACGAGGCGCGCACCCTCACGCGCGACGGGCAGCGGCTCATCGTGGAGCTCGAAGGAAGACTGCGCGAAGACGCGCAGATCCCGAGCCTCAAGCTCCGCTACACCCGCGTCTTCGGCTGGTACATGGAGGTCACGCGGACCCACCTCGCGAAGGCCCCCAAGGCCTGGCGCAGGAAGCAGACCGTCGCCACCGGCGAGCGCTACACCTGTGACGAGCTCGACTCGCTCGCCGACAAGCTCGCGCACGCCGAAGATCGGCTCTCCTCGCGCGAGGGCGAGCTCTTCGTGGATCTCGTGAAGAAGCTGGCCGTGCACTCCGATCGCCTTCGTGTGATCGCGGCACGGCTCGCCATGCTCGACGTGTCGAGCGCGCTCGCGGAGCTCGCCCATCGTGACGACTACACCCGTCCCGACGTCGACGACTCGCACGAGCTCATCCTCGAGGACGCACGTCATCCGGTGGTCGAGCGCCTCGCGGCTGCCGGTCGCTTCGTGCCCAACGATCTCGTGCTCGACGCGGGGCAAGCGCCCTCCGAAGATCGCTCGCGCCTGTGGATCGTGACGGGCCCCAACATGGCGGGCAAGTCGACCTTCATGCGGCAGGTGGCGCTCGCCGTGGTGCTCGCGCAGACCGGCTCGTTCGTGCCGGCGCGCCGCGCCAAGATCGGTGTCGTCGATCGCGTGCTCACGCGCGTGGGCGCGAGCGACAACCTCTCGCGTGGCGAGAGCACCTTCATGGTGGAGATGAAGGAGACCGCCAACATCCTTCGTCGTGCCACGCGTCGCTCGCTGGTGGTCCTCGACGAGATCGGCCGCGGCACCAGCACGTACGACGGTCTATCGATCGCCTGGGCCGTCGCCGAGCACCTCCATGACGTCGTGGGATGCCGCGCGCTCTTCGCGACGCACTACCACGAGCTCACCGATCTCACCGCGAGCTGCGCGAGCGCCGAGAACCACAGCGTCAGCGCGCGCGAGCACAGCGGTAACATCGTCTTCTTCCACAAGGTCCAGCGTGGTGCGGCCTCGCGCAGCTACGGCGTGGCGTGTGCGAAGCTGGCCGGGCTGCCCGAGCCGGTCCTGGCGCGAGCGCGCGCCATCCTCGGCTCGCTGGAGCGCGGCGCGGCCTCTCCCGCGGGCGGCGGCAAGGTGACCCGTGGAAAGCGCAGGCCGCAGCTCGATCTCTTCGCTTCGGGCGGATCGGGTGTCGCCGCCAACGACGGCAACGAAGCAGGAGAAGCGGGGCAGGGGATGGTGGGCGCGAGCCCGGCCGTGGAGATGCTGCTCGCGCTCGATCTCGATCGCATGACCCCGCTGGAGGCGCTGACCACGCTGGCGAAGCTGAAGGCGCTCGCCGAGGTCGTGTGACGGCGAATACCACGCAGAACACGGGCAAGGGCGCGGGCGCAACTGCGGAGAAGCGGGTCGCGGGAGGGTTTGCGCTGGTCGCGCTGGCCGCCGTTTCGTGGGGGACCTGGCCGCTCATCCTGAAGAACGCACCGATGCCGGCGGCGCTCCAGTCCGCTGTGCTCATGGCCGTGCTCACCGTCGCGAGCCTGCCGTTCATGCTGCGCGATCGCGTGCGCGTGAAGCCGACCCTCTCGCAATGGCTCGGCGTGGCCTGGCTGGGCATCGGTGACGCGCTGAACGTGGTCCTCTTCTTCGCCGCCTACCAGCGCACCACCGTCGCGATCGCG
>Ga0105048_10020801_pt1 | contig 10010 bp, 7 predicted proteins | sample MAT05_FD_78382 | JGI IMG/M metagenome (GOLD analysis project Ga0105048, IMG submission 78382) | Freshwater microbial communities from Lake Fryxell liftoff mats and glacier meltwater in Antarctica - MAT-05 | ecosystem: Environmental > Aquatic > Freshwater > Ice > Liftoff microbial mat | place... | reverse complement strand
GGGCGGCGGAAGGCGTCCTCGTCGGCGGCGAGGCGGAAGCCCGGGTCGTCCGGCCCGGCCGCGACGACCTCCCCGAGCGGGCCGGGGAGCAGGCCGTTCCCCTCGTTGTAGAGCAGCCGGTTGTACACCTCCTTCGCCGCCGCCGCGTTCGGCCCCAGCCCGATCACCACGCCGCCGCCGCGCTTCAAATGCGCTTCGAGCTTGGCGACGACGGCCGGGGTGAGGGTCGGCAGGTCGCACAGGAACAGGCACTCGGCCCCGGCCGGGTCGCCGACGGCGGGGTCGGCGAACTCGACGCCGGAGAGCACCCAGCGGTCGTCGGCGGCGTCGGGCCATCTCGCCCCGGGGCGGTGTAGCCGGGCCGGGGTGTCGCTCGGCCGCGCCCCCGGCGGGACGAGCGCCCGGGCGAGGTACTCGCCGGCCCGCCGGAGCGGGTCGGATTCGCCCTTGCGCCCGTCCACGACCAGCGCGTGAATCCCGGCCCGCACTTCGACCGCAATCGCCCGCGCGTCGTCGGTCGGCAGGTCGTCGCCGTCGGCGAGGCGGACCTGGACGACGTGGATGCCGGGCGACAGGAACCCGGTGCGGGTGCCGTCGAGGACGAACGTGACCGCCGCCCGCCCGCCGGCGGGGACGGCGTCGATGACGCGCGACTCGACCGGGACGAGGGTGTCGCCGCCGGACGCCGACGGGCGGCCGAGGAGGAGTTCGAGGCGGACGAGCCGCTTCTCGGCCCGCCCGTGGTTGTGGACGGTGGCGGTGACGGCGGCCGGGGCGTCGGCGAGGGGGAGGGGGTCGGCGAGGGCGAGGTCGGCGACGGCGAGGTTGTCGAGGTCGGCCCGGGCCGCGTCCACGACCACCACGTCGGCCGCCCCCTTCCCGTCCTTCCCCTTGAACATCTGGGTCCACGCCTCGGGCGGCGGGGCGTCGGGCCGCGGCAGGGCGTTGGCCCACCCGGACCGCTGGGCGTCGGTGAAGAACGTGACCTGCCGGCGCGGGTAGCCGCGCGGCGACCGGGCGAGGGCGTCGGCGACGAGCGGCAGGGCCGCGGCGGCGTCGTCGGCGGCGTGCGTCGGCTTCAACTTGCGGAGTTCGGCGACCACCTTGTCGGCCGCGTTCGACGGCCCGGGGACGACCGTTTGCGCCGTGCCGGCGAGGAACACGACGGTGAACCCGTCGCCGGGGCTGGCGGCGCGGACGAGGGCTTCGGCCTGGGCGACGGCGCGGGCGAAGCGGGTCTGGCCGTCGTCGGCGCGGGCGGTCATGCTGAGCGACCCGTCGATCACCAGGACGTGGTGCGTCCGCGGGGCGGTCGAGACGGTTTCGAGCGGGCCGGGGCGGACGCGCTGCCAGAACGGTTCCGCCCACGCGGTCGCGGCGGCCATCGCGAAGAGCGGCAGCAGCAGCGCGAGCGTCCGCAGGGCGAGGAGCAGCCACTGGTCGACGCGCCGCCGGTGCCGCCGCTCGGCCGCGACGAGGAAGCGCACGGCGGCCCACTGCACGACCTGGTAGCGCTTGCGGAAGAGGAGGTGGACGAGGAGCGGGACGGCGACGGCGACGGCGGCCGCCCCGGCAACGGCGGCCGGGGCGAACACGGCGAACAGGGCAAGCCCCCCACCGGCGGCGGGGACGGGATCGGTCATGGGGTCGGGGGCGAGGGTGCGGGTCGGGTCGGGGCTTCGGTGTTAGTATGACGGCCGCGGCCGGGCGGGGCAAGGAGCGGGGGGGGCTGTTGCGCGGTGGTGACGCGGGCCGCCGATCCCCATTCGTGCGTGTCTTGTGGCACGGGTCTCTGACCCGTGCGGCCTTCACGGGTCAGAGACCCGTGCCACAAGACAAAGACGCCCCTTCCACCGCACTAACGGCTGCTCGCGATCGTCCCGTCGAGGGGGCTGCTGGCGTTCGCGTACAGCTTCCGCGGGATGCGGCCGGCGAGGTACGCCAGCCGCCCGGCGGCGCAGGCGTGGCGCATCGCCCACGCCATCCGCTCGGCGTCCTTCGCCCCGGCGATGGCGGTGTTCAACAGCACGCCGTCGCAGCCCAGTTCCATCGCCACCGCCACGTCACTCGCCGTCCCCACCCCGGCGTCCACGATCACCGGGTAGTCCGGGTCGCCGTCCTTGAGGTACTCCAGGATGATGCGGATGTTCGTCGGGTTCTGAATCCCCTGGCCGCTCCCGATCGGGCTGCCGGCCGGCATCACGCTCGCCGCCCCCGCCCGCTTCAACCGCAGCGCCAGCCACGGGTCGTCGGACGTATACACCAGCACCTGGAACCCCTCCCCCACCAGCTGCTCGGTCGCGCGGAGCGTGTCGATCGGGTCGGGCAGGAGCGTCTTCTTGTCGCCGAGGCATTCGAGCTTCACCCACCCCGCCCCGGGGTTGCCGAGGTTGGTGAGGAGTTCCCGGGCGAGGCGGGCGTGGCGGACGGCGTCTTCGGCCGAGAAGCACCCGGCGGTGTTCGGCAGGATCGTGAGCTTGGTCAGGTCGAGGGCGTCGAGGAGGCTCGCCCCGGTCGCGTCGAAGAGGCGTTCGCGGCGGACGGCGACGGTCGTGACCTCGCACCCGCTCGCGGCCAGGCACCGCCGCATCAGGTCGTGGCTGGCGAACTTCCCGGTCCCGGTGAACAGCCGGCTGGCGAAGGTGAACGGACCGATTTTGAGAGAGGAATCAGGGGGCAGGAGCCAGGAGCCAGCAACGCCGCCCGGTTGATTGTCTCCTGCTTCCTGTCCCCTGCTCCCTGTCTCCTGCTTCCTGTCCCCTGCTCCCTGGCCCGACCCGCCGCCGACGAGGGTGACGATCTCGACGGCGTCGCCGTCGGCGAGGCGGCGGGCCGGGTGGTCGGCCCGCGGGACGACGGCCCGGTTCACCTCGACGGCGAGCTTGGCGGGGTCTTTGGCCAGCGCCCGGAGCAGGTCGGCGACGGTCAGCGGGTCGGGGAAGGCGCGCGGCTCGGCGTTGACGGTGATGGTCGGCATGGGGTGGCTCCTGGCGGGCCGCGGCTCACCCGGTCAGCATACCGGAACCCGGCGGGCGAACGTAGGGCTGGGACGCGCCCGGCGCATCGGGTAGAATCGCCCGGTGGAGGTGTCCCTTGAGTATCTACGCCACAAATTGGGTGTTGCAGTTCCCCCGCTACGGGGACTCCCACCCCGGGTGCGAGTGGGTGGAGGTCGTCGGGCAGGGAGTACCGGCTCACATCGGCACGCCGACGCCGGGGCACGGCTACGAGTCGGGCGACCCGTATGCCGGGTTCCTGCCGCCGGCGGTCGTCGTGTCCGAGGACGACGACGATTGGTGCCTGCGGGCGATGGTCATCATCCGCGGCGGGACGGAGAAGGTTGGACAGGAATACGTCCGCCCGCTGCTCGTGCTGTCGCGGGACGAGTACGCCACGACCCCGTTCCCCGTGCTGCACGACCGGATCTGCGCCGCCCTCCGCGGCGATCGCCCGCGCTGGACGATGGCGTTCACCGGAGGCGACGGGCGCACACGGCTCACGTTTGAGGACGGCTCGGTGCGCGACTTGCCCCCGGACGGGGACGCGGGCGACGCCGGTTGATGCCGGGGCACGGACCGGGGCCGGTACATCCCCCTCTGACCGGCACTTCCTTCCCTCCCCCCGGGCGGTACAACACTCCGGACGCCCGCGCCACGTCCCACCCCGGTGCCCGCCGATGAGCAGTGCCGCCGACCCGACGGCCGCCTTCCTCGCCGCCCTCGGGGCCGCCCGCCTCCTCGCGCCGGAGCAGCTCGCCGACCTCGCCGGGTGGGTCGCCGTCCACGCCCCCGACGTGCCGACGCTGGCGAAGGAGATCAACGCCCGGAAGTGGCTCACCCCGTACCAGATCAAGGAGATCTTCAAGGGCCGCGGGGGGGAACTGGTGGTCGTCGGGCGGTACGACCTGCTCGACCTCCTCGGGGAGGGCGGGATGGGGCGGGTGTTCAAGGCCCACGACCGCAAGCTCGGCCGCGACGTGGCCCTCAAGGTGATCCGCCGCGAGCGCCTGACCAACCCGGCCGCGATGGCCCGGTTCGACCAGGAGATGAAGGCCCTCGGCCAGGTCCGCCACCCGAACGTCGTCACCGCCTTCGACGCCAGCCAGCTCGGCGACACCCACTTCGTCGTGATGGAGTACATCGACGGGCTGGACCTCACCCGCCTGGTGCGCGAGCGCGGCCCGCTGCCGGTCGCCGAGGCGTGCTTCTACGTCCAGCAGGCGGCCGTCGGGCTGCACCACGCCTTCGAACAGGGGATGGTCCACCGGGACATCAAGCCGAGCAACATCCTCATCGGCCGCGACGGGCGGACGGTCAAGCTCGTCGATCTCGGGCTGGCCCGGCTCGCCGAACCCGCCGGCGAGGGGGGCAACCGGGTGACGCAGGACGGGTTCGTCATCGGCACCCCCGACTTCCTCGCCCCGGAGCAGGCCCGGAACCCGATTGGGGTGGACATCCGGGCCGACATCTACGCCCTCGGCGCGACCCTCTTCTACATCCTCACGGCCAAGGTGCCCTACGACGGGGCGACGGCGACCGAGAAGATCCTCAAGCACTGCACCGAGCCGCCCCCGCCCTTCCGCCCGCTCCGCCCGGACGCCCCGCCGCAGCTCGAACAGCTGATCCACTGGTGTATGGCCAAGCGGCCCGACGACCGCCCGCAGACGCCGATGGAGCTGGCCGCCGCCCTCCACCCGTTCGCCCCGCGGGCCGGGCCGGCGTCGGGCGTCGGCCTGGGGCACGCCCCGCCGCCGGCCTCCCACCCGCCGCCGGCCGCGGACCCGGACCCGAGCAGCCGGCGGTTCCGCCTCCCGGCCGTGGCGACCGACGACGACCCGATCCGCGCCCGGGCCGAGAGGCGCTTCCCCACCGGCCTCCTGCTCGTCGCGTTCGGCACCCTCGTCCTCGGGCTGATCTTCGCCTACGCCGCCTACCGGGCGTTCCCGGGCGGGTCGGGGGCGGCGGTCGAGCCGTTCACCAACTCGGTCGGGATGAAGATGGTGAAGCTCGACGGCGGGGCGTTCCGCATGGGGTCGCCGCCGGGCGAGCCGGGGAAGGTGGCGAAGGAGGGGTTCGGGGACGACGAGGGGCCGGCCCACGAGGTGACGGTCGCCGGCCCGTTCCTGATGGCCGCGACCGAGGTGACGCACCTGCAATACTCCCGGCTGACCGGCGTCAGCCCGCCGCAGTCGGTGGTCGTCAAGAAGGCGGCGAACGTGACCGACCACCCGGCCGACGCCGTCTCCTACGACGACGCGGCCGAGTTCTGCCGGAAGCTGACCGAGAAGGAGAAGAACCAGGAGTACGCCCGCCGCGGGTGGGCCTACCGGCTGCCGACCGAGGCCGAGTGGGAGTACGCCTGCCGGGCCGGGACCGCCACCCCCTTCGGCGTCGGCGACGGGGACAAGCTCGTCTTCCGCCCGGAGATCAAGCAGGCCCTGTTCACGATGACCGGGGCCGACCCGGTCGAGGACGGCGACCCGGTGCCGGCGTCGCCGCTGCCGGGCCGGGTGGGGGTGTACAAGCCGAACGCCTGGGGGCTGTACGACATGCACGGGAACGTGGCCGAGTGGTGCCGGGACTGGTACAAGCGCGGCTACCCCGGCGACGCCCCGCGGGACAACCCGACCGGCCCGGCGATCGGAACCCGGCGGGTGGTCCGCGGCGGGTCGTACCAAGACCCGGCGTCGGACTGCCGGTCGGCCGCCCGCGACTACGCCGACCCGACCGCCCGGAAGGACGCCGTCGGCTTCCGCCCGGTTTACGCGCCGGTGCCGAAGTGATGTGAGATTGGAGAATTGTGATCGACGATTGACCGGTGCCTTCGCCGGATCAGCCGCCCTCACAATCACCAATCACAATTCCTCAATCAACAATACGTACCCGGAGTGACCCATGACCGTGACCTGGCGCGGCGTCTTCCCCGCCGCCTGCACGCAGTTCCGCCCCGACTTCTCGCTCGACATCGCCGGCACCCTGGCCCACGTCGACGCGATGCTCGCGGCCGGGGTCCACGGGCTGGTGATGATGGGGAGCGTCGGCGAGAACACGACCCTCGACGCCGGCGAGAAGAAGGAGCTGCTGGCGGCCACGGTGCGGCACGTCGGCGGGCGGGTGCCGGTGCTGACCGGGGTGGCCGAGTACACGACCGCCGGGGCGTGCCGGTGGGCCGCGGCCGCGGCCGGCCTCGGGGCCGACGGGCTGATGGTCCTCCCGCCGATGGTGTACACCACCGACGCCCGCGAGACGGTCGCCCACTTCCGGGCCGTCGCCGGGGCGAGCGACCGCCCGATCATGGTCTACAACAACCCGCCCGCCTACAAGGTGGACATCACTCCGGAGATGTTCGTCGAGCTGGCCGACGAGCCGAAGTTCGCGTGCATCAAGGAGTCGAGCGACGACCCGCGGCGGATCACCGACATCATCAACCTCACCGGCGACCGCTACGTCATCTTCGCCGGCGTGGACGACCTGTTCTTGGAATGCCTGATGCTCGGGGCGGTCGGGTGGGTGAGCGGGTTGGTGAACGCCTTCCCGGCCGAGAACCGCCTGATCTGGGACTCGGCCGCGGCCGGCAAGTGGGCCGAGGCGCGGGCCGTGTACCGCTGGTACACGCCGCTGTTGCACCTCGACACGCACGTGAAGTTGGTGCAGTACATCAAGCTGGCGGCGGCGGAGTGCGGGTACGGCACCGAGCGCTGCCGCCCCCCGCGCCTGCCGCTCGTCGGGCCGGAGCGCGAGCGCGTACTCGGGATCATCCACCAGGCAATCGCCACGCGGCCGAAGGCGTGAAGTCTATTCACCGCGGAGGACGCGGAGGACGCAGAGATTGAGAACCGTTTTTAATCAATCTCACACGTCTTCTCATCGCGCCCTCCGCGTTCTCTGCGGTGAACCATGCATCGCATCTCCGTCATCGACTCGCACACCGGCGGGGAGCCGACGCGGGTGGTGCTGGCCGGCGGGCCGGACCTCGGGGGCGGCCCCGTCGCCGCCCGCGCCCGCATTTTTCGCGAGCGCTTCGACTCGTTCCGGTCGCGCGTCGTCAACGAACCCCGCGGGTCGGACGTGCTCGTCGGGGCGCTGCTGTGCGCGCCGCACGACCCGGCGTGTACCGCCGGCGTCATCTTCTTCAACAACGTCGGCCTCATCGGGATGTGCGGGCACGGGACGATCGGGCTGGTCGCCACGCTCGCCCACCTCGGCCGGGTCGGGCCGGGCGGCCACCGGATCGAAACCCCCGTCGGCGACGTGACCGCCACGCTCCACCCCGACGGCCGGGTGACGGTGCGGAACGTCCCGAGCTACCGCCACCGGGCGGGGGTGACGGTCGCGGTGCCGGGGTACGGCCCGGTGACGGGCGACGTGGCGTGGGGCGGCAACTGGTTCTTCCTCGTCGCCGGCCACGGCGAGGCGCTCCACGTCGGCAACGTCGAACGCCTCACCGACTTGGCCTGGCGCGTCCGGCAAGCACTCGAAGCGGCCGGGGTGACGGGCGCGAACGGCGGGGTGATCGACCACGTCGAATTCACCGGCCCGCCGGCCGACCCGGCGAACCACGGCCGCAACTTCGTCCTGTGCCCGGGCAAGGCCTACGACCGCTCCCCGTGCGGGACCGGGACGAGCGCGAAACTGGCCTGCCTCGTCGCCGACGGCAAGCTGAAACCGGGCGCGGTGTGGCGGCAGGAGGGCATCCTCGGCAGCGTCTTCGAGGCCACTGCCGAGCCGACGGCCGACCCCGGCGTGATCGTCCCGAGCGTGACGGGCCGAGCCTTCATTACTGCCGAGGCGACGCTCCTCGCCGACCCCGCCGACCCGTTCCGGGACGGCATCCGGGGGTGATACAATACCGCGGTCCGGCGTCCGACGAGGAGACACTCCGATGGGCTACAGCGACTTCACGTTGAAGGACGTGAAGACCAAGTTCGGGCTGTCCACGATGGAGTACCTCAGCCTGTTCGACGGCGTTCCGGACGTCGCCCCGAGCGACCTGCTCGGACGAACACTCCACCGGGTTACCGCGCTGGCGGTCGCGATCAGCACCGAGAAGGCGAAGTCCGAACTCCTCACCGCCCCGATCCTGACGGACGTGTGGGCCGCGCTACGGCCGCGGGTCAGCCTGTTCTCGGGGAACGAGTTCTCAGTGGACCCGGCCCGGGGGCTGAATGGGTATTGCGACTTCATCCTGTCGCGGGCGGCCGAGCAGGCGTACATCGCCGCCCCGGTGCTGGTGATCGTGGAGGCGAAGAACGACCTCCCGACGAACGGGTTCGGCCAGTGCGCGGCCGGGATGGTCGCCGCCCGGGTGTTCAACGAGCGCGAGGGCGAACCAGTGCGGGCGGTGTTCGGGGCCTGTACGAGCGGGACCGTCTGGCGGTTCCTCAAGCTCGAAGCCGATGTCTTGTACATCGACCAGCCCGAGTACCACATCACCCAGGTCGGCAAGATCCTCGGCATCCTCCACCACATCATGTCCGAGCCGGCGGCCCCGGCCGCGGCGGCCTGACCCCGCCGACCCGTCGCGGGACGGCAGCCGGGCGTGAAAGGAGATGGGCATGGCGTCCGTCATTCCAGTGGCAAAGGCGCTGTACCTGTGCGACGAGATTCTGTCCGATCCGGCGCGGGCGAAGCCCCACCTGATCGGTGTGCTGAACGCGATCCGCGTCGCGTCGTTCCCGCACGTCCTGGCTCGCCTGTGCGTCTTTGCCAAGCTCTCGGACGGTCTGGGCGACATCCGCTGCCGCGCCCGGATCGTGAATGCACGGACATCGTCGATCGTCTTCGAGACGCCCGAACACACGATCCGCTTCCGCGACCGTCGGCAAATCCTCTACGCCAACTTCCGGATCGAACAGCTCGTGTGGACCGCCCCGGGCGAGTCCGTGGTAGAATTGTTTTGCGACGGGCAGTTCGTGGACGACGCCGTCCTGATGGTCGTGCCGTGAGGATGCCGATGCCGGAAGACCCCTACGCCCGGTACACCCAGCCGGAAACGTTCCTCGCCGACGAGTTCGTGATCTTCGACACGGTCGCGATCCCGCTCCCCCCCGGGACGCCGGCCCCCCCCGCCCGCCGGGCCGGGAGCGCGTCGCGGGCCGGGAGTGGCCCGTCACCGAGCCGTTCGAGGTCTTCGAGTGCCGGGCGATCCCCCTGCCGCCGGGTACGCCGGCACCCCCGCGCCCGGCCGGGCGGGAGCGCGGCCTCCTGTTCCGCCTCGCGGTGCCGGGGACCGACCCCGCCGCCGTCGAGGTCGTGGCCGATTTGCTGCGGCGGGTCCAGGGGGTGATCGACGAACTGGCCGCCGACCCGAACGGGTTGGACGCCCTCCGCCGGGCCGCCGACGCCCTACCCCGGGCCGGGTGAGCCGGCCAGCAATTCCAGCGGGTGGCGGGCGACGCGGCCGGTCAGGTCGCGGATCTGGTGGCGGCACGACGTGCCGGTCGCCACCACCGCCGCGGCCGGGTCCGCCGCCAGCGCCGGTAGCAGCGCCAGGTTCGCCACCGCCACGCTCACGTCGTAGTGCTCCTTCTCGTACCCGAACGCCCCGGCCATCCCGCAACACCCGGCGTCGAGGACGGTCACGGCCAGCCCCGGCACCAGCCCCAGGGCGGCCGCCGACCCGCCCACCCCCACCAGCGCCCGCTGGTGGCAGTGGCCGTGGAACAGGGCCGCCCCCGGCGACGCCGGGACTCCGAGTGACACCCCGGTGTCGCGGACGTGGCGGGCGACCCAGGCGTCGGCCAGGTCGGCGGCCGCCGCCACCCGCTTCGCCGCCGCCCCCGGCACCAGGTCCGGCCACTCGTCGGCCAGGGTGAGGACGCAGCTCGGCTCCAGCCCCAAGACGGGCACCCCGGCCGCGGCGTGGCGGTCGAGCTTCGCCACCCCCTCGACGGCCAGCTTCCGGGCGTCGGCGAGGTAGCCCTTCGAGATCATCGCCCGGCCGCAACAGACGCCGGCGAGTTCGACCGCGAACCCGGCCCGCTCCAGCACCGCCACCGCCGCCCGCCCGAT
>Ga0105048_10020799_pt1 | contig 10011 bp, 10 predicted proteins | sample MAT05_FD_78382 | JGI IMG/M metagenome (GOLD analysis project Ga0105048, IMG submission 78382) | Freshwater microbial communities from Lake Fryxell liftoff mats and glacier meltwater in Antarctica - MAT-05 | ecosystem: Environmental > Aquatic > Freshwater > Ice > Liftoff microbial mat | place... | reverse complement strand
CGCCGGAGCGTCGCCACCGTCTTATCGCGGATGAGGAGAAGGGAGCGGTAAACCTGGAGTTGTTCGACGTTTTCCGTGAGGTCGCGCGAGGTCATGCCCTTGTGAACCTGCTCGTGGCCTGCGAGCTCGTTGAATTCCTCAATACGGGCCTTCACATCATGGCGGGTGATTTTTTCCCGAGCCATGATTGATGCCGGGTCCACGCTGTTTTTCGCCGCCTCATAAGCCTCAATCGCTTCCGCAGGCACATCCAGCCCCAGATCGCGCTGGGCCTTCATCACCGCGATCCAGAACTCACGCTCCAGCACGATGCGGCCCTCAGCGGACCAAATGGATTGAAGGGCGGGCGAGGCGTAGCGTTCAGCAAGGACATTGGGGATCACCCGCGCAGCTTGCGAAGCCCAATTCGAACTTTCAAGCAAGTTGTAACATCCACCCATGACAGACTCTAGCGTCGGTCCATGACCGTCGCATCCTGTAGCGGCGTGTCTGTGACCGTCGCATCCTGTAGCGGCGTGTCTATGACCGTCGGCGTCATTGAACCGCCGCAGAACCGCCGCAGCCCCATCCCGCCCATCTTCTGAAATCCTTAATTTCATCTCGAAAAGATTCTACCCCGGTAAAACTCCCAAGCTTCGCTCTTACACCGCGTTTCCATTGCCATCCCGCTCCGATTAGGAAAGGGTGCCTTTTTATGAAAATGCACCGCATCCTCGCAGAGGCCGCCTCCACTATCGCCAAGTCCGTGTTTCGCGAGCACAAGGTTCTTGATCACGAGTTGGCTACCGCCTTCGAGGAAAACCCGAAATGGGGAAAACGCGACCGCAGCTTCATCGCGGAGACGGTTTTCGAAGTCGCCCGCTGGCGGCGTGCCTTGAGTTTCCTCGTGGAGAGCGAAGAAACCACTGCCCTTTGCGCCGCCCAATGGGTCCGCATGGGCTACGAAATTCCCGAGTGGTGGGCCTACAATGGGCGCCCGGCCGAGGAAATGACAGCCCGCGAGGCGGATCTCGCCAGCCAACCTCGCGCCGTCCGCGAATCGATCCCGGATTGGATGGATGCCCTCGGCGTGGCCGAACTCGGCGCAGCCTGGGATGCGGAACTCACCGCCCTCAATCAACGCGCCTCCATTTTCCTCCGCGTCAACACCCTGCGCACCACCCGCCCGGAGGCCATCGCATGGCTTGCCGCTTCGAACATTGTCGCGACCGAGGTTCCCGAGCTTCCGGATGCCTTGCTGCTTGCGCCCGGCAAGTCCCTGCCCAAGACCATGCGCCTTGATGGCCGCGTGGAAATCCAGGATGCGGGTTCACAGATGATCGCTCCATTGCTCGATCCCCAGCCCGGCGAGCGCATCATCGATGCCTGCTCCGGCGCTGGCGGGAAATCCCTCCACCTTGCTGCTCTCATGAAAAACGAAGGCCGCGTCTTCGGCATGGACGTGGATGTGAAAAAGCTCGCCGAACTCGAGCGCCGCGCCAAACGCGCCAACGCCGGCAAATGCGTGAAATCCAAGGAAATCACGAAGGCCACCACCACGGATTTCGCGGAAGTGGCGGATCGATTGCTGATCGATGCGCCGTGCTCTGGTCTCGGCACCCTCAAACGCCAGCCCGATCTCAAATGGCGTCTCAAACCCGCAGGCTTGGAAAGGCTGCAAGGCATCCAGAAAGAACTTCTCACCAGCTACACCGCCATGCTCAAGCCGGGTGGCCGCTTGGTCTATGCGACGTGCTCGATCCTGCCATCGGAAAACCGTGCGGCCATCGATCACCTGCTCGCCCAAGGCGGCTTTGAATTGCTGGAAGAACGCCCCGTTTCCCCTGCGGCCACGGGCTACGACGGGTTTTATGCCGCTGCGCTGGTTAAGCGGTAGGCTTACGAAATCCGATTAAGAAGCCATGTCGAATTTCGCCTCTTCGGCAGCGGCCTCTGCGGCTAATTCAGCTTCGAAATCGGCCTCAAGCTTCGCCTGGATCTGCTCGTCCGTCATCTGTGCTGCCGCTTCGGCGGCCTCCTCCTCGGCGGTGAGCTTGGCTTCGAGCTTATCTGCCTTGGCGTCTTCGCGCGCCAACCGCTTGTCGAGCTTCTTTTGTTCGCGTTCGCGGCGTTTCTGATCTTTGCTTGGTGTGAAGGCCATTGTTCGATTTGCTGGTGGTTCAGTTGGTGAAAGTGCGCTCCCTTCCGGTCGCGATGGTCGCTGATGCAAGACCCCATACGTTCCCGCTGTTCAAGAAAGCAATGAAATTATGCAAAAGTTTGAGAATTTGGCTTTTTGTGAGGTCCTGAAAGAGGGGAGGTGTCGCAATCTAATCAGCCGGAGAAATGGAACGCAGGGAAGCTGCATCCATCCTTAAGTTCCCGCACGGCTGACTTAATGATGGGCAGCAGGGCCTCTACCGCAGAGCTGCGCCCTCCGCCAAGTGCGGCGAGAAAACCGATTTCGCGGCGCATCGTCGGGCCGGTGATGCGGCGGGCGAGCCATCCATCCGGCTCCACCCCCCACAAGGCGGAGGCGGGCATGATGGCACATCCACCACCGTTTTTCACAGCACTGAGCATCGATTGCAAGGCTCCCACTTCCAGCGAAAAGACAGGCGCGCGGCGGGCCTTGGCCCATGCGGCAAGGATCATGGTCCGCGTGCCGTAACCGGGTGGTGGCACGATCACAGGCCGCTTGGCGAGATCTGCGACGGTGACGGAGGGAAGCTCTGCCAAGGGATCGCCGGAAGCCAAAACCGCCACCAGCTCCTCAGAGAACAACAGCTCACCTTTGAGCTTCAGCGATGTGCCGAGGCAGCCGATCCCCACATCGATCGCCCCTTGTGCGAGCGCCTTTGCCATTTCATCCACCGTCATTTCCAAAACCGTCACGCGAATTTCCGGATGGGCCTGATGAAATTTCGGCAACGCAAGTGGCAGCAAACCCTGAGGCAATACGGGCAGCACCGCCACCGAGAGCGAGCCACGGCGCAGGCTGCTCAAGTCATCGAGCGAACGCCGCAGCGCCGACATGTCCCCAATCACCCGTCGCGAGTATTGCAGCACCATCTCGCCCGCTTGCGTGAGATGCCATTCGCGTCTCCCTCGGGTGAGGAGAGCCACGCCCAGCTCGCTTTCGAGCTGGGCGATCTGTTGTGAGAGCGTGGGCTGGGTGAGGCCGATTTCCGCAGCGGCGCGGGTGAAGCTTCCAGCCTCCGCAACGGCCCGGAAATACCGCAAATGCCTGAGCTCAATGCCGTCATTAACTATCGATGGCATCTATTCCTCCCATAGATGACATCAAAGCAGGAATGGTACCCACCCTGCTATTTTATTCATCGACCTCTCAATCCTATGCACACTACCAATCTGAGCCGCCGCAACTTCACCAAATTCGCCGGGGCTGCTGCCGCCGGCCTCGCCCTCCCTTCGAATGCCTTCGCCGCAGGCGAGCGCGATCTCGAACTCAACATCCTGTGTTGGGAAGGCTACAACAGCGACAACGTCCTCAACCCCTTCCGCAAGCTCCACAAAGGCATCGAACTCAAGGCTGAATCCGGCACCGATGACCCGAGCATGATCAACAAGCTCCGCGCCGGCGAAATCAAGGTCTGGGACCTCATCAACCTCAACCAATGTTGGGCACGCCAACAAATGTGGGGCGAAAAACTCATCAAAGCCCTCGATAAAGAGCGCTTCATGCCCTACCTCGAGAAAATGATGCCCATGTTTTACAACAAGGAAATGGGCATCAACCCCTTCGCCCTCTCCCCGGATGGCAAGGAACTCATCGGCATGATGCAGCGTTTCGGCCCGATGAATTTCGTCGTGAACACCAAGAAAATTTCCAAAAAACTCGCCGAAGATGAAGGACTCCCGATGTTTCTCGATCCGAAAATGAAAGGTAAATTCGGCCTGCTCGCATGGGACAATTGGAACGTCCTCCACATGTGCGTGGCCTCCGGTTTCACCCCTTACAAAGTCCACACTCCCGAAGAAATAGAAGCCTTCAAGAAAACCGCGCAGACCCTCTTCACCAATGCGAAAATGATCGGCGCGGATCCCGCACAGCTCAATCAAGCGCTGATCAACGGTGAGATCGACGCGATTTTCAGCGGCGGCGTTTACACCTGCTCGGTCGCCCGGGCCGAGGGCTATAACGAGGTGCTCCACATTTCTCCACTCAAAGGGCCGATGAACGGCAAGGGTTCCATCCAATGGTTCGAAGTCACCTCGGTGGTCAACAATCCGAACGTCAGCCCGTTGGCGGAAAAATTCCTTGAATACGTCCAGAAACCCGAAATTTGCCACACCGTCGCGATGGCGGAGGCTTCTCATAATCCGGTCACTCAGATGTCCCAGCCGGATGTCTTCGCGAAGTTCTCCAGGGAGGAACTCAACTGCTTCCAGTACGACACCCTTGAGGAGGAAATGAACCGCAGCGCCGACTACGAGACGATCCCGGACAACGACGTGCTCACTGCGATCTACAACGAGGCCAAGCGTTCACGCGGTTGATCAACATTCGTGCGCACCACGCTTTGTGCAAAGGAGGAAAGCCGTCTCGGCTGTCTTGGCCGGTAGGCATCTTGCCTGCCGTCATGTAAGCACAATCCGAAATCGCAAATCCTTACGCGCAGCCGTAAATAAGTGTTTCTCTAGCAACTATGGACGTTTCCACCGCTTCAGCCATCATGGAAGTATCCGGCGTCACCAAGCGCTTTGATCAATTCACCGCCGTCAATGATGTCACTTTTGAAATCCATGATGGAGAGTTCTTCACCCTCGTGGGTCCAAGCGGCAGTGGGAAAACGACATTGCTCAGAATGTTGGTAGGGATGGAAAAACCCACCACCGGGGAGCTGCGTCTGCGTGGGAAGAGAATCAACGAACTCCCGCCCAACAAACGCCCGACCTGCATGGTCTTCCAATCGCTCGCTCTGTTTCCCCACATGACCGTGGGCCAGAATGTGGAGTTCCCGATGACGATTCGCGGTGTTTCTGATAGCGACCGCCGCACCCGTTCATTTGAATTGCTCAATCTCCTGCACCTCAATCCGGATCAATACTATCAGAAGAACGTCACCCAATGCTCCGGCGGCGAGCGACAACGGGTCGCCCTGGCTCGCGCCCTTGCGTATGATCCGGACATCTTGTTTTTCGATGAGCCTCTATCCGCTATCGATGCCCAGCTCCGCAAAGTTCTCCAAAAAGAACTCAAGGACATCCAGCGCCGCACGAAAAAGACCTTCTGCTACGTGACCCACTCGTTGGAAGAAGCTATGGTCATGAGCGACCGTGTGGCGATTCTACGCAAAGGGTCCATTGAGCAAATCGCTACTCCGGATGAGATCTACGCATCGCCTAAAAATGCCTTCGTCGCCGGGTTCATGGGCGAGGTCAATTTGCTTTCCATCACCATTCTGGGCGAGGGCGCGGCGCATTGGCACACAGGTCGGAATGCGCTTCCACCGATCTCTATCAAGATCCCCGCTCCCGCTCTGCCGGTGGAAGAAGGCGCAGCCCGCAAGCTGCTCATCCGGCCCGAGTCACTGCGCTTCATCGCTCCCGGCGAGACTGCGGAAAACAGCGTGCCAGTCCGCATTCTCAACGAGTTTTCGTTAGGATCGCGCATTCAATATCATGTCGAGGTCGCGCCGGATTGCACCCTCATCGTCGAGCGCCTCCGCGAGGAACGCACCACCGCCACCGAGGCCATCCTCGCTTGGGAAACCCGCGATAGCCAAGTCCTCGAATCATGAGCACTTTGTTCTCAAAGAAACTCCGTGCTCTCGCTCCCGGCATTCCTGGATTTATATCATCCACGCCCTTTCTGCTGCTCATGCTCTTCGGCTTCGTCGCGCCGCTCTCATGTGTGGTCTGGTTCGGACTGATGCCGCCCAAGACATTCGATGTGGCACAAATGCCGACGTTGGAAAATTATCGCACGATCTTCAGCCAGACTTACTTCAAGTCCATTCTATGGTCACTCGGGCTTGCGGTGGCGACAGTGATGATTTTATTAGTGATTTGTTACCCGCTCGCCTTTGCCATCGCGAAAATTTTCCGAGGTGGCGGTTATTTCATCACCTATGCCATTGTGACATCTCTCTTTGTGTCAGAAAACATCCGGCTCTTCGGTTGGGTCATCGGCTTCATGAAGAACGGAGTCATCGGTGGCACACTGGCCAAGTTTTTTCAAATCAATATAGATTCCCTTCTCTACAATCTCCCCGTGATCATCCTCGGGATGGTCTATGTCTATCTGCCCTTCATGCTCTTTCCCTTGGTGTTGGGTCTTAAAATGGTGCCGGATCAAGTTCGTGAAGCCGCCTTCGATCTCGGTGCCAGCCGTTGGCAGGTCTTCAAAAAGATCGATCTGCCACTCTCCATGCCCGGCGTGATGATCGGGTCGTTGTTGGTGTTTGTGCTATCCATCGGTGCCATCTCGGAAGCGAAAATTCTCGGTGGCCAGAAAGTCGTGACCATCGCATCGGATATCGAGTCCGAGTTCACTTACGCCCAGAATTGGCCACTCGGCTCCGCGCTTTCCACGCTCTTCATCGCGCTCACCACCGTCGTCGTTTTCTTCGTCCTCGGCCGCTTCGATCTCGAGAAACTGCTGGGTAAAAAATCCTCCTAACATCGGTATGATCGTCACCCGCACCCAGAAAGCCAGCTTCAGTCTCTACGCGGGACTGGTGTTGCTTGTTTTCTATTTTCCGATCTTCTGCATCATCGTCGCCTCTCTATCAGAAAAGCGCTTCTTCTCATTTCCCTATCCATCAGAAGCGATGACCATCAAATGGTATGAAAATGCGCTGGAGTCCCCCCAAATCGCGGACTTCGTGGGCATCAGCCTCAAGATCGCCGGGCTCACCGCATTTTTCTCCGTGTTCATCGGTTTCTTCGCCGCCCTCGCTTATTCCAGGCATCGCTGGCGTGGGCGCCAGACCTTCCAACGCCTGGTGCTGCTGCCGTTGTTTTTTCCTCAGTCGGTCCTCGGCCTTGCGCTGCTGATGTGGTATAACTTCCTTCATATCACTCCCGCCTGGTGGACCGCAGCCATCGCCCACACCGTGTGGATCGCGCCGATCACCACCCTTATCATTTCCATCCAAGCCTATGGGCTCGATGAATCATTGGAAGAGGCCGCCCGCGATATGGGAGCCAGCCGATTTCAAATTTTGCGGAAAATCACCCTTCCACTCCTGATGCCCGGCATGATCAGCGCCACCTGCTTTGCCATCCTTCTGTCGTGGGGGAATTTCGCCCTCTCGCTCTACACCACCGGCGCCGATAGTTCGCTGCCGGAGTGGCTCTACGCCCGGATGACCACCGGCTACCAGCCATTGGTGCCTGCGGTGGGCGTTCTATCCGTCATCGTTGCCGTTGTTCTCGTTCTGGTGCTTTTCGGCATCATCGCCTGGACCAATCGCAGTGCCCGCCGCTCTGCACCCACTCATTAATGAAATTACATGTCCGCCTCTCTCAAAAACAAATCCGTCATCGTCACCGGTGGTAGTAAAGGCATTGGCAAGGGCATCGCCAGGGTCTTTGCCAGTCATGGTGCCAAGGTTCTCGTCGTCAGCCGCACCGCCAGCGAGGGCGAGGCTGCCGTCGCAGAATTCATCGCCGCAGGTGGGACCGCGGCGTATTGCCAGGCCGATGTCACCCTCCGCGCCGATTGCGAGAAAATGGCTGGGGCCGCCGTGAGTCTTTACGGCGGCATCGATGTGCTCTGTGCCAACGCCGGGGCCTTCCCATCCCTGAAATTTTCCGAAATGACAGAAGACGCTTGGGACAGCATCTTCGCGACCAATGTAAAAAGCATGTTTCTAACGATACAAACCTGCCTGCCTTACTTGAAAGCCAGCGCTGCCCCGCGCATCGTCATCACTTCATCGATCACCGGCCCCACCACGGGTTTTCCGGGATGGTCGCACTACGGTGCCACCAAGGCCGCGCAGCTCGGATTCCTGCGCACCGCTGCCATCGAGTTTGCAAAAGATCATATCACCATCAATGCCGTTCTCCCTGGGAATATCATCACCGAGGCCCTAGTGGACATGGGGCCGGAATACATCGCCGCCACCGCCGCCAGCATCCCGCTCGGGAAACTGGGCCATGTGGATGATATCGGACACGCCGCCGCATTTCTCGCTTCCGCAGAAGCTGGCTACATCACCGGCCACGCCCTCGTCGTCGATGGCGGGCAGATCCTTCCTGAATCACCAGCCGCCCTTTCCTAATGCACCCTAACTGGCGCACCGCCTACCGTTCCTTTTACTATGATACGATGCCGGACGATTTACCGGATATCGTTCTCGATCCTGCCGCCACCGCTCTCCTCGTCATCGATCTCCAAGTCTGCTACCTGCCAGACTCTCCCGGCGAGGACCTCGCGGAGTGGGAGCGTTGGGCCCCTTTTCGCGAGCGGCTCGCCGGGATCGTCCTGCCCAACACCCAGATCCTTTTAGAAAAATTCCGCACACTTGGTCGGGAAATCATCTTCGCCCGCATCGCCTGCATCACAGCGGATGGCCGCGATCGCTCCCTCAGTCACGCCCGCCCCGGATTCAACAATCTCTTGCTTCCACTCAACTCGGCAGATTCCCAGATCCTACCTCAAGTCGCTCCGTTGCCGCAGGAAATCGTCATCACCAAGACCACCGATAGCGCGCTCACCGGCACCAGTCTGCGCCTCCTTCTCACCAATCTGGGAATCCGCAACGTCGTCGTCTGCGGCATCTTCACCGACCAATGTGTGGCCAGCACCGTCCGCTCCCTTGCGGACGAAAGTTTTAACGTGATCGTCGTTGACGATGCCTGCGCTGCTGCCACCGATGAACTCCACCGCGCCGAACTCACCATCATCAACAACATCTACTGCCAAGTCCTCACCACCGCAGAGACTCTCACCACCTTCTAACTTAAAACTAAATTTTTCATGTCCCCGCTCATCTCATCGCTTGTCCATGCGGATAAAGCCTCCGTGCTTGCCGATTCCGCCCACTATTGGAACCCGGATAAAGTCCATGCATGGGCGGCCCGTGGTGTCGATCTGGTGATAGGCCGCCGCGAAGGCTATCATCTTTACGATATGGACGGGCAACGCCTCATTGATCTTCACCTCAACGGCGGCACCTATAATCTCGGCCACCGCAATCCAGAAATCATCGCAGAACTCAAGGAAGCGCTCGATCACTTTGATATGGGAAATCACCATTTCCCCGCCATCGGTCGCGCTGCTCTCGCCAAGGTCCTCGTTGAGAACTCACCGTCTAACATGCGCTATGCCATCTTTGCCAGCGGCGGCGGTGAAGCCATCGATATCGCACTGAAATGCGCCCGCTACGGCACCCAGCGCAAGAAGATCGTTTCCATCCAGCACGCCTACCACGGCCACACCGGCCTCGCCCTCGGCACTGCCGCAGATCGCTATTCCAAGCAATTCCTCAGCGATGGCCACCCGGCGGAACATGCCAAGATTCCCTTCAATGATCTCCCCGCCATGGAGGCCGCACTTTCCGCCGGTGATGCCGCCTGTGTCATCATGGAAACCATCCCCGCCACCTATGGTTTCCCCATGCCGGACGATGGCTACCTGCCCACCGTCAAGGCGCTCTGCGAGAAATATGGAAGCCTCTACATCGCAGACGAAGTCCAAACCGGACTCATGCGTTGTGGTGGTGGAAACCTGTGGGGCATCACCGGCTACGGCGTCACCCCGGACATCATCGTCACCGGCAAGGGCCTGAGCGGTGGCATCTATCCGATCGCCGCCGTCATCGTCAACGAACAGGCTGGCGGCTGGCTCACCGAAGACGGCTGGGGCCACATTTCCACCTTTGGAGGAGCTGAGTTAGGCTGCGTCGCCGCACTCAAGACCCTTGAAATCACCCTCCGCCCAGAAACGATTTCCAATGTTGATCAAATCGCCACCCACCTCCGCAGCGGGCTCGATCAAATCAAAGCCCGTTACGATGGCTACTTCACCGGCATCCGCCAACGCGGTGTCATTTTCGG
>Ga0105048_10020796_pt1 | contig 10011 bp, 12 predicted proteins | sample MAT05_FD_78382 | JGI IMG/M metagenome (GOLD analysis project Ga0105048, IMG submission 78382) | Freshwater microbial communities from Lake Fryxell liftoff mats and glacier meltwater in Antarctica - MAT-05 | ecosystem: Environmental > Aquatic > Freshwater > Ice > Liftoff microbial mat | place... | reverse complement strand
TGATTTGACAAGTTTTATAAACATCGCAATAATTAAGCTTGACTAAAAATTTCAGACTTTAAAACTTTATAGAAAAATGAGTATTTTAACTAACACAATCAAATATGAATCTGCGGACAAGTTTAAGACAAGCATTACTGATAACGGCGAATATCCAGAATTTTGTGATTTAGCTATTCATGATGACAGCTTATTTAATGATTTTCGGAGAAATCCAATTTATAACTATGCTTTAGAGCATGATTCTGAAGCTCAAGGCACAGAATATTTAGCATCTGCCCAGAAATTAAAAAATCTGTCGGATTACATAGAAGAATTTAAAAAGAACGATCAAGTCGGTAATCCAATCACAGCTTTCTATGACGGGTTTGGAGAAATATCCCCCACAACTACTCGCTATATAAAAGTTTTGAGCGATCTCCAGCAGGAATTTGGAACTCTTGACAACCTGAACATTTGTGAAATTGGCGTAGGCTATGGAGGATTGTGCAGAATAATTGATAGCTACTTTAAAGTGCGGAGTTATTGTTTGGTTGATTTAGGCAGTGTACTTAGGCTTGCTGAAAAATACTTGAAACAATTTCAGATCCACACTCCTGTTAACGCAAAGACTATGGATGCTCTAAAATCGGAAGATAAGTACGATTTAGTTATCAGTAACTATGCGTTTACAGAACTCAGAACAGAAATTCAAGACATTTATCTAGAGAAAATCATACTTAAATCTGATCGAGGCTACATAACTTATAACAATGTAAACCGCCCAAACTTTAGTTCTTATACTAAAGATGAATTACTAAAAATTATTCCAAACGTAAGGGTCTTAAAAGAAATCGCGCTTACTAATCCCCAAGATTGCATACTTGCTTGGTAAAACCATAAAGTAAAGGCGACGCAAAGCGCCGCCTTTACTTTAGTTTGTGGTTAGCGATTACCATAATATATCCCCCGAAACATTATAAGAATCTCGTTGCGAGCTTATAGTATCGATTAACGATTGAAGCGACGCGAATTATTTCTTACGGGGATGGGGATCAACTCAGGTTGGGGTTGCTTTTGTCCTAAGAGGGCTTCCAAAACGCGGTTTAAAACTTCGCCGATATCTTGCAATATTTTTTTGATCGCTTTCACTATGCTTGGCTCCCTATGATCATTAAGGTTTATTTAATTAATCATAACAAATCTTTTTCTAAACAAATCTAAAGCTGACATTACAGTTGCCTTTCTAATCCAATTTCTACCTCTAGACGGACTAAAACGCAACTCGATCGCTTCAACTTTGCCACTAGGATAAGCGATCCCAACATAAACTAGACCAACTGGTTTAGACTCTGTGCCCCCTGTTGGTCCCGCGATCCCCGTGATGCTGATCCCCCAATCCGATTTGAGTTTTGCTTTCACCCCGATTGCCATTTGTTCAGCAACGATCGCACTGACCGCACCCTGCTGATCAAGAATTTTGCGATCAACATTTAACAAATTAACTTTGACATCATTGCTATAACTAATCACCCCACCAAGAAAATAACTCGAACTTCCCGATACTTCTGTAAGCGTCTCGCCTAACCATCCCCCTGTGCAAGATTCAGCAACTGCAAGAGTTTGACTACTTTTTAGTAAGAGTTTACCTGCTACAGTCGCTAGGGTATCTTGATCAGTGCCATAACAAAACTCGCCTGTGAGTTCACGGATTTCAGCTTCGACGGGAGCAATTAAAGCGATCGCCTCTTCCTGAGTATTTGCTCTTGCGGTAATTCTTAGTCTCGCTTGTCCATAGTTGGCGTAGGGCGCAACTGTAGGATTTTTGAGATCAAATAAATGATTAACTTTGGTGGCAAGTGTGGACTCAGCAATCCCCCAATAAAGTAAAACTTTGGAATGAAACGTGCCTTGACCATAGTTTTTGGCTTGCAGTAAAGATGAAGCGGTTTGCTGCCACATTTCATAAAGTTCGCTAGGTACACCAGGAAAAGTAAGGATCAATAAATTGGGTTGCGGTTCCCAAATCATGCCAGGTGCAGAGCCTACTGGATTATGCAAAATATCTGCACCCTTAGGTAGCAATGCTTGCTTGCGATTATTTGCCGTGAGCGTTCTACCTGTTTGGGCAGACATTTGCTGGATTCGCTCCCAAATTTCGGGACGTTCTTCTAAAGGTGTATGAAAAAAATCAGCGATCGCCTCAGTAGTAAGATCGTCTGGAGTAGGACCTAGTCCACCAGTGGTAATGATCAAGTTTGAGCGACTAACCGCGATCGCTAAAGCTTGATGAATGCGATCAGGATTGTCACCAACGACGGTCTGATAAAAATGTGGGACTCCCAATAAAGCCAATTGTTGAGCTAAATACTGAGCGTTGCTGTTAAGTATCTCGCCTAGCAATAACTCTGTACCAATACAAAGGATTTCCGCACCTATATTCATCTTCTTGATTTCACTCTATAGTTATATATAAAGTAAAGGGGGCGCATTGCGCCCCCTTTACTTTAATTTGTGATTTCGCGGCGTTTTGGCTTTTCAACATTAATCCGAGGCCGTTCGGGTTGTAATTCTTGACTTTCTTGACGCTCTGAATATCTCTCTGAATATCGCTCTTGATATTCATCAGATGAGGTGTCAGGGGTAGGATCGAAAATTTCAAATCTAGCACTATGACCAACTTCTTCGGCTGCGGTCATAACGACTGTCCGAATCGCTTGGACTATCTTTCCCCCTTTGCCAAAAATATGCCCTCTATCTTCTGGATCGAAAGCAACTCTAATCCAAATGCGATCGCTGTTAATGTTTGACTCAAAATCTACCTTCAAGGCATCTGGATGAGTCAATAATGGCTTTAGCAAAAAACTAATTAAAGCGTTGTAATCAGGCACAGGTTTTGGTGGTTTTAAGCGTTAACGAGATCGAATACCTTTGCTTTCTCAAGGATGCGACGTACTGTATCAGTAGGTTGAGCACCTTGTTTGATGCGAGTGACGATCGCAGGTACATCAAGTTGGGTTTCTTTAGTGCGAGGATTATAGAAACCAAGCTCAGCAAGGGGACGACCATCGCGACGGCTAGTGCTGTTTACGGCAACGATACGATAGCTGGCTTCAAATTTTTTGCCAAATCGCTTTAGTCTCAACTTCATCATAGGTTTATAGCTCTAGTTTACGGGTGGATCTAGTTCAATATTTTAGCAGACTTATCATTATAACATTATATAGATGTTGTTAGCTCATTTTGTTGTCGCAATTTCTTGGGGCGACCACCTTTCTTCCCATTGCTCCGAGATGATTCCGCCTTGGCTAGGGAAGTAACTTGACCACCCTTTCTTCCTAGTTCTGACATCCAAGCTTTTGTGCCAAAAGCTCCTGCAACTAGCGCAGCAACCCCAAAGTCTGCGTCCAATTGTTCCCAATGAACGCTACTGCCTGATGCGTCAATCCAGACATCATTCAGGGATTCAGGAGAGGCTTCCCCCAGTCCCTGTAACAATCTAGGCGGGAAACTGAAGAAAGATCCATTTTTGAGAGCAATTACAATCAGACCAGATGACTGATCAAATGTCACAGACTTAGCTCTCGGCTCTGTTGCACTTGCCTCCTTTTTTGCTGCTTTAGCTTTTGCGATTTGAGCGTCTAGTTCCTCCTCGCTTATTGTCCAATTTTGGAATCCCATATATTCTTACCCATTTTTCTAAAAATATATGATGCAAGTTGCGTCTTAATATATTTGACACTTCAAATGCTTATAAATACATTGTTAAGCCAACGCTTAGGTTATGTCAAGCAATTCAAAAATAAAGTTTGTTTCAATAGTGAAATATGAAAGGAAAAGTTTTTATTGTTGGTGCAGGAATTGGTGGTGTGGAGTTTTTGACGGTTCGCGCTAGGGATTTGATTAGCGTTGCCGAAGTAATCATTAGTGATGCGCTGGTTGATCGCCAATTACTAGATCTCGCATCGCCAAAATGCGATCGCCTAATTGCTGGGAAACGTGGCGGTCAAGAGAGCATTAAGCAAGACGAAATTAATCAAATGTTGGTGAATTATTGCTTGCAGGGTAAGCGAGTTGTGCGCCTGAAAAGTGGAGATCCTTGGATATTTGGGCGATCGCTGCCTGAGATACTTGCCCTGCAAGCTGCAAATTGTGAATGGGAAGTAGTTGCAGGAATTTCTAGCGCGATCGCGGCTCCGATGTTGGCAGGGATTCCGCTCACGGAAGTTGAGTCTAGTTCTTGTTTTGCGGTGATGACAGGGCATGATCTGCGTCAGTTACCTTGGGAGGCGATCGCCCAAATTCCGACGCTAGTGATTTTGATGGGGACAAATAATCTCGCAGGATTGTTGGAGAAATTGCAAGGGGGAAAATCTGCGGATACAAAAATTGCGATCGTGCGTTGGTGTGGAAGAGCAGATCAACAGGTATGGGTAGGAACTTTGGCAGATATTCAATCAAAATTGCCTGAAGGATCGCTGTCGCCATCGGTGATTATTGTCGGAGAAGTCGTAAAGTTTCATGAGCAATTGGCGAGTTCTTGCTTTGAAACGTTAGAAAATTTTGAGCAAAGTGCAGATAAGGAAAAGCTACCATTGCAAGGCAAAAGAATTTTAGTCACAAGGGCGGCGAACCAAGCTAGCCAGTTTACAGATTTATTGACCAGTCGAGGCGCAATAGTAATTGAAATGCCGACTCTGGCGATCGCACCGCCGACCAGTTGGAAAATGTTGGATCAAGCGATCGCCGATCTATCTAGTTACGATTGGTTGATTTTGACATCTGCGAATGCGGTTGAAAGCTTTTTTGGACGATTGCAACAGGCTGGGAAAGATAGCCGTGCTTTGTATTCTTTGGATGTGGCTGTGGTCGGACGCAAGACGGCGGAAGTGCTTGCCAATTATGGGATTGTGCCAGATTTAGTGCCTACGGATTTTGTGGCAGATGCTTTGGTTGAAGCTTTTGTCAATAAAAATCATGTCTTAACTGACAAAAAAATGTTGTTCCCACGGGTCGAGTCGGGAGGGCGCGAGATATTAGTGGAGCAGTTACAAAAGCATGGCGCAATAATTGAGGCGATCGCTGCCTATGAGTCGGTTTGTCCAGAAGCAATAGATCATGCTGCCCTAGATGCCATTCAAAATCAACAACTTGATGCGATCGCTTTTGCTAGCTCTAAAACGGTGAAGAATTTTTGCCAATTACTTGATCGTGTTGCTCCCAAAGATACTTGGCAATCGTGGATCGCGAATATGAAAATTGCCTCAATCGGGCCCCAGACATCTAAGCCCTGTTACGAATTAATTGGGCGTGTCGATTGCGAAGCTTTGGAATATACCTTAGATGGCTTAATTGAAGCGATCAACAAAAGTTTTAATCATTAGCTCAAAGCTGATTAAAAACCAGCAATTTCTGACATTTACAGTTTTTTTCTATACAATAAATTAAATGGTTCTTTTGAAGTTGTAATGTATTTTCTGATTCATGTTGACATGAATACTAGAAAAACATCTATTCATATATCTTCCGAGTGCAAAGACGGATGTAAAAGAGCCAATTGATTAGCTAAATGGGATTTTTTATTGAGGCTGAACTATATGGAACTTGTTGCTTATCTTCATAGTGAAATGCTTTGCGATCGTTTACAGCAAGGCGAAAGTATTGATCAGAATTTAGATTGTCAATTGCTTGAGACGATTGCTCAGTCTTCGCATCATGCTAAGTCGGTCTTGTGTATTGGGTTAGCAGCAAGTGCGATCGCCATCAATGCCATGCCAATCGCTGCATTTGCTTACACGCCAGAAATTGCTAGTATTCAACAACTATTAGCTAGACGCGGTTTTGACCCTGGAGCAATTGACGGTGTTAAAGGTGCAGCTACTACAGAGGCGATTATTGCCGCACAAACATTTTATAAGTTAGAGACTGATGGTGTAATCGGATCAAAAACTCTTGCTGCATTGCAAGCTGATACTTATGGAGGAAATTCAGAAACGCCTAATCCTAGCAATCCATCTGATGCAATTAAAAATGTGCAACAGTTACTCAGCGATCGCGGCTTTTATGGTGGTGCGATCGATGGAATCTCAGGACCAATGACCAAAGAAGCAATTATTTTGGCTCAGAAGACCTATGGCTTAATTGCTGATGGAGTTGCAGGATCTTTAACGCTTGCGGCTCTAGAAGTAGGCAGTAACTATGTCGGCGGCCCAGTTGTTAATGTTGATTATAAAGATCCAAGTAATATTCCTGATGGTTTGAGTAATAGCTTGATCGCACAAGGACAGAGGCTGTTGAGCAATTTGGGATTCTATAATGGCGCGATCGATGGTGTGCAAGGCTCAAAGACTACCGCCGCTATTAAAGAAGCCCAAGCTTTGTATGGTTTGACTATCGATGGAGTCCTCGGTTCGCGAACTCTAAGAGCTTTACAGTCATAAAATTTAATAAGATTATTTAATAAGATTTAGGAGGCACTCTTTGCGTGCCTCCTAAATCTTATGGATAATAAAAGCGCAATGCGCTGATTAATTTATGACTGCTGTTATCGATCTGAATATTCCTAAAATGGCGATCGCACTTGGAATGGTGGCGATCGCTATTAGTTTCTCGGTCTGGCAAAAGCTAGCGATCGAAAAGAATTTATTAATCGCTACTTTTCGCAGTGTTATCCAATTGATCGTAGTTGGATTTTTGCTGGATGCAGTATTTGAAATTAAGCAGCCTTTAGTAATTCTAGTTATCATTTTACTAATGAGCCTAATGGCTGCGCGTGAAGCCAAAAATCGGGTGCGTGAAAAAGTGCCTTACGTCCTACCAATCATGTGGATATCAGTTGTGGTCGGCACTGGTGCAATTCTCGCTTACACCACATTTTTAGTCGTGCAACCTGATACTTGGTATTCGCCGCAATATTTGATTCCATTAGCAGGAATGATTTTAGGAAATTCGATGAATGGTGCAGCGATCGCAGCCGAGCGATTTACACAAGATTTGGTCAAGCGATCGCGAGAAATCGAAACGCATTTATGTTTGGGGGCAACACCACAACAGGCGATCGCTAATTATCAAGCTGATGCAATCAGAGCCGCGATGATTCCTACGATCAACGTGATGATGGTAGCGGGTGTTGTCTCTTTGCCAGGCATGATGACAGGACAAATTTTAGGTGGAGTATCGCCTTTATTAGCAGTGCGCTATCAGCTCGTGATTTTATTTGCGATTACAGCAGCCAATCTAATTACAGCGTTAATTTTAACTAATTTGGTTAGTCGCCAGTTTTTTACATCAGCCCAACAGTTGAAGTTACCGTAATAACTAAACTCACGATCAGATTTTTTAAATGAATCACCCCGCCGCAAGCGGACGGGGTATCTAAATTCTTTTTTACCGAATATACTCACGCCGCAGAGCGGCGGGGTATTTACCCTCTTTGTTCAATAAAAAAAGAGAACTGGCACTTTGCGCCAGCCCTCTTTTTTGTGTTCAATTAAGCGCTAATAGGTTTACTGCTATTAACTTGATTTAAATTCTTAAATTTGCGGCGTACGAAACGTAAAAATGTTAACCATTTTTGAGCAGGATACTCGTAAAACGAGAAAATATCTCCAAAAGCAGCAAAGGCATTTTGATGATGCAGCCAATGTCTTTCTGGAGTGGTAATAAACAACAAATTGCAAAAATATTTAACGGGTGCTGGAGTTTGCCATTCAAGGATGGAAACATGTCTCCAAACAACATGAAACTCACCTAACAAAAGTCCAATCACAGTACCTACAGCCGATAATTGCCACAGCCAAGGAGTAAATATAAAATAAGGGACTGCTCCTAAAATGCCATCTAATAATACAAGTGGATTTTTAGTCAAAACTGCATAGTGAAGAAAGCTACGATTTTTGCCATGATGCACAATCGAGTGAAACTTGCCAAAAACATGTTCGGGTACATGATAAAAAAATGTTGAGAAAAAGTCTCCTAACAGAAGTAACAGCGCTATGGCTGTAATGGCTTTAATAAACTCTAAAAAAACTTCCAAAGTAAACCCTCACAAATCTGATTTAAGACTAAGAGATAAAGTTAAAGTTATGTTTATACCAAGGTTAAGAAATGCTTTATGGTGAGTAAATGTACTTGTATTGTACTTAAATCGTCAAATATTTTTTTAGCTAAACTTAATAAAACTTAATAAAAACTCAAAAATGAGATGGAGTAATTAGCACACAACCTCATTTTGGGATTTTATTTAATCTGTGCTGTTAAGCGATCGCTTAAAAATCGATACCAGCCTGCTGCAATATCTATATCTGTAAATTTAATACTAGGCATTTCGCCAGTTTTTAACACTAGTTCTAGCGAGATTTTCTTGGCCCTTAAAGGAAATTCAGCATCTTTTTGATCGAAAAACTGGTTGTCGATCCGAAATCTAATACGGGAAATATCTTGAAAAGTTACGGTCTGAATATCTAGGGGATCTTTACGAGTTGGCTTTCCCCATGTGAGGCGATCGCCTTTTTGACCTAGAACTGCATAGATATCATATTTATGGCGCTCAAATTGCTCAGCCCACCTTTTATAAGATTCAATCTTTTGGTACTCATTCCAACCTGCCCAAGCCAGCCAAAAGAAAACCACTAGCAAGGGCAACCACAATAATCCACGTTCCATAGATCAAATATTCAGATTGTTTATTAGCAAAAAATTGCACTTAAAAATTGCATTTATTTAACTCAATTTTATTTAAAGGATCGCTTAGCAATCCTTTAAATAAAATTGAATTCTCTGCGATAACCCCGTCCATGTTGAAAACCGAAGTTTTCGACATGGACAAAAATAAAAACCCGAAGCGGGGCTTCGCCCTGCGACCCTCTACAAGAACTACAGGTTTGATCTTAGAAGCGGTATAACGAGTGATAACGAGTATGGAGGGGTTCGAACCCCCGACCCTCAGGACCGGAACCTGATGCTCTATCCAACTGAGCTACATACCCTTGCTGAGTCCCAATATATCATAAATTATTGCTAAACCTGAAGCGCTATCTCCCCCTTTAAATTTCATGAATTGAAAGAAAACCGTCGCACTGCTAGCAAACTTCCTAGTACACCGATTACTGAGCCAAAGATGACTAACACCGCAGGCAAAAGAATCTGTACTCGTAAATCAGTTGTCAAACCTAAAGTCAATGATTTAATTAATTCTGGTTGATTAACGATCGCACCACCCAACAGATTTAAACTCAGCATCAGCATTGCGTAGGCGGTAATTGCTCCAGTTACGCCAAATACTATCCCTTGCAGGACAAACGGAAAATAAATCCATGCTGCCGTTGCTCCCACCAGTTGCATTACCTCGATTTCACGCCGCCGTGCTAGCACAATCAACCGAATCGTCGTGGTAATTACCGCGATCGCAATCACTGTAAAAATCGCCACAATCGCCACACTACTATTACTTAAAGCACGGCGCAATTGTCCAATTCGCTCCACGACCTCATTGGTGTACCAGACCTCATTAATACCTTTTAAGCCCGAAATCCGTTTGGCAATATCAGGTACGCGATCGCTCGATACTGCTCTCACCTTAAATTCATCAACCAGAGGGTTTCCTCCAATTTGCTGTGTAGCTTGACTAAGATCGTTTTTACCCAAATCTTTCATCAAATTTTGCCATGCGTCTTCCTTAGGAATGAGCCGCACTGATGAAACTCCGTCCACCAAAAGCAATCGCGGCTGCATCGACTCACCGACGGTATTTTCATCAAGATAAACCGAAATTTCAAGCTGGCTGCCTAGCTGTCCTAGAACATTTTCTAATTGCCAAGAAATTTGTAAACTTGCCCCAAACAAAAATAACAACACAGCTACGGTGCTAATTGCTGCCCAATTCATCCAGCCACCACGACGCAATCCTAAAAAGGTTTCGCGCAGCAGATAATCAATTTTGGTAAAGAATCGAACGACGTTTTGTACCATTGCAGTATTTCCTATGAGCGCGGACATAGCATGCGCTCAATAATTACACGATGTAGCCATTTT
>Ga0105048_10020795_pt1 | contig 10012 bp, 10 predicted proteins | sample MAT05_FD_78382 | JGI IMG/M metagenome (GOLD analysis project Ga0105048, IMG submission 78382) | Freshwater microbial communities from Lake Fryxell liftoff mats and glacier meltwater in Antarctica - MAT-05 | ecosystem: Environmental > Aquatic > Freshwater > Ice > Liftoff microbial mat | place... | reverse complement strand
TGCGCGCCAAATCTTCGCTGGAGGCTTGAAACTCCATGGCGACCACGCATTCTGCGATCAATTCCGACACGTTTGCGCCGCACATATGCACACCTAGTACGCGATCGGTTTCACTGTGTGCCAGTATTTTCACCAGCCCAGCAGGTTCAGCCATCGCAAGCGCGCGGCCAGTGGCGGCAAACGGAAACGAGCCGACTTTGAAAGGAATGCCGGCTGCCTGCAGTTCCTTTTCGGTTTTGCCGACCCACGCAATTTCGGGCTCGGTGTAAATCACCCAGGGAATGGTGTCGAAATTGACGTGTCCAGGGACGCCGGCAATTGTTTCTGCAACGGCAATACCTTCTTCCGAGCCTTTGTGCGCCAACATCGGCCCACGCACGCAATCGCCCACCGCATAAATGCCTGGCACATTGGTGGCGCAATGCGCGTCAACGATGATTTGCCCGCGCTCAGTGACCGCTACCCCGCTATCAGCTGCTAATAGATTTTCAGTGTATGCCCGACGGCCAACCGCAACCAAAATTTTGTCGAATGTCGCGGCGTTTTCGCCGGTGGCGTCTGTGAAGGTCAAACTAACTTCATTGTTGCCGACATTCGCGCCGGTAACTTTGGTGCCCAGACGAATGTCCAAGCCTTGCTTTTTGAACTCGCGCTGCGCGGCGCGGGCAATATCGCTATCGCACAGGCCTAAGAACTCGGGCAAGGCTTCAAAGATCGTCACTTCAGCGCCCAAACGCTTCCATACGCTGCCCAGTTCTAAGCCAATCACGCCTGCGCCAATCACGCCTAATCGTTTAGGAACGGCGTCGAAATCGAGCGCGCCGACATTGTCGACAATAAATTTATTATCAAACGGCAGGCTGGGAATTTGAATCGGTACCGAACCAGACGCCAAAATGACGTTGCTGCCGCTAAGCAGCACCGTGCTGCCATCGGCTGCGGTTACTTCGACTTGCTTGCCAGCTAGCAGCTTACCGTGGCCACTGAAGCTCGTCACCTTGTTCGCTTTGAACAACATAGCAATGCCGCCAGTCAGTTGGCCGACGATTTTATCTTTGCGTCCGATCATCGTGGCGATATTGATGCCAACGTCCGCTGCACTAATGCCGTGTTCTTTGTAGCTATGCGTCAAATTGTGAAAATGCTTCGACGAATCTAGCAGCGCTTTTGAGGGAATGCAGCCGACGTTTAAGCAAGTGCCGCCTAAGCTCGGCTTGCCATTTTTACCGACGAATTTGTCAATGCACGCTACTTTTAAACCCAGCTGTGCCGCTCGAATAGCCGCAACATAGCCGGCGGGGCCGCCGCCGATAACAATAACATCAAATTGTTCAGACATATTCTTGATCCTTAAGGTGCGACAGAGGTTCGCTGGAGTTTCGGCCTTTGGCCCGAGTTTTTCCAGGAAGTTGGTTTTTCGGTTTAACTTCTGATGTGGTGAAACGCCGTCAAGGTAATTTTTTAAGGAGTTACCGCTTTTCTGCGCGTGCAGCTTGCGCGCTCCGCGCCGCTCCGCTCTAATCGCGCCATGAATTCAGATTACGCCATCGAGGTGCAGGTAACCCCCCGCTACCTGCCCGAACAATCCTTGCCTGCACAAAACCGTTATGTGTTTGCTTACGCCGTGCGCATCGCAAATGTGGGAAAAAAAACCGCGCAACTGCGCACGCGCCATTGGGTGATTACCGATGCCAACGGCAAAGTTGAAGAAGTGCGCGGCGCTGGCGTGGTAGGTGAACAGCCTACGCTCGCACCTGGCGAAAGTTTCGAGTACAGCTCCGGCGCAATTATCGCCACCTCGGTTGGTGCCATGCACGGCAGCTATCAAATGCAGGGCAGTGATGGCACCGAGTTTGACGCTGAAATCAAAATGTTCAGCTTAAGCATTCCGCGGATACTGCACTAATGGCGGTTTATGCAATTGGCGATTTGCAAGGCTGCTATGACACTTTATTGCGTCTGCTCGAACGTCTGCGCTTTGATGAACGTAATGATGTCTTGTGGTTTTGCGGCGATATGGTCAACCGCGGCGGGCAGTCGCTACAAACTTTGCGCTTCATCAAAGGCTTGGGCAATCGCGCCATTTGTGTACTGGGTAACCACGATCTGCACCTGATCGCCGAACGTACCAAGCCGCTGGAACGACGTCAGCGCTCGGCGGAATTAAAATCAGTGTTGGATGCGCCCGATGCGGATGAGCTGCTGGATTGGCTGCGGTTTCGCCCAATGTTTCACTACGACGAAAGCCTAAATTTCGCGATGGTGCATGCCGGTATTGCGCCGATGTGGACGCTAGGTACCGCGCGTGCGCAGGCACAGGTGGTACAAAAAGCGCTGCAGGCGAATAATTACGGTGAAGTGCTGGGGCGTATGTATGGTGATCGCCCGCGCGGTTGGACGCGTGAGCTTAAAGGCATGAATCGCCTGCGCGCCAGCATCAATACCTTTACCCGGGTGCGCTATTGCGATATCAAAGGCAATGCCGCCTTCGAAGCCAAAGGCGCGCCGGGCACCCAACCGCCGGGTTATTACCCTTGGTATGAAGTGCCCGGACACAAACCGCGCACCACCCGCATCGTATTTGGTCATTGGAGCACGCTCGGTAAATTTGCTGGCCTCGGCATTTATTGCTTGGACACCGGTTGCGTATGGGGCCGCACGCTAACCGCCTTGCGCCTAGATGTGCCGGAACCTGAATTTATCAGTGTGGCCTCAACCTTGCCGCCTCGGGAAATTCGTGGGGCGGATTGAGTTGCTGAATGTCTATTACCACGCTAACTAGCCGCGAATTTAATCAGCACGTCAGTGGTGCAAAGCTTGCCGCCAAGCATGGGCCGGTTTTTATTACGGATCGTGGACGCCCGGCACATGTGCTTTTGAGCATTGAGGACTATCGAAAGATGGCTGAGGCGGAAATGACGATCATGGATGCCCTCAGTCAAGAGGACGTACCGGATTTTGAGTTCGACCCGCCGCGTATGACTGACTTCCCTCGTGAAATTGATATTTCCTGATGTCTTTGCGCGCAGCTGAGCTTCATGTTCCCAATCGCGGCCCTGTTGCAGATGCTTTAATCGCGGCAACGGCGCTGGTTCATCACCTAACCGTGGTTACTCGCAACGTTGCAGACTTCGCGCTGATCGGCGTTTCAGCGTTAAATCCCTGGCTGCTTGGGCAATCCTAAAGTCTAATTTTTTGCGCGCGACGAATGCATTACCGATTGACTTCATTACTTTGAAAGCGCAAGTTCATTCGCACTAAACGTCCTGATTGATACCCAAGCGGAAGGCAGTGATGCGAATACTTGCGATTTTAATAGCGCTGTTAGTAACTCCAATACTGTTAGTAACTCCAATAGTAGTGAGTGCCCAGACGTCAGCAGCGCCAGCGGCGCAGGCACCAACAAATACAGTGCGCATCAATAATTTTGCGAACTACATCGCGCCGTCGGTGTTGACTGACTTTGAAGCCAAAACCGGCATAAAGGTGGTTTATGACACCTTTGACAGCATTGATACGGCGCAATCGCAGCTGCTGGCAAAAAATTCCGGCTACGACATCGTCTTCGTTTCAAGCACGCCTTACGCTGCGGAATTGCTCCAGGCATCCGCAATTGCCAAAATAGACAATCTTTCGCTGCGCAATTTTGGCAACTTAGACGCCAGCTTCCTGGAAGAGTTGGCCAACATTGATCGGCGCAACAGCTATCTAGTGCCATATTTGTGGGGCACAACTGGCATCGGCATCAACTCGAAAAAGGCGGCAGAGGCCTTTGGCGCTAACGCCCGCCTCGATTCTTGGGGCTTGCTTTTTGATCCGGCGATGGCGGCTAAATTGTCCGGCTGTGGCATTACGCTGTTAAATGATCAAGTCGAAGCGATTGCAGCGGCACTGATTTATTTGAAGAAATCCCCCAGTTCGGTATTGCCAGCGGACATGATTTTGGTCGAAAACTTGTTCAAGAAAATCCGACCCTATATCAAAACGTTCACCTCAGACTATGTCGATATGCTGGCTACCGGTGAAGTCTGTATGGCGATGGCCTACTCAGGCGATGCAATTCAAGCCCGTACGCAAGCCGCCAAGGGCGTGGCGATTGGCTATGTGCTGCCCAGCGAAGGCGCAACGCGGTTTTTGGATGTGATGGTGATCCCAGTCGATTCAAAAAACATCAAGGGTGCACATTTGTTTATGGATTACATTCTCGATCCGCAAGTCATTGCGAAAATTTCGAACGAGATTGGTTACGCCAACCCAAACCCGGCGTCGCTACGATTTTTAACCCCCGCTGTTCGCAAAGATACCAGTATCTATCCGACCCCTGAGGTCGCCAGCCGACTTGTCGATTTGAAGCCGATGTCCGCGGCCGATAACGCGATTCGAGAAGCACTGTGGCAAAAAATTAAGCAGCCGGTGAAGTAAAAGCGAATCGCTACGCTTATCATCAACACCACCGATTTGCTCTGGAACCAGACCCATGTCCGTCGCCGCGCAATTTTCTGTTGAATTTGTCCAGTGCTTGAACTCAGAAGGCATTTTGACCGCAACACCTTCAGCCCTGGCCAATGACCTACCCGCTTTGCGCGATTTATTTCAGCGCATGCTCTACTTGCGAGTGTTCGATACCAAGGCGATTGCGCTGCAGCGCACCGGCAAGTTGGGCACCTATGCCTCGGCCTTGGGGCACGAAGCGGCACATGTCGGAATTGGCGCTAGCTTGCTGCCACAAGATTGTTTTGCGCCGATGTATCGGGAATACGGCGCGCAGTTTTATCGGGGCGTCAAGCCTAGGCACGTGCTGATGTATTGGGGCGGCGATGAGCGCGGCAATCTTTTTGCTGGCGCTAACAGCGACTTGGGCGCGCTTAATGATTTTTCTTGGTGCGTGCCAATCTCGACGCAGTGTTTGCACGCGGCCGGTGCGGCAATGGCATTCAAATATCGCGGCGAAGCACGCGTGGCATTAGCCGTGTGCGGCGATGGCGGCACTTCTAAGGCGGATTTTTACGGCGCAATCAATATCGCAGGCGCGCAGCAGTTGCCCTTGGTTTTAGTGATTGTGAATAACCAGTACGCAATCAGCGTGCCGCGCGCGAATCAAACGGGTGCAAAAACCTTGGCGCAAAAAGGTCTGGCCAGTGGCCTACGCAGCATTCAAGCGGACGGCAATGACATTTTAGCCGTACGGGCCGTGCTAGATGACGCGGTGGCGCTAGCCCGATCGGGTGGCGGTGCTAGCGTGGTGGAACTCGTCACTTATCGATTGGGGGATCACACCACCGCCGACGATGCCCGGCGTTATCGCGACGATGCTGAAGTCAAACACGCTTGGACACTGGAGCCAATGCTGCGCCTACGTCGATATCTAACCGAACAAGGCCAGTGGTCTGAAGCGATTGAGCAAAGCTGGCTGCAGGAATGCGGCGCTGATGTAGATGCGGAAGTAAATGCCTACCTGGAACTTGCGCCGCCGCCAGTGAGTGCCATGTTTGATTATCAATTTGCCGAATTGCCGCATGATTTGCGTGCGCAACGCGCGGCGGCAATGGCGTTGGTCTAGTTTGAAAATGTTTTACTGGGTTAAAGCCACCCTTGCCTGCTTTGACAATGCCGGGCAAGGTGTCAAACTGATGCGTTAACAAAATTTGGCGCAGCAAACATGAGTCTAGTTTCAAGTTCGCCGAGCGCGAAAACGGTCCATTTGATTGCAGCGGCAAGCTACTCGGAATGGCTAAAAGCGCAGACCACAGCCCTGCAAACGTGGCTGCAAGCCAGCGGGTTTAGCGCGAAGAACGGCGAGATGGCTTTGCTTCCTGATCGCGATGGCGGGCTCAGCGGCGTGTTGGTGGTCAATCGCGCAAGCGATATGTATGCACTTGGCAAATTGCCGCTGACCTTGCCCAAAGGTGCGTATCAGTTGTCTAGCGAAATCGCATTACCGGTAGCCGAACGCTTGGCGCTAGGCTGGTGCTTAGGCGCAGATCGCTTTACGCGCTATAAAAAGAAAGCCGCTGAAACGGCACAGCTGGTAGTCGCGGATGATGCCGCGCGCAATCGCGTGTTGCAGCTGGCGGCAGCGGTCACTGGCGCGCGCGCATTGGTGAACACGCCTGCCGAAGACTTAGGGCCGCAGCAATTAAGCGCGTTCGTGGCTGACATTGCTGAGCGCGAAAACGCCAAATTCAGCGAAATAGTCGGCGATGATTTGCTGACACAAAACTTCCCGGCGATCCACGCAGTCGGACGGGCCAGCCATCGTCCACCCCGGCTGTTGGAGTTGAACTGGCAATGCCCCGATGCGGACGCCAGCACGCCGTTATTAGTGCTAGTGGGCAAAGGCGTTTGCTTTGATACGGGCGGTTTGGATATGAAAGCATCCGATGGCATGGCGCTGATGAAAAAAGACATGGGCGGCTCGGCGGTGGCGATCATGTTGGCGCAGTTGGTGATGCAGACAACGTTGAAAGTTCGCCTGAAACTATTGGTGCCTGCGGTCGAAAACGCGGTCGGGCCGATGAGCTATCGACCCGGTGACGTGATTGCCACGCGCTCGGGCCAGAGTGTGGAAATTGGCAATACCGACGCCGAAGGGCGCGTGGTGCTGTGCGATGCTTTGACTTATGCGGTCGAGGCCAAACCCGCGTTGATCCTGGATTTCGCGACGCTTACCGGTGCCGCACGTGTGGCGCTCGGGCCCGATTTGCCCGCGACGTTTTGCCACGACGACGAACTGGTGCACACGCTAATCCAGGCGGGCACTGCTGTTCAAGATCCGCTGTGGCGCATGCCCCTGTGGGCGGACTATCAGCGCATGATCGACAGCCCGATTGCAGATATGAATAACGCTGGCAGCTCACGCATGGCTGGCGCGATCACAGCGGCGCTTTATTTAGAGCGATTCGTACCCAAAGCGATCCCGTGGGTGCATATCGATACCTTCTGTTGGAACGACACCGAACAACCCGGCCGGCCCAAAGGTGGTGCCTGTCAGGGATTACGTGCCGCATTTGCGTATCTTTCTACGCGGTTTGGGTAACGGTTTGATCTTAAAGCAGCTGGCAATTCGCAGTTTATTTGGCGCTTTGATCCGCGCAGACTGGCCCACTAATCACCCGCCATACTTGCGTTTGAATTTGCACCTTGAACCATTCACGTATTGAACCCATTCACGCAGTGAACCCGTTCGCAGATTGAACCCATTTGCACAATGAACCCATTTGCACAATGAACCAAGTATCCTTCCGCCAATTAATTTCACCGTTTATAGGAATTTGCAATGTCCAAAAGTTGGTTTAGCCACTCCCGCGTCGAAGGTAACGCTTCGCGCCAGGCGCATGCGGATCTGCCGAATGGTACTTACGAGCGCGAGCTGGGCAAAGAAGGTTTTTTTGGCCCGGCGAGCTTTATGTATCACCAGCAGCCGCCCACCGGTTGGTCGGCAATGGAAGGGCCGCTCAAGCCGCGTGCGTTTGACACCAACAAAATTATTGGCGAGGCGGTCAGCCCGTGGGATGCGACCCTGATTTTGCACAATGCGCATGTAAAAATGCGCAGCTGGCGTTGCCCGGGCTCCATGACCGAGTTGGTGCGCAATTCGGATGGTGACGAGCTGATTTTTGTACACAACGGCGAGGGCGATTTATTTACCGATTACGGTCACTTAACGATCACCGCTGGCGATTACATCGTGATCCCGCGCGGCACGGTTTGGCGTCTGGATGCGTTTAAGCCGATGGATTTGGTGCTGATAGAGGCAACCAATTCCAGCTACCAGCTGCCGGAAAAAGGTTTGGTCGGCGCGCACGCTATTTTTGACCCGGCGATGATGGACGCACCCAAAATCGACGACCGCTTTAAGCGCCAACGCGCGGGCGAGTGGAAGATCAAGGTAAAGCGACGCAATCAAATCACCACGATTACCTATCCATTCAACCCACTTGATGCGGTTGGCTGGCACGGGGATCTGTGCCCGCTGCGTATTAACGTCAAAGATATTCGGCCGCTGATGAGCCACCGCTATCACCTGCCGCCATCCGCGCACACAACATTCGTAGCGCATCGTTTTGTTGTTTGCACCTTTGTGCCGCGCCCATTTGAAACCGATCCGGGTGCGATCAAAGTGCCGTTTTTCCACAATAACGATGACTACGATGAAGTTATTTTCTATCACCGTGGCGAATTCTTCAGCCGCGACAATATCCACCCCGGCATGATCACGTTCCATCCATGCGGTTTCACGCATGGGCCACATCCCAAAGCCCTAGGCAAAATGTTGGTGCAAACTAAAGCCGCGACCGACGAATACGCCGTGATGATTGATACCCGCGACGCCTTAGACGTTGCCGAGATCGAAAACATCGAATGGCCGGGCTATGTGGATAGTTGGAAGAACGTATGAAATCACTTTTACAACGATTGGATAAGCTGCCGCCCGGTGGCGCGTTTTTAATCGGCGTCGGATTCGTAATGCTAGCACTGGCTATTTTTGGCGGCTATTTGTTCTATAGATCCCAGCAAGTGTCACTTAATACCGCCGCGTTGATTTTGATTCCACTGGCTGGGATTGTGCTGCTTTGGGTTTTGACGCGTGGCGGCAAGGCGCGTTGAGGGTATTTGTGTTGCCGCTATTCGCACGAATCCGTGGCAAATTTACTGCTCGCCCCGCTATCCATCTGGACATAACCAAAACCTGACTCCCACGTCGCATAAATATGCAATGGCAGGCGCTGTTGTTCTATGAATGCCTCTCCCAGCTTGGCTGTTTGCAAGGGAAAACGGGCGCAGTGGATCCACTGAATTGTGCTCGCCGGAATGCCCCACCACTTGGGGTGGGTCGTGGCGTCAAAATAAATTTTTTGTCGCTTCGGTTTCGGCTGCATGGCTAAGCTACGCATGATTTTTTCAAAATCAATTTTATTAGCGCTAAATCGGAACCAGTGTTTTGCATCAACAAAAATAAAGCCAAAGTAGTTTAATGAGTGCGGTTCAAATTTGGTGCGCAGCATCTCTTGAAAGCTACGCCGCGCGAATGGATACGGTAATGGTGATGTGGTTGAAATTGGCGAATAAAATTGTGCCAATCCCCTTAATTTAATACCGGCACAGTCAGACAATGCTGATGCACTCAAAACCGGCACGCGGTTTCCCGCAGCAAGCAGCGCGCTGCGCTTGCCCGCGCGAACGGGCTGAATTTCTAACCAACGAAATCCGAAATCTGGGTCATTATCTGGATAACAAGCAATAAAACGCTGCCGATAAGGCGGAAATGCCTCTGTCCAAGTCCAAGTATGTTGAGTATTTGGGCGTCCAATAGCGACCAAGGTATCCAGCATACGGCTGGGAGGACTAGCGAAAGCGGACGATTGCACACGCTGTTTGGCAAACAAACTGGAAATTTTCTGATTTGCGATTTCGTCTAAGTCAAACTTGTAATAACGCATTCGGTAGTGCGACATACCTGAACTTACCCGCAGCCGACTTATGTGCGTGGCAATAAATTCTGGGCGCAATCCTATGTCATGCGAAAAATCTGACTTAAGGCGATCATTGGCACGAACAATTTGCGGTGCCGCCGACAACAGCGCGAACAACACAGCAATAACACGCAGAATGGAGAGTCCGCATTCCGCAGTATTCGACTGATTCATCGCTGTTTTCCGCATCGCAAGTTAAGTTACTGATAAAGTGTTGAGGGTACAGCACCGAAACCAAAATTCATGACGGGTGAAATTTTTCAGCCACCCCAGCGGTCTGACCTGCACTGCGACAGTCGACGTCGACAGTAATTCTATCTGTCAATCGACTGGTTACAGCAGCATCCCTCTCTCAATGGAGTAATTTTATGAGTATGAATATCCTTTCTAAGTTTTCTGGTGCATCCCTCGCTTTCATGGCAGCAAGTTTGGCTAACTGTGCAGATATGCCAGCCGCTGGAAACAAGATGGCGGCCAGTGATTCGGTTGCGCTGGTGCACTGCGGCGGCGTGAACACCTGCGCGGGCGTCAATGATTGC
>Ga0105048_10020794_pt1 | contig 10012 bp, 9 predicted proteins | sample MAT05_FD_78382 | JGI IMG/M metagenome (GOLD analysis project Ga0105048, IMG submission 78382) | Freshwater microbial communities from Lake Fryxell liftoff mats and glacier meltwater in Antarctica - MAT-05 | ecosystem: Environmental > Aquatic > Freshwater > Ice > Liftoff microbial mat | place... | reverse complement strand
TGGGTGGGTTCAGCAAACATCCGGCACTCTGTGCTCAACGCCTTTCGGCATCGGGGCGAACGCGACCGCCCGTCCAAATTCCAGAACAATATCAATGACTTGCACCCACCAATTCACGCACCTCCTCACCTACCACAGAGAGTTCCTTCGCCACCCCCCGCCTCGCGCCACTGCCGCGGACTTTGGGTGCATTTCGCCCTCATGCACCCTATTCGATTTCCAAAGATCCAACCCCGCACAAGTACCCATGAATCCTCGAACCCCGTTCGTTGCCGCACCCGACAGCAGGGGAGCGTGATCACAATACGACCAAGGGGCCTGGAGGGTCCGGCCACTCATTGCGTGGGTTCGTCGATCGTACCCTCTCCACGCAAGAGGCACACACTCCGATGATCAACAGTGAGTCCTCAGCGGCGATCACGCGGCTGAGCTCCCACCTCAGCTTCTCTCGATCACGGTCTGTGAGGCACGCCCGAAATACCGAGTACTGCAGTCGCTGGCCCCACGCTCGGATGATCGCATAGGCATCACGCCACCGACGGGCGTCGCGGATGTCATACATGATCAGGTACCACCGCCTCGCCTCCGCCATGCATCACCTCAGCCTGAAGGTCGCGAACAAGCCCGGCTTCCCGGTCCATTCCTTTTCCAGGAGCCGCACCTCGAGCTCGACCAGGCGCGCGTAGCTCAGCGAGTAGCCGAGCACAGGGTGCTTCCAGGTCTCATGGCGCCGCCGCTCGAAGATCTGGAGGGCCTTCTTCCGACCAGCACTGCTCAGCCAGACTCGTGTCACGACACCGGCGCGCGACGCCACGTCGAAGTCGGCCTCGACATCCCACGTCATCCTGTTCACCGACGCGAGCACCGGCATGTCGCCAAGGGGAACACGGAAGAGTTCCATCAGGTCCAGCCCCAGCGGCCCGGCCGACCCGCGTGGTCGATGGTAGAAGCCGAAGGCGGTGTCGAGCCCGACCCCCATCACCGCGGCTTCGACCTCTCGGTGAACGAGGCCATAGAAGAACGACATGAGCGCGTTCAGCCGGTCGAGCGGAGGATGCTGAGAGCGCCGAACCCAACGGAGATCCACGGGGACCGAAGGCATGAGCAGCTCTTCAAAGCACGCGAAGTAGCGAACGGCGGCAGCGCCCTCGAGGCCGAGGAGCGACTCCACCGACGCCGCGTGATGAACACGCGCGAGCGTCGAACGCAGGTCGCGCACCTGGGCCCCAAGGCGCGCACGGGCTTCCGGCCGGTCGCGCGAGGCGCGCAGAACGAACCTGAGCTGCCCCTCGACCTTCGCCGCCACCAGCCGTCGCGCGAGCGCAAACCGAGTCGCTTCGACTCGCAACGCCTCGAACTGCCGCAGCCGCCGATGAATGCTCCCCGACTGCGTCGCGAGGCCGCCGATGAACTGGCCGGCCCCCGTGAACCAGTGCACGCTGATCGACTCATCGACGCACATCGAAAGCGCCTGGGCGCTGATCTGCACGTTCCCATGGAGCACCACCGCCGAGACGCCCTTCACTCCGAGCTTCACGTCCGCTTCGCCCTCGAACGAGACGCGCAGTTCCTGTGCGCTTCGACCCACCCGCGCACCAGGAGTCCCGACATGCACGACCTGGCGAACGTCGTCCTCAGGGAACAAGCGGGGGACGGTCTCCATCTCTCGCTCCTCGTGCGGCAAACACACGGGGGCGAGCGAACAACGCGTGCAGCGCTGCTCCTCCGTCGTCACCGGCGGGCGCTGTCCGGCATCACGCAGCAGACGGGCGCGAGCGATCGCCGCACCCACCTGATCTCGCGCCTTCGCGTCGAGCGGCACGACGATGCTTGCGGGCGGTTGGTGGTAGCGAACCCGAAGTTCAATCGGCGTACCGGGGAACGCCTCCTCGACGAGCAGGCCATAGGCCACCACCTGAACGCGGTCGGCCTCCCACACTTCGGGCCCAGCATCGCCTTGGGCGGGGCGGCCGCGCTTCTGCTCGGTCACCACGAGCACTCCGTCCTTCCTACGAACAGCATCGATCTTTCCCACCAGGCCGATCTGCTCGCTCCCCAGCTCGAGGCTGAGGCGCTCGCCCTCGTCGAGCTCGACGTGGAGCCGCCGGCCCGCGAAGACCGCCGCGTCTGCGACCCGCACCTCCTCTACCTCCTCGAGAAAGAAGAGCCGCTCGCAGTACAAGAGCGCGTGCAGGGCCTGCACGCGCAGAGGCGCGAGTTGATTCGACACGGAAACCTCCGGGTGATGTGTCGCGACGTCGCGACAGGTGATCAGTGATCAGGCAACTCGCGGAACGAAAACCCAGGCCTCATCAGGAGGAGCGGACTGGAGCTCAGCCGTCGGCGCGAACAGTGCGCTTGTGGTGCGGCTGGCATCGGCACGATCAATCCCGATCGTGAGGCGACAGCTTCCTGCGCGCTGACCTTGCTCGCGCATCACCGGCGTGTACCAGTGGGCAGGGGGGGCCTCGGTCAGGACGTCAATGCGATCGAAAAGAAGGTTGTTGTCGCCAGCAAACGGGAGCCCATACCGTTGAGTTCCGGCCTGGCCCGACAGACCCGCCCGGACCTTCGCGAGCAATGCCTCATCCGCTCGCACGCCAAGCAGTGCGTCGAAGCCGACCAGCAACTCTCTGCGCACAGGGACAATCCAGAATTTGTGGCCGTGCGTCCGTGCCTGGAGTTCCTTGCCAGAGTTGCCGACCGGATAGGAGTGGAGCTGTTGATACAGCGACCCGCGCTCAACGGCCCCTGAGCCTTGCGTCCCGATCGCCAGTTCGAGCCGCGGAGCATCCTCTCGCACAATGGTTGTGACGCCGGCAGACCCGTCACGCGTCTCGATTCCTGCGAGATTCAGCACCAACCCCCACGCCGCCGAAGGCGGAATGACCGGGCTCGTTCCGCGCCACACGCCGGCCTGCATCCACCGGAATGCCGCGAACGGGGCCTTCAGATGAAGCCAGAGCAGCGCCACAGCTCAAGCCTTCCCGAGCTTTGCTTCGTCGGCGATCGCCGCCAGCATCCGCTGAGGGTTCTCGACGAGATGCGCGCCCTGGCCTTCGAGACGCTTCCGGTCTGTATCTGCCATCGAACGGGCGATCTCACCACCCAGCCAGAACTCCTTGCCAGGCAGATCCTTGTCGTTGATGCGCGAGAGTTCGGCGAAGCCGCCCCCTTCCGCGAAGCCATACGTGTCGTAGCCAGCGACCAGTGACTGGGTCAGGCGAAGCACGATGCTTCGCGGCGCCATCTCATAGAGGCTCCGGGCGTGCCCACCGGCGACGTTCGATAGTTCACCGATGCTCTCCAGCAGCGCGCGCGTCCACTTCGGGGCGTCGCCTTCACGGCAGTCGCCGAGCGCCAGCGCGAACGGGTACTGGTAGGCGGTGTGCGAGACCTCGCGGTGGAGCAGCGCCGAGTTGGCCGAGTTGGCGAAGGCGCTATGGAGGGTCTGCGGAGACTGGTGGAACGTGGCGTTGAAGCGATACGGCGTGAGCGCCAGCGCGAGGTTCATGCGCAACACGCTGTCGCGCTTCGCGGGCTTCCCCTTGTGCTTCTTGATCGCCTCTTTGTCGGCGACCATGAAACCGAAGAGGAAGTCGTCGGCATACTTCGCCGCCTCTGGGAAAGACTCGAACTTCACGGCCAACTGCTCCTCGTTGTGGAGCCGGGTGCGGTTCATCGGCAGGCCCTTCGAGGTCAACATCTCGCGCAGCGCATTGCGCATCGATTCCGGGCTGATCACCGTGTACTCGTGATCGCCCTTCGAGATCTTCTGGAGAACGGTGCGGTTCTCTTCGCTCTCGCCGCGGTAGTTCGAACTCGGCGCGGTGTGCGTCAGGACAGTGGCAAACAGATTCAGGTCGCTCATGGTGTCTCCGGGATCAGCTACGGGCGCTCAGCGCCAAGAGGGTGAGGGTTCGGATTCGTTGGGGGTCGGCATAGAGCTGCTGCGAAAGAATCAGGAACGTCGGCTCGGGCAGGTATTGCGGCACCGAGCAGAGCGTCGAGACGAAGTAGTCGATGAAATCGGCACCAGTGCGAGCGCGCACGGCGAGAAACGCCTCCTTCGCGACCTTGGTCTTCTTGTCGTCGTACTCCTTCTTGCCAGCCTCGGATGTGCTGGCGCTCTTCCATTCGAGATCGTACTTGTTCGACAGCTTTCGACTGACGTACCGCCCGACGACGTCGAGCACGACGCTTTCGAGCGGCTTGAGTTCTTCAGACATCAGATGTCTCCGGGTAGTGGTGTTTGAACTCACGCTGAACATCAAAAGGGAACTGAGGCGGGAACCGGCCATCAACTGGCCTGCCGCGAAGGAACGTCGAGGCTGGCATTGTGGCGAACAGCCGCTCGAAGCCGTCGGTCCACCCACGTCCAGCAAGAAGGTTCCTCAAGAGCTGCCGCCGAAACAGCGGGTCCCGGCAGTTCTGCCGAATCCGGTCGTACTCATCCTGGAGAACTTCGGAGGGCTCAACTCGCGTCGTCGATCGAGTCCTGACGTTGTACCCTTCACGCTGAATGTGAAAGACGTCGACGCCCAGCACCAAGTCCCGCGTGCGCTTCTTCCCTTCCGCAGCGAGAAGCCGTGCACGCAACGCACTGAGGAACTGCAGCCCGCCTTCCGCCGGCAGGTCGAGAACAGCCTGCCGTGGAAGGTAACCGAGAACGTCCGGACTCCGGCTCCTCAGAACCCCTGCGTACTCCTCGCAAAAGGCCTCCAGATCCGCGATGTCACTGAACGACAGGACGTGGCCGATGGACTCGGGCTTGCCGTCGCGGCCCACGATCGTTGGCACGGACAGCCCCACCGCGAAGGGCCAGAAATGAAGCAGGAACTGCAGTCGCTCCCTGTCCTTGAAGGCCACGTTCTCCGCAGTCACAGCCTGCGCACCGACGAAGTAGGTGCTGGGCAATTCGACCGCGCGCGGAACCGCGCGAGTCAGGGCAGTCCAGGCGTGGTCCGCCTCCCCGCTGTCCGTCCCTGCGGCGCATGCGTTGTACGGGGCACGCGTCGCGGGGACGGCGCGCAGCACACTCCAGACGAAGTCTCGCCAGAGTTTGATCCAGGGGCCTGCTTCGCCCTTCGGGTCTGCCTCGACCAGCAACGCCCCGTGTGGCTGGACGATCGCGTAGACGTACTTCTTCTGAATCCTCGTCAGCGGCTTCCCCGTCTTCTTATCGATCTTCTTCTTGTCGACGACTTCCCGCTCGATGATGCGGGCGGGCTCAACCCCCTTGAACGGATCGTCCCTTTCGCTGTCGACGCTCGCGGCCGCGTAGGCCTCATCGAATAGCCACGCCAACCCGTCGCGATCGACTTTCACCCTCGCACATGCTGCGTCTACCTCCACGCTGAGCACTCCCCGCGCGCGGGCCTTGGCCTTGCGGCTCATCCACTTGATGAGCAGCACCAGGCCGGCAAGCCCGGTCTTGTGCTGCGATGATGGAAGCTCGTCGAGATGCCAGGACAGTTCGATCGCCGGCTCGGCGGCAGACGCATCCACCTTCGGCTTCGACACAGATTTCCTTCTTGTGGCCATCACCCCACCTCTCGTTCTGGCGCAATGAAGCCCAGCGCCGGCTGGTAGTTCTGCGCATCTGCGACTCCGAGCCAGGTCGGCAAGCCGGGCGCCGCCGGACTCACGAAACGGCGGGGCACCGGCACGACGAGACCAGCGAATGACCTCCTGGCCCGCAACAACCTCGCCACCTCTTCGACGTCGGTGGAGAGCACCGAGGCGCGAGCAAAGTCGTCGATGTCGCGGAACTCGCGCGGGACGGCGAAGTAGCCGCTCTCGAACAGCGAAGACGCGCCGGTCGCAATCACTTCGTCGATGCGGAGCGACTCGATGTGCTCCGCGAGTTCGCTCTGACAGAGATCCTTGCCGTCAAACGCTGCCAGGAACCCTTCGACACCTTCGAGGTCCCTGGCCGAATACGGCAGATCGCGCTCAGGCGGATAAGTCACCAACTGAGCCAACACGCCAGGCTTCCGAAGATGTCGGTTCGCGCGACCAAAACGCTGGACGAGGCTGGTGACTGGGCATTGCTCGCTAATGAGGACGTCGGCATCGAGGTCGAGGCTCATTTCGCAGACTTGGGTCGTCACCGCGATTGCCGCCCTCTTTGTCTGCTGAAAAGCCTCGACCGTTCGGGAATGCGCGTTACGTCGGTCTTCGAGGCGAAAGCGCGAGTGATAGCAGAGCACCTCGCAACCAAGATGTTTGCCAAGGCGCACCGTGAGTTTCTGCGCGACCGCGACCTGATTCACCACCCAAAGAACCCGCTTGCCCTGGCGAAATGCGTTGCTCGCGATCTCAAGCGCGACCTCGGCGTCGGCAACGCGTCGCAGCCCGTAGCGGGGCGCTCGCTCCTTTGCCGCGAGGTCCGCAAGTTCCTCGAGTTGCTCGGGAGAGGGAAACGAACGAAGACCGACTGCTTCGAGTTCAGCTCGTCGCCCGGCAGGGAGCGTTGCGGTCATGCACAAAGTTGGCACGTCGAACTCGTGGAGGAAGGCGATGAGCGAGTCGAACATGCGGCGGTCGAAGCTGTGAACCTCGTCGACGATCACTGCCGCATCAGCGAGCGCCGGGAGAAGACAGAGCGCCTCATAGCGATGCTCCATCGCGCTCAGGAATTGGTCGACGGTCGCCGAGAAGTAGCGCCGGCTCCAAAGTCCGAGCGCGAACAGCCGGCTCTCAGCCTCGGTCTGTCCGAGTTTCTTGTCACGGCCGGACTCCGGCGGGTTCTCGTGCATTCGCTCGAGTTCGTACTCTGCGGAGCCATGGAGAAGGATCGACTCACCCTCAGGCGCCCACGCGGCGTAGTCGCGAAAACCTTCGGTCGCCGTGCCACGCGTCGGATACAGAAAGATGACGCGCCCGATCTCCCTGCTCCGCGCCTGCGCTTCAGCCCACTTCCAGGCGGCGAGTGTCTTTCCGGAACCGCACGCCGCCAACAAAAGGCTCCTCGGCCCGGATTCTGCGGCGCCGATTTGAAACGGATGGAGCGCTGCACCGTTTCCAATCGACGAAAGCCGGGCGCCGATGATGTCAGTAGCGATCTGGTCGGCTGAGAGCGGGGCTCGATGCGCCACCTCTTCTATCCACTCGTCGATGCCCTGCGCAGTCCGGAAAAGGCCAGAGGCCACGGAGTCAGCGACGATCAGCCCGACCTTCACCGCGACGAGTCGCCGTCGGCGATCGTGATCCTTCGAGATGGAGCGCCGGGTCAGCGTCGCAGCTTTGCTGCCCAACTTGAGCGCCTCCAGCCAGGCGCCCTTGAAGGAACTGGTGAGCGGCCCGACCGGCAACTCGGGTGGGGAAGGCAATCCCAGCAACGCCGCGACCCGCTCGAGGATCGCTCGGATCTGCGGATGGTCGAGACGGAGCGCCAGCGTCGGCGCTTCTCGGAACTGACCCCATCGCCATTGACCTTCGCCGTCTTCGGCCTTGAGGTGATGGGACAGAACTGCCGCGGTGCAGACGTCGACGTCGATCGACGACCCGGCCAGCCACTGTCGGACGCTCGGCAAACACATGACGAGTGCGCTGAGGTGCTCGTGACGAAGTGTCTGCGCGGTGAAGCCGGTGCCCGTCACTGCGCGCTGAAAGTCCTCGTTCGCCTTGCCGATGTCGTGAAACAGAGCAGAGACTCGGAGTTCGAGCACAAATCGTGAATCGCCGGGCTTGAGCTTGAAGAACGCGGGCCAGCGCGCACCCCAACGAGTCCCTGGACGAAAGAGCGCCATCGCAGCCTGCTCGGTGTCGAGCAGATGGCGCTCGAGCGTGAGCTCTCCGTGGGTGCGCCCTTTGGCGAGGAGGACTGTCATCCGCGCCTTCCGACGGGGAGGAACAGACCCGCCCCCATGTGGCGGCGACCGCCAAGGCCCTCGCCCTGCACGCGCAGAGATTCGTCAGGGCTCAAGCCGTCGAGCGCGACCGGGAACCCCACGATGGTGTGGCTCGCGACCTTGATCACCCGACGGGGTCCGATTGCGACCGCCGCCTTGTCGCTCACTCCTGTCGCTGACAGTTGGCGCCGCACGGCGGCGGCGAACTCCTCGGGCGATTCGTGGAACTTCTTGATGGTGACGAAACGGCTCTGCAGCGCAGGCCTCGACTGGAGAGGAAACACGCGCGGAATCCCGACGACGACGGCTTGACCGTCCACCTCCAGCGTCTTGCCAAACAGCCCCAACACATCACCGATTCGGGATGCAGGAATGCGAAGCGTCAACATTGAACTCGGCAGGAGCGAGAGCACGCCGGGCCCGGTGCGCTTTCCGTGAACAGGAAACAGGCCCCAGCCCGGTTGTTCGTGAACGGCCGGGAGCACGCGGCTCACGGCGCCGAAGAGCCCATAGCCGTGGTCAAGCGGCAGGCTCTTCCCCTTCAGCGAAAATGCGACATCGACGAATGGCTCCACGTGCTTCCTCCTCAGTGATCGACTTCTACCTGCGACATGCGACAGGGACGGTCACACGTCGTTTCTCAATTCCTCCGGGGCAAGAACCTCAACGCGCCCCTTGAATCCACGAACCCAGGCCACCAGCGGCGGTGAGAGCGGAACTCGAAGCTCAAGGTCGAGGGTGTTGTTCGGCCCAGGCGATGACTTCTGAGACAGATGAAGCCGTTGCTCGGCCACGATTCTGACCGCGGTCCCCCTGAAGCGCAGCCTCACCAGGGTCGGCTTGCCCTCCCAGAGCCCGAACGCTCCCTGCTCAAAGACGCCCAGCGGCAACTGGTCGCGGCGGACGAATTGCCGACCTGTCCTCGTCACGTCACGAACGCGATCGAGAAGAAAGATCCGCGGAGCCCTTCGCTCAAGTGCCCAGCCCACGACGTAGACCGAGCTGCCGTGGACATGAACATGGTGCGGCTCGACCGTGTACACCTGCGGCAGGCCGGCGCTGAGCTTCTGGTACTTTAGCTTCAGTACCTCGTTCGCCTCGACAGCCTTGAGGATGGCGTCGAGCTGCGCGCGGTGGGCACCGAGGTCTCTGGTCGCTCCGGCTGAAGCAGAGACACTCCCCGTCAACTTGATCAGGCGCTCGCGAATCGGCGTCGCCAGCTGGCCCTTGAGCTTCTCGACAGCCGTGCTGGCCGCACTCGCGAAGATCGTCCCGCCCATTGAGGACAGCAGCCGCTCAGCAGCGACGATGGCCATGACCTCCTGCACGGAGAGCTGCACGCTCAACGTGCGCTTGAAGCCGTCGTCTAGGCGCCACCTGACGCGCTTGCCGTCCTGCTCCTGGAAGAGCGGCATCCCGCAGCGCTGGAGGACCTCGAGGTCGCGATAGAGCGTGCGACGGTTGATGGTCAGTCGAGTGCAGACGTGCTCGACCGAGAGAGAGCGCTCTCGATCCAACAGCATCCACAGCTGGAGCTGTCTCGAAAGCGAATCCCCGCGCGCCATTCACCACCCCCGCTGCAAGGATGGACCGCCCCCACTCATTGGTCACCAACAAACGTTTGTTGTGACAAGAGTGCCGCGCCGTTTCCTACGCCAAGGCGAGGCCGGAAGTACCGATACGCGGTCAAGGGTCGGAGCGACTCATAGTTGCGATGAAGTCGCCGTAATCGTCGGTGCAGCTGGGCGGCGGCTACGGTCGGAAGCGGCACCTTGCCGGGCATGAAAAGACTCCTCGCAGTGATGGTGTTGTGTGGCTGCAGCGGTGCGACCCCCAGCGTGTTGCCGGCTCGCGATGGGCCTGCCGAGGCGCCGGTGCTGACGCTGGTGTGGGTCGGCACCGGTGAGGCCGAGAGGCTCGAAGGCCGCGCGAGCAGACGATATTCTTCCGGCCGTTCGACACCTACCGGATTCAGCAGACCTACCGGTACGAAGACGGCGCGCTCGAAGAACGGGTCGAGCTCACGAAGGGCGAGGCGCCGTGGGTGCGGAACCAGGAACGCGCGACGCTCTTCGCCGCGCACCGGTTCGACGCAGCACCCACGCGGCGCTGAGCAGCAGGAACAACGGACTCGACGCCGCCTTGCAGCCACAGCC